>WBZS01000264.1_pt1 | contig 85155 bp, 70 predicted proteins | sample 5204201 | NCBI WGS metagenome assembly WBZS01 (sample SAMN12344357, study PRJNA552823) | activated sludge metagenome | biome: Activated sludge suspended growth; feature: Nitrification reactor; material: Wastewater; isolation source: activated sludge from nitrification reactor of wastewater...
CCCGATGCACCGGGTCGGCGTAGGCCGAGCGCAGCCAGTTGAGGATGAGCGGCAGCCGCATCACGGCATACGCGACCGCGAAGGGGACCAACTCGCCTCGGGTCGCCGACGGGATCGCCGCCGCGAGGGCCAGGACCCCGCCCATCTGCGCCAGGGTGAGGACCCGGGTGATCGCGTCGTCGTGCGAGAAGGCCGTGGCGAACCACGAGTAGCTCATCCACGCCCACCAGATCGGCACGAAGAGCAGCGCGTATGCCGCGACCGCCGAGATCGCGTGACCGCCGGCCAACCCGTGATGGAGTTCGGCGGCGAGGAAGGCGACCGCGACGACGAAGCACAGGTCGAAGAGCAACTCCAGGGGCGTGGACGGGCGCTCGTGGACGGTGTGATCGCGCATCACGGCGCGCCGGAGCACGTTGGTCATGGGGTCCACCGCAGGGCCGACCACACGAGGTGACCGTCGAGGCCGCCCATCCGGACCATCCGGATCCACAGCAGGGCGAGGTGCTCCAGGTCGAGGGCCGCCGAGAGCGGCCCGACGTCCAGAGGCTCCCAGCCGAGGTCGGCGACGAGACCGGCGGCGACGGTCTTCGCGGATGGGTCGTCACCGGCATACGGCATGAGCGGGGCCGGGCTGCCCGGCGCGGAGGGGACGCCGGCGAGGTTCTCGGCACCGTAGATGTTGAAAGCCTTGACCACGTGCGCGTCGGGGGCGAGGGCCGCGAGGTGCTCGGCCGCGGATCGGGAGCCGAGTGCGTGGGTGAGCCCCGGACCGACGGGGTTCGTCGCGTCGACAACGGGGATCCCGGCCAGCGCGCCGGTCAGGGGCGCGATCGCCGCGTCGAGGGCGGGGAAGGGGAGGGCGACGACCACGAGGTCGGCCCGGCCCACGGCGGCGAGCGGTTCGGCAACCGCCACCCCGGCGAGCTCGGGGGTCGCGGCGACGTGCCGTTCGGCTGCGCCCGGGTTGGCGCTGTTGGCTGCGAAGGCGACGTCGTGGCCGGCCTTTCGGGCGGCGCTGGCGATCGCCGTCCCCACGTTGCCGTAGCCGAGGATGGCCAGATGCCGGGCAGTCATCGGCCGAGAGCCTCGATGACCAGGCGGGCCGCGGCCGCACCGGAATGCTGCTGCTGGCCGGTGATCAGGCCGCCGTCGCGCACCGCGTGCGGGGCGAACGCGGCGTGGACGACGAAGTTCGTTCCGGGCAAGGCGCGGGCCTCGTCCTCGATGCGGAACGGCTGGATCCGCTGGCCCACGAAGGCGTCGGCGACGTCCTCCTCGCTGTTGGCGAAGCCGGTCCAGGTGCGGCCGGTGACGAGCAGATCACCGGACGGGGTCGTGGCGTCAAGGAGCACACAGGTGGCGTGGCAGACGACGGCGGCGACCTTGCCCTCGGTGGCGAAGCGGACCACCAGAGCCTCCACGCTCGCGTTGTGCCGGAACGTGTACATCGGCCCTTGCCCGCCGACGAGGAACACCGCATCGAACGAGTCCTGGTCAAGGTCGGAGAGCGCCGGTGTGTTCTCCACCAGCGCGGCGTGCGTGGGGCTCTCGAGGAAGCCGCGGCTGAGGATGTCGGCGGCGGAGTAGCCCGAGGCGTCGCGCGGGTCGGAGAAGGAATCGGCTACCAACGCGCCGCCGTCCGGGCTGGCGATCGTCACCTCATACCCGGCCTCGACGAACTCCCAGTAGGGGTGAGTCAATTCGGCCCACCAGAACCCGATCGGCCAGCCGGTCCGCTCCGACACGGCGGGGTTCGAGGCGACCATGAGGATGCGCTTGGGGGCGGACACGTTGACTCCTTTACGTTACGAGGCAGAAACGAAATGAAACCTAGCAGCGAGCATGGGTAGATGCAATACAGGACTGTCACGTATCCTCACGACATGCCGCAGTCAGCCCCGGGGTCCAGCCCGCCCGCAGCGCCTGTCGGCCCCGTCGGGCCTGCGCTGCCCGTCGGGCCCGCGCTGCCCGTCGGGCCAGCGCTGCCCGTCGGTCGCCCGCGCGACCGGGCCATCGATGCGTGCGTCCTGGACGCGGCCCTGGGCGAGCTCTCCACCAAGGGGTATGCCGCCTTCTCCCTCGCCGCCGTTGCCGAGGCCGCCGGGACCACTCGCCCCGCCCTGTATCGGCGTTGGAAGGACAAGTCGGACTTGGTCGTGGATGCGGTCGCTCGCTTGGCTCAGGCCGAGATCCCCCAGACCACCGGGGACCACAAGGCCGACATGGTGGCCGAGTTGGAGAACTTCGCCCATTGCATCCGGGCCACCGGAGCCCTCCCGCTCGCCGGTCTCATGCTCACTGACGCCGTCGAGCCGAGCGTGCAAGCGGCATACCTGGAGAAGATCGTCGCTCCGCGCCGGGGCAGGCTACGCGCCATCCTTGCCGAGGCCGTGGCGGCGGGGGAGCTGGATCGGGACGCGGACCTGGACATCGCGGGGTCGTTCCTCACCGGCTCCTGGTATGCCTTCCACATCGCCGGTCGACCGGTGCCCGACAATTGGGCCGAGCGGGTCGCCGAGCTCATCTGGAAGGCGTGCCGCGTCGACCCCCAGGCGCGCGGCTGACCCCTGGCCGCACGACGACGCAGGCGCGCCGGACTCATCGACCGGTGCCGCGCCTCAGTCGGCGATGTCGACCTTGGCGACGACATGCTCGACGCGGACCCGGACGACCATCTCCGGCGGCACGGCGTTGCGGCGCCCATACGCCTCAGCCTGCTCCGCTCCCATGTAGCGCCCCCCGATCCGCGTCCCCCAGCGCAGCAGTTCGACGGGGTCCGTGGTATCCGATTCGGCATACCGTATGCCGCCCCCCGCGCCGCCCGCCGCCTTCCCGGGCTGCTACCGGGAGCGGCCCATCCAGTTGGCCAGCCGCTCGGTCGGCCCGGCGTCCGGGCTCGACTCCACCGCGTCGGCGAAAGGCACGGCCGTTGGCCGATTGGCCGGCATCGCCGCTTGCATAAACGCCAACACCGGCTCAACAAGGCCAGCCGGCGCCTCAGTGTCCTGACCGGTCGCCACGGCCAGGTCCCAGCCGTGGGTGAGGTGCTCATCGGCATACAGGGCGACGGCGGCGGACCCTGGAATGGTGCCGATCGGGTGGGACACTGTGCCGGCGTCCAAGTCCTCCTCGGTCCACTCCGACCAGGCGCGGGAGCCGGCGTCGGCGGCCTCGCGGAAGCCGCCCACCACATCACCCTCCGGCAACGGCAACGCGGAGGGCGCACCGTCGACCGACCGGACGGTGGCGAGCAGCCGGACGCGCTCCTGCACCGCGAAGAGATGCTCGACCAGCGCCGTGACATCGAACTCGGTGCAGGGCGTCGGCGCGTGCCACTGATCGGGCGCGATGCCCTCGATCAGCGAGGCCACCCACGCCTGGGACTGGCTGAGGTGGTGGCGGAGGTCTCCGGGAGTGGTCATGAGCGGGCCTTTCGATCGGTGGGGTCGTGCGATGTGACCATGATCGAACGGCATACAGGACATCTTCTGTCGTGATTACCTGGCATTCTGACTGGCATGCGCGCCGACCGTCTCCTGCAGGTGGCGGCCCTGCTCCGCCAGCACGGGCGGCTGAGCGCCCCCGAGCTGGCGCGTCGCCTCGAGGTAACCCCGCGGACCATCGCCCGCGACATCGAGGCCCTGTCGGCGGCCGGCGTGCCGGTGTATGCCGAGCGCGGTCGGGCCGGCGGATACGCGCTGATCCCCGGCTATCGTCCCGACGCCGAGTCGCTCGGCGTCGACGAAGCCGGTGCGTTGTTCGTCGCGGGTGGGGCGCAGGTCGCCGCCGATCTCGGCCTCGGCAATGAGTTCGCCAGGGCGCTACGCAAGTTGGCCTCCGGTATGCCGTCCGCCCACCTCGACCGGGTCGGCGGGCTGCTCGACCGTCTCGTCATCGACCCCGGCGGCTGGGGGAGTGCAGCGGTCCGGACGCCAAGTGCACTGGCAGTGGTCTTCGCAGCGGTTCAGGCCGACCAACGCCTGCTCGTCAGCTATCGCCCGCGCGGCGCCGCGCGCGGCACCGAACGACGGCTCGACCCGTGGGGTCTCGTCCTGGCCGCCGGGACCTGGTATCTCGTGGCCGGCGACCGCGGCAGCGACCGCGCCTATCGGGTCGACCGGATCGAACAGGTGCAGCTGCTGGACGAACCCACCGAGCGCCCCGAGCGGTTGGACGTGCTCGCGCTCTGGCACGCGTTGCGGGCTGGGTGGCGGGCGCGCACGGCATACCCTGTCGTCCTCTCGGTGACGCGCGCCCAAGCCGACCTGGTCCGGCGGTCCCTCGGTCTGGTGCTCACGGACGAACCGGAGGTTCTCGACGACGGGGTTGATCGCATCGAGATCCGCGCCCGAGTCAGCACCCTGCGCGGCGCGGTCGGTGTGTTGCTCGGTTTCGGCTCCTGGGTGCACGTGCTTGACCCACCGGAACTGCGCGAGCTGATGGTGCAGATTGCCGACGAGGCGCGATCCCTGTATGCCGTCCCCGACCCCGGCGCCTGACGGACCTACACTCGCCGCATGTCGCAGAGCACGCCGGAGGAGCGACTGCGCGTTGCTTTCGACCTTTTCGAGGTCGGGGTTCTGATGACGCGCTCCCGGTTGCGCCGGGAGCACCCGGACTTCTCCGACGAACAGATCGAGGCCTCGGTCATGGCCTGGCTGCACGATCGGCCCGAGGCACCTTTCGGTGACTACCCCGGCTCGGCGTCACCCCGCGTCCTGGGCGGAAGCGAGTGAGCAACCCCGTGATCGAGTCGCTGCGGCGGCTCGCCCAGGACTTGACGGCCATCGACGCGGCATGGGCGTTGATCGGTGGCTTCGCTGTGTCAGCCAGGGCAGAACCCCGATTTACCCGAGGTGTCGATGTCTGTGTAGCCGTCCCCGACGACGGGTCCGCCGAACAGGTCGCCAGAGCTCTTGTCGACCGCGGGTATGTCGTCGCGTCGATCATCGAACATGCGGAGCGTCGGCGGCTGTCGACGGTTCGACTGGTCTCGCCGGTGACCGGGGGTGTGGTGGTCGACCTGCTCTTCGCTTCCTCGGGCATCGAGACCGAGCTGGTCGAGTCGGCGGAGCCGCTCGAGTTGCTGCCGGGTGTGGTCGCCCCGGTCGCCCGGGGCGCTCCCCTCGTCGTGCTCAAGCTGTTAGCCCGCGACGACCAGTCCCGGCCGCAGGATGCCGCGGATCTGGTCGCGTTGCGCCCGCGGCTGACAGTCGCTGACGAGGAGGAGGTCCAGCGCCTGGCGGCGTTGGTCATGGCTCGTGGCTATCACCGCGACCGGGACCTGATCGGGCTGGCCGCGGCATACCTCGCCCGCTGACTCGGCCCCCTGGCCTCAGAATGGCCAATAGGCGCCGACCACCTTCGGGATCCCCGTGATGTCCACCGCCGTTCCGGTGAGGGTGAAGGTCTCCGACGTCCCGTAGATGACCGGCTCCTGGCGCAGCGCTGGGACCGCGATCACCCCGAACCATCCCTCGGGCTGTGAGTAGCTTCCGGCAGCACCGAGATTCACCGTCCGGGCTGGGCCGTAGTAGAGCACGAGGGTGCCCGAGCCGTAGTGGTATCCGCTACCCGTCACGGGGATCGACACGGTCAGGCCCTGACGGTCCACGTCGGCCGGGATCGTGGCGGGGTCCACGACGAGCGTCGCCGTGATGATTGCTGGAGGCATCCAGGCGCGCGGCTCGGGGATGATCGTCAGCCCGATGATCGACGGATCGTTGGGCAAGCCAGAGCTCTCGACGAGGGTCTTGGTCATCTCTTCCTCGGCCTTCTTGCGGACCGCCTCGATCGCCGCGTGGATGATCACCTCACAGACACCGACCGGCTTGCCCTCGTCGGGCATCGGGAAGTCGTTCTTGGCCGCCAGTTCCCGTGCCTTGTCCTCGGCGAACCCGCTCACGGTGAGGTCGTCGCACGGGACGCCGATGTAGTTGAGGCCGGCTAACGCCGCTTCTTCGAGCTGGCCCTGGCCGAGCTTGATCAGTTGGTCGGAGGTCGGCAGCGCCGGGGGCAGGCCGACCGCCTGCAGGACCGCCGCGATCGCGACCGCGGCCGCCACCTTGGTGATCTCGCGGCATACCTGCGCGGCTTCACCCGAGCTCAACGAGCCGATGCCCAGGCAGATCGGGTTGTAGTCGGCCACCAGCGAGGACGCACCGTCGATGATCCCGTTGTATGCCGCGGCCACCTTGTCCCAGATCGTCGCCGCCAGGTCGCCGAGGGTGTTCAACTGACACCACAGATCACAGTCGTCCGCGACCCCGAAATCGCCCGGGCAGTACATGCCCGGCACGGGATAGAACTCGCTCATCGAGGCGACCGACAGGGGGTGCGCAGTGGGCTGAGGGACGGTGAGCTGGGCCTTGCCCGAGAGCAGTCGACCGGTCCATGGCACCTGGGTCACCCGGATGCAGCCGCGCAGATCCTCGTTCGGCCGCCACCCGACCGACACCGAGGAGTTGGCGAGCGCGAACCGCGGGCCGACCGCGACCTGTGCCGCGGGCGGGTCATAGGCGACGAGGTTGCTGGCGGCGCCGATCGGGCCGAACCCGGACGGTGAGCCGTCCGGTCCGAGCCCGATGATCCGGATGTAGACCCGTCCGTTCACCCCGGCGACCATCGCTTGAAGGAACTGTTCGAGCTCGGCGTCACTGACCTTCTGTTCGCCATCGGGGCCGAACACCGTGGACAGGGCCTTCGGGCTCAGGCTGGTGCCGCCCGACGTGGGGGTGTTGGCGACGAGCTGGCTCACCGCTGACAGGCTCGGGCCGACCGCCCACCCACCAGTGGGGGCGGTCGGTGTCGATCCGCCTGATCCGCCGGTCGCGGTGGTGGGACCGGGTGTGCCGGGCGCGGGGATCGGGTCGAGGTCCTTGGCCTGGACGGTGAACGACGAGGGAGCACCCGTGCGTGATGCGATGCCGACGGCAAGCGTCCCGGCCGGCGTGAGCTCGGTGTTGGCCGGTGACAGCGGGAAACGCAGCACCTGCCACAGCACGTGCTGGACCTGCGAGCTGGCGGTGGTCCACCGGAAGGTCTTCGGTGTAGGGGCCGTGTCGTCCACATCGATCGTGCCCCAGGCGCCGCCGCCGAGGTCCATCTCCAGGGTCGCGGCGTTGGGTTGCCCGATGATCGTGGCGAACCCGCCCGTGACGTCTGCCTCTGCGAATTTCGTTGCGGTGGTGCCCAATTGACGCCATGCCTCGATGTGCCCTTTGGTCGTGTTGCCGACGCCCGGCAGGTATGCCGCGATGTTGGAGACCCGTCCCACCTTGAGGGTTGCTTGGGGCGTGACCGGGACCCGGACTGCCTGGTAGCCGTCGGCCACGAGGTAGAGGAAGACGTTGCCGCCCTCCTCCGGCAGGGTGAGGATGCCGTCGACCAGGCTCATCGTGCCCGTGGTCGTGCCGGTGCAGCCGCTGGACACGAGCCCGATCGGCGCGGACACCCGGTTGCCGGACCGGGCGAGGATCGTCTTGGCGCCTGGTGGGATGTCGAGGTTGAACATCCCGTCGTTGGTCGTCGTGTAGATGACCGCCGGGAGGGGTCGGCTCGTCGACGTCACGGCGATGTCGGTCTTGGCGTTCTGGGTGCCGCTGAGCTTCAGGAAAATCTTGCAGCCGGCCACCTCGACGTCGCTGAGCGTGAGCCCGTTCGCCACTGTTGGACCACTGGGCGGGCTCGACCCCTGCGGCTGAGACGATGGCGTCGAGGAAGAGCTTCCTGTCGTGGGCACCCAGGCGCCTGCATAGGACACGATCGGATGGGTGAAAGCCAACGGCGGCAGGACCCAGGCGCCGCCGGAGCCGGGCGCACTCGACGGTGCCGCAGACGCAGCGGTGGGCGCGGTTGGCGGTCCGCCGGGAGGTGCGGTGGACGGTCCGCCGGGAGGTGCGGTGGGCGGCATACCGGACCCCGCTGCCAGCCCGGCGAGAACCTTCGGGTCGAGGAAGGCCAGCCCAGGGGCGAGCACCGCGGTCGGGGCGAGGGTGGAGGCGGGCACCCAACCCTTCGCGGAGGCCCATGCGGGGAAGGCTGCGGGGTCGGTGGGCGGCGGCGTCCCGGGGTCGGTCATCGGCGAGTTCCCCCCGGGCGGAACCGGTTTGGCCGGGTCGACCTTCGCGGCCGGCTGCATCGGGTCACTTGTCAGGGGGGTAGCAGTTGATGGCGGCAGGGCAGGCGCAGGGCGTCCCGGATCGGGGACGAGGACGTCGGCCCCCTGAAGTCGGGTCAGCAGGCTGCCCGCGGTCTCGCCCGGGCGGACCGACACGGTCGGAGGGGTCGCGGCGGCGGTGTTGGGTTCCTCGACGACGAGCGTGTGTGCCTGCGTCTGGCCGGTGTTGCCGTCGAGGCCGCGCACCAGCGCGACCAGACTGTGCGCGCCGGGTCGCAACGCCACCCAGGACAGCGTCGCGCCCTTCCGTCCCGGTTGCACGGGCGACTGGTCGACGAGGTTGGGCCCGTCATAGAGGTCGATCTGGCGCAACGGGGTCGGGCCGGCCGCGTCGACGGAGACGAGCACGGTCTGCCCGGGACGCACGCTGAGCGATGTGCCGACCGACAGGGTCGCAGCCACCGGATTGCTCAGGATGACAGCGGACGTCGCCTCTGCCTGTGGATGGGCAAGCCGAGCCCGTATGCCGACCCCCAACGACCCTGCGCCCAGCAGACTGAGTGCCGCGATAGCGGCCACCTTGCGTCGCACGGAATGGAGTGAAACAGACTCGCGAGGTCGGCGCGGGGTTTTAGGCTGACGTCCGCCGTCGTTGTGGCTGCTGTTGCGCTTTCTGCCTCGCCCTGTTCCCTGACCAGCTTCGCCGAGAGGGACTTCATGGCACTGCCCGCGTCCCTGGTCTCCGCCCTCGGGTTCGGACTGCCGGTCGCCGCCGTGGCGACCGGCGTGATGCTCTTCGCCACCGCAGGTCCGGGCGCGGCTCCGGGCGGGGGCGGCATACCGGGCGTGTGGCTTGACTCGCCCCAGGAGGCGAGCGTTCTCGCGGCCGGTGAGGTCCCGGTGGTCGTGCATGCGACAGCGGACCGGGCCCCGGCGACGTTGGTGCTGATCGTCGATGGCGCGGTCGTCGGGCAGCGTCCGGCGGGACCACCTGTGCTGGGCCGGTTCGTTGCGGCCATCATCCCGTGGCAGGCGAGTGTCGGTCCGCACACCCTGCAAGCGCGTGCCGGTGACCTGTCCTCGCCGATAGTGCCGGTCGTCGTCGTGAGCCCGTCGGGGTCTGCGCCCACCGCGCTGCCGACCTCGCCTGGGCCGACCTCGCTTGGGCCGACCGCGACCTCGACGGCAGTGCCGACGGCGACCGCTGTGCCGACCGCGCCGCCGCCGCTGACGACCCGTCCGCCCACCACTCGTCCGGCGAGCCCCACGACGAAGCCGTCGACGTCGACCGTGGTTCCGGCGCCGGTGGTGACGTCGGTGGCTCTGTCTCCGACTGCGGTGGACGATGTTGCCGGATGCTCCACCGCGGTCATGGGGATCATTGCGAAGATCACCGGGACGGCGACGTCGGTGACGTTCACCTGGGTCGCCGGGACGACCTCCGGCTCGGGCTCGCTGACCAGCGCGGGTTCCGGGACGTGGAACGGCTCGATCAACTTCGGCGCCCTGTCGGAGCCGCCCGATGTGGGCCCCGTCACCATCACGGTGACGGCCCGTAACGCCACGGGCAACGGGACCCGTCAGGCAACCGGGACGATCCTCAACTGCAAGCCCTGAGCCGGAGGACCCGAATGGCGGAGCGGACCTTCGAGGTGTCGGCGGCCGTGCCGGTCGGTCCTGAGACGGCGATCGACTTCCTTACTGATCTGGCCAACCATCATCGGCTGCACCCGTTCCTCGTCTCGGCGGTCGTCGTCGGTGAAGGGTCGAGCCCCGAAGGTCCCTTCCAGGACTGGCGGGTGCTGGAACGTCCCCGGCTTGGTCCCCTCACCTATCCGATCCGCTTCCGCGCCAGGCTGATTCGCACGTCGGCAACGTCGTTCGTCAGCCAGGTCTTGGCTGCTCCGGGCTGCACGATCGAGGCGGTGACGACGGCCGAGGCCGAAGGGGGGACGGGCACGGCATACCTGCGCGAAAGGAGCGTCGTGCGGGCGCCGCGCCTGCTGCTCGGTTACATGGCCGGGCAGGCTGAACACGCCCACCACCTCACCATGCAGCGGCTGCCGGCCGTGCTCGCCCGCGCGACCTGACCCGGGTGACACGGCCAGGGTGATCGCGTCGCGGACGGGCACGGGCGACGCGGCGATCTGGCCCACCTACGACGACGGGCCAGATCGTTACCTGGTTGTGATGTGTTCGGTTGTGGGAGAGGCCTTTTGGGGTGGGGGGTCTGTCAGTGGTCGCTGTTAGCGTCGGGGTTATGGACAGCACCACAGCAACCCGCGATTCGGCTGAATGCCGGGTGGCGCTCGCTGCTGGGATTGCCGCGGTGACCGAGTTGGTGGGGTTGTTGTGGCAGGTCCAGGGTGGCGAGTTGGGCGCCCTGATCCACGAGTTGGACGACCTCGCGTCGGTGGCAAGTGGCGCGCGTGTGGCCGTCGTCGCCGAGGCCGAGACCCGTGGCGAGGTCAGCGCGTCGCAGGCCGGGTCGACGGCGGGGTGGGTCGCGCAGCACGCGCCGTCGTTGGCGGCGGGGAATGGTGCTGGCCAGGTGGCGCGCCTGGTCCGCGAGACTGCCCGCGCGGATGTCGCGTCCGTCCGGGCCGCCGCCGTCTCTGGCTCAGTCAGCGTCCCGGTCGCGTTGACGGTCGTGAGTGAATACGCGCGGTTGAAGCCGCGGCTGCGGGACGAGGCCGCCCCGACGGTGTTGCGCGGCTTGTTGGACATGGGCATCGCTGACGGTCAACGCGGAGTGCGAGCACTCCGGCCGGCGTTGTTGGCGGCGCATGGCGCAGACGGGGAGCTCCAAGCCGATGCGGATGCTGCGGAACGTCTCGTCTCGTTGTCGCGACCTTCGACCGACGAGTTGGGGGCGCTGACCTACCAGTTGGTTCTGGACCCGGTTGGAGCCGCCGCGTTGGAGGCGGCGATCGGGCCGCTGTCCACACCGGTTCCCGGCCCGGCCGGGCAACGAGATTCGCGTAGCCCCCAAATGCGTCGTGGGCTGGCGCTGGTCGAGGTATGCCGCCGCGCCACCAACGCTGGTGACCGGCCACCCGCCGGAGTGAAGACCACCCTGATGCTGACGATGAGTTTCGAGGACCTCGCTGCGCGAGTCGGTGCCGCCACAGTGCTGGGCTCCGCGCGGGGCGGCACGCTCATCGCCCCCGAGACGGTGCGTCGACTGGCGTGCGACGCCGCGATCATCCCCACCGTGTTGGGTAGCCGCGGGGAGATCCTCGACCAGGGCCGATCCACCCGGTTGGCCACGCCCGGACAACTGGCGGCGCTCTGGTTGCGCGACGCGGGATGCACGTTCCCCGGCTGCACCACTCCCGCGCATTGGTGCGACGCCCACCACCTGACCCACTGGGCCGACGGCGGGACTTCCAACCTCACCAACCTGGCCCTGTTGTGCGGACGACACCACTCCGTCGTCCACCGAGACCACCTCAGCGGCACGGTCAACGGCGTGGGGACCAGCACCGGCGCCGTCACCTGGGATCTGATCCCGGGCAGTTACCACCGGCGTGATGGCGGCCCCTCACCGGTGGCCGACCACCGACCCGGTGCTCCACCACCCGGCGCTCCCCGACCCGGTGCTCCACCACCCGGCGAGCCACCGCCAGACACGCGTGGCAGTCGACACCGCGGTTCAACACCGATGAACGACCCGGAACCGATGAACCGACCAGGACCCGATCGCAACGGATGGCAGACCCCTGCCCCCGACGCGTACCCCTGGGCGATCCCAGAACAATGTGACGACAGCCAGCCTCCGCATCGCCAAGACCCGGCCGACGCCAACCCCGAGGCAGACCCGTGGTTCGACTCAGGGCCCGCGGCCTAGTGAAGTCACCAGCCGGACCAGCCGATGGGGGTGACGCGCTCGTTACCGGTTGCCGCCCACGGGGTGTCACGGAACCACGACGGCCTGCCCGCGCAACTCCCCGCGCTGCATGGCCTCGATCACCCCGACGACACCGTCGAGGCCGACCCGGCGATCAATCGCGGGGTTGACCGTCCCCTCTGCGATGAGGTTGACGAGCTCGGCGCAGCCATCGGTGGTCGTCTCCCCGAAGAACCACTCGAGGTGCCGTGCCGTGAACCGGTCGGCAACCGAGGCAACGAGATTGCGCTGTATGCCGCCCAGCATCGGCCCGCCGTCCTCCCCGCCGACGATGACGAGTCGCCCTGCCGGAGCGAGCGCCGCGCGTAACTGCGAGACCCGGCGGTTCCCGCCGACGTCGACGATGAGGTCGAACCCGCCGCCCAGATCGGCCAAGGCAGTCGTCCGATAGTCAGCGACGTGCCGTGCGCCCAACCCCCGCACGAACTCGAGCTTGGCGCCGCTGCACACCCCCGTGACCTCCGCGCCGAGGCGGGCGGCGAGCTGCACGGCGAAACTCCCCACCGCCCCGGACGCGCCGAGGACGAGGACCCGCTGCCCGGCCTGCACTTGCCCGCGGCGCAGGACGGCCTCGCCTGCGGTCACCCCCGAGACACCGATGGTCGCTGCGTCGACGTCGGTGACCTCGACAGGGGTGACAGCCAACCGGGCCGGCGTCGCAACGGCATACTCCGCGAAGGAGCCGCTCGTCGCCGTGCCGAAGACGCGCGCGCCCACGGCGAAAGGCACCTCCCCGTCCCCCACGGCAACCACCTCGCCGGCCACCTGCTGCCCGAGGATCGCCCGGGTTGGCCGACGCATGCCCAGGGCGAGCCGCGCCAGGTAGGGCAGACCGGTGAGCAAATGCAGGGTCGCGCGGTCCAGGCCAGCGGCGCGCACCCGGACCAGCACCTCGCCTGGGCCCGGCTCCGGCCGCGGCACCGTCTCGATTGCCACCTGGTCCGGGCCGCCGTACCGGTGCCGCAGGGCCGCGTGCATCGTCAGCGGCACCGGTTGGTATGCCGCGACGGCCGGGGTCGGGTCGTCGGACGCCTGGGTCATGGGTATCTCCTCGTAGCCATACGTAGTAAGGTTTGATACCGTAACATTACGTTGTAAGGCAAGCAATCCCTCGAACGGACCGCCGGTATGCCGCCCCACAAACTCACCCGCGAGTCCGTCGTCTCGGCGGCCGTCGACCTCGCCGATCGGGAGGGCATCGCGGCCCTGACTATGCGCCGCCTGGCGCGGCATGTCGGCGTGGAGGCGATGTCGCTCTATCACCACCTCCCGAACAAGGAGGCCCTCCTGGACGCCATGGTCGACCGGGTCTATGCCGCTATCGAGCTGCCGACCCCCGACGGGGACTGGCGGTCAGGGCTGCGCAGTCGCTCCGAGTCGGTCCGAGCGGTCCTGTTGCAGCATCCGTGGGCGCTGCCCCTGATGGAGTCCCGGCTCGCCCCCGGACCGGCGAACCTCGCCTACCACGAGGCGACGATCGCTTCCCTGCGGGCCGGGGGTTTCGGGCCGGCTGAGGTCGCCCATGCGTATGCCGTCATCGACGCCTTCGTCTACGGCTTCGTCCTGCAGGAGTCCACGCTGCCCTTCGACAGCGGGGAGGAGGCGGCCTCGATGGTCGCTGACGGGCCGTTCGGCGAACTCTTGGCCACGTACCCCAACATGACCTGGTTCACGAAGAATGTCATTCTGGCGCCCGGCTATTCGTTCGAGCGGGAGTTCCGTCCCGGCCTCGAGCTGGTCCTTGACGGGATCGCCGAAAGACGCGCGGACGGCATACGGCCAGGGGCCGCGCGGCCGCCGGCCGGGGCCGCGACGAGCGACACCTGAGACCCGTGCGCTGCGCGGCTAGCGGAGGCCCCGGCGGGCCAGGACGGCTTCGATGGTCTGGACCACTCGGTCGTCAGCGTGACCCAGCTCGGCGATAACGGCAGCCTGCACGCGGTCCCGCAGCGATGGCCCAGGACCCGAAGCCGTGCCGCCCGCTCGGGGAGAGGCCACGCCCCGACCCAACTGATTGCCGATCCAGCCACTCGGCGCCACGCCGACGCCCCCGACGCCCCCACCCGTGTCAGCCCCAGTCACCGTCACGATCACCCGTAGGTCCCGGGCCCGTGACCGCGCCTCGTCGGTCAGGACGTCGGTCGGCCCCAAGGTGATCCCGGCCCCGGCCCGCGCCGCGTCCTCGACGTCGACCCGGGTGACGAATCGCCGTCGCAACCCGCTAGCCTCGGCCATCGATGCCCTCCAATGCCGCCACGACCGCGTCGCGCGCGGTGGTGATGTTGGCCTCGGTCCCGGCCATCCACAACCGGCCGAACACGCCCACCGAGGTGACGTGCATGAGGTTGACGTCGGCCGCCTTTTCCGCTTCGTTGGCCGCATAGTTGATGTATGCCGCGGGCGTGCACTCCACGACAAGCATCGTCTGACCGGCGACGAGCATCATGCCCCGGGTGAAGCGGTTGAGCAGCTGCGACTGATACGGGCTGACGTTGGTGATGACCTGCAGCGACGCGATGCTCGGTCGCAACCTGTCCCGCTCGGTCAGTCCCAACTCCTGCAAGATCACTTGGCCGGCCTGCAGCACCTCGGCCTGCTGCGGCGAGTGCAGCTCGAACATGCCGAACTGCCGCTCCACGATCTGCGCGCCCGGCCGGGAGTCGGTGGCCTTGACCGCGACGTCGACGATCCGGAAGACATGGTTCCCGGGCGCCATCTCCACATAAAGGCTGGCCATCCCCTCGACCGGGAGGTCGCCCTGGGTGATCGACCCGACGAACGCGGCATACTGCGGCTGCATCCGGTCGATGTAGATGTAGGCGCGCAGCTCGAGTTCTTCAGCCATGTCGTGGGCTCCTTGCAGGCGGTGAGGACAGCGGTGAGGTGATCAGGGGTTGGGTCGGGGCGGCCGGCGCGCTGCGCGCGATGCCGAGGGGGGTGACATACACCGGGTGCACGGGCACGAGGGCGGGCCGGCCGATGGCTTGGCTGACGACCTCGGCAAAGCCAGGGAAGGCGACCGAGCCGCCCACGAGGTAGAGCGTCGACTCCGGCCAGCGCCGGGTGTTCGCCGCGACGATCGCGGCGACCTTCTCCATCACCGGGCGAACCACAGGAAGCAGCGAACGCTGTTGCATCGGATCGGTCTTGAGGCGCTCGGCCGCCTCGATGCTCACCCCGAGAGCGCCGGCGATGACGAGCGTGAGGTGGGTGCCGCCAGTCGCTTCATCGGCGGTATGCACAACCTGACCGCCTTCGACGACAGCCACCCCGGTGGTGCCGCCCCCCACATCGACCACGACCCCGTCGCGCAGCTCCAAGACGGCATTCGCGGCGCTGGGTTCGTCGACGAGGCCGGTGCAGTCCATCCCGGTCGCTTCGATGACGTGTTGCACGGCGCGCACGTCGCTCAATGGCACCCCCGGCGGGTAGGCGCCGTGCGCGGCGGTCAGCGCACACCCGAGCTGCACCTCGACGCGCGCCTTGAGCGAGCGCACCAACTCGACCGCACCGAGGTAGTCCAAGACCACTCCGTCGCGCACCACCTGGCCCCGGGCGGAGGCCGCCGCGAGCGGCCGGTCCTGCTCGTCCAAGGCCACGACCACCGTGTATGCCGTGCCCAAGTCGACGCCGACCTTCACCTTCGGGGGCGGCCCGGACGAATCCGCCAGAGAGCCCGCCGACAACGCCACACCCGAAGCGCGCGAGGCTGAACCGGCAACCGCACCGATCGACTCGGCATCGAGCACCTCGGCCAACGCCGCCATCCGCGCATCGAGCTCCGCACGGTCCAGCCGCTCGCCCGGGGACAGGTCGCCGGACACCGCCACGTCACTCGGCGCGGCGGCATACCCAGTGGTCGTGTGGCTCATCAGCCGTTCCAATTCGCGGGGTAGGTGACGTAGAGGAACTTCGCCCATGAGGGCGTGCCAAACGTGATCGAGGTGCCTTTGGGGATGGCGATGATGTCGCCGGGATGACCGACGACTTTTTCCTGGCCTGCGGTGATTTCCAGGACTCCCTCCAACACGTATTCGACCTCGTCATAGTCCAGGTGCCACGGGAACGACCCCGCCCGCAGGCTGAGCACCCCCGCCGCCATCGGGAGCCCGTCGTCGGCACCCACGACGTCGCGCAGCCGCACGTCCATGGCCGGCCGGTCGATCGGTGCCGGGAACGGATCCAACGGCATCCGCCCGACGTCGGCGACGTGCACGAGGCGCGGCGCCCGGGGTGGGACCTCGCCCCGTGGGTATGCCGCCCACGCCGCTGACGTCGCGGCTGCACCGTCCTGCACGACGATCGCTACCCCCTTGTCCCGCGCGGTGTCGCGGGCCATCGGGGTGAGACGGTCCCGAGGGGACACGACGAGCGTGGTCATGCCGGCCGCCGCGACCCGCAGCACGTCGTCTGCGGTGAAGAAGCGAGGGCCGACGTTCCCCGCGCTCACGGTGACCCCCGTGACCGCGTGGTGGCGTGGTCACATGGGCGCACTAGCTGGCGGAGATCGCGCCGTTGGTCGGCAGGATGGTCTCGACGTCGGCGTGCGGGCGCGGGATCACGTGCACGCTGACCAGGTCGCCGACCCGCTGAGCGGCAGCGGCCCCGGCGTCTGTGGCGGCTTTAACCGCACCGACGTCGCCGCGGACCATGACCGTGACGTATCCGCCGCCGATCTGCTCCTTGCCGAGCAACTGGACGTTGGCGGCCTTGACCATCGCGTCGGCAGCCTCGATGGCGCCGACCAGGCCCCGGGTTTCGATCATCCCGAGAGCGATGAGTTGAGCGTTAGCCACGACGGGCTCCTTTCCTACAGCGGTGAATGTGCCTGCACTGATGAACGATGGGACCTTGGTGAACTGACATGGCGCGTGCTGCGGATGCCCACGCGGATCCAGCGGCGGGACAGACGGGGGTGCCCGTGGGTGGTGAGCGCATCAGGACCTCCCCAGATCGGCGAGGACCCGGGCGATGATGCGCTCGATCTGCTCGGCGGTCGGGCCGTCGCTGGCGGCGCCAACGGGGAGGCCGGAGGGTATGCCGGTCGGTGCGCTGGAAGCCGGGGGAGCGGCATACCGGGTGGTGGCCGAACCGCCCGCGGGACCGGAGTTGCCGGGTGCGGCTACCCCGCCGGGGACAGGGCGGACCCCCTGGGCAAGCTGCAGCGCAACAGGGGGAATGGGCCGCAACGGGTAGGCCAGGCGCTTGACGTTGAGCAGATGGGTGACCGTGACGTTGCCGCTGACCACAGACCCTCCGACCCCGCCGGGGCCGAGGGTGAGTGAGGGCATGACCCCGGTCGTCGCGCCGATGGCGCCGAGGGTGCCCCACGTGTTCACCAGGATGCGGAAGGCCGGCTTCTCCAAACCGAACTGGAGGATGACGTCCTCATCCTGGGCGTGGATGACCAGCGAGTGCCCGTCGCCGCCGTAATGCAGCAGTTCCAGCGAGCGTTCGCAGCCGTCGCGCCAGCCGTCGGCGACATAGAACCCGAGCGCCGTCGTGAGCTTCTCGCCGGACAGCGGCTCGTCGCCACCGACTCGATCGAGGTCGGCAACGAGGATTCGGGCGTGTGCGGGCACGCTGATCCCGGCCATTGCGCCCAGGGACTGCGGGGTCTGGCCGACGGACTTCGGGTTCATCGCACCGCCGGGGCCGAAGAGGATCGCGGCGAGCTTGCCGTGGTCCTCCTTGGCGATCCAATGGGCGCCGTTGGCCTCCATGTGCGCCCGCAGTTGCGCGGCAATCGGCCGGTCCGCGACGACTGCTTGCTCCGTCGCGCAGATGACCGAGCAATCGAAGGCTTTGCTATTGACGATCGCCGCTGCGGCTGCCGGGATGTCGGCACTACGGTCGACGTATGCCGGCACATTGCCGGGCCCGACGCCCAGGGCCGGTTTGCCGGTGCTATGCGCGGCCCGGACCATCGGCGTCCCACCGGTCGCGAGGATCATTGACGTCGCGTAGTGCCGCATCAGTTCTTGCGAGCCGGCCAGGCTGACGTGGCGCATGCACGAGACGAGACCGGGCGGCATACCGGCGCGCTCGCCCGCCTGGGCCATGAGTTGCACTGCGGCGCAAGTGCATTCGACCGCCGACGGGTGCGGGGCGACGATGATCGCGTTGCGGGCCTTCACCGCGATGAGGGTCTTGAAGATCGCCGTCGAGTTGGGGTTGGTCGACGGGGTGAGCCCGACGACCACACCGACGGGCCAGCCGATCTCGACGATCCGGCGCTCCTCGTCCCGGCGCAGCACCCCGACCGTGGGGATGTCTTTGATCGAATCCCAGACGTCCTGCGCGGCGAACTCGATCTTGAGCTGCTTGTGCGCGACGACGCCGTAGCCGGTCTCTTCGTGGGCCAGGCGGGCCAGGTGCGGAGCGTTGTCCATGATGGCCCGGGTCATCGCGGCACAGATCCGGTCGACGTCGGCCTGGCTCGCGGACAGGAAGGCCCGCTGCGCCTCGCGGGCGGCGACAGCGAGGGTCCGGGCCTCCTGGATGGAGACCAGGTCGGAGTCGAACTCGGTCACCTCACACCTCCCGTGGTGCCGCGGCAATGGCGATGACCGTGTCGCCGAAGGCCTGGCAGGCCGCGACGACGGCGCTCTGGTCGCCGATGAGATAGCCGCCGGAGAAGTTCGTCTCCGACGGTGGTGCGAACCATACGGCCAACTCGACGTCGGCGGCCTTGAGTGCTGCGTCCAGGGCGACCGTGGCTTCCAACGGTGGCGCGATGACGTAGCCCAACGGGGTGCCCGGTGCCACCCCAGCGGCCTTGCTCAGATAGGTGCCGGTGCGCGAGATGGGGTGGGCAAAGAAGGTGAGCGAGTCTACGTCGTTGGCCGACTCGAACCAGGCCACCTCCGTCGCATAGGAGACGCAGGCCTCCAAGCCAGCTCGGGCCTCGGCCGGGTCGGGGGCGGCGAGAACGCCGATGATCTCGCCGGACAGCGGGCCGGACGCGTGGGCAGAGCCGGCATAGAAGCTGTGGGCATAGACGACTTCGACGTCGCTGGCCTTGGTGGCCTCGTCGAGGGAGGCATAGAGGACGTCGTCGATGTCCGCGGTGATGACGGCGATGCTGCGCTGCTCGGGCCGCAGTGAAAACTGTTGAGCCAGGCCGGGATGCACGGACGGGATGATCCGGGTCGCGAGGATGCTGGCCTTGATGGGGGAACGCACCGCCATTTAGGACTCTCCTCCCTGGGTGCGCAGCGCCACGCCGCTGGCCTGGGCTGCGATCACTCGGCGGATGTGTTCGACAACGAAGGCGCCGGCCTCCATCGGGTTGGTGCCGCCGTTCTCGGTGATCATGCAGACGACGTCGCGGTCGGCGTCGGTCTTGCCCGGCCCGGGCTTCCACCCGGAATAGACGCTGAGCGCGTCGGCCACGCCCAGCCCGGGCCGTTCGCCGATGAGCAGCACGACGACATCGGCGTCGACGACGGTGTTGAGGTCATTCATCACCCCGACCCGGCAATAGCGGATGAAGAACGGGTCCCCGAGTGACAGCCCAGCCGAACGGAATCCGTCGACGAGGACCGGATAGATCTTGTCGAGGTTGTTCGTCACTGCTGCCGCGGAGAGCCCGTCGCCGACGACGATCTGGACGGTGGGGTTCTTGGTGCACCGTGATCCGATGGTCGCCTTGGCCTCGTCGGTGAGGCGTCGGCCGAGGTCGGGGCGCAACAGGAACTCGTCGTGGGTGCTCACCTGGGTTTGCACGGCAAACATCCCGAATCGCTCCAACAACGCCTCCGGGACGTCGCCGAAGATCGCGTCCTGAGTGACCGCATGGTCGGCTTGGAAGAGCAACAGTGATCGGGTGAGCGGCCGCGGCCCGGCGCGTCCGACGCCGATCCGGGCACCGGTGGACGCGATCAAGTTGGTGAGCCCGGCTGGGTTAGCCGGATTCGGTATGCCGGGTGCTCGCCGATCCAGGGTCGGGTCACCGAGCTCGATGTGCGGGGTGGGTCCCGATGCCGGGGTTGTCGGAGCCGCTTGAGCCGTCGGAGCCGGGGTGGCGGCGACCGGAGTGGACGGGGCAGTCGAGGCTGGAAGCTGAGCGGGCGGCATACCGGCGGATGGGGCAGAACCACGCTGGGCGCCGAGTTCGGCGAGGACGTCGGCGACGATGCTGCGCAGTTGGTCATCGGAGGTTGTTCGCGGTTCGGAGGTTCGCGGATCGGAGGTCACGCGATCACCGCCCCAGGAAGAACGATGCGTCGCCGGCCGCCGCGGTCAGCCGACCGTTGCGCAGGAGCCCGAGGTCTTCCATCCACGCCTCGAACTCCGGCAACGGCCGCAGGTCGAGCAACTGCCGCAGGGTCGGCGCGTCGTGGAAGCTGGTCGTCTGATAGCTGAGCATCGAGTCGTCACCCATCGGGATGCCCATAATGAAGTTGACGCCTGCCGCGGCCAGGAGCACGGCGAGGTTCTCGTTTTCGTTCTGGGTCGACCGGGCGTGGTTGGTGTAGCAGACGTCGCAGCCCATCGAGATGCCGGTCAGCTTGCCCATGAAGTGGTCCTCGAGGCCGGCTCGGGTGATCTGGGTCGAGTCGTAGAGGTATTCGGGGCCGATGAAGCCGACGACGGTGTTGACCTGGAACGGGTGGTAGCGCTTGGCCAGGCCATAACACCGGGCCTCCATGACGAGCTGGTCCGAGCCGAAGTGGGCGTCGGAGGAGAGCTCAGCGCCTTGACCGGTCTCGAAGTACATGTAGTTGGGGCCGGTCGACACGGCATACCGCTGGGCCAGGGCATAGGCCTCGTCGAGCATCCCGACGTCGATTCCGAAGCTCTCGCAACCCTTTTGGGAGCCCGACAGGCTCTGGAAGACCAGGCCGAGGGGAGCGCCTCGGCGCATCGCCTCCATCTGGGTCGACACGTGGGCGAGCACGCAGTTCTGGGTCGGGATCTCCCAGCGGGTGATGACCTCGTGGGTCATCTCGAGCAGCCGCGACACGCTGCCGATCGAGTCGTCAGAGGGGTTGATGCCGATGACCGCGTCGCCGGAGCCGAACGACAGCCCGTCATAGATCGCCGCCCGGATGCCTTCCACCGAGTCGGTCTGGTGGTTGGGCTGCAACCGCGACCCGAGGGTCCCCGGCAGCCCCATCGTGTTGTTGCAGTGCGTGACGTTGCGGATCTTCTTCGCCGCGAGCATGAGGTCGAGGTTGCTCATCAGCTTGGTGACGGCTGCGATCATTTCGGCGGTCATCCCGCCCGCCGCGTGGGTGATCATCTCGTTGGTCGTCGTGTCGGCCAACAGCCACTCGCGCAGCTCACCGACCGCCCACCCCTTGATCTGCCCGTATGCCGCCTCGTTGACCGCGTCGTCGATGACCCGGGTGACCTCGTCTTCGTCGTAAGGCACGGCGGGGTTGGCGCGCAGGGTCTGCAGGGTGACCTCGGCGAGGACGTGTTTGGCGGCCATCCGCTCGGCCGCGGACTGGGCGGCTATGCCCGCGAGGCGGTCGCCGGACTTCTCCTCGTTGGCTTTGGCCAACAGGTCCTTGATGTCGCGGAATTCGTAGCGCTGGCCGAACAGGGTGGCCGCGAGCAAGCTGTCAGTCATAGAACACCAGCGTCTTGATCGAGAGCGGGACGGCCCGGCCGTCGAGCATTGGCAGGCCGATGTCGATGTAGTCACCCTCGCCCAAGCCCACTTGGTCGATGACCAGCAGCGGGATGCCGGGAGCGAGCGAGTGGATGGTCTGCCCGAGGACTTGGGCATAGTCCTGGGCCATGACAAGCACGAGTGGCAGGTAGCGTCCGCCGCCACGGGCATGGTGGGCGACGAGGTTGCGGGCGACGGCGGTGACGTGGTCGTAGCCGATGCCGGTCGGCATGTCGATGACGATGGCCGCGACCGCGTCCGACTCAAGATCCCACCGGGCCAGGGCCGCAACGATGGATTGGCTGAGCGGCGTCGAGGTGTCCCGCTGCGGGTGCACGACGGGAATGTTGCGCAACGGCAGGAGGTCTCGGTCGGCCCAGATCGTCGAGCCGGACAAGGTGACGGTTTGCGCGGCGGCCCCCAGCACGGTCGCGCGGATCGTCTCGGGAGGCCGACGCACGTCGAGGCGGGCGATCCGGGGGTTGTCCCGCATCGCCGCTGCCAGCAACGGCCCCACATCCCCGTATGCCGCGATGTCGGCGAGCTCGGCATACGGCGTCTGGTCGTAGAAGCACGCACCCACACCACCGGTGAAGAACACCGTGGTGGAGTTATCGGTCTGCGCCAGGGGTGGGGTGATCGCGATAGCCGGCCCGACGGTCACCTCGCGGCCGGTGGCCAGGTCGGCCAGCAGGTCGGCCATCGCGTCGCAGAACCGGCGCAGCTCGGTGAGCGAGGCGGACTCGCCGGGGCGGATGCTCAGCTGCAGGTGGGCGATGAGGGCCTCCCCGGGGGGAGCGATCCGCACAACCCGGCCGGACGGGTCAAGCTCGATGAGCCGTCCCCCCACAGCGAGGGCAGCCGACGACACGTGACGGCCGTTGTTGAAAACGGCGGCGTTCGACGTGCCGCCGCCGACGTCGATCGTCGTCACTTGGGCGTAGTGGTCGGCCGACCACCGGGCCACCCCAGAGCCGCGCCCGGCGATCTGCGCCTCGGCGTTGGGCCCGGCGACGGTGACGACGAAATCGCCGGCGGTGGCGGACAGGGCCTGCAGGATCGCGTCGGCATTGCTCGTCCGGGCGGTCTCGCCGGTGATGATGACCGCCCCTGTTTCGATGGCGGACCGGTCGATACCGGCGCGGGCGTAGTCGCGGGCCACGAGGTCGGCGAGGGCGGTGGCGTCGACCTCGTCGGGGCTGCGCAGGGGCGTGCGGTGGACGTCGCTGCGGAAGACCACCGAACGTTCGTCGACCTGGATTCGGGGGACCTGGCCAGGGCGGGCGACATCCTGCAGGGTCAATTGCGAGAAGACCACCTGAGTGGTGGTCGTCCCGACATCGATCCCGACGCTGAGGACCTCGCGGCTGGCACGTGGCATGGGCTATGGGTGGGTGGGCGGGTCAGGACTTGCGGAAGACGGTGGTTCCGTCCAGGTCCATGGAGTCAAGGATCCCCACGACGAGAGCATCGCTGGACTGCCCGCTGGTGCGCTCGCCATGCCGGGCGGCGCTGCCGGTGGCGACGAGGACCAGCTCGCCTGTCCCCGCGCCCACCCCGTCGGCTGCGACGAAGAGGTCGCCGTTGGGCTGGCCGGTCGCGTCGGTCGGCTCGACGAGGAGCAGCTTGAACCCGGTCAGACTGGGGTCCTTCACGGTGCTGACCGCAGAGCCGCGGACACGAGCGATGAGCATCGGGCCTTCCCTTTCCTGCGCCGAATCTGCGCTGAGACGACGGGCCAGCCCCTCGACGGGCCCGGTGACCGCGTTGCCCCCTTGTCTTCGGTCCCCACACCTGGTTGGAGCCTGCTGTGGTGACCAACGTAGGCGATAGCGCGCCCGAACACGAGGGTCTGACACAAGCGTGCGAGCGGGAAACGGGTGGGCGGGTACCCGTGGTGCCGAGCCGGTCCTCAGTCAATGTCCCAATGCTGGGCTGCTGCGATCTCACGGCTGACCTCTCCCAGGTAGTCACCGAGACGTGCCATAAGGTCGTCGATCCGGGCCGAGGCATAGTGGCTGGGCTCCCACGCCGCGATGAGGGTCATCTGCAGGGGCTCCCCGTGATCAGTGATCCGAATGGCGTGCAGGCCCAGATGTGGCCGTTCGGTCAGGATTCCGACCCCGCGACCTGAGGCAGCGAGGGCCTGGACCATGCGCTCGACTTCGCACTCTGCGACGATGGGGGCGGTCATGCCGTGGGCGGCCAACGCGCTGTCCAGCAGCAGCCGGGACATGTTCTCCCGGGTCTGCACGACAAGCGCCTCCCCAGCCAGCTCGGAGACATCGACCGTCTGCCGCCGCTCCCGAGCGAATCGGTGAACCGCAGGCACCTGGGCGCAGAGGGTGACTTCACCGAGGACGCGCGTGGACAACCGCGATGACGCTGGGGCCCCGCAGATGACGACGTCGGCCCGCCCCAGGACGTTTTCGGGGCCGCGCAAGGGCGGGTTGTCGAATGAGGTCACGACCGGATCCTCGGGCCCGAGAGTCGCGACGAAAGGCGCGATGAGCTCGTTCAGGGTTGCCATGGGGGCAGCCACGACCAGCCGAAGGGGTTGACCGCTCGCCAGCGATGCAGCGGTGGCCTCCACCCGGGCGGCATGGTCGAGGAGTTCTCTAGCCACAATCGCGAAGACCTGCCCGGCGGCCGTCACGGTGAGTCGGCGGCCCCCTCGGACGAACAGCGGGACGCCCACTTCGCGCTCCAAGAGCGCAATATGGCGGCTCAGCGCAGGTTGGGCGATCATGCCCCGTTCCGCTGCCGCCGTGACGGTCCCTAGGTCGACGACAGCGAGGAAGTGCTCGAGTCGGCGCAGGTCCATGCCGCGCATGCTAGGGGACGAGCAGGCTTCGGTATGCCGATGCGGCATACCGACCTCCCCATTCGGCATTGGACGACCCACGCGCGTGGCCCGGACACTGAAAGCGCGGCAGGGGCCGTGCCAAGTCCCCGACGAGAGGCACTATGCCATGGAGAGTCAGCCCACCAATCCCCAAGTGTCCGAGAGCCCTGGTGGCTTCTTCTACGGGTGGCGGATCGTCATTGTCGGCGTCCTGCTCATGGGCGTTGTCTTCGGAACGATCATCAACCTGTTCTCGCTGTTCGCGGCCCCGGTGGCCAAGGAACTGGGGGCGACGACAGGGGACTTCAGCCTCGCCTACTCGGTCATCACCTTGGCTGCGCTGCCGATGTCGCCGATCATCGGCAACCTGCTCAAACGGATCGATGCCCGCATCCTGGTCAGCGCGGGACTGATCGTGGCCGTCCTGGCCAACCTCCTGCTGTCTTCGGCGAAGGCAATGTGGATGGTGTATGCCGCAGCAGTCCTGCAGGGCGTGGGACTGATAGCCGCGACCACCATTCCCATCTCCGTCATGATCACCAACTGGTTCGTCCGGCACCGCGGCCTGGCGCTCGGTCTTGCCACCGCAGGCTCTGGGCTGGGCAGCTTGGTCCTGGTTCCGGTGATCACGAACACCATTGCATCGCTGGGGTGGCGCAGCGCGTACCTCGTGCTGGCCGGCATCCAGGCGGTCCTCATCCCGATCGCCTTCCTGGTTCTGCGTAATCGCCCGGAGCAGCGCGGACTCACCGCTCTGGGCGCTGCCCCGGCAACGCCCACCGGTATGGGTGAGGCGGCGACGGCAAACGGGTCGCGGACAGCACCGGTGCGCGCCGGCTTGACCCAGTCTCAGGTCTACAAGACGTCGACCTTCTGGCTGCTTGCGGCCGCGCTGGTCTTCAGCGGCATCTCGGTCAACGGCATGATCTCGGTCCTGGCCCCCATGCTGACCGACATGGGTGCCACCAAGGACATCGGGGTCTGGGTGCTGAGCACGTTGGGGATCTTCGTGATGATCGGCAAGTTCGGCACAGGGTGGCTCTTCGACAAGGCTGGCGTCGGGAAGGCGATCTTCCTGGTCGCCTTGGCCAACGCGGCCCAGTTCATCTTCATGCTCAGCCCGACGAACCTGGCCAACGCCACCCTGTTTACCGCTTTGCACGGGTTTGGCGCGACCATGGTCACCGTGACGCCGGCCTACCTGGCAGCGACCCTTTTCGGCGATCGGGACTACGCCGCGGTCTATGGGTCGGTGTCCATTTTCTCGACGCTCGGCGCCGTGCTGGCCGCGCCCTTCGGGCTGCTTTTTTACACCGGAAAGTCGGGCAGCCCAACCGCGCTGGTCTGGGCGTGGCTGGTCATGGCGCTCATCGGTTGGGCGTTGTACCTGGTCACGGTGCGCACCCGGCCCCAATGGGAACGCACCGGTGCCGCCGAGACGGCAGATGCCACGGCCGGGACAGTGCGGTGACGGTGCCGTGAGTCCCGCATCCAGCCTGAGCTTCCAGATCCCCAGCGCCGACGTCGTGTCTTGGCGCCGTCACCTGCACGCCCGCCCCGAGCTGGCCTACGAGGAGTTCGCGACCGCGCAGTTCATCGAGGAGCGGCTCGCCGAGTTCGGGATCGACACCTACCGGCCCACCCCGACGGCGGTGGTCGGCACCCTCACGGGATGGGGTCGAGGGAAGCCTCGCACCATCGCGCTGAGGTCGGATACCGACGGACTTCCAGTCGAGGAAGAAACCGGTGAGCCGTTCTCGGCAACCAACGGGCTGATGCACGCGTGTGGTCACGATGCGCACATGGCCATGCTGCTTGGGGCGGCCAGCACTCTGGCCGGCCTTCGAGAGCGATTCTCCGGGACCGTAAAGTTCTTCTTCCAGCCTGCCGAGGAACGCAACCCGGGGGGCGCCAAGTTCATGGTTGAGGCGGGCGTCATGGAGGGTGTGGACCGGGTCTTCGGCCTCCATGTCCTCAACGGACCCAAGGCAACGATGGGGATGGCCCGCGGGGTGGCCACAAGCTCGGCTGGTGGGTGGTTCCTGACCATCCATGGGACAGGTGGTCACGGTTCGATGCCGGACAAGGCGAACGACCCGGTCATCTGTGCTGCTCAGGTGGTGCTCGCCCTCAACACCATCGTGTCCCGAAACATCGACCCGTTCGATGCAGTTGTCGTCAACGTCGGGATGATCCAGGCTGGCTCGGCGCCCAACGTCATTCCCGACTCCGTTCGCATCGGCTGCTCCATCCGCACCTTCAGCGAGGCCGCCGCGGAGGTGGCATACCGCCGGGCTGACGAGATCGTTGACGGACTGTGTCGCGCCTACAACTGCACCTATGAGTTCATGCGCGTCGATCCCTACCCCGTCGTCGTCAACGACGCCCGGCTGGTCGATGAGTGCCTGCACACGGCGGCAACCGTCCTCGGCGGAGGCGACAAGGTTTCGGTCGTGCCCCCCATGTCCGGGTCGGAAGACTTCTCGGAGTTCAGCAACGTTGCGCCGGGCGTGTTCGCCTTCCTGTATGCCGGTGACGCCAGTGACGGCCTGGAGTTCCAGAACCATCACCCCAAGTTCTCCATTGTCGAAGATCCCACCCTCGACTGTGGGACGGCCTACTGGGTGCAGCTCGTTCTCGACCAGCTCGCTGGGTAGCAGTGGTCCTCTTCACCGGCGCAAAGGTGTTTACGGGGACGGAAGGGGCACCCTTCGCGTCGGCCTTCCTCGTCGAGGGTGACCGCTTCACCTGGGTCGGCGATGTCCAGACCCGTATCGGCGGGCTGCCGATGATCGCCGCGGGACACCCGGTCATCGACCTGGCCGGGGCCACCGTGCTGCCGGGCTTGCTCGACATCCACACCCACCCGGCGCTCATGGCTGAGCTCGTCGATGCCGTGTCGGTCCTGCCTCCGACCGTCAGGTCTGTTGCCGGACTGGTCGAGGCGTTGCGCTCGGCGCCAGCCTGGGCGGAAGGGTCGGACACCTGGATCCGGGGCTTCGGTTTCGACGATGCTGCCTACCCGGAAGGTCGGTGGCCCAACCGGCACGACCTTGATCTCGTCTCTCGCACCCAGCCGGTGTTCGTCCAACGCTGCGACGGCCATTCAGCCGTGTGCAACTCCGTCGCCTTGGCTCGCGCGGGCATCACCAGGGACACCCCGGATCCGCCGGGCGCGGCATACGGGCGAGATGCCGACGGCGTTCCGGACGGTCGACTCATCGAACCAGGTGCTTGGGCTCCGGTGGCCGCCTGCTTTCCCCCTGTCGACGCCGACGTGCGGATCGAGCGAATCGCCAGACTCGGGCACCACTTCGCTGGCCGCGGGCTCGTGGCGGTGGAAGACCTCGCAGCCACGTTCACGGTCGACCCGCTGGAGTCCTTTCGCTCGGCTGCCGAACGAGCCTGGATCCCACGGACCGGGCTTTTTCTGCTCTGGGACCATATTTCGGCTGACCCGCCCTCGCTGGGGGACGAGGATCGTCGGGGACGGGCGTGGATCGCGGGCGTGAAGGTGCTCCTGGACGGGGCCTACTCGAACGCCACGGCCTGGTGCCACGATGCCTACCCGGGGACTGGTGAGCACGGCATACGGACAGCGACCGATGCCAGCCTTCGGGAGGCCGGGTCATGGGCTAGGAGCAACCGCGTCCAGCTGGCCGTGCACGCGATGGGTGACGCAGCGATCGACGCGGTGCTCGACGCGTTTGCCGACGAACCCAGCTGGCTCGCGGACCGGCCGGCAGTGCGGATCGAACATGCGACCCTGCTGAGCCCCGAGCGCATTGCCCGCATCCGGGATGCCAGGATGCGGTTTGCCGTCGTCAGCCATTCGATCTTCTTCTTCGCCGAGTACGGCGCCTACGTCACCCACTTGTCTGCGCAGCAGTTCCGCGACGCCTATCCGATCCGGTCCTGTGCCGAGCAACTGCGCGATGTCGCTCTGTCGTCGGACAGCCCAGCCACCGCGTGGGCTGACGCCGATCATGTCTTCACTTCCATCCAGGCGGCCGTGACCCGCCGGGCATGGAACGGAGCGCCGTTCGGACCCGATCAAGCCGTAGACGTCGCGCAGGCACTGACGATGTACACGTCTCGGGCCGCGGCGTGTGCGGGGCTGCACGATCTAGGCGTCATCGAGACCGGCCGTGACGCCAGTTTCGTCGTGCTCGACCGGGATGTCTTCAGCATTCCTGTCGAGGAGATCGGTTCAGTCCAGATCGCGTCGACCTGGGCGTCAGGACGACAGGTCTTCGCGAGGTCGATGTCGCCCGAGTGACTGAGCAGTCGACATCGAGTGCCGAGACCGAAGGGCCATGCATACGGGATCGTGCGTACTCAGCCGCGCGGGATGGCGGCCGGTGCAGCGGCCCCGGTTGCCCAGCCCGGGCAGCACGGCATACGGTGCCCGGTATGCCGGTTCGCGACGGTTCGTGCGCGCAGGTGGCCTGCGTGGACGAGTCGGATGTCCTCGCGTTGGTCCAGGCCGTCGAGGCCCAAGACGGCCGACCCCACCGTGAATGGTCTATCGGAAAAGTCGACGACCTCGGCTGGGTGTGCGCCGCGGTCGGGGTGCGCTCCAACGGCGCGTATGCCGTGACACCCACTGGCCGGATCGGGTCCTATGTCATCTCGATGACTCGCGACCGGGACGCGCTCGCCAGGCTCGCGGCGCTGCCGGACCCGGGCGGGATCCGGATCGAGGACCGGGAGGTGGCCCAGTCGCTGCTTGAGTCGGCGTTGGTGCGCATGACGGACCCCGTGCCTACGCAGTGGCGCGAGGTGGAGGTCGGCGATCTCGGCTGGTTGTTCGCAACGACCGGGCTCGACTCGGCTCTGCGGTTTCTGGTCTCCCGGTTGGGACGGGTCGCGGTCTGTCCCGGCGATGACCCGACCGGCGAGGGGACGTTGCGAGCCCTCATCGAGCGGGCCGCGACCCGGATTCCCGTCGCGCAACTGAGCCCCTAGGCGACACGAAGGCGACCGGACCCGATTCGGCAACCGCGGGGGCGGCATACCGGATCGGTGGTATGCCGTCCGCGAACCGTGCCGGGCGGCGGTCAGCTGGCGACGGGGTGGGCCTGGGCCCACGCGGTGTAGCCGCCGAGGATGTCCGACACGTCAGCAAACCCGTTGGCGCGCAACAGGCTTGCCCCGACACTGGAGCGCCACGCGCCGGCGCAGTAGAGGATGACCGGCGCGGTCGGGTCGAGCTCGGCCAACCGGCGCGGCAGCTCCGGGAGCGGGATGAGCCGGGCACCGGCGATCGCGCCGCTCGCGGTCTCGGCAGGGTTGCGGATGTCGACGAGCTGCACGTCGGCGCGCGCCAAGGCGTCGGCCGCCTGGGTCACCGTGAGCCGGCTGGCGTGCTCGACCTCATGCTCGTGAGCGAGCAGATAGGCCTCGGGATCGGCGATGTAGCCGACCGCGTGGTCGAAACCGATCCTGGCCAGCCGCATCGCGACCTCCTGCTCCTGACCCTCGGGCGCCATGATGACGATCCGCTGGTCGGGCCGGAACATCATGCCCGCGGTCTCGGACAGCCGCCCGTCGGCCGGGACGCTGACCGCTCCGCGCAGGTGGCCGGCGGTGAAGGCGATGGCGTCGCGCGCGTCGTGCACGATGGCGCCATCGGCCAGCGCTGCCGCGACGGCTGCGTCGTCGAGCGCGGGGATTGCGGCAGTGAGGCTCCGGGTGTTGCGCTCCTGTTTGTTGAGGGTCGCGTTGAAGAGGAAGTATGCCGGTGCGCTCGGCTGACCTTCGGTAACGACGGCGACGAACTCCTCCTCGGTCATCGGCTGGCAGGCGTAGTTGAGCGCGCGCTGGGCCCCGATCGTCGACTGCTTCTCGGTCGAGAGGTTCTTGCCGCACGCGGACCCGGCACCGTGGGCCGGGAAGACCCGGACGGCGTCGGGCAGGCCCATGAGTTTGCGCTGCACCGAGTCGTAGAGCATTCGGCCGAGTTCGTCGGCACTGACCCCGACCGAGGCGAGCAAGTCTGGCCGTCCCACGTCACCGATGAAGAGTGCGTCACCGGTGAGCACCCCATAGGCGACCTCGTCGTCGGCGTGCTCGAAGACCAGCACGCTGATCGACTCGGGCGTATGTCCGGGGGTTGTCATGATCTCGAGGGTCACGTCGCCGAGGCTGATCCGCTCACCGTCGGCCAGGGCGCGGTGGGCGAACTCGGGCGTCGCCACGTCGCCGTAGCCGATCCACGCCCCGGTCTCGCGGGCCAGCTCGAGGTGGCCCGACACGAAGTCGGCGTGGAAGTGGGTGTTGATGACCCCGACGATGCGCAGACCGGCGGCCTGGGCATCCTCGAGGTATTCGGCCACGTCGCGCCTCGGGTCGACGACGACTGCTTGCCCCGTCGTCTCGTCTCCGACGAGGTAGGAGGCCTGGGACAGGCAGTCGAGGTAGTACTGCGTGAACAGCATCGGTGTGAGCCCTTCGCCGGGCTCCGCAGGGCGCGCGGAGCGGGTGAGTTCGCGCATCATATACCCCAGGGGGTATGTCGGACCAGTCTTTCGAGAGGGCGACAAGGCTACCGGCCGGTTCGTCGGTATCTGGCAACCCCGTCGGGCACTCTTTCCTTTGTCGGCTCTCTCCCACGGAGCTGCGCCAGTCCGACGACGAGGAGACGCTATGCCCGGTTGGTACGTTCACCTGGAAGCGGCACACGACACCGCTCGCGCGATGCGGGACGGCAACATCCCGCCCGGCTTCGCGATCACGGCAACCGAGGCTCAGGTTATCGGCGAGCACTGTCACACCTGGCGCAACTACCTCGCGCTCGGCTCACTCGGTCCGGACCTCTTCTACCTGTTGCCAGATTTCAAGAACACCACCGGCCAGGTGATCCGGCAGGTCGTCCAGTGGGCGCTGGACGTCTGGGAGGTCATCGACGGGGAGTTCGTCAGCAAGTGGGAGAAGTGGATCGACCCAATCTCGACCAACAACTCCCAACTTTCCTCGCAGCTCACCGGTGGCCTGTCGACCCAGCTCGCCCAGGTCCTGGACGAGCTGATCGCGGCGATGATGTCGGCCTTCAAGGGACTGCTGGCCGAGATGGGCGACTGGTTCGGCGTGCTGACCTCCGGCGTGCCGCAAGGGTTCGGCGACGATGCCTTCTACTGGTCGGACATGTTCCACTACCGCAAGACCTACCAGTTCCCGTTCGTCCTCTTCCAACAGGCCCAGGCCGCTTTGGCGGCCGCGACCACCGACGACGAGCGCAAGGACGCCGAAGCCCGGATCGCCTTCGCCGTCGGGTGGATGTCGCACTGCGCGACCGATGTCACTGGTCACCCGTTCACCAACGCCAAGTCCGGGGGCCCCTACCGCAACCACTGGCAGCGTCACCACCTTGTCGAGAACCACATGGACTCCGAGAACTACGTCGCCAGACACCCCGGATCCCTGTATGCCGAGTACGGCACCTCCGCGTTGCACTTCCGGCTGGCCTTCCGCCGGCGCACCGACGCCCCCTACAACGGCCGCGACGATGCGCCGGCCTACGACTACTGGACCGGGTTCCCGGCATACGACAACGGGGACGGGCCCACCCCGACGGCGAACCGGCATACCTTCTTCGACCTAGACACCGGACCCCTGCCGCGCCATCTCGTCGGCGGCATCCTCGACGCGATGCGGGACGTCTATGGGGCGGACGGGCCGCACATCCTCTTGCAGGACCCGGCGTTCTCGGCGACCGACCCTGGCACCGGCCAACCCGACGGCCGGCCCAACGCCGACGCGATGGCCCAGATGTGGGAGATCACCTACCGCTATCTCAAGATGACCAGCAGCGATGCGATCAGCTTGCGGCTGCCGCCGCCGCCGTCGCTGTTCACCGACCACTCGTTTCCCACGCCTCCCGGCGGCGGTGGATCGGGGATCGATGACGACCCGAGCCGTGGCGCCGACGTGGACGACGACGACTCGTTCAACCTCCTGGATCTTCTGCTGGCCCTCTTCGCCTGGATCGTCTACCTCGCGCAGGTGGTGGTCTGGCTGCTCACCGTGCTGCCGGGCCTCATCATCGACATCACGACCTTCCCGGCCCGCGAGGTCATCTACTGGGCCGTCATCGTCCCGGCCTGGAACCTCTACCTGCTGGCCCGCCGCGCCTTGGTCATGGCCGGGTTCGCGATGCCAAAGCCGGCCGAGATCAGCCCGGGCCTGACCACGCTGGGCAACGAAGGGACCTTCGACATCGGGTCGGCGCTCGACTCGCCGCTGGGGCTCGGCCTCGGCCTACGCCCGATCACCGAACCGTCCGGGCGGTTGCTGCCCACCGATGCCCGCGGCCTCGACCACGCCTACCCGCGCGGCATCGTTCGCGACCTCCCCTCGGCGATCTCGCGTCCCGACCTGGTCGGCGCGCTGGGGCTCACCTCCCCCCTCCGGTATGCCGCGGACGCACCATCCCAGGAGTTCAAGGCTTCCGAGTGGATCGCCCCCTGGCGCTATCCGCTGACCAACCAGGCGGGGGTCGGGGTGGCCCAGGAAGGGCTGGCCACCCATGTCGGGCCGTATGTCGTCGGATCCAACTCGACGGTGCTGCTGTCCGGAATGACCGGCGACAACGGGGCTCGCGCCGAATTGGAGAAGGCCGCGAGCCCGGCAGACACCGCGGCTGTCCTCGACGTCCGGTTGCCGGCCAACCAGCATCTCGGCGCGCCGATCGACTACGGGCTTTACCTCGTCGGCCGGATGGCCAAGGAGGTGGCCAACAAGGATTTCGGCGTGCCGGACTTCAACCTGGACTCCGACCGCGGGTATGCCTGGCACTGCTGGGACTGGGACCGTAGCGACGTACCGTGTGTGCCGGACATCAACCCGGCGTTCGGTGAGGACTACGGCTACCCCAAGCCGTGCACATCCCCGCAGATGTTCCACGCCGACCACGACTGTCCGTCGATGCCCAACCGCTGGTATGACGAGTCGGTCGACCTCGCCGTGCACTACCTGCCCGGCCAAGGTCCGGACACCTGCAAACCCGGCCAACCTCACGACCTCAACACCGATCCGACGTGGCTCGATCGCGCCCGCCACGGGAAGGGCTGATCATCATGCCTGGCACCAACGGACACGACGAGCACCCGAACCTCACCGAGGGCGAAGACAAGACTCAGCGCGGCGACAACCCGCCAGACTCGTTCGGGACGACCAAGCGCCCGAGTGGTGACCTCGACCCCAACTGGAAACCGTCGGACCGGGTCCGCGGCGAGGCCGAGGATCTCATCGAGGCGATCGGCCGCGAGCACCGACCGCGCCGCGAGGACGTCCTGCCCTACCTGCTCATTCGAGCCTACAGCCCGGGAGACCGGGGCGCCCGGCCCACCTGGCCGCCCAAGCCGTGCTGGGAGTCTCCGGACATCCTGCTCATCGACGCGGCATACACCGGGCCGTTCACGCCGACTCGGCTGGTGGCGAGCCCGACCGCGGGTCGGCGTTACCGGGTCTTCGTGCGGATCTGGAACCTCGGACTGTTCCCCGCGATCGGGGTCCATGTGCGGGCTTGGTTCGTTAATCCCGGCTTCTTCGGCGGGGATCCGAGCAACCCGGCATACACTCCGCAGCTCATCGGCGGCGCGATGGTGCACTTGGAAGACCGGACCAAGCCGGGGGCGACAGCCCTCGTCGAGCTCGACCGGACCTGGGACATCCCCGCCGCGCTGACCGGCCACGAGTGCCTCATGGCGAGTGTGAGCTGCCCGGCGGACCAATGGAGCGGGACGCTGGACGCCAATCACGACCGGCATGTCGGGCAACGCAACCTCACCATCCTGGCCGGGCCGGCGCCGGCCAAGGAGCTGCTCTTCGGCCTTGGCGGCATGGTGGCCAAGGGCGGCACGCTGGAGCTCATTCATGGCGGACCGGCCGTGAAGCCGCTGCTGCAAGCCGTGGGTGGTCGGGCCAAGACGGAGTTCGGCGCGCTCGGCGGGCTCGCTGCTCCGCCGGCAAAGAGTCTGCGGCTCGGGGTGCCGATCGGCGGTGGACAGCAGCATCTGCTGACGATGTTCCAAACCCGGAAGGGTTGGCTGGTGGCCGACAGTGCCAAGGTGCTGTCCCTGGGGCTTCAGCTGGGGATCATCGACGAACGGGCGCTGAAGCGGGGCAAGGCGCATCCGTTCGCCACGCCGCTCACCACCCGCCGGGTCATCGAGAAGATCGGGGTGGACCACGCCGAACTCGTCGGTGTGCTCACCGATCTCGAGCCTGGGGAGGCGCTCGTCGAGGGCCTGGTCATGCTGTGGGGGTTGGGTGACCTCAGGGGCGTCGATCTGGCCCGCGCGCTAGCCGAGGGCAAGACGGCTGCGCACCTGTTGCGGTTCGCCCACCATGACCCGGAGCGGCGCGAGACGGGTGGGTACACGCTCATCGCCGTCGGCTGAGATCTCCGGGGAGTCGCCGGCGGCAGCGCCGGGTAGTCGCGACTAGCGCCGCCGGCAAGCGGCGCGGCATACGGAATCCGTGGGTTCAGCGGGCTGGGAGGCGAGGTTTCGGCTGTGGACTAGGCAAATCGCGACGGATAGGCGATGATGCCTGGAAATCGGCGGGGCGGCCGCCGACGGTGAGGAGACGACGGCATGACCGACCAGACCCAGCACCGGGCCCACCACCAGGCCCAGCCCGCGGCGCGCGCCTGGCCCCCGCACGACCCGGCCACCCGCCGCTGGCTGCCGGCCCGCTCGACCCCCGTGGACCCCGACCGGGTGGAGGCGCTGTTGGCCGCCGAGTGGGAGCGGTTCGTCCGCCAGACGCCCGGCTCGGCTGAGCACAACGCCCGCGCGAGCAAGACCCTGCCGCTCGGAGTGACGTCGAGCTTCCAGCACTGGGACCCGCACCCGATCTCGATCGTCTCCGCGCGCGGCGCGCACGTCACCGACGTCGACGGCCGACGGCTGCTGGACATGTCGATGGGTTTCGGCGCGATGATGGTCGGCCACCTGCACCCCGTCGTCGTCGACCATGTCCGGCAGGCGCTCGACACCGTGGGCACGCTGTTCGTCACGCCGTCGCCGACCGCCACCGAGGTGGCCGAGCTGTTCCAGGATCGATTCCAGCTCGACATGCTCCGCTTCACCCAGTCGGGCACCGAGTCGGTGATGTATGCCGTCCGCGTGGCGCGGGCCTATACCGGCCGGAAGGCGGTCGTCAAGATCGAAGGCGGGTATCACGGCGGTTATGACGCGATGCAGGTGTCGGTCAAGCCGGCGCTGGCCGACATCGGACCGGCCGACGCGCCGATCCCGCACGTCCCGCACGATGCCGAGCCGGGGACCGTCTATGTCGTGCCGTTCAACGACCTCGGCCAGCTGCGCGGTGTGTTGGCTGCGCACGGTCGGGAGATCGCGGCGTTGGTCATGGAGCCGGTCATCGAGAACCTTGCGATCGTTGTGCCGGACGAGGGCTACCTCGCGGGGGTGCGTGCGGCGTGCGATGAATACGGGATCGTCCTCATCTTCGACGAGGTGAAGACCGGGCTCACCGCCGGGTATGCCGGTGCGTCGCAGCGGTTGGGGGTCAAGCCTGACCTCGTCACGCTAGCCAAGAGCATCGGTGGCGGGTTGCCCCTGGCTGCGTTCGGCGGGCGTCAGGAGGTCATGCAGGTTGTCGTCGACGGCCGGATGGCGCACTACGGGACGTATAACGGCAACCCGCTGGTCATGGCCGCTGCCCGAGCCGTTGACGAGGTCTGCACGCACGAGGCGCTCGATGCGGCCGAGGCAATCAATGTGCGCACGCTCGACGGGATCGACGATGTCATCACCGAGTTCGAGCTGCCGGCGCACACCGTCGGGATGGGGATCAAGGGCTGCATCACCTGGTCCGCAACGCCGGTGCGCAACTACCGGGACTATAAGGCGACCGACTTCCGGATGGCCGAGCTGTCCTGGCTGTGGGGAGTCAACCGCAACATCCTGACCCCGCCCGGGCTGGACGAGCAGTGGTTGGTGTCGTTGGCCCACACCGACGAGGACCTGGCTGCGTTGGTCACCGATTTCCGGGAGCTCGCCCAGGCCCTGCGCGCTTGAGCCGAGCGGATGCCGCCGCCCGGCGGTGCCCGCGCCCCCTAGCGGACGATCACCTTGGCGAGCTGCAGCAGAGACCGGCTCGCCTGGTCAGCGGTGACCGGGATCGACGGGTCGCCGGTGTAGATGAACTCGAAGACCTTGCCGGCCTTGGCGGCATACAGGTTGATCGTGAAGGTCTGGGCGAAACAGGTCGCGTTGAGGTAGGACTGCTCACCCACCCCTGCTGGCTCGACCAACGGGGCGTTGCACCTGACCGCACGCTCGCCCTTGCGAGCCTGCTCGTAGGTGGCGCTAGGGTCGAACGCGGTGACGATGCTGACGTCGATGACGCCCTTCTTGCCTCCGGTGGCCGCGAACCGACACCTTTTCTCGTCCCCGACGATCTCGAAAACGGTCCCCTTGCCAAGCAGCGTCTCGACGGCCTCCTGAGGCGGCTGACACCAGGTCGGCTGGCTCCCCGAGCCTCCTCCCGACCCACCGCCAGACCCGTCCTTGGCCGTCGAGGGGGTCGGGGTGCGGGTCGCCCCTCCAACGGCCCCGCCGGTCGCCGAGGCGGCGGCGCCCGCGCCGGGTGCACTCGCAGTGGTGCCTGAACCACAGCCGGCCACCCCGGCCAAGCTCGTCGTCAGGACCAGGGTCAGGCCGGCCACCCGCATCCGCATGCGGGTCTCGTTGATTGTCACGTGGGATCTCCTTCGTCAACAGGGTTACCAGGGGGATGGGGGGATGTGGACGGTGGTGAGCGGGCGGCATACGGGATCGGCGTACGCCGCCACACGCCTCAGTCGCCCGTCGCGGGTCGCAGGGTGAGGACGACGGTCCGGCCGTCGGCCGCACTGAGCCGGTAGGAGCGCTCGCTGCGCCCGTCCCAGACGACGTCTTGCTGGATGCTGAAACTCGTCACCCCGGCCGGTCCGGCGCAGTTGCCCGCCCCGGGCGCAACAAGGGTGTAGGAGACCTGGATACGCAGCTGACCGATCGGCTGGCCATTGTCGAACCCCGCAGCCACAGCGGTCCCGGGCGTCATCCGGGTGCAGGTCGAAGGCGCATCGGTCCGGGAGACCAGGGTGTGCTCGCCGATCCGCACCGTCAGAGCGGCGAGCGTCCCTTCGGTGGGTCCGGGGGCCAGCGAGGCCGGCGACCCGATTGGCGGATCGGCAACGCTCACCGACCAGTTCGCGATGAACTCGGGCGGGAGCACCGGCGCTTTCGTGCGCCCGATGAGGTTGAACGACAGCCCGGTCAGATCCAGCCGCGTGCCGCCTCGGGCCCAGTCGTATACCTGCGACGCCCCCGTCGTGGCATCGACGACGGTCACCGCAAAGGCGTACTCCGTGTTGGGACAGAGTCCGGGCACGGTGAGCACGCCCGAGTTCGCCGGCTGGGTCGGCCCGACGAGAGTGTCCTGGCAGGTGGGCGCCAGGTAGGCCGGCACGAGCGCCCGCGCCGACACCGATACCGTCGCCTCCCGGTCGGCCTGCCAGGTGAGGTCGAGGGCACTGGAGGGGTTGGCCTCGTTGGGCTTCACCCGCAGCCCGAAAGTGTCCAGCGCCGGGGCACTCTGGCGGACCGGTGTGCGCAGCGTCGGGATCACTCCCTGGAAGCCAGACGGGTCGATCCGCCACTCGTCGGGCGACCACTGCGCAGCGATCCGGCCACCGGGCAGCATCGGCGTCGTCGCGAACGGCACCTTGCGGACCGATAGGTCCATCCACGTCCCGTCGCTCAGCTCGATCCGAGCCCGACGCGGGGCACCGCAGTCGGTCATGCTGCACCCGCGGTTGTCGATGTGGATCCGGGTGCGGCCTTCGGGTCGGTTGGTGGTGATGTCGGTGGTGAACAGCTCGATGTCGCGCGGCTCGAACAGGAACGCACTCGTGTCGACTCGGCACAAGAACCCCGGGTCGCCGAGCGGGCGCAGGATCACCGGGTCGGGTGCGTTGCCCGATGGGAAACCGCACGCCGTCGTCAACGCCCGGTCACCAATGACCTGGAAGGTCCAGCGGGCCAGCTCGGCGTCGATCGAGCCCGCGGGCGTGCCGGGCGCGTCGCCGCCGCGCCCGACCCCGACGAAGGCCAGTTCCGTGGCCGCTCGAGCAGGGGGGACGACGGTATGCCGTTCGATCGCCGTGACGACGACGTTGTCGTAGGAACGGGTCGGCAACTGGTACCAGAAGACGCAGATGTCGACGGCCTCGCCGGCAGCCAGCTGCGGCATCGTGAGATTGATGACGCCTTCGCGGCTGGCCGGGGCGCCCGGGTCCGGCGTCCAGTAGCGCGTTTGGGTGCCTTGCCGCGTGACCGGCAAGGTGGTGCTGGCGATCGACGGGTCGACCGTTCGACAGTCGGTTCCGGGGGCGTAGCCGGCCGCAGCGACCATGGCGTGGCCGGTCACCGCCAGGCGGCTCTCCTGCAGGTTGTCGGCGTTGACCGCGGTTGGGTCGCCCAGGGTCACCGAATAGGTGGGGACAGCCACCTCGAGGTTGAGCGCGTCCACCGGGGTGAGGCGCACCGGGCGCCGTTGGTTCGCCTCGGTCAGCCCGGACTGACTGCCGAACTGACGATCCCAGTTCGCCCACTGCGGATCGTAGGAGTATCGGAACCCGAACGGCCCCTGGCGAACCCGGGGGAGTTCCCGGCCGCCGAGCAGGTCGCCCAGTTGCGCGCAGAGGGGATCGGTCGAAAACGAGCCACACCCGGTGCTCACCGACATCGTGAACGTGGCGGAGCAATCCTGCCACGTGTAGTAGTTGAACTCGCCCAAGCAGCCATCTCGGTTGGTCTCCATGACCTGCCGGGACACCTTGAGACACAAGGGAATTGCGGGAGTCTGCGCGCCCCGTTCGAAGGCGTCGGCCCAGACCGCCACGATGTCGGCCGATGGCGTCGCCGTCTCGTGCGTGACCAACGCGCCTTGCCGCGAGATGCGGATGGCCGATCCGAAGACGCCTGGGGTGCGCATCTGCAGGTCCAGCCTGGCGACCACCGGCTGGTTGACCGCCACCGCGAAGACGCTGTCAGAGGCCCAGTCGATTGGGGTGAGGGGGAACTGCCGAGCGCACTCACCGGCATACAGGTCGGTGCGGCGGACCTGGCCAACCCACAGGGTCTGGAACTCCGGCATCTGACGGATCCCCAGGACGACGGCGGACACCCCGGTTCCGCACCCGGGTGCGTTCGGGGTGAGGACGCACGGGTCGGTGAACGCCCGGATCGGGGCTTTGCTCAGGTCGGTCGAGAAACCCGGAACGAGTCCCCCGCTTGCGCCGCCGGAGGAGGTCGCCCTCGGCGACCCGCTGGCCGCGCCGGTCGGAGCGCCGCTGGCCGTGGTCCGCCCGCCCGCGACCCCGGTGAGCTCCTCGTAGCGCGTCGTCACCAGACGCAGCGCAGCGTCGTCGCTCAGATCTGGTGCCGCCGACGGAGCGCCACGCGGCGGAGCCGCTCCGGGGACGCCCGCTTCGGGGTCGGCCCGCAGGTCCGGGGCCCCGCCGGGGTTGGCGACCGGGACCCCGGCGCCGATCGTCAGGCCGCCGCCGACGGCGACCGGCGGCGGGGGTGCCCCGCTGGCCGCGTAGTCCGCCGGCTGCACGGCATACGCGGTGGGCAGGGGCGCCTGCGCGGTGACGGGGGAGACGCTCCCATCGCGCGCGGTCACCGAGGTGGCCGGCAGGACGGGGTATGCCGTCGGGAGACTCGGCGCCGCCGGTCGCAGCATGCGTCCGGCGAGAGCGCCGCCGACCGCCATGACGAGGACGACGATGGCGCTGACCAGGAAGCGGGTTCGAGAGGATCGGGCGGGCGCCGCCGGGGCGGGGGCAGGTGGGGTGGTCATCATGCTCCTCAGCCGATGCACGTGTCGGCGATCTGGCGGAAGTCGACGGTGGTCGACCTGCTCGAGGTGTTGCCCTTGCCGTCATGGGCGGCGACGGTGATGGTCATCGGGATGGTGCCGCTGTGGTTGCTATAGACCGGCCCGATCCGGTAGCTGCCCGTTGCCACCTTCGTGGCTGAGCCGGAAAGGGCTCCGGCCTTCCAGGTGACGGTGTCGATCGTCGCTCCGCTCGGGTCGCTCGCGGTCACGGCGGCGGTCACCTGCTGCTTGTATGCCGTGCAGGTCACCCCACCCTCGGAGTAGAGGAAGCTCGAGTCCGTCGACAGGGTGAGCGTCGGGCCGGTGGTGTCCGGCGGCGGTGTGCTCGACGAGCTGGACGAACTCGACGAGCTGGACGAGCTGGAGGACGTCGAACTCGTCGAACTCGAGGACGAGGACGACGACTTTGACGTGCTCGACGAGCTGCTCGTGGGTGAGGTGCTGGTGGGTGAGGTGCTGGTGGGCGCGGTCGGCACGGCAGTCCCGGTGGAAGTCGCCGTGGGGACGCCGGTCGACGTGGCGGTTGGAGCGGTCGGCACGATCGCCGCGAGGGTGAGCGCCGTGCTGCATGTGAGCTCGGGCAGCGTCGTGGGATCACCCGAGTTGACCAAGCTTGCTGCCGAGATCCAGGCCGGAGCGGTGAGCTGGTTGGGGTGGCGGATGACCAACCAGGAGGTCCCGGAGCGACCGATGACCCAGACCCGGTCGCCGCGATGCAGGGTGGCCACGACCGGGCCACGGTTGGTGTCGTCGCTGCAGCCGTAGACCGTGGCCGCGTCCGCCCGCAGGGTCGCTCCGGTGGGGGAGCCCAACGCGCCGCTCGCACCGACGCCGACCCCGACAGCGCCCCCGGACAGCGCCAGTCCCGCCAGGACGAGCGGAAACTTCCCAGCGCCGATGCCTGCTGCAACGGGTGTCGGCCCGCCGGCCGCCGCCTGACTCATGGCCGCGGCCGGGGTTGCGGCGGGGGCCGCTGGAGCTACCGCGGCCGGGGTCGCGGCTGGTGCGGCAAGTGGCGGCTGGAAGATCGCCGCCGGCGGCCCGGGATGGGTCCCCAACGCGTGCTCAAGCCGGGCCAGCTCGGCGGGTCCGAGGTCGAAGCCCCGCAGTGCGTCCGTGGGGTTGGTGCGCACCGCGTCCGCCCACGCAGGGTCGTTGGCGATGCGAGCGAGCGCGTCCTCGAGTCCAGCCATGCGCCCAGATCAGCGCACTCAGGTCCCCCCGGTCGTGAGTGGTGACCACTCAGCCGTTCTGGATGAGCACTCGACCTGGCTCAGTCGTGCTCGGCTGCCACGCCCGCCAGTGCGGATGCCAAGTCGTCCCGTCCGCTCACGGCGAGCTTGATGAAGATCCGGTAGAGGTGGTTCTCGACGGTGCGCTCGCTGACGACAAGGTGCTCGGCGATCTGGCGGTTGCTCAACCGACCAGCGGCCAGGCGCGCGATCTCGGCCTCCCGCGCGGTGAGTGGCCCGGTCCCGGTCCGACGGGCCACAAGTGGGGTCGCGAGTCCCGCCGTATGGGCCAGGTGGGTGCCGGCCAGTGCGTCCATCCGCGCGGCGTCGCGGCTGGCCCCCGCCTTCCGGTATGCCGTGGCGGCTCCGCTTGCTGCTTCCGCGGCATACCCGTGCGCGCCGAGCGATGCGAAGCCGACGGCAGCCCGCTCCCACGCGGCGGGCTCCCCGGTGCGTCGCGCATCAACGAGGTCGAACCGCGCGGCGGCCAGCGCCGACCGTGGTCGGGACCACGACTGCGGATCGGCCACGGCATCCAGCAGGTCGAGCACCCCTAGCCTGGCCGCCTCGTGCCAGGCCTCGGCCTCGTTGGCCGACGAGCTGTTGGCCCGGGCGTGCTGCACCGAAGCGTGGATGTGCTCCGCCGCACCGGCGCGGTCCCCGGTGCCGAAGGCGACCCAGGCCTTGGCCAGATCCAGCAGGTGCCCACAGAGCATCTGCGGTGGCCTGGGGAAGGCTGCGACCCGTTCCAGCGTGATGGCCGCTTCGTCGGGGTCGCCGCTCTCCGCCTGGCCCCGGGCTAGGGCAGCCCCGCACCACACCGCGAATCCCCAGACCCGAACGGTGCTCCAGAGCCGTTCGGCCTCGGCGAGCGCTCGGACGCACGTGGAGACATCTCCGGTGACCTCGGTGACGAGACCGACCAGCATGGCCGCCCACGCCCGCGCTTGTTGCGAGGGGGAAAGTTGGGCCGCGGTGTATGCCGCGTCCGCTGCTCCCCGTGCCTGGTCCAGATCGCCGGTTGCCAGCATTCCGAGGATCTGGATCGCGTGATGCTGACCCGGGTCTCCGATCGGCTGGACGTCGACGCCGATGAGGCTGTGCGACAGGGCGCGCGAGGCGGCCAGTCCCTTCTCGGCATCGTCGCTGAAGATCAAACCAAGGCAATATCCTACGGCAGCAACGAATCTCACCCATGGGTGCGGGTGCTCGACCAACGTCTCACCGAGATGGACGGCCTCGGGGAGGTTGCCGGCCATGGCGGCGTGGGCCGAGCGTTGCGCCTGGACAAGAGCGTCCCACGGGCCTGGTTCGCCGGTGGCTTCGTCGAGGACGGCCAGTCCGGCGTCCAGGTCGCCGAACCACCAGTGCTCTTCGACGATCCGTAGTCGCAAGGCCGCCCGGGTCCAGGGGTCGGTCTCGGCGTCGAGGGCGACGCCCAGCACCGCAATGGCCCGCGCGTGATCGCCGTTGAGTGAGAGGCACCAGGAGGCGAGCAGGGCGTCCTCCGTCGTCCCGGTGCGGCTGCTCGCTTCATGGGCGAGTTCGGCAGCCAACGGGGTGTTGCCGATGGCCACCGCGCGATGGGCCGATGCGGACAGGATGGCCGGGTCGATGCTCAGGCCGCCACGTACGCTCCACACAGCCGAGCGGAGTTGCTCGTCCAGCGACCGGGTCGACTGGGCCCGGTTGGCAGCGGCGTCCGCTTCGGCGAGGGTGCGGTAGATCCGCATCCGGGCCAGCGCACCGAGCCGGGCTCGGGTGAGCTCGCGGTAGAGCGGGTGCCCGAGGTCCAGGAGCAGGCCACCAGGTCGGCTGTCGTCGACGTCGGCAACGATGAGGCCCAGCCGCTCCAACCGCTCAAGCGGTTCGAAGCCGACGACCCGCTCGACGAGGGCCTGCTCTAACCGACCGCCGACGGCCAGCAGCTCCAGCGTCGACCGCTCGGCCCCGTCGAAGGGAGCCAGGCGAGCGAGCACGACCTCCTCCAACAGCGGCGTTGCGACCATCTCGGCCTCAAAGCCATAGACGCCGCCGTGTCGCTGCATGGCTCCGGCGGCCAGTGATCCCTCGATGAGTTCCCTGGCGTACATCGGGTTGCCGGCCGCCGCACCGACGATGACCCCACGCGCATGCCCAGATAGCGGGGCGCCGAGGGCTCGCTCGACCATGGAGGCGATATCCGAATCGGCCAGGGTGCCCAGGGTGACGTGGTCGACGCTCGGCGCCTGGCGCAAGCGGTCGACGGCGGGCGGGCAGTCGGCCGAGCTCCGCACGGTGGCGAGCAACCGGACCGAACCGCCGGTGATGAGCTGATGGACGACGATGGCGCTGGCCTCGTCGAGCAGGTGCAGGTCATCGACGCTCAGCAGCGGCGTGGTCGTCGGGCTCCCCGTGGAGCTGTTCGGGTGGTCGTTCGACTGGGTTGGCGAGTGAGCGGGTGACTGGCGAGCGAGTGTGGCGATCGTCCGCTGTGCCGCGGCCACGGCATCGCCGCCCACAGCGCCTCCGACGAGCGACGCCAACGGTGCCAGCGGCAGTGGAGCCGTCGCGGGGCTGGCGACGACGCGCACAACGGGGGTGCCGGAGGCGGCATACCCCTCGGTGATCTCGTGGGCCAACCTGGTCTTGCCCAGTCCCGCGGCCCCGGTGAGGACCACGTGACGGCCCTCGTCGAGCCGGCCGCGGACATCGTGTAGGACGTCGTCGCGTCCGACGAACGGCCACGTGGTGGGAGACACGGGACAGACTGTAGGGGCATCCCGGTGGCCCCGCCCGAGATCCGGCGCTGAGCTGGCACTTAGACCGGTTCGGTGGCAGAAACAACTGCTGTCCGGTTGGCGCCGCAACAGGCGAGCGAGCTGATCGCCAAGAAGGTGGAAAGGATACCGGCCGGGGTATAGACTCGCGGATGATCTATACCCCTATGGGTATCACGTCGAAAGTTGGAATCATGGCGGACATCGTCGTCCTCGGTGCAGGGGTCTCCGGCCACACGGCCGCGCTGCACCTACGTCGGATGTTGGGGAAGAAGCACCGGGTCACGGTGGTCTCGCCCAACTCACAGTGGAATTGGATCCCCTCGAACATCTGGGTCGGGGTTGGGGAAATGGACCAGAAGGACGTCACGTTCCCGCTCGCACCGGTCTATCAGCGCAAGGGGATCGGGTTCGAACAGGCCAAGGCGGTCGCCATCTGGCCGCGTGGCGATGAGAGCGACCCCCGCGGGGCGGTCGACATCGAGAGCACCCGGGCCGACAACGCCGGCACGACAACCCGGCTGCGTTACGACTACCTCATCAATGCGACCGGCCCCTAGTTGCGCTTCGAGGCGACCTCGGGCCTCGGCCCGACCGGCCACAGCTGGTCGGTGTGCACGGCGGGGCACGCCGTCGATGCTGCCAAGGCCCTAGCCGACACGATCGCCACACTCAAGGCTGGCGAGCGGCAGACCTTGGTTATCGGCATGGGCCACGGGACCTGCACGTGTGAGGGCGCGGCGTTCGAGTATGTCTTCAACGTCGAGCACCAGTTGCGCGACGCCGGTGTGCGCGACCTCGCTCGGGTCGTCTATCTCACCAATGAGGCGGAGCTGGGCGACTTCGGCGTCGACGGGATGACCTTCGCCCAGCAGGGATTCGAGACCAGCAGCGAGTTGTGGACTGCGTCGCTGTTCCGCGAACGCGGCGTCGAGGCCATCCTTGGGGCGCACGTCCAGCGGGTCGACGAGGGCGTGGTGACCTTCGAGACCCTCGACGGGCAGATCCACACGCTCGACTTTGATTTCGCGATGCTGTTGCCGCCGTTCGGTGGGGTGGGGCTCGCGGCATACGACCGCGACGGCTCGGACATCACCAGCCAACTGTTCGCGCCGAGCGGGTTCATGAAGGTGGACGCCGACTACGCGCCAAAGCCCTACGAGGAGTGGCGCGGCGAGGACTGGCCTTCGACCTACGAGGTGCCCGGTTTCGACAACCTCTTCGCCGTCGGGATCGCCTTCGCTCCGCCGCATCAGATCTCGCGGCCCCGGACCAGCGCCAACGGCACGCTCATCGCTCCGTCACCACCGCGCACCGGTATGCCGTCCGGCGTCATGGGCAAGACGGTGGCCCAGACGATCCACGACCGGATTGCCAAGGGCTCCACCGCACCGGCTCACACCGCGTCGATGGCGCACATGGGCGCCGCGTGCGTCGCCTCCGCCGGAGCTGACCTGCGGCACGGCTCGGCGGCTGCCATGACCATGTTGCCTGTCGTTCCGGACTACTCGCGCTACCGCACCGGTCGGGACCTGACCGAGACCCGCGGCGAGCTCGGACTGGCCGGGCACTGGGTCAAACTCGCCCTGCACTACCTCTTCATCTACAAGGCCAAAGCCCGCCCAGGCTGGCAATTCATCCCGGAGTGATCGACATGACCGAAACATCGTCCACGCCGGCCCCGGCTCCGGCCCCTTCCCCGGCACCCATCGCCGATCTGGAGGGGTCGCCGTTGCCGACGGCGGCCACCCTCAAGGCCCGTAAGAGCCTCCCCATCCAACTCACCCGATTCGTGGCAATCAACGCCCGGATCATGCGGATGGTCATTAAGGGCCACCACTAGGCGGTCGCCGCACCCGCGCGTTGCTGGCGAGTCACCTTCGGTTGGCACTTATGGCGTTCTCCTGGCGGAAGCGTCTGCCAGGCAAACGGTCTAAGTGCCAACCGACCTGGCACATCACCGTTCGGTAAGGCCCAACCCCCACACACGGTCGATGTAGTCGCGCATCGAGCGGTCCGAGGAGAAGTAGCCGCTGCGGGCCACGTTGAGGATCGCCGAGCGGGTCCACGCCGCCTGATCCCGGTATGCCGCGTCGACCCGCCCTTGTGCCTGCAAGTAGGACTCGAAGTCGGCCAACACGAGGAACCGGTCGTTGTGCAAGAGGTCGCCGACGATAGAACCGACCGCATCCCGGTTGCCGTCGGTGAAGTGCCCGCTGGCGATGAGGTCGATGGCACTGCGCAGCGTCGGCACCGACTCGTAGTAGGAACTCGGCACATAGCCGCGCGCCTGCAGCTCGGCTACCTCGGGCTCGCGCAGCCCGAAGAGGAAGAAGTTGTCATCCCCGACAAGCTGACGGATCTCGACGTTGGCGCCGTCGTCGGTGCCGATGGTGAGCGCGCCGTTGAGGGCGAACTTCATGTTGCCGGTGCCGGACGCCTCCTTGCCGGCGAGCGAGATCTGCTCGGAGAGGTCGGCGGCGGGGATGAGCTTCTCGGCGAGGGTGACGTTGTAGTTGGGCGCGAAGCCAACGTAAAGCCGCCCACGCATCCGCGGCTCGGCGTTGATGACGGCCGACACACGGTTGATGAGGAAGATGATCTCCTTGGCCATGTGATAGCCGGGGGCCGCCTTGGCGCCGAAGGCGACAATCCGCGGGGTCACCGATTCGGGCGCGATCCGCCCCGACATGAGGCCCTCGTAGGTCGACACGACATGCAGCACCTTGAGCAGTTGGCGCTTGTACTCGTGCAGCCGCTTGACCATGACGTCGATGAGGTGCCCGTCCGGCAACTCGATGCCGGCGACGGCGAGCGCGAGCTTGTAGAACCGCTCCTTGTTGGCCTGTTTGGCCGCCCGGAACGCGTGCTGGAAGGCGGGGTCCACGGCATACGGCTCCAGCCCACGCAACTGCTCCAGGTCGGTGACCCACCCGTCCCCGATCGCCTCGGTGATGATCTGCGCGAGCGAGCCGTTGGCCATCTTGATGAACCGGCGCGGCGTGATCCCGTTCGTGACGTTGGTGAATTTCTCCGGCCACAGCGCGGAGAAGTCCGGCAGCACCTTGTCGCGCAACAGTTGCGAGTGCAGCTCGGCCACGCCGTTGACCTTCGTCGCGGCCACCGTAGCCAGGTGTGCCATCCGCACCGCGGGGTAGGGGTAGTCGGAGATGATCGACATCCGGCGGGCGCGCAGTTCGTCTCCCGGGTATGCCGCGCGAACCGTTGCGAGGAACTCCTCATTGATCTTCTGGATGATCTCCAAGTGACGGGGGAGCAGGCGGCCGAGCAGGTCGACCGGCCACACCTCGAGCGCCTCGGGGAGCAACGTGTGGCACGTGTAGGCGAAGCACTGCTGGGTGATCTCCCAGGCGGTCTGCCACTCCAGCTTGTGCTCGTCGATCAGCAACCGCATGAGCTCGGGAATCGCGATGACCGGGTGGGTGTCGTTGAGCTGGAAGATGACCTGGTCAGGCAGCCGCCGCAGGTCAAAGTCCTCGGGGAGGGTGCGTTCGAGGTAATCGCGCAACGAGCATGCGGCGAAGAAATATTGCTGTTGCAGCCTCAACTCACGCCCTTGTGGGGTGGAGTCTTCGGGGTAGAGGACCTTGGAGATGTTCTCCGCGAAGGTTTGGGCGCGGACGGCTTCGACGTAGTCGCCCGAGTTGAAAATGGCCAGGTCGAAGGCCCGAGTGGCCTCTGCGCTCCACAACCGGAGCGTGTTGACGACGCCGTTGCGGTAACCGGGGACCATGTAGTTGTACGGGATGCCCAGGACGTTCCAGGCCGGCATCCATTGCCGTCGGGTCCGCCCGTCGGCGTCGGTGACGTCCTGCACGTGGCCGGCGAAATCGACCCGCACGGCCCGCTCCGGGTTGGGGAACTCCCACGGGGCGCCGAGCGAGAGCCACGAGTCGGGCAGCTCGACCTGTCGCCCGTCGACGATCGCCTGACGGAAGATCCCGTATTCGTAGCGAATGCCATAACCCACGCAACTGACGTCCATCGTCGCCAGCGAGTCGATGAAGCAGGCCGCCAGCCGTCCAAGTCCGCCGTTGCCCAGCCCCGGCTCGACCTCCTGGGCGCGCAGGGCGACGATGTCCAGGCCGCAGGCACGCATCGCCTCTTCGGCGATCTCGGTCAGCCCGGTCGATTGGAGGGCGTTGCCGAGCTGTCGGCCTAGCAGGAACTCCGCCGAGAGATAGCCCACCATCTTCGAGGGCTGGCCTCGACGCCGGGCCGCCGTCTTGAGCCAGTCAGCCATGAGGTAGTGCCGCACGGTCCGAGCCAGGGCCAGGTATTGGTGGTTGACCGTCGAACGGCCCAGGCTGGCCCCACCGCCGAAGTTGAGCTCCCGCAAGAATTCCGCGACGAACCCATCCACGGTGCGCTCCGGGGCGATGGCCGGTTCCAGGGCACGCGGATTGGTGGGCGTAAACGTCGGCCCAATCTTGCGGTAGTCCAGCGACGGCGCTGGGGGTTCGTCGGTCTCCATACCGGGTGACGGCAGGGACAGGTGGTCGGTTGGCTCGCTCATGGTGGCCTTTAGGTCTCGTGGGTGAGCAATCGATCAGACCTTCCACGCTAGACCCATCCCGCTCGGCGCTCACATGGGCCAGAGGTCACCTCCCGCGTCCCCGGAAGGTGGCAGGCTCCGGCAGCCGGGCACCCGGCATACTCGGCGCTGCTCCCAGCCGACAACCGTCCGAGATTTCACCGTATGCCGTCCGTCCCGGTGAGGGCATCGGACGGCAGGATGGGGGCGTGCAGACCGGGGAGCCCGAGGGCGTCGAGTTGGGGACCGGCGCGTCCTCCGGAGAACGCTCCGGCGCGTTCGGTCCGCGGGTGGGCCGCGGGCCTCGTGCCGGGGCCACCGATCAGCCGGCCCTCATCGATGTGGCGGCCGAGCGGGCTCGCCGAGCTGCCGCTGTGACAGGCCGCGCCACGGTCCGGGCCACTCGCGCCGCGGGCCGGGCCACGGCAGCCACCACGAAAGTGACGGCGAAGGGCGCGGTCGCGGGCGCCAAGCTGGTCGGGCGCGGCGCCAAGGCCGGCACCGGGAAGTTCCAGGGTTTCGCGCGGTCGCAAGGCGCGGCCGAGTCCGGGCTGAGCCGGGTCACCGAGATGCAGGTCGTAGCGTCTGCAGGGGATGCGGCCTTCACGGTGTCCTTGGCCAGCACGATCCTGGCCTTGCCGATCGGACAGGCACGCGGCCAGGTGGCGTTGTTTCTCATCACGACGATGGCACCGTTCGTAGTGCTGGCGCCGCTCGTCGGGCCGTTGCTAGATCGGTGGCGGCACGGGCGCCGGTGGGCGATCGGGTCGACGTTGGCGCTGCGGGCGTTCCTGTCCTGGGTGCTCGCCGGCGTGGTCGCTGACGGGTCTCCGTGGTTGTTGCCGTTGGCGTTGCTCTGCCTCATGGCGACCCGGGCCTATGCGGTGGCCTTGTCGGCCGGCATACCCCTGGTGCGTCCCGACGCGATCACCCTGGTCGTCGCGAATTCGCGGCAGTCCGTGGCGACCTTGATCGGGATGGTGCTGGGCGCGGCGGTCGCGACGCCGATTGGCCGGCTCGGGGCGCCGTGGTCGTTGCGGGTGGCCTTCGCGATTTACATCGTGGCGACGGTCCTGGCGATTCGGCTGCCGGCGGCCGTGGACTCCGAGCGGGAAACGCCCGGCCGGGATGGCGCCTCTCCTCGTCCCGATGCCGCTTGCCCACCTGCGGACCTGCTGGCGGAGGCAGAGCGGGCGCAGAGCCGACGGGATCGCGCCCGGGACCTGCGCAGGTCGCTGCCGGCCCCGGTCCGGGCGGCGCTCGTGACCGCCTCTGGAGCCAAGGTGCTCTCGGGCTTCGTCACGCTGTTCCTGTCGTTCCTCCTGTGGGACCAACCGTTGCCGGGAATCTCGAGCATCCTTGCTCTTGGCTTGGTCGGGGGGGCGGCCGGGGCGGGAAACGGGCTCGGCAGCTTCATCGGCAACCGGCTGGGAGCCCGCTCACCAACGGTCATCGCCTCCGCGGCTCTGCTCGTCGCGATCGCTGCCGGGCTGCTGGTGACGCTGGCCTATTCGCTGCCGACCTTGGTGGTGTTGGGGCTGGTGAGCGGGGCGTTCGGCCAGCTGGCCAAACTGTGCCTGGATGCGTTGATCCAGGACGACACTGCGGAATCGCTTCGGGCTCAGGTGTTTTCCTGGTCCGAAACCCGGTTGCAGGCTGCCTGGGTCGGTGGGGGAGCGTTGGGGATCGCGATGCCCTTGGTTGCTCGGCTGGGGTTCGCTGTGGTCTCGGCGGTGCTGGTCGGGGTGCTCGTGGCCGGCGTCGTCATCCGCAGCCGGGCCCGTGCGGACGGAGGGGAGGACTCGACGGCGTGATGTCGATTCCGCTCACCTGAGCGGTCGTTACACCCTGATCGCGGCCGTCCAGGCAGCGGCGCAGGCGTCGAGAAGGTCGTGGGCGGCATACCCGCTGTCGGTCAGCACGCTGGGTCGGGAGATGCCGTGGCGGGCCAACTCGGCGAGGCGGGCTTCAATGCCTTCGGGCGTCGTCTTCGCCGCGGCCATCGGGCCACCGGCCATCTCGGCAAAGGACAGCTCGGGGTGCGCCTCGACCACCGTGCAGCGTGGCTTGCTGCGCCGCCAGGCATCGACCTCAGCCCGCGTTTCGGGGCCGGAGTCGGCAGGAGCGCTGATCGCCACGACCGAGACGGACCAGGACTGCATCGCGGTTTCGACGAGTTCGGCGAGGGTCGGCGCGGCATACACCTGGGGGCGGGGCAGGCCGGGGGCGAGGAGGGCGCCAACCCAGCCGCCAGCGCATCCGTCGACGCCGAGCACCGGAGTGGTGACGCTGACGGGTTCGGCTGGTTTGGCCGCAGGTGTCGGTGCCCACGCGAAGTGGGGAGTTCGCCGCTCGGTGAACGCGGCGATGCCCTCGGCGGCATCCGGGCTGGTGGCCAGCTCGGCATCCCAGCGGGCTTCGACCTCATCGGTGACGTGGCCGTGCAGCAGGACCGAGTCGACCATCTCCTTGCTCGCCATCTGGGTCAGCAGCGACCGCTCGGTCGACATGACCTGGACGAGCTCAGCCAGGCGTGCCTCGGCCGAGTCCGCGTCGAGCAACTCGTCGATGAGGCCCACCTGCAGAGCTCGGTCGGCGCCGATGATCTCGGCGGTGAACAGCAAGTGTTTGGTGGCGGATTCGCCGATGAGCTGGACTGCTCGGGCGACCGCGAAGCCGGGATAGACAATCCCCAGCCGGGCCGGCGTGATCCCAAACCGGGCGCTGGACTCGGCCAAGCGCAGGTCGCACGCGATCGCGATCTCAGCCCCGCCGCCTACGCAGGCGCCCCGAATGAACGCGATGCTCGGTTTGGGGAAGTCGGCCAGCGCCCGGTCGGCCAGCTCGTTGGCCCGCCGGTATTCCTCGAAGGGCAGATCCCCGAGCCCGCTGATGTCGCCGCCAGCGCAGAAGTGGTCGCCGACGCCGCGGACGACGAGCAACCGGATCGCTGGGTCCTGGCCCAGTTCAGTTGCCAGTCGGGCCAGTTCGAGCCACATCCGATAGTCGACAGCGTTGCGCTTCTCGGGACGGTTCAGCCAGAGAGTGGCCACGCCCCCTTCGCGGGTGACGACGAGCGCTTGGTCTCCGAGCGACATACCCCGAGTATGCCGCCAGCCCACCGCGGGTCCGAGGCGCTTGAGTCTGCTCTCACGGCTACCGGGGCTGGGGCGCAGGCTTACCCATCGTGGAGCTTGGCGAGCCGGGCGCGCAGCCCGTCGACCCGGTGGGCGTTGCCGTGCAGCTCGAGGTAGTGCTCGCCCACCGAGGCCAACAGGTCGTCGTCGAGCCGACGCACCGCGCCCGCCGGATAGCGGTAACCCATTCGTTCGGTGACCGCGGCCGAGTCGACGTTGCGGACCAGCGCGCTGAGCTCATCCAGCGAGGTCACGCCCAGTTCCAGCAACAGCCCACTCATCCACTCATAGTGCTCGGTCCGCGACCAGCCCGCGCTCGCGTAGCGCCCGGCGAGGAACGTCGTCAGCTCCTGCGCGCTGATCCGCGGATCGCGCTCGTCCGCCTCGGGCGTCTGGCCGCCGCCGAGCTCGGCCTGAATGGTGTCGCGGATTGTCGAGAACTCGTGGTCGGCGAGCTCGAGCAGACCGGCCGCCAGGGTGAACCGCCGGTCCAGATCGGAGGCATGCTCGGTGGGCACCGTTCCCTTGTAACGGATTTCGTGCTCGAACTCGGCCCAGGCGTGTTGCAGCACGGTCCGCAGCTGGATCGACGCGCATCGCGTCGGCTCGTATGCCGCGTGCTCACCCTCGTCGAGCGACACCAGCAGGTGCCTGCTCGCGTAACCGAACCGGCCCGCTCGCGCGGTCTCCCGTCCCATGTCCCGGTCGTCCAAGACCGTGAGTTGATCGGCCAGCAACTCGGCGACCGCGTCGACGTCGCTGCGGACGTAGGTGATGACCCGGACCCCGACCTGGTCGGTGATGTCGCGCAGCGGATCGGGGTGCACCCGCTCGCCATCGCGTTCGCGGGCCGCCTTGGCGGCGAAGGACGCGACCGCTTTGGCGCGCCCCGTCACGCTGAGGTAGTTGATGCCGGCCTCGTCGAGGATGCCGGTCACGGTGGCGACGAACGAGTCGGCGACCGGCCTCAGGGACGGCCAGCTCGCGGCATACCGGCGCACTGCCTCGTCGATGTCGACCGGACCCATGACGGAACTCTCCCATGACGGCATGCGGCCGGAACACAGCGGCACAGGGCCTCCCGGACATTGACAAGAGCAGAGTCACATGGTTAGTTAGTCAAGTAATGAACCGGTGAAGGGGCGATGGATGTGCGTGACCAGCCTGACCAGCCTGACTGGACCGACCAGCCTGACTGGACCGACCAGCCTGACTGGACCGACGGCCGCCCCATCTTCATGGGTCTCGCCGACCGGATCGCCGACGACATCCTTGCCGGACTCATCCCCGAGGAGGCCCAGGTGCCCTCAACCAACGAGTTGGCGGCGCACTACCGGATCAACCCAGCCACGGCGGGCAAGGCGCTTAACCGGCTTGTCGACCAAGGCATCGTCTACAAGCGCCGTGGCCTGGGCATGTTCGTCGCCGCCGGCGCACCCGAAGCGCTGCGCGCTGCCCGCCGTGAGGCATTCACCGACCAGTTCGTCCGGCCCTTCGTCCAAGAAGGCGTTCGGATCGGGCTGACGATCGAGGAGATCGTCGCCCTCGTCACCAAGGAGCGAGCATGACCACCACCACCTCGACGTCCGGTATGGCGGATCCGGCCGCTGGACACGCCCCCGGCATCAGGCTGCGCCATGTCACCAAGAGCTTCGGCACCACGGCGGTGTTGACTGACGTCTGCGCGACTCTCTCCCCCGGGCGCATCTACGGCCTGCTCGGCGCCAACGGCACCGGCAAGACGACGCTGCTCGCGTGCATTGCCGGCCATACCTTCGCCAATGGCGGCGAGGTTCGCATCGACGGCCGCGACCCGCGCGAGCATGCACCTACGCTCGCCCGGCTGTGTTTCGTTCGTGAGGACCAGGCCTACAACGACGCCTTCTCGGTAGCGGACATCCTCGCGGTGATGCCCGCGTTTTACCCTGACTGGGACGTCGAGACGGCGACCCGGTTGGTCCGCCGGTTCCGCCTCCCGTTGCGCACCCGGTCCAAGAAGCTGTCCCGTGGGCAGCGGTCGGCGCTGGCTATCGTGCTTGCGCTCGCCAGCGGCGCGGCATACACCTTCCTCGACGAGCCCTACCTGGGTCTGGACCCGACCGCGCGCGGCATCTTCTACGACGAGTTGCTCGCCGCGTATGCCGCGAGCCACGACCGCGCCGACGATCCCCGCCCGGGGCGGGCCGCTCCGCCCGCCCCGCGCACCTTCGTCATGTCGACCCACCTCATCGACGAGGCCGCCGACCTCATGGAGGAGGTCCTCGTGCTGGACCGCGGCGAGATCGTGTTGCAGGCCGATGTCGATGAAGCCCGGCGGACCGCGTTCGTCGCTCGCGGCATCGATGCAGAAGTCCGCGCGCTCGCTGCGGGACGCGAATTGCTCTCCAGCCGACGGCTCGGGGGCATCACCTCCGCCACGATCCGGGGGGAGTTGTCGGCGCAGGACCGGCGCCGCGCAACTGACGCGCGGGTGTCGATCGAGCCGGCGTCGCTGCAGGAGTTGGTCGCGGCGATCGGCCTGCACGGCGGCGACAGCCGGGAACCGCTCGGCGAGCTCTCACCGCAAGCTGAGCTATTCGCCCACACCCGTTCTCTCTCATCGGAATCGGAGACCGACCTGTGATCACGTATGCGCGCCGCTCGCTGCGGCTCTACCTCGCCAATCGCAACTACGTGTTGGGCGTCCCAGTCTTCACTCTCGCGCTGATGGTCCTCGTGAGCATTCTCATCGCCGTCATTATCGGGATTGTGACCGGGTTCCCGTTGTCGGCCGAGGCACAGGAGGGATTCCGACTCAACTCTGGTGCGATCTGGGCGATTCCAGGGTTCTTGGTCTCGGTAGGGGTGCTCGCGGCAACACGCAACTTCGCGATGGCGCTCGCGTTCGGCAGCACCCGTCAGCATTTCTGGCTGGGCACCATGGCCGGCTTCGTCGCCACGGCAACCGTGACCGCCGCGGCCGCTGTGCTCCTGCTTGGCTTGGAGCGGCTCACCAACTACTGGTTCATCGGGGCTCACGCGCTGGACGTAACGGTCCTCGGGGACGGAAACATCGCAACCACTTTCGCGATGACCTTCGTCATCGTGCTGCTGTCAACGACGGGCGGGGCGATGTTCGGGATGGTCTTTCGGGCCCACGGCCCGAAAGCGACAACCGTGCTGGCGGTGGGATGCCTGTTGTTGGTCTTCGCCGTGGTGGCAGTCGCGATCTGGCAGCGAGATGTCGTCGGCCCTGTTCTGGCCCAGTGGGGAGCCTGGGCGGGAGTTATCATCGGCTCCGGTCTCGTCGTGGTCAGCGGCGCCGGATCGTATGCCGCATGCCGCCTGGCGACCGTGTGACCCCGTGACCGTCGGCTCCCGCGGTCGATGAACGGATCGGGCCCGGGCCTTTCGTCGGCGACATGAGGTCGCCGACGAAACGCCCGGGCCCTACGCCTCAGCCCGTGCCGGATTGCCCGGCGACGGAGACCGTCGTCCGGCTGATGACGGCACCGCCGTTGCGGTGGGTCACCGTGCCGAGGTATTCCTCACCGGCCGTCAAACCGGTCCAGGCGATGCCGACTGTGTGACTGCCGCCGATGGTCGCGGTCGCGCTGGCGCCGCTGGTCACCGTCAGACTGCCCGCTCCGTCGCTCGCCGGGACCAGCCAACTGCGCAGATCGAACTCCAACGGGGTGTCCCCCACAGCCCAGCCATGAACGACCAAGGTGTAGGTCCCGTCGGCTGGGGCATTGAGGGTGATGGCTTCGTTGGTTCCGCCATTGGTACTCGCGCCGACGAGAGCGCCGCTTGGACCGAACAGATAGACGTCCAGATCTGTGGGGTCGGGCATGGTGAGGGCCCATTTGGCCAGTCCGACTCCATTCACCGTGAACGGGATCGAGACGACGCCGGCACCGTCATCGGCGCTCGGATACGTCTGATCGGGGTCTTGAGCGATCGTGCGTCGCGTGTGGGTCGCGGCAACGAGGCCTTCTGCGGTGGCGGTGTAGGGGCCGGCGAAACCGAACTGGAGGGCCAACGAGGCAGTCCCTGAGGTGCCGCCACCGGAAACGGCCGTTGGTGCCGACAACGTCGTCCCCTTGACCGCGATCGGGCTGCGGACTGTGTAGCCCCCGCCCTGCCAGGTGAGTGATCCGGATCGCCACTGTCCGGCGGGGGCCGCACCCGTGTTCGTGATGGTCACCGTGAAGGTTGCGCTGGCGCCCGGGGCGAGCGTGATCCGCGTCGGGCTAACCCTAACCCGATATCCGGGGGGCGGGTTGACGCTTGCTTGGAAGGTCGTGCGGCGGTCGGCGACGCTGGTGACAGTCCTGGTCACCGTGGTGGATCCAGGGAGGGATTCGACCCCGATCGACGCGAGGTTGAGATCGGCCGCCCGAGTCGGTATGCCGTCCGCCGCCAGCGACGCGCAGGTCGCTCCGGGGTCTGCGAATACCGACGAGCCCTCGGCGCACAGGAAGCCGAGATAGTTCAGGAAGCCGGCGTCGTAGACCAAGCCCGGTCGGTAGGCGGAGCCCTTGTCGGCGGGCTTGCCGAGGTCGACCATGCCGGCGCCCATAGCGAACGGTCCAGCCTGGCTGACCCTGTCGTTGTCGCGGACCCGGGTGTCGGCCGTGGTCATCAGGGCCGACTTGGCCATGGCCGGAGTCCAGTCCGGGTGCGCCTGCTTGAGCAGGGCGTAGCTACCCGCCACGACTGGGCTGGACATCGATGTCCCGGCAATCGCCTGGAACAACTCACCGGCCGGTTGGGCGTTGCCCGACGGCTTGGGGGTGTTGCCAGCCATGATCTGGACGCCAGGCGCGGTGATGTCCGGCTTGATGATGTCCCCCGCGGTGGGGTTTTCGCCGCGCGAGGAGAAATAGGCCATCGTGGGCGAGTAGAACGGGGACGTGCCTATGCCGGCGGACACGAGACGGCCGACCGGGTTCGGGCTGCCCGCGATCCAGGCCTTGATTTGCAGGCCAGGGGTGTTGTCGATCATCACCGTGGGCACGAAGAATGTGTCGCTGAACAGAGTGTCCACGTTGACGGCGTTGAACAGCACCATGCCGACCCCGCCCGCTCGCAACACCTCCTCGCTCTTGGCCACCCGGCCGTTTCCGCCCCGCTTGCACAGGACGATCGCACCGGTGACCTTGCTCGGGTCCAGCTGGCCGGCGAGGCACAGCTCGCTGCCAGCCGCGGCGGCATCGACGAATCGGGCCGGCCCGACGCCCTTGGTGACGGACGCCCCCTGGAAGAGCTTGCCCCCCGCCTCAATGAAGCCCTGGTAGAAGGTCGGTTGGGTGTTGGCGCCGACGGAAGTCACCCAGGGCACGTCCGCCGGACCGCCGATGGTCTTGGCGCCGGGGCCGTTGTTGCCGGCGGAGACCGCGGCGAAGACCCCCGCGTCTGCTGCGAAGAGGAAGGCGAGAGTGTCGGCGCTGACGATCGACGCACCACCACCGATCGAGTAGTTGATCACGTCGACACCGTCCGCGACGGCTTGGTCGATGGCTGCGACGAGGTCGGACGTATAGCCGCCACTGTCACCGAGTGCCTTGTAGGCGATGATCTGGGCTCGCGGGGCGATCCCGGAGGTCGTGCCCTTGTCCACCCCGAAGATCTGAGCTCGGACGCCAGCGTTGCCGGCCGCGGTTGACGCCGTGTGCGTGCCGTGGCCCTCATTGTCACGGGCTGAGTCGAACTCCTCGGCAGTCAGGCCCGTGTTGGCGCGGTAGGTGTCCAAGAAGACTCGGGCTCCCACCAGCTTGTTGTTGCAGGCATACGCTGCGTCGTGCGGGTTATGGGTCGTGTTCCCGAAGGCACAGGCAGAACCAACACTCGTGTCCAGCGGCTCGTGAGCCGGATAGGTGCCGTCGTCCGCGAAACTCGGGTGCTCGGGCCAGATCCCCGTGTCGATGACCCCGACGGTCACGCCCGCACCGTTCATCCCCGACGACCACGATTCACCGCGGCCGTCTAGCCCGAGGAAGTCGTAGAGCTGGTTACCAGGCCCGCGCCTGACGTCGATGGAGCGTCGGCTCTCCTCGTTAGCAGTCGGCTGACGCAACTCGTCGACGAGCACGGCCGCAACTTCTGGTCGTTTGGCGAGCGCGTCGACCTGAGCCTCGGTGGCCCGAATGGCAAACCCGTTGAGGGCATTGGTGTAGCTGGTGGTCTTCGCAGATGCGGGAAGCCCCACCGCTGCCACAACTCGGTCCTGGGCTCGCCGCAGATCGCCCTTGCGCGAGCGTGCGGACGACGTGTCCAGGGACTTGGCCGGCATGGACCGAACCAATGGGTCTGCTTTCATGACGACGATGTAGGACTTCTTCTGGGGTGCTGCCGCCGCGGACGGGGCGGCCAGGGTCGCGGCGAGGGGTGCTGCCGTCAGGGAGAGGGCGGCCAAGATGGCCATCCGACGTCTCATTCCATCCTCCGAGTGCTGGACGAGTACGCACGGTCACCGGATCAATAGCCGGTGATCCGCTTGGGTGGCCCGACCATACGCCTTCAGGAGCGGTTCGTCGCCCCGAACGGAAAAAGGATGGTGTGCTTGCGTCTGCTTGCACAGCCCGGCGGCGTCGCGATCAGTCCTGACACAGGAAGGGGTTGGTCTTTCCGCCCGCGTGATAGCGGTATTCCCGGCCGCCCGCCCGCAGGATGATCAGCGAGCCGTCCACGACCTGATCGGCATACGCCATGCCTGGCTTGGGACAGCCGAGGGCGGTGTTGGGCCAGGTAACGACCCCGGCGGCGGCTACCTCGATGGAGTCCGTCGCGACGCCGAGCCGGCTGGCCAGATCGGCGGTCGCTGCAGCGATGTGGGGCGCTAGCGCCGGGTCGACCCCGCTGACGGTCGGCGTCGGCAGGACACCGCGGGTTGGTTTGAGCGATGCGGCGGCCGAACGAAGTTGCTCACGCAAGACCGACGGGTCCAACGGCCCGGCCGTCGGTTCGGTGAGGGGTGTCGGTGTCGAATCCGGTCTCGGCGTGGCTGACGTCGCCCCGGGCGCTCCAGCGCGGGTCGCGCACGCAGCCACCAGCACGAGGCAGACGCCCGCGACGATGACGGGCCCTAACGGTCGCATGACGCGCATGTCCGAGGCTAACCCGAAAACAGCCCGCAGCCCCGTCAGTCGGGGCCCGTTACCCTGCCCGGGTGGAGATTCGGCAGATCGACCGCACCGACGAGGCGGCCCTGACCGCGATGTATGCCGTGGCTGTGGCCAGCCAATCCCTGGATCGGCCGTTCTTCACGCCAGCCCCGCTGGAGTCGACCCTTGCTGACCTGCGTCATGCCGGTATCCCGCGGACCGGGCCGAGGATCACCCCTACCGACGGTTCGCCGAATGGCACGGTTTCCGCTTGGGTAGCGTCGACGTCAACCGCCGCTTAGCCCTCCCTCTGTCGGCAGAGCAGGCGAGCCGACTGACGGACCTGGCGCGGGCGGCATACGGGCAGGCCTATCGCATCGAGACGTCCCGACCTGGTCGAGATCTTCGCTGGCAACAACACGGAGAACACCTGGATGGTGGCGGTCAACGAGCAGCTGGGTTATGAGCCGGTCGAGCTGGTCGCGGGCTTCGACCGGGCGGTGAGCTGACCGAGGGCCGCCGGCGGCAGGTCGACCGATGAGGCCTCCGGCCAGTCGGCGGGGTCCGGGCCGATAGCCACGAGCTGGTGGACCTGCTCGGTCGACCACGACGAGACGTGGAGTGACCCGTCGAGCACCCGGTTGCGGTAGTCGGCCCACGGCATCCACTCGACGCTCGCCACTTCGGCGGGATCGGGAGCCAGGGGTATGCCGTCCTCGACCGTCGCGACGAACACAGGGCACAGCTCGTTCTCGACGAGGCCGTCCTGCTCGGCCCGATAGGCGAACCGGGGGAGCACGAGCCGAACCGAACCACTGGACAGGGTGAGCCCGAGCTCGGACCGGGCGCGGCGGCATACGGCATCGGGTAGTGACTCACCCGGGCCGGGGTGCCCGCACAGGGAGTTGGTGAGCACCCCCGGGAAGGTGCGCTTGGACCACGCTCGCCGCGAGACCAGCAACCGGCCACTGGCGTCGATGACGTAGCACGAGAACGCCAGATGCAGGGGCGTGTCGGCCGTGTGGACCGTCGCCTTCGGCGCGGTGCCGATCGCGGTCCCGGCGTCGTCGAGGAGCACGACGACCTCTGGCAGCACAGCGGTCATGGCGTCAGTTGGCGTCCCGACGCGCCTGCACGGTGGCGATGACCCGGGTCATCACCGAGCGCGGCAGCAACCGGGGCAGGAGCACCTGGACCTGGTTGACCCGACCGGCGACCGCGACAGCCCGGCCGGCGAGCATCGATTCGACGCCGATCTCGGCGACCTTGTCGGCGGGGAGCATGGTGAGGACACGGGTCGGGCCGTCCAGGAGGCGGCTGTTCTCCAGCTTCGAGGCGGCCTGGAACCCGGTCTCGACCGGGCCGGGGCACAGCGCGGTGACGGTGACGCCGGTGCCGCGCAGCTCCTCGTGCAGCGCTTCGCTGAGGCTGAGGACGTTGGCCTTGCTCGCGTAGTAGACGGCCATGAGCGGGCCGGGTTGGAAGGCGGCGGTGCTCGCGACGTTTAACACTCGGCCGCGCTGTCGGTCGACCATCCCGGGCAGGAACCGTCGCGAGAGGTCGGTGAGCACCCGGACGTTGACGGCGAGCATGCGGTCGATCTCGCCTGGGTCCTGCTCCCAGAACTCGGCGAACCCGCCGAACCCTGCGTTGTTGACCAGGACGTCGACGGTCACCCCGAGGTCGCTGGTGGCCTGCTCGAGCCGCTCACCTGCGTCGGGGAGGGACAGATCCAGCGCGATGACATGCGCGGTGACGCCGTATGCCGCCCGCACCTCTTCCGCGAGCGCCTCCAGAGCCGCCTCGGTCCGGGCCACGAGCACGAGGTCGGCGCCTCGCCCGGCCAGCTGCCGGGCGATCTGCTCGCCGATGCCCCCGCTCGCCCCCGTGACGACCGCGGTATAGGGGAGGTCGAGGTCGGTCATGTGCGCTCCTGGGTCGGTTCCGGTCGGCTCCCGCTGGAACGGCCATGGTCGCACGCGGGGTGGTGGGCGGCATACCGAGTGCTCAAGGACGGCATCTGACGGTGGCGGCGAGGTGGGCCGGGGCGGCGAGGTGGGCCGGCCGCCTGGTGCCGGGCGTTAGAGCAGGCCGCGGATGTCGTCAGCAGACAACACCCCGCCAGCCAGCGCGCCCTCGTCGACGACCCGGGCGAACAGCTCCCGCTTGCGGGCCTGCAATGCGAGCACCTTGTCCTCGATGGTGTCGGCGGCGACGAGCCGATAGACGAAGACGTGCTTATCCTGCCCGATCCGGTGGGTGCGGTCGATCGCTTGGGCTTCGGTGGCTGGGTTCCACCAGGGGTCGAGCAGGAAGACGTAGTCGGCCTCGGTGAGGGTCAGCCCGAAGCCGCCAGCCTTGAGCGACACGAGGAACAGCGACTTCTCTCCCGACCGGAACGACGTGATGGCCTCCTCGCGCTTGCGGGTGCGTCCGTCGAGGTAGGCGTAGGAGATCCCCTCGGTGTCCAACCGTGCGCGGACGGTCGCGAGATAGCCGGTGAACTGACTGAACACCAGCGCCTGATGCCCTTCGGCGAGCACGGGCGCGAGCAACTCCAGCAACGCATCGACCTTGGCCGACCCGATCCCGGCATGGGTCGGGTCATCGAGCACCGGGTCGAGACAGAGTCGCCGCATCCGGGTGAGCGAGCGCAAGATGGCGATCCGGTTGCGTTGGGCGTCATCGAGCAGGCCAAGCAAGCGCTGCCGCTCATGAGCGAGCACCCGGTCATAGATCCGCCGGTGTTTGGGTGTCAGCGTCACCTCGATGACCTGTTCCTGCTTGGGCGGCAGTTCACTGGCGACCGCCTCCTTGGTCCGGCGCAGCATGACCGGCCGAATCCGGCGTCGCAGTGTGTCGAGCCGTTCGGGCGCCGCGCCGCTCTCGATGGGCCGGCGGAAGTGCTCCTGGAACGCACTTGGTCGCGGAAACAGCCCAGGCGCGACGATCGACAACAGCGACCACAACTCCATGAGGTTGTTCTCCATGGGCGTGCCGGTGATCGCCAGCTTGGTCGGCGCGGGCAGCAGTCGCGCGCATTGATAGACCTGCGACTGGTGGTTCTTGACGAACTGCGCTTCGTCGAGGATCAGCCCCGACCACGCGCAGTCCCGGAACCCGTCGGAGTCGATGCGGAACACGGCATACGTGGTCACGACCAGGTCCGCCCCCGCGACCGCCGCCGCGACGGAGCCGCCACGCCGCCGAGTCGTCTCGCCGAGCGCGACCATCCGCAGCGACGGCGCGAACCGCGCCGCCTCGGCCAGCCACACCGGCAGCACCGATGTGGGGGCGACGACAAGGAACGGGGGGTATGCCGCCCGCTCACCTTCCGCGCCCGCTCCACCGTCCGGGAGCGCTCGGTCTTGGACTGCGCGCAGGATCATCGCCAAGGTCTGCATGGTCTTGCCCAAGCCCATGTCGTCGGCGAGGATCCCGCCGAGCCCGGTCCGTCGCAAGAAGGTCAGCCACTCATAGCCACTGTGTTGGTAGTGCCGCAACTCCGCCGCCAACCCGACAGGTGCCTCGACCGGCTCCACGGGCGCTCCGTCGGCCGCCCCGGCCAGCCCCGCGACGAGGGTGCGCCATCGCTCGCTCTGCTCGTGGACGACCCCGAGTTCCTCGAGCTCGGCCCACAGGTCGGCTTGATAGGCCGACAACCGCAGCGGTCCTCGCGGGTCGTCGGACATGGCCCGGGCTTCCTCGACGAGTCGACGAAGCTCCACCAACTCGGGCCGGTCGATCCGGAACCAGGTCCCGGTGGGCAGGATGACGTGCTCCTCACCCAGAGTGAGCGCGGTGACCAAATCGCGGATCGGGACGTCCTGCTCTGCGACCCGGACCTGGACGTCGAGGTCGAACCAGTCGGTGGAGTCGCTCGACTCGGTGACTGCCAGTCGCACGACAGGAGCGTCGTCAGCCTCGGCATACGGCACCGGCTCACCGAGGATCTCGATGTCGACGTCGGGGTGTTCCTCAAGCCGGGGCAGCACGAGGTTGAGGAAGCGCAGCATCGGCGACCCGTCCAGCCCCGACACCGGCTGCAACTGCCATTCGCCGGTCGGCCGCATGGTCCGTAGTCCTGGCGCCTTGTCGAGTGCGTCGAGGCTGTCGATGAGGGCTGCCTCGGCGGCCAGGTCGCGGACCGCCACATCGGCCCCCGAGCCCACGGGGACGACGACGCGATCGGTGCCCACGGCATACGTGAAAGACCACGCGAGCGAGATGCGAAGGACAGGTTCGTGGGTGAGCCGCAGCAGCAGGCGCGGAGCCCCCACGGACGGCACGTCGATGCTCCCGTCAGGGGAGCGCACCTCGAACCGTTTGGCCAGGGCGGGCAGATGTCCGGCGAAGAACCTCGGAACGTCCGCCGGGGGCACCCGCAACGCTCCTTGGGCGAGCCAGCGATGGGTCGCTGGGTCGACGGGCGGGTCAAAGGCTGCGATGACCAGGTCAGCCCCGGAGGCCGCCCACAACCCGGTCGGCGGAGTGCCGATGGGCTGTGCCGCAGCGTCGACGACGCGGATCTCGTCGGGCTCGACGACAACCGGCTCGACAAACAGCGCACCGTCATCGCCGCTGGTGAGGTGCAGCACGACCTGGGCTGGCTCGGTCGCCAACGTCACCTCGCCGCTGTGCTTGGCGTCCGTGAGCAGCCGTATGCCGGCCCGCCGGCACCCCCGCAACGCGGCCAGCCACCCGCGCCCCAGGGCCGCCAGATCGACCCGATCGGCGATCGGGCGATATCCGTAAGGCTGCCGGGCCACCGCGACGAGAGCTTGCAGGGCGCTCTGGTGCGCGGGGTTGATCCGCAGATGTCCATAGGGGCTGACGTAGTCGAGGTTGCTCCAGGTCAGCCCGGTGCGGACCCATCCGGTCTTTCCGGGCACCACCGGCCGCACCATGACCCGGCTGTCGGTGACGTCCGCGGGCGCGTAGCGATACGTCGAGGCGCGCTGCACCTCGAACAACAGCCCGACGGGAGTGAATTGAGTCGTCGCGGCGGCATCACCGACGACGTCGCGCAGCGCCCGCTCCCACGCCGCGACCGCTGGCGCGGGCGGGACTACCGACGCGGGCGGGACGTTGGGGCGGCTGAGCGGGGGGACGGAGGCTGCCGCCACGCTGCCAGCCGCAGCGGCGGCCGCCCCGCCAGCCAACCCGAAGGTCTGTCTGGCAACGATCGCGACTGCCACCGTGTGTTTGCACTCGACCTGCATCGGACAGGTGCATTCGCCTGTCCACAGCAACTCGCTGCGATTGACATAGAGCTCGACCTGAGCTCGGTAGCTCCGCCCCGATCCCCGCACCTGGGCGCTGACCTGCCAGGGCCCCTCGGCGGTCAGCGCGCTGACTCGGCCTTGGGCGGCATACGCCTGGCCGCGGCTGAATGTCGTGGGACCGGCGCCCGCGCGCAACTTCGCGTCGGTGAGCAGCAACAGCCGGGCGCCTAGGGTGGCCAGGTCGGCGGTCATCGCAGCTCCCGAAGTGTGTCGGACCCAGGCACTGTATGCCGTCCCGCCGACACCCGCTTCACGCTATCCACAGACCGGTGAGGGCGTGATGGCCAACCGCAGATAGCGCCGAAGTCACGGGCCGATCGACGCCGGATCGAGCGGCGCGCCGACAACGGCCGCGATTCGGGCGAGGTCGACGTCGAAGGCGAGCAGCGGAGCCTCGTGGCGCCAAGCCACCGCCGCGATGAGGCAGCCGAGCAGCCCGCGCGGGGTGACCCCGGCGGCGCGGCAGCGTCGATAGATCCGGGCGGCGGCGTCGAAGTCGCTGACCGGGTCGAGCTGGGCGAGCGGGAAACGCTGCAGCAGCCGACGCAGGTCGGCCTCGGCGGCGTCCGAGCGCGCCCCCGCGAGCACTTCCATGACGACGGGCTCGGTGACCGCCAACTCCCCATCGCCGGCGATGAGTTCGGTCATCCGGTGGTCGACCCGACTGCCCGTCGCCCGATCGAACTCGACCCACGCCGACGAGTCGGCGAGGATCACGCCGCCCCCGCCGGCCCATCATCGGCGGGCAGGTCACCGATGGCCCGGGCGCCGCGCATCGCCTGGGCCTCCTCGCGGGTCATCGGCTGCCCGGCCAGGTGCCGGAGCGCCAACTCGACGGCCTCGGTCTTGGTGCGCAGGCCGTACCGACGCATGACCGCCTCCAGGGGCGAGTCGTCGATTTCGATGTTGGTGCGGGTGCGCGGCATACACCTATCGTACACGTCACGCACTGAACACGTGCATTGACGATCAGCGCAGCGGCAGCACGGGCGGACCGTCGACGACCCGACCGCTAAGGGTGCCGAGCGCGTCGACGTCCACCTCGACGAGGTCGCCCTGCACCAGCCACGGGTAGGCCGCGCTCCCGTGCACCCGGGACAGTTCCAGGATGCAGCCGGTCCCGACCGTGCCGCTGCCGATGACGTCGCCCGGCACCAGCCGCGTGCCCCGCGACGCGTAGGCGAGCATCTCCCCGAACGTCCAGTGCAGATCGGCCCACGTCCCAGTGCTGTATGCCGTCCCGTTGACCCGCGCGCGCATCCCGAGGTCGTAGCCGTTTCCGGCCCGACGCTCCGCGAGTTCGTCCGGCGTTACCAGCACCGGCCCGATCGACGTCGCCGTGTCTTTGCCCTTGGCCGGCCCGAGCCCGACGCGCATCTCGACACCCTGCAGGTCACGAGCACTCCAGTCGCACAGGATGGTGTAGCCGGCGATGTGCTCCTCGGCACTGCGCGGATCCAGGTCGCTGCCGGCCCGACCGATCAACGCAGCGACCTCCAACTCGTAGTCCCACATCGTGCTGCCCGGCGCTCGCGGCACGTCGGCACTCGTCGGATAGACGGCCGCGGGGTTGGTGAAGTAGAACGCCGGCTGTTCATACCAGACCGGGTCGACGGTCTGACCGATCGCCGCCATCGACGTGACGACGTGCGCTTCGAACGACATGAAGTCCCGGATCGACGGCGGCTGCGGGATCGGCGCCAGGAGCGTGACGTCGGCGAGGCGGCATACTTCCGCGGGGGTGGCGAGCGCCGACCGCCCGGCCTCCGCGAGCCCGTCCCTCCGGATCACGTCGAGCAGGGTCGCGCCTTCCCGTATGCCGTGCACAGCCACCTCCTCGCCGTGTCCGACGAGCAGGCCAGCGCGCTCGATGCCTGCAGCGGATCGATAACTGGCCCAACGCATCTGTGCTCCTCGGGGGTCCGTCTGGTTGGTGGTCAGGCGTGACAAGTCAGCGGTCTGCCGCCGTTGAAAGCCAGCATGTCCGCGATGGCTGCCTGCAGGTCGATGAGCCCTCCCCGAGCGCCACCGTCGAGCTCGAAGTAGGCCCGGTGCAGATTGCCGACGATGCGCTCGGAGTCCAGGAGGGCGGCATACTCGCCGAGGTCGAGGTCGCGGGCGAGCTGCAGCGGCGTCACTCCGGCCTCGTGGCCGCGTCGGGCCGCGTCGGTGACGAACCGCAGATAGCCGCGGACCGTGTCGATGACCTCGGGGCCACAGACCGGACCGTGGCCGGGGACGATCGTCTCGGCGCCGAGGGCGGCCAGTCGGTCCATCGTCTCCAGCGCTCCGGCGATCGAGCCCTGCAAGAGGAACGGCGTGCCGCCGTTGAAGAGCACGTCGCCGCTGAAAAGCACCTTGCGTTCGGGCACCCACAGCCACGAGTCGTTCGTCGTGTGGGCCGGTGTCCCGACGTGCGAGAGCTCGCAGCGCAGGTCGTCGACCCACACGGTCACCGAGTCGGCGAAAGTGAGGAACGGCGGGTCCAGCTCGACGTGGCCCCAGTCGACCGGCGTCCAGATCGGGGCGTCTCGCGGCATACCCCAGGCGCGCAGCGGACCACGGATGTTGTCGTGGCCGACGATGGTCGCCCCAGGGAAGAGATAGTTGCCGAAGGTGTGGTCCCCGTGGTGGTGGGTGTTGACGAGAGTGCGGACCGGCTGGTCGGTGACTGCCGCGATGGCCTCGCGATAGGCGCGGGTCCGGCGCTCGGTCGCGCACGCATCGACCGAGACGACCCCGCGCGAGCCGACGAGGAACCCGGTGTTGTTGATCCACCACGACCCGTCGGGTTGGACATAGGCGAAGATCCCATCGCTCACCTCCCGGGCGACCCGGGGCGGCTCGAAGGCTTCGGTGTGGGAGTGGCTCGACATGGCAGGGCCTCCTCGGCGGGGGCGGCGGCATCGGCACAGACAGCAGCGGCTCGAGCCTACTGAGCACAGCGGTAGGTTGCGGGGGTGAGCGCTGCTGCACCTGTTCTACCCGCCCGGGCCCGTGTCGTCGTCATCGGCGGGGGAGTCATCGGCACGTCGATCGCCTACCACCTGGCCCACCTGGGCTGGACCGACGTCGTCGTCCTGGAGCGCGACCGGCTCACCTCCGGCACGACCTGGCACGCGGCCGGACTGATGACGTGTTTCGGCTCGACGTCACACACCTCGACGGCGATCCGGCTCTACGGCCGCGACCTTTACGCCCGGCTGGAAGCCGAGACCGGCCTGGCCACCGGGTTCAAGCCGGTCGGGCTCATCGAGGCCGCTGCCGACCCGGGCCGGCTGCACGAATACCGTCGGATCGCCGCGTTCCAGCGCACCCAAGGCCTGGAGATCCACGAGATCAGCCCGCGGGAGATCGCCGAGAAGTTCCCGCTCGCCAAGACCGACGACCTGCTGGCGGGCTTCTATGTGCCCGGCGACGGGCGAGTCAACCCGGTCGACCTCACCATGTCCCTGGCCCGCGGCGCCAAGCAGCTCGGCGTCCGCATCATCGAGGGTGTCTCCGCGGAATCCGTTGTCACCCAAGGCAATCGGGTCACCGCAGTCCGTGTCGCCCAGGGCGACGAGACGGTTGACATCGAGTGCGAGTATGCCGTGAACGCCGCCGGAATGTGGGCCCGCGAGCTCGGTCAGCGCAACGGCGTTGTCATCCCCAACCAGGCCGCCGAGCACTACTACCTCATCACCGAACCCATCGACGGGGTCAGCCCCGACGCCCCCGTTTTCGAGGACCCCGCGGCATACGGCTACTACCGCGAGGAGGGCGGCGGCCTCATGGTCGGCCTCTTCGAGCCGCGCGCCGCGGCCTGGCGGGTGGACGGCATACCGCGCGACTTCTCGTTCGGGACGCTGGAGCCGGACTGGGAGCGGATGGAGCCGTTCCTGCGAACGGCAATGGAGCGGGTGCCGGCCACCCTCGACGCGGGGATCCGGACGTTCTTCTGTGGACCCGAGTCGTTCACCTCCGACCTGCTCCCGGCGGTCGGCGAGGCGTCGGGCATACGGGGCTACTTCGTCTGCGCGGGTCTCAACTCGATCGGCATCCTCTCCAGCGGCGGCATGGGTCGCCTTGTGGCGCAATGGATCACCTCGGGTCACCCGGACGCCGATGTCACCGCGTTCAACGTCGACCGGTTCCAGGCGTGGCAGCTCGCCCCGCGCCTGCGCGCCGCCCGCACGAGCGAGATCCTCGGCACGGTGTATGCCGCCCACGCCCCCGGAACCCAACTGCGCACCGGCCGCGGCGTCAAGCGAAGCCCGTTGCACGACAAGCTCATTGCCCACGGCGCGTATATGAAGGATGTCTCCGGCTGGGAATCGCCCGACTGGTATGCCGCCCCCGGCACCACCCCGACCGCCACGCCCTCGTGGGAGCGGCAGGACTGGTTCGAGCAGTGGCGGGGCGAGCATGAGGCCGTCCGCACCGGGGTCGGGCTCATCGACATGTCCTTCATGGCCAAGTTCCTCGTCGAAGGCCCCGATGCCGCAACGGTTCTCGACCGGGTCAGCGCGGGCCCCGTTGCGGGAGAATCAGGTCGGATCGTCTACACGCAATGGGTCAACGACGCCGGCGGCATCGAGGCCGACCTCACCGTCACCCGCCTGGCCGCCGGCACCTTCCTCGTCGTCGCCTCCGACACCGCCCACGGGCACGTCGCGGCCTGGCTCGGACGGCATACCGAGGGGGCGGACGTCCGCGTCAGCGACGTGACGGCCACCTACGCGCAGATCAACGTTCAAGGGCCGCGCTCCCGCGAGGTGATGACGGCGGCGAGCGACGACGACTTCTCCGCGAAGGCGTTCGCGTTCCGCGACGCCCGCTGGGTGCACGTCGGCAACGCGCCCGTCCTCGCGATCCGGATCACCTACGTCGGCGAGCTGGGGTGGGAGCTCTACATCCCCGTCGAGCACGCCGGTCACGTCTACGAGACGCTCGTCGATGCCGGCGAGCCGATCGGGATGCGCCATGTCGGGCTCAAGGCGCTCGGCAGTCTGCGTATGGAGAAGGCTTACCGCGACTACGGACACGACATCGACAACACTGACAACCTCGCCATGGTCGGGCTCGGCTTCGCGGTCGCCAAGGACAAGCCTGTCGAGTGGATTGGTCGTGGACCGACCCTCGCGGCCCTGGCCGCCGGGCCGCCGTCGAGCCGGCTCGTCCAAGTCCTCCTACATGACCCGCAGCCGCTGCTCTTCCACGCCGAGGTGATGCTCCGCGACGGGGTGCCGGTCGGTGACGTGCGTTCCGGTTCCTATGGGTGGACCCTCGGCGGCGCGGTCGGCCTCGCCATGGTCACCAACCCGGACGGCCCCGTGACCGCGGACTGGCTCGCGACCGGCACCTGGGAGGTCGACATCGCCGGCATCCGGTATGCCGCCCACGTCTCCCTCCGTCCGCTCTATGACCCCACCAGCGCCCGCGTCACCAGCTGACTGGGCCGCGGCCTTCGCAGGTGGTTGGACCGAAGAGCGCCGTGGGGTGCAAATCTTTCAGCTGGTGTTAGATTTGCACGCATAATTCCCCGGCGAGCCGCCGCGGAGGCGGCCTCTCGGTTGGCCGATTCGGCAGCGGTGGCCCTGCTCGGCCCACGCCAGATCGGCAAGACCACCCTGGCGCGGGACCTGGCGGATTCCTGGCCAACCGGCAGTCGCTACCTCGACCTGGAGCGTCCCGCGGACCGGAGACGGCTCGACGACGCCGACTCCTATCTTCGAGCGCAGGCTCCCCGGCTCGTCGTGCTCGACGAGGTGCATCGGATGCCTGACCTGTCCGAGGTTCTCCGCGGGGTGGTCGACGACAACCGACGTCCGGGTCATCGCCACGGCCAGTTCCTCCTGCTCGGATCGGCCTCGTTCGACCTCATCCGTCGAAGTTCGGAGAGCCTTGCCGGGCGGCTCGCCTATGTCGACCTGGCTGGAATCGCCCCCGACGAGGCGCTCGATGCGGGGATTGACGGCGAGCGGCTGTGGTTGCGGGGTGGCTATCCCGACAGTCTGACTGCCCGCACCGACGAGGCGTCGGCGCGCTGGCGAGCCGATCTCGTGAGGACCTACCTTGAGCGGGAGGTTCCGATGTTCGCGCCTCGGATTCCCACGGAGACGCTTCGGCGGCTGTGGACCATGGTGGCCCACACCAGCGGCGGCCTGTTGAACTCCTCTCGATTGGCCGCCTCACTTGGTGTCTCCGGCCCTACGGTGGATCGCTACCTCGACCTGCTCGTGGACCTCGGGTTGGTGCGACGTCTGCTGCCCTGGCACGTCAACACGTCCAAGCGGGTGACGAAGGCGCCCAAGGTGTTCGTCAAGGACTCGGGCCTGTTGCATGCTCTCCTGGAACTGCCGTCATTCGAGGATGTGTTGTCCCACCCGTCCGCGGGAGCCAGCTACGAGAGCTTCGTCGTCGAGTCGCTGATCTCTGTCGCACCGGATGGCTGGCGTCCGTTCCACTACCGCACGGCGCGGGGCGACGAGGTCGACCTCGTCTTTGTGCGCGGGACGACGCCGGTTCTTGCGGTTGAGGTGAAACGATCCAGTGCCCCGACCGTCTCGGCAGGATTCCATCGAGCCGTCGACGACCTCGGGCAGCCCCGTTCGGTGGTGGTTCACCCCGACACTGGGCACGCGGCATACCCGGGAGCAGGCGGCACCACCGTGGTGGGCCTGACCAAGTTCGTCGGGGACCTGCGTGCAGCCCACGCCGCGCAGTCCCCGTAGGACCTCCGCACAACGAGCCTGCCGACGATGCCAGGGGGGAGTCAGGGTGATCCCCCACCCTGGAGGGGGAACAGGGCCTAGCGCAGACCCGTTGACTCGGGCGGCTCCGGAACTGTCCGGTGCCGCACACCCACGCACCGCAAGGGGAGACCCCCACCATGCCCACCATCACCGAGACCCTCAAGACCAAGCTCGACGAGCTCGAGCTTGAGCGCCGCATCGACGAGCTGACCGTCGCCACCGAGAAGGCCGTCAAGCGGGCCATCGAGCACGCCGGCGAGCTGGCCCACGACAACCGCGACAAGGTCGCCACGCTCCTGGACAAGGCCGGCACGGCCATCGACCAGCGTACCGAGGGCAAGTACCACGACACCGTCGGCAAGGTCCGCGCCCAGGTCGTCACCGGCGTCGACAAGCTCGCCACCAAGCGCCCGGCCGCGACGCACACCCCGTTCGAGACGGCCTCCCCCGAGGCCACCGAACCGACCGCGACCCCTCAGGACGCCCCCACCTCGTGGGCGTCACACACCGACGAGGTCTGACCCGCTCGCACCAACCGCAGCCGGTATGCCGGGTGCTTCCATTCCGCTCCCTCCGCGCGGATGGCGCACCACCCGGCATACCGGCTGTTAGCGTCTGGCCATGACCGACGCCCGGAACCTCGTCACCGTCCAGCGCCTCATCCCAGCCCCGGCGGCGGCGATCTTCGACCTGCTCGCCGACCCGTCCCGCCACCCGCAGATCGACGGGTCCGGCACGGTCATCGCGCCGACCAGCGCCGGTTCGCGCCGCCTGGGTCTCGGCGACACGTTCGGGATGTCGATGAAGATGGGCGTCGGCTACTCGACCCGCAACGTCGTCATCGAGTTCGAGCCCGATCGGCGGATCGCCTGGCAGACCCTGGCGGCCGCACCCCTGGACAAGGTGGTTACCGGTCGGGTCTGGCGCTATGAGCTGGAGCCGGTCGAGGGCGGCACCATCGTCCGCGAGACGTGGGACATCTCCGGCGAGGCATTGCTCTCCCGCCCCGTCGTCCGGCGAACCATGGCCGCCAGCACGCGGGTCAACATGACCCGCACGTTGGAGCGGATCGAGTCCGTCGTCGCCGAGGCTGGCCTAGGCTCGGCCTGACCAGCGTCGCCCGTGACGCTGCGCGCCGGCTGGGGAGGAGGCCGCCGTGCACGACCAGCGCTCGATCATCCTGGCCCGGGTGCGCCGGGTCCTCGCCGAGCGGATCCGCCCGGCTGAGTCGAGCCTCCTCGGCCCGCTGGAAGTCGCGGCCTGGCAGGTGACCGGACCGGACGGCATACCGGGGCGTGGCGAGCCGGTGGCCGCGGAGATAGCCCTCGCTGCCGACTTCGAACCGTTCGCCGTCGGTATGCCGTGGGGTCCGGCCTGGGGGACGACGTGGTTCCGGTTCCGATCCATAGTGCCCGTCGACCGGCGCGAGGCGCCCCTGGAAGCGGTGGTCGACCTCGGCTGGACGAGCGACTCGGTCGGCGGCCAAGCTGAAGGGCTGGTCTTCGACAAGGCTGGCCGGATCATCAAGGGGCTGCACCCGCGCAACGCCTGGGTCCCGGTCACGCCGACCGACAAGGGCAAGGTCCGCTTCTTCATCGAGGCCGCGGCCAACCCGGAGATCCTGCGGGCCCGGTCTTTCGCACCGACCACGCTCGGCCGGAAGGACACCGCGGATTCCGCACCGATCTATCGGCTCGCGCGGGCCGACCTCGTCGAGGTCCACCCCGAGGTCCGCGAGCTCATCGCCGACCTGGTCACGCTTCTCGGGCTAGCCGAGGTCCTCCCGAAGGAGTCCACCCGGGGCTGGACCATCCTGCGGGCTCTCGACCAGGCGATGGACGCCCTCGACCTGACCGACATCCCCGGGACCGCCACGGCTGCCCGCGAGGCGGCCGCCCCCGTCCTCGCTGTCCGGGCCGCTGAGGGCATCCACACGATCAGCGCGGTGGGCCACGCCCACATCGACTCGGCCTGGCTGTGGCCGATCCGGGAGACCCGCCGCAAGGTCGCCCGGACCGTCGCGGACGTCCTGGCAGTCGCGGCATACCGGCCGGGGCTGGTGTTCGCGCTCCCCGCCGCGCAGCACGGAGCTTGGTTAGCAGAGGACCACCCGGCCCTGTTTGCCCGGCTCCAGGAGGCGGTCGCGTCGGGCGTGGTGGTGCCCGTCGGCGGAATGTGGGTGGAGCCGGACGGCAACCTGCTCTCCGGTGAGTCGGTATGCCGCCAACTCACCATGGGTGCGCGCTGGTTCCGCGAGCGCTTGGGTCATGTCTGCCAGGAGGTGTGGCTGCCGGACTCGTTCGGTTACTCTGCGGCGCTGCCGCAGCTGGCTCGGCTGGCCGGGATGCGGTGGATGCTCACCCAGAAGATTTCCTGGAACGAGGTGGATCGCTTTCCGCATCACTCTTTCCTGTGGGAGGGCATTGACGGGACGCGGATCTTCACCCATTTCCCACCCGCCGATACCTATTCGTCAGACCTGTCCGCCTCGGATCTCGCCCGAGCGGAGCGGACTTTCGCTGACAAGGGGCGGGCGCACGGCTCGCTGCTGCCATTCGGATATGGCGATGGAGGCGGAGGCCCGACCCGAGAGATGCTCGCCCAAGCCGCCCGGGTCGCCGATCTCGACGGCATGCCCAGGGTGCGCCTGGAACCCCCGTCCGCCTTCTTCGAGCGGGCCGAGGCGACTCACGCCGACCCTGCCGTGTGGGTCGGTGAGCTCTACCTTGAGCGCCATCGGGGCACCTTCACAAGCCAGGCGCGGACCAAGGCGGGCAACCGGCGCTGCGAGAGCCTGCTGCGCGAGGCGGAGCTCTGGTGGGCCACTGCGGCCCTGCGCGGCGTGGGCGACTACCCCTATGACCAGCTCGACCGGCTATGGCGGCAGGTGCTGCTCGGGCAGTTCCACGATATCCTCCCGGGCTCCTCGATCGGTTGGGTCCACGATGAGACCGAGGCGACCCATGCGCAGGTGGCCGCCGAGCTGGACGAGCTCATCACCTCGGCCCTGGAGCTGCTGGGGCAGCCCGACCGACCGGGCAGGGACGAGGAAGGCGGCGAGCGCAACGACCCGGGCGACGATGAGAGCGACGATGAGGCCAACGCCGCGGAGCAGGGCGTGGTGTCGTTCAGCGCGAACCCATTCGCCGGCTCCGGGGTGGCCTTGGGGGGGACGGCATACCGGGCAGAAGGCGAGGCGACCCGCCCGGCGGTGACGGATATCGCCACCGGGACCGCGGCCGTGTTGGACAACGGCCGGCTGCAGGTGGCGGTCGACGCCCGCGGGCTGGTCACGTCGGTCCTCGACCTCATCGTTGATCGCGAGCTCATCCCGCCGGGATCGGTCGGAAACCTCCTCCAGATCCATCAGGACTTCCCCAACGCATGGGATGCCTGGGATCTAGATCCGTTCTACTGCAACGCAGTTCGAGACATCACCGAGTTCTCCGAGCTCGGGGTCGAGACCCTCGCCGATGGCGCCGCCCAGGTGAAGGTCGTCCGACCGTTGGGCTCCCGCGGTTCAGTCGCCACCCAGACCCTCACGCTGTCGCCTGACTCCGAGCACCTCGACGTCGATGTCGAGGTCGACTGGCGGGAGCGCGAGACGCTGCTCAAACTCGCGTGGCCAGTCGATGTCCACACCGACCACGCGCGCTTCGAGACCCAGTTCGGTCACGTCACTCGGCCTATCCACGAGAACACGACGTGGGACCGCTACCGCTTCGAGGTCCCCGCCCTGCGGTGGGTGCACGTGGGTGAGCCCGGTTATGGCGTGGCCATCGCCAACACCCGCACCTATGGCTGGGACATCAGCCGCAGCGCCCGCTCCGGCGGAGCCACGTTCGCCACGGTCCGGGCCAGCCTCCTTCGGGGGGCCCGCTTCCCCGACCCCGATGCTGACGTGGGCCGACACCGCTTCGGGTTCCGCCTCGTTCCCGGCGCCGACGTCAGTGGTGCTGTCGCCGCAGGGTATGCCGTCGCTCACCCGCCGCGCGTCGTCGCGGGCCGGGCGGGACGGCATACCGAGCCCATCATCCGAGTGGACGGCGCGGTCGTCGAGACGGTCAAACTGGCCGACGACGGGAGCGGCGCACTGGTCGTGCGGCTCTACGAGCCCTTGGGCCGACGCACCCGGGGAACCCTGGCAATCGCGTCCGACCTGCCGGTGGACCTGACTCGCGCGGTCGAGGCGGACCTGCACGAGCAACCACTGCCGCGCCCGTTGGGCGAGGGTACGGCGCTTCGGGGACTCGAGATCGACGGATGTCTTGGGTTAACCCTGCGACCATTCCAGGTGCTCACGGTGACAATTCCGACGAAATCCTGAACATTCACATGCCCGCAGGAGTGCGTTCACCCTTTACGGTGGGTCCCATGCCTGGCGCGCTCCCCGATCCGACAAGGATGCGCAGCCCGTGGCAGTCTCTCCCGTTCCGATTGCTCACGCTAGGGGGGATCGTCACTGCCTTCGGTAGTTCGATCACCCCGGTCGCCATCGCGTTCGCGGTGCTGTCGCTCGGTGGCAGCGCCACCCAGCTCGGCCTGGTCGTCGCCGCGTATGCCGCCGCCGAGGTCGCCACGATCGTCATCGGTGGTGTCCTCGGGGACCGGCTTCCACGAGCGGCCCTCATGCAAGGGTCGTCGTTCGCGTCGGCGATCACCCAGGGCATCCTCGGCGTCAGCTTGGTGCAAGGGTGGGGCAACCTCGGCCTGCTCACGGTGCTCAGCGCCCTGACCGGCATTTTCGGCTCATTGTCGACGCCCAGTTCCGCAGCGATGACCCAGCAGACCGTCCCTGGCTATCTGCTGCAAAAGGCGATCACCATCCGCCGCTTGTCCGGCAACACCGCAAGCGTCCTCGGTTTCAGCGCCGGTGGCATGTTGGTGGCCTCGATCGGGCCCGGCCCGGCGATCATCGTCGATGCGGTGACCCTGTTTGTCGGCGGGGTGTTCTATTCCTTCGTCTCGCTGCCACCGCCCGGTGCTGAGCCCGGCCACTCGCTCATCGCGGACGCCATGGTGGGGGCGAAGGAGGTGTTCCGGCATACCTGGCTGTGGGTCCTCATCGTCGTGGCCCTGGTGTATCACCTGTTCTACGCCAGTGCCCAGGGGGTGCTGGGCCCGATCGTCGTTCAGGTCGGCTACGGCGAAGCGGCCTGGGGCTGGGCGTTGGCTGCGCTCATGGTGGGCTTCATGGCCGGTGGCGTCGTCACGCTCAAGTGGCTTCCGCGTCGTGCGCTCTACGCTGGCACCGCGTTCCTCCTGCTGGCGGCCTGTTTTCCGGCCGCTCTGGCTGCCAATCTCAACCTGGGGCTGGTGCTCACGGGTGCGTTCCTGCACGGGTTCGGCCTGGAGATGTTCACCGTCGCCTGGGAATTGTCCATTCAGGAGAACGTCGACCCGGACAAGCTGGCCCGGGTCTACGGGTTCGACGTCCTCGGCTCGTTTGTCGCCCGGCCCATCGGGTTGGCATTGACCGGGCCGATCGCGGAGGCGGTCGGGTATGCCGACTGGCTGTGGACCGTGACCGGGGTCATCATCGTCACGATCGGGCTGGCCCTGACCGTGCCTTCGGTCCGTCAGCTCGAGCGTCGGCTCACGGTCCGGACCAACGACCCGGACCTGCCGGCCTCAGCCGGGTAACGTCGGGGCGTGCCTCCCGACGCCGCTCCGGACTCCTTTCCGGACCCCGGCGAAGACGCCGCCCCAGACCAAGACACGGCATCCTTTCGGCCTGGCCGAGACCTCCAGTCCGAGGTGACCGACACCGAGGTCTGCTTCCGGTTGGCCGATCCCGAGCACGACCTCAGCGATGTCTGGTTGTGGCACGACCTGGATCTGCCGGACCTCGGTCACGTGTTGGAGGCGGTGCCGGGAGGCTGGGAGCTGCGCTGGCCGCGCCCGCCCGTCGACCGGATCGAATATCAGTTCACCGCATCCCATCCTGTGCTCGGCGACCACCGGGCCTTCCTCATCGACCCCCGTAACCCGCTTCGCGTGGAGGGCGCCTTCGGGGCGCACTCGTGGCTCGCTCTGCCCGGCTATCGGCCGCCGCCCTGGCTGGACCTGCCCAGCGTGCCGGCCCATCGGGTCGCGGCCACGGTGTCGGCCACCCCAGTCGAGGAGATCGACACGCTCACCTGGTCACCGGCCGATGCGCAGGCCGACGAGCCGTTGCCCATGTTGTTCGCCCACGACGGCCCCGAGCTGGACCGGTTCGCGCACCTGACCCACTTCGTCGGTGCCCTCATCCGCGGGGGGAGGCTGCCGAGAATGCGGGTCACCCTGCTCGTCCCGGGGGACCGCAATCCCCGGTATGCCGCGTGCGCGGCATACGCCGACGCGCTCGCCGACCACGTCGTGCCCGCGCTGCTGCGTGCCCACCCGACCGAGCAGCCGCCGGTCCTCCTCGGGCCGAGCCTTGGGGGCCTGGCGGCGCTGCATGCCGAATGGACCCATCCGGGGACGTTCGGGGGCTTGCTGTTGCTGTCCGGATCGTTCTTCACCCCCGAGTTGGACGGTCAGGAGAGCGGGTTCGAGTTCTGGGGGCGGCTGATCGACTTCGTGGCGGGCGTCCATGCCAGTTCGGCGCCGTCCCGGCCGCAGCTCGCTCTGGGCTGGGGCACGGCCGAGGAGAATCGGCACAACAATGCGCTCATGGCAGCTCGGCTGGCGCAGCGCGGCCTGATCGTGGCGACCGGGCAGGTCCGCGACGGCCACAACTTACCTGTTGGCGAGACTTGCTCGACCCGCTCCTGCCCGACCTGTTGACCCGCACCTGGCCTGGGAACTGACCGAAAAGGGATGTGATCGATGGACACCGCTCGTATGGAGCTCACGGCCCAAGGCTTCGACCGGCCTGGGGCGGTGCTGCGGTATGGGCACTGGGGGCGGCCGGTTCTGGTCTTCCCCTGCGAAGCCGGCCGGGCGTGGGACTTCGCCGACCGCGGGATGCTCGACGCGGTAGCCCCGCTGGTCGATGAGGGTCGGGTCAAGCTGTATTGCGTTGACTCCTTCGACGAGGCGACCTGGTCCAACCGGTCGCTGCCGCTCGAGGACCGGGCTCGGGGACACCTGGCCTACGAGCAGTGGATCACCGGGCCGGTCATGGACTGGATCCGAGCCGACTCACCGGGCGCCGGGGACCCGCTCACGACCGGGGTGAGCATGGGTGCCTTCCACGCCGTGCAGTTCGCACTGCGTCGGGCCGATCTGTTCCCGCAGGCATTGGCGTTGTCGGGGAGCTATGACCCGTCGCTGTGGCATGCGTGGGGAGAAGCCGGCGACGCGGCATACGCAACGAATCCCTCCTGGTATGTGCCCGGGTTCGGCGGCGGGCATCTGGACTGGCTGCGGTCGCGCCTGGACCTGCTGCTCGTCGTGGGCCGCGGGCCGTTCGAGACCGAGCCGACCCGGGCGCTTCCCTCCACCCGCCACCTCGCGGAGCTCTTGCAGGGCAAGGGGATCCGGGCACAGCTCGACGAGTGGGGCGACGACGTCGCGCACGACTGGCCGTGGTGGCGTCAGCAACTCGCCCACCACTTACCGCGCTTCTGCTGAGGGAGTCCCGGGATGCAGGACCTGAGGCTGCCGGCCCTCAGCACAGCCCACGGGGCGCGCTGGTCGGTCGATGTGATCGAGGCGACCTCGCGGGGCCGGCTGTTCTCGGCCAGTCCCGACCGGATCCTGTCAACGGCCAGCATCGGGAAGATCTTCGCGTTGGTGGAGCTGGCGAGCCGCCTGGACGATGGGCGGATCGATCCGGGTGTCAGGCTCAGCCGGACGACCGTCCCGCCGGTCGGGGACTCGGGACTGTGGCGACATCTCTTGGTGGACCAACTCCCCGTGTCGGACATCGCGACGCTGATCGGCGCAGCCAGCGACAACCTCGCCACCAATGTGCTCATCGAGGCGTTGGGGCTGGTCGAGATCCAGGCGGTTGCGTCGCGGCTGGCCCCCGGAGGCTCGACGCTCCACGACATCGTTCGGGACGATCGAGGTGCCGGTCACCCCGGCATGCTGAGTTCGGGGTGCGCACGGGACTGGGCGCACTTGTTCGCCGAGTTGCACAGTGGGCAAAGGTTTACGCCAGGCGAGCGCGACCGAGTCCTGGGCTGGCTGGCCAGTGGCATGGACCTGTCCATGGCGTCGAGTGCGTTTCTGTTGGACCCGTTGTCTCATGATCGCCGAGACATGGGAGTGCGGTTCTTCGGGAAGACCGGGACGGCCGTCGGAGTTCGTGGCGAAGTCGGGGTGGTCCTGGGCCCGCAGTCGGTGGTGGCCTTTGCCGCGTTGGTCAACTGGGATCCCCTGAAGGACGAGGCAGGTCGAGGCGCAATGCTGACGAGCCTGCGGTCCATTGGCGAGTTCGTCGTGCGATGCGCCCGAACGGTTCGATCGGCATCTTCGACTGAATAGCTGCCGAACGGTGAGCCAACGTCAGTTGGCTGTCGGCCAACGCCAGGGTGACCTTTTTCCCTGGACCGCGCATCGGGTGCACTGACATCCTGAGGGCTGACTGGCATTGCCGCCAGCGTCGAAGGAGGGTCCCCGTGGACCTGACGCGCATCCACGCCATCGGGCTCCTGCTCGGTGCCGAGGAGGACTGGCCCCACGCGTTCGAAGCGATCCTGCGCCGGGTTGGCGAGGTGACCGCAGACCACGTGACCCACAGCTTCACCAGCGAGCGACTGACCATCGAGCCGTTCGACCTCACCGATCCGGTGCACTCCGAGTTGGTCATCGACCGGCTGGCCCACTGGTATTACCACCCGCGCGAGTGGCTCAAGAAGGCGGCTCTCGTCAACGGGACCTATCTGCTCAACAGCCCGTTCACGTTCCAGTCCATGGAGAAACACAGCGCCTATTGCGCGATGCTCCGGCTGGGCCTCAAGGTTCCTCGAACGGTGCTCGTGCCCTACAAGAACCCGGTCGACAACGACCGGTGGGCGCCCACGTCGGCCAAGTACAACCTGCCCTTCGACCTGTCCTCGATCGCGGCCGATCTCGGCTACCCGCTCTATATGAAGCCGTTCGATGGCGGCGGCTGGCGGGGCGTCTCGCGCATCGAGAACGAGGCCGAACTGCACCGGGCCTACGACGAGTCCGGCGAGATGCTCATGCACCTGCAGGCGACCGTGCCGCACGAGAAGTTCGCCCGGGCCCTGTCGATCGGTCCGGAGACCATGGTCATGGACTTCCGCCCAGACAAGCCCATGCACGACCGGTATGCCGTCTCCCACGACTTTCTCTCGCCCGTCGCCGGTGAGCGGACCGTCGCGATCAGCCGGATCGTCAACGCCTTCTTCGGCTGGGAGTTCAACTCGGCCGAGTTGCTCGTCCAGGGCGATGAGGTCTTCCCCATCGACTACGCCAATGCCTGCCCCGACGTGGCGGTCACCTCACTGCACTACTACTTCCCGTGGGCGATCAAGGCCCTGGTGCGGTGGTCGGTTTACTGCCTGGTCACTGGCCGCAAGACCAAAGTCGACCTGCAGACCGAGCGCTATTTCGCCATCGCCGACGACCCAGGGCTTGACGCGGACGCCAAGCTCGCGGCATACCTGGCGATCGCGGACGAGCAGTTCGAGACCGAGCGCTACTGGGAGTGGTGCGCCTCCCACCTGCCGCACCTGGACGAACAGGTGCTCGACTGGGTCACGTCGACCGACTTCGACCGCATGCTCAAGGACGTGGTCAAGGCGACCTATCCCGTTCACCAGCAGCACGAGTTCCTCGACCACTTCCACGGTCTGGTCGACCTGTGGGTCATCGACGAAGGTGCCCGACTGCGCACCTGACCGACCCGGCTTTCGTTTCGGCCGTCATGAACGGCCGCGATGACCGTCTCCTGTGCGACGTGCAGAGTGCCTGCGCGCTCGGGCCTTCGCAAAGGAGACGAGGTGACCATCACGCACGACCAACCACGGCTGTCCGTGGTGACGACCCGCCGGGCGCGCCGCCAACTCGACGACGCGGCAGGTTTCCTTGAGCTCGCCGCCTTTGCCGCGCTCATGGCTGGCAACGTCGAAGACATCGCCAGGATGATCGCGTGCACGGACGCCATCACCGTGTTGGCTGACCTCGGCGCGCACAGCGAGGCCGACGCTGAGTTGGCCGAGGGGGCTGAGCCGATGGCGGCTGCCATCGAGTCGCTGCGCTCCGTCGACGCGGCGGCGTTCGTGGACCGACACCATGCAGGCGTGGTGGCTCAACTCGCGGACGACCTCGAACGACGGTTCATCGGCAGCTGAACCGTCACACGCTGACGCGTCGGCGTCGGCCGTGCCCGACGAGCAGTGCGATCCCGCCGATGACCAGCGTGAGCAGGGCCAGCACCAACCCCTGAAGTTGGCTGAAGAACTGCAGGAACATCGGCAGGGCATCGGGCAGCATCCAGGTGACCGTCCAGCCGCCGAGGACGACCCCGACGAGCACGGGGACCGCGAGGGTGAGCAACACGGCATACCCGACACCGGCGACGGTGCCCGCCGAGCCGCGCCGACCGGGGCGTTCGCCGAGCAACGCGACAAACCACGCGGCAAGCAGCCCCAGTGTGGTCGCGGTCGCGGTAGCGACGATGATCTCGGTCGCGCTCAACACCGAACTCAGCGAGTAGGTGCGTCGCGCCAGTCCCCAGTAGTAGCCGTGGAAGACGACAAGGTATGCCGCGGCGCCGGCCAGTGCCCACTGCACCCGACGCGGGTTGCGTCGCCACCACAGGGCGACCGAGAGCATTGCAGCGAGCAGGACTATGGTGGCGGGCCAGAGGCGAGCCAGTCGTTCGGAGCCCAGTCGATCGGCCCGCAACGCGGACAGCGCGGCTTCGTAGGCGGCCGTAGGGTTGGCCGGGTCGACGGGCGTGACTGCAGTCCCGGGGGCGCCGGGCGAGACGCCGATGGCGGCGGCATAGCGGCGCAGGAGGTCGTTCTGTTGGGCCGCCTGGGCTTGGTGCAGGGAATCGGTGGCCGAGGCGTCCATCGTGAGCAGGCCGATGAGGGCCTGCCCCTGCGCGGCTCGAAGCACCCGCGTGCCGAGCAACGCGGCGAGGGTCGGCGCAAGGTCCACCTGGGCGGCATCGATGGTCATCGGGTCCCGCGTGGCGGCCGAAGCGTTCCCGATCGTCGCGCCCGCCCGCACACCCGAGCCGGCGAGCACGAGCGGCGAGCGAACGACGATGTCCTCCGGCCCACCGTGGCCGCCCTGGTCGAGGTGCCCGTGGTCGGAGAAGACCACGAGAGTGTCGCGGGTGAGGTCGAGCGCGCCGGCGACCGCCCGCAGCCTGGCGTCGGCCTTGGTCGCAGCGGCCCGCCAGCCCGCGCTGGCCCCACCGCCGGAGTAGTGGCCGGCGTGGTCGACCTCGTTGAGATGCAGGAGGAGGAAGTCGACGTGGTCGCCCTCGATCATCCGAATGGCCGCGTCGGTGCTCGCCTGATCGGCCGCGTCGGTCTCCTCGTGGACGAAGAAGCTCGTCGTCAGGTCGGCCGTGGGAATGAGCGGCGCGAACCAGTCGGTGCCCGACACTCCGGTGCGCAGGCCGACGTCATGCGCTGCACGGAAGATGCTGTCCTCCACCCAGGCCGGGGCTGCCGCGACATCGGGCGGGTTCATCGCCAGGCCGCCATGCAGTTCGGTCCAGGCCCCAGTCATGAGGACAGTCCAGCCCGGCACCGAGTAGGACGGCGTCCGAACCCCCATCGTCGCGCTTGCCCCGCGAGCCCGCAGTTCCGCGAGAAACGGCATCGTCGCGGTGTCGGCTGCGGTGTCGACCCGCAACCCATCGACGAGGACGGCCACGACCCGCCGGGACTGAGCGGGTGCCGCAGCGGCTGCCCCGAGCGGTGCCGCGGCTTGCTCGGGCACTGTGCTCATCGGCGACCGGAAGTCATAGAGGGAGCCGAGCAGGCCGGTCGCGCCGACGTAGGCCCCCGCGGCGACAAGGAGACACACGATGGCGGCGAGCACTCGTCGGAGGGTGGCACCTCTCCCTCCCAGGGCTGCGGACATGGGGGTCAGTATGCCGTTCTCCCGCAAGATCCCCGCCAACCCCCCGATCGGCGCGCAGATCGTGCACAGTGGGCCGGACGGCATCCGGACACTCGGCATACGGCACCCGGGAAGGGGCGCACATGGCTTACTCGACCTATGAACAGGCGATCGCCAAGAAGGCGAGGGCCGATGGGCTGCTGCGATATGTCGTCAGCGTCTTGGCGCGCCTGCAGGATGGCGAGGCGGTCGACCTGGACTTCATCGGGCGGGAAGATGTCGGTGCCTTCTGCCGGACGCTCGGTTTTGCCGCAGACCGCAACTGGGCCGCTCTGTCGATCGACCAGATCGCTCCGCAGGACGAGTCGGGGGCTCGGGTGGTGCCGGAGGACGAGGCCGCCAAGGTGCTCGCCGCCCTCAAGACGATGCTCTCCCGCGGAGCGCTCGCGCCGTCGGCCGAGGGCACGCCGTCGCCACACGTCCTCAACGACTTCCTTCCCGCGGGGACGCGCTATCGCGGTCGCAAATGCCTCGGGCACACCTGGGAATGGCGCTACGCGCTGGCCGTCGAGCTGGAGCACGGCCGCTATCACGGCACCAATGTCACCAACAATCACCCGATTCTCACCGGCATGGTCGTGCTCGCGCACCTGGCCGAAGACCGGCTTTACTACGCGCGGTTGTGGGTCATGGAGACCGAAGGCGAGCTATTCAACGCCCAGTTGGAGCACAAGTCGTTCGCCGAGCTGCGCGAGATCCTCATGGAATTGCAGCGCGCCCAGGAGCACCGCAACCAAAGGATCGACGAGGTCCTCGCCCACGCCTGAGGAAGATCGTAGGGTCGCCAATAGCGGTGTCCGGGTTACGCTCCGCCTCATGTATGCCGTCCGCCGCACCGTCGCGAGCCTGGCCACGGTCCTCGCGCTCGCGGCGGGTGGGTTGGCGGCGACTCCTTCGGTAGCGGTGGCTCGCGGGCAGGACGTCGGGCCTGGGGCTGTCGTCGAGGAGGTGCTGAGCGTTCCGGTCGGGGCCGAACCGGACGGGTCGGCAGTGGCGTTGGACGTGACGGTGTTCCGGCCGCCGGGGGCCGGTGGCCCTGCCGGGTCTGTTCCGCCGACCGGCTCTATCGGTCCCTGGCCCGCGGTCATCCTGGCTCACGGGTTCGGAGGGAGCAAGGCCGACCTCGTCGAGCGCGGCCGCGACCTGGCAAGCCGTGGCTACCTCGTCATCGGCTACTCGGCGAGGGGATTCGGTGGATCGGGAGGCCGCATCCACCTCAACGACCCGGCATACGAGGTCGCTGACGCCCGTGCCCTCGTCGACCTGTTGGGCGCGCGGGCCGATGTGCTGCACGACGCAGTCGGCGACCCGAGGGTCGGAGCAGTCGGCGCCTCCTACGGCGGGGCCCTCGCGCTGATGCTCGGGGCGACCGATCCTCGGGTGGACAGCGTGGTCGGGGTGGTCACGTGGAACGACTTGGCCGAGGCCTTCTTCCCGCAGTTCGCTGTCGTTGGCCCCAGTGCGGGGCAACCCTCGTCGGTGGCCGAGGTCGATCGCTCGCCCGAGCCGGGACCGCTCAAGGCGCTGTGGGCCTCGCGGTTCTTCGGCTCGGCCCTGGCGGGCGGGTCGGGCACGAGTGGGTCGGGCACGAGTGGGTCGGGCACGAGTGGGTCGGGCACGAGTGGGTCAGGCACGAGCGGGTCGGGCACGAGCGGTGGTGGCGCGGCTGGCGCGGCTGTGTGCGGGCGATTTGACCCTGTCGTGTGCCGGCTGTTCCTCGCGGCGGCCGAGTCGGGTCGGCCGAGCCCCGAACTGCTCACGCTGCTCCACGACCACAGCCCCCGGCCGCTGCTGCCCGGGCTGCACGCGCCGACCATGCTCGTCCAGGGGATGGCCGACTCGCTGTTCGGTCTTGAGCAGGCGGATGCGACCGCCCGGGCCATCGCGGGTCAGGTGCCTCGGC
>WBZS01000265.1_pt1 | contig 85121 bp, 63 predicted proteins | sample 5204201 | NCBI WGS metagenome assembly WBZS01 (sample SAMN12344357, study PRJNA552823) | activated sludge metagenome | biome: Activated sludge suspended growth; feature: Nitrification reactor; material: Wastewater; isolation source: activated sludge from nitrification reactor of wastewater...
AATCGGACGATCCCTATAATCGGTTGCTGGCGCGTGGCCCCCGTTTTCGGGTCGAAGCAGAAATGGTGCGCGATATTGGATTGAGTGTGAGCGGATTAATGAGCAATAAACTTGGTGGCCCCAGCGTCTTCCCATTGCAACCCGAAGGCGTTTGGAAAAATCCATACAGCAATGAGCAATGGGTTACCAGTAAAGGCGAAGATAAATATCGTCGCAGCCTATACACATTTGTGCGACGTACTTCGCCAAACCCTGCCATGATGACGTTTGATGCTTCCAGCCGCGAATCTTGCATCGTGCGCCGCCCTCGTACAAATACACCGTTGCAATCCCTGAACTTATTGAACGATGAAGCGGCAATGGAAAATGCGCGCGCGCTGGCAAATCGGATATTGAGTGAAAGCGACAAAGATTTTCAGGCTCAACTCATTTATGGCTTTCGGCTTTGCACTTCACGCCAACCAACAGCTAATGAAGTTGCGCGACTGCAAAAATTATACCAACAGGAATTGAATCATTATGGCAACGATGAAAAGGCGGCAATGCTGCTCGGCAAAAATTTGCAACCTGCACAAATGAGCCCAGCCGAATTCGCCGCACGCATTATCGTTGCCAATGTTCTTTTGAATTTAGACGAAACATTAACCAAAGAATAACCCTTCATCAAAGGAGATTACTGCATGCAATTTACTCTCAAAAAAACGGCGGCGTTTGTCGCCTTAGCATTTGTTGCCGGACTTGGGGCAACTGTCATCAGCCAAGGATTACAGGATTACAAACCATTTGAGCCGCCTGCGAAAGAGCCAACGGTTATCATTCCGCCAGCTAAATATGGCGATGCCCCCTCGGATGCGACGATACTTTTTGACGGTAAAGATTTATCCGGTTGGAAAACCCTGAAAGATGGCAGCGATGCCAAGTGGACTGTCAAAGATGGATATATGGAAGCGGCACGTGGCGCAGGCGACATTGCGACAAAATACGAATTTGGCGATTGCCAGTTGCATATCGAATGGGCTACGCCAGCGGAAGTCAAAGGCGATAGTCAGGGACGCGGCAATAGCGGCGTTTTTCTGATGGGTAGATACGAAGTCCAAGTGCTCGATTCTTACAACAACAAAACGTATTTTCACGGTCAAGCGGGTTCGATTTATAAACAATATCCACCCCTCGTGAACGTTTGCCGCAAACCTGGCGAATGGCAAACTTACGACATCATTTTCACGCGGCCTGAATTTGATGAAATGGGCAAAGCAGTCAAACGCGCGCGCGTGACCGTATTGCAAAACGGCGTAGTCGTACAAAATGCTTCCGAAATTTACGGCGAAACGTTCAATGACAAACCTGCTTTTTACCTGGCGCATGGCCCGAAAGGCCCGCTGAAATTGCAGGATCACGGCAACCCAGTTCGCTTTAGAAACATTTGGGTGCGTTCGTTGTAAAGGACAAAGAAGGCAGCAGGACGATGTCAATCTTTGCTGCCTTCTCAATAAAAAATGTTTTTATCTTCTGACCCAATACTTGCGCTTGGCTATATTGAAATCACACTTCGGATTTTGACGGCGATGTTAATTGGCGGCGCACTCGGATTTAATCGAGAAATTCGCAAACGTCCCGCAGGCTTACGTACACATGCACTTGTAACAATTGGTGCAGCAATTATCACGCTGACGGTGTCACACCATACGCACGAAGACGGTTTTAATGATGATGCCCTGAGCCGCGTTATCCAGGGAATTTTCACGGGTATCGGTTTTCTTGGCGCAGGTGTAATTTGGCGTGATGCATCCGGCACGCAAATTCGGGGCTTAACCTCGGCTGCAACAATCTGGGTATCAGCCAGCTTAGGTGTAATTTGTGGGCTTGGATATTGGCGCTTTGTCCTTTTATCTTCACTGACAGTTTTGTTCGTTTTGACAATTGGCGGCCCTATCGAGAAATTCTTATTGAATCAATGGCAAAAATATAATGGAAGCGATAAAGATGAAAAACCATAAACCTCAATTTATCGAAGAAATCACGCGTCGGCATTTCTTCAGACAAGCCGGTTTCGGCATCGGATCGTTAGCGTTGTCGGGGTTGCTCAATCAAAATATTTTTGCCAACCAAACCAGCGCGCCAAAAGCGAAGCGAATTATTTATTTGTTTATGGCGGGCGGGCCTTCGCAATTGGATTTATTTGACAACAAGCCTGCGCTGAATAAATACGATGGTCAGGATTGTCCGGCAGAATACTTGAAGGGCGAACGGTTTGCTTTCACGAAAGGTGTGCCGAAATTGCAAGCCTCGCCGTTTCAATTCAAACGGCACGGGCAATCGGGCAATGAGATTTCTGAAGTGATGCCGCACTTAGCCAAACACGCGGACGACATTGCGATTATTCGTTCGATGAAGACTACACAATTCAATCACGCGCCTGCGCAAATTTTCATGAATACCGGACACCAAATTGCGGGACGCCCCAGTTTTGGCGCGTGGGCAAGCTATGGCTTAGGGAGCGAGAATAAAGATTTGCCAGCGTTCGTGGTTTTGATTTCAGGGCAATCAAATCCCGACGGCGGAAAAACTTGTTGGGGCAGCGGCTTCTTGCCAACCGTGCATCAGGGCGTAGAGTTTCGCTCCAAAGGCGATCCAGTTTTATATGTTTCCAATCCTGAAGGAATTTCACCTGACGTCCGTCGCCAATCGCTGAACGCGCTGAAAGATTTGAACGAAATAAAATTGCAGGAGGCGGGCGATCCTGAAATCGCTACGAGAATTTCGGCGTATGAATTGGCCTATCGCATGCAAACGAGCGTGCCGGAATTAACTGAAATTTCTAAAGAACCTGCGCACGTGCATGAAATGTATGGCACGCAGCCAGGGCAAACTTCGTTCGCAAATAATTGCCTGCTCGCACGGCGTTTGGTCGAACGCGGCGTGCGCTTTGTGCAGCTTTATCATTGGGGCTGGGATATGCACGGCGCATCCGTCGGCAACGACATTGTAGCCAAGCTCCCGCGCATGTGCCGCGAGACTGACAAACCTGTCGCAGCGCTTTTGACCGACCTCAAACAGCGCGGATTATTGGACGATACGATTGTGATTTGGGGCGGAGAATTCGGTCGCACTCCCGTCAACGAAGCGCGTGGCGGATCAAAATTAATTGGCCGCGATCATCACCCGCGTGCGTTCGCAATGTGGGCGGCGGGCGGCGGTATCAAACCTGGTGTGACGATTGGCGCTACGGACGAAATTGGTTACAACATCGTCGAAGACGCAGTCGAAGTTCATGACTTGCACGCTACAACCTTGCACCTGATGGGCGTAGATCATTTGAAACTCACTTATAAATTTCAAGGCCGCGATTTTCGATTGACCGATGTGCATGGGAAAGTCGTGAACAAATTATTGGGATAGCGAAAGTTCAGAGTTCACGCTTTAACGTGCAAATAATAAAAACGCACGCTAAAGCGTGAACTCTGAACTAATTTATGGAAATTGGATTTTGTGCGTTTTTAGTTGGGTGCGCATGCTGTCCTGCAGGACGCTACTGTTGATTGAATAATACAGAGTTTTCGCTTCAGCTTTTTTCCCCGCAACCTGATAAGAAATTGCAAGCTGCAATTTCCAATGATCTTTGTCTGGATTATTTTTTACGGAAGTGGCAAATCCCTCATTGAAATTTGCGATTTCACCGAGATTTTTGCGCGCCACAGCAAGCTGATAATACATTTCTGTATATTCATCGCTCCAGTAAGTTTCTGTGAGGCTTGGTATTGAACTCAAGAAATGACTTTTTGCTACGCCCCAATCCTTTCGCTCCATAGCACCTCTGCCATTATCAAATGCTTGTTTAAATTCTCGATAATCGCCTGGCGATTTCAAATCCTTATCATAAGCTTTCGTTGGGGGTTGGTTTATTACCTGTGTGGATGAAGGTGGTGCTTCATCAGGGAAATCATTAATAATGACTGAAATGATAGAACCAACAAGAAAAGTAAAAATCAATAATGAAATAGCAGGCCAACGCGGTATTTGCTTTGTAAGGATAGACAGATTTTTCTGCAATTGGGCGAATCGTAACCGATGCCATTCCAGTTCCGGCTTGATCTGTTGTTCACGCAACGCAATTTGAGTTTTTAATTTGCGCAGGTAATACGGGGCACTGGAAAGCTCAGATTCTAGCCGTGTTTGTAAATCATCTAACTCAGTTTCAACCTGTGCACGGAATGGTTTGGGAATATCAACCATCGGATCGAATTTAAAGGTCTTTACTAAGCCATCACGCCATTTTATTAACGAAGCTAAAAATTTCTCATTAATGTTTTGCACATCGCGCAATTTTGCACGCGTCAAATCCGCAGCGGTAAAGATTCCATAGCGGTGCAACATCGCTAAGAATTTTTGTGGAGAATGCGGATAATCTGAAATTGAATATTCCCGTAAAAAAACATCAAGTGCGGCGGCATACGTTTTTTCAGCTAGTTGACGATGGCGTGAGACACGCAGCGTAGAAAACGTTTCGAGCGTATCTTTCTTGCGACCATAATCTTCAATTTTATTGTGAAAAACCTGACCGCCACCGGTCGTATTCCAATTCTTTTCGAGTGCTAACAACTTTCCTTCGATGACAATTAATTCCTGCGTGAATTTTTGTTCGAGCGGCCCTTTCTGACTGTCTTTCTTATTTATCCAAATTGTCTTGGGCGTTACTTTGAATTCCAGCGAAAGTCTGGCAATGATAAAAATAAACCAAATGGTAATAATGAGAATAATCAATGAAACTGGAAAAACCGCCAAGATGCCACTCAGCACGCCTACACCCAAGGCCACGCACAGCGTCAGTGCCAAGCGAAGGAAGCGCCGTCCAGAAAGCGTAATCACTTCTGAAGATGGTTCTACATTTTCGGGCGTGTATTCTTGCGGGAGCTGATGATTTGTTGTGCTTCTAAGGTTTTCAATTTCTTGCCAAATTTCAGCTAACTGAATCGGCCCGTCCTTGCCGTCTTTGGTGCTCAATAAAAAATTGAATAATCGTACACGCGAACGCGCTTCGATTTCACACCACGGGCAATCCTCAATTTCCTGCCAAAATAAATGCCCGCTGTGAGAAGAACAACGCTGCAACGATTGCGCTAATTTTTCTAACGGCGCGATCCATTCATTCGGATTCGGGCGATCTTTTTCTAAAAATGCACGGCGAAAAAGCGCCTGAATTTCTGGCGGTAAAGCGTCAAGCCGAAACGTTCCTGGCGGCGGTTGCATTGCGCGTGTCTGCGCATCTGCACCATAAGCGAAGCGCATTTCGCCAATCGCTTTTTCCAAGGGCATTTCGCCAGCGCCTAAAAATCGGCCTGAGAACGGATGACGGCCTAAAAATAGGAGCTGAAAAATGACTACAGCAAGGCCAAAGCAATCGTGTTCCGGCGTGCGATCAATTGCGCGAAATGGTACGCCCTGCAATTCGGGCGGCGTGTAATCAGGGAAGCCCGCGTCGCATCGAAAAACGTTGCCAGCCATGTTCACTTGAAAGCTGTCGCAATCCAAAATGTACACCGTAGCCTTTTTCGTAATCAGAATATTTTTCGGATTCAAATCGCCTACAACAAATCCTTGTTCGTGCATCGCGGCAACAGCGCGCGCAATATTGGTCGCGGCGTGAACGAGGAATGCCCATGAAGCTTCGGGGAATTTTTTCAAGCGACTTTTCGGGCTATGCAAAGTGTGAACTTCGGCAGCCTGCCCGATTTTGTTCATCACGAAACCGATGACTTCGCCATCAGGTCGGTCACGCAAAACATCAAGCGGCCATGCTGAAAATTTTGTCAGCCGTTCATCTCGAATTTGCGAGAGTGCGAGCAATTTTGCGATTTTTTCAGGCGCAGGCGGCGCGTGATAAATTTTGGCAACAAGGTTTTCATCACCCTGAATTTCATACACCGAACCCTCGCCACCAGTCCCAATTTTCTGGCCTAATTTCAGAGCGTGATATTGAGAATTATAAATTCCCTTTTGCGTTGGGCGCGCTAGTTCTTCGTTAATAAGCGAATCAGACGCCCACGGTTCCAGCCCATCATTTTGCGGCGGAGCTTGTTTTGGCTGAGATTTTAATTGGCTGCTCATATTCTCGAAGCCAGTATTAAAGTCTTGTCATCATCAGTGCGGGCGTTCACTTTGTCTGAATTTAAATAAACGATCAACGCTTCTGAAAGTTCCTTGGAATAGCCTAACGGGCGCGGGCGCAGCCAATTAAAAAGCGGCAAAAAATAAGGCGAATGGGCGGATTGCGTTCGGTAATCCAACACCAAATTTTGCAAACCATCCGTGAACAAAGCGACTTCGTCAATTTGTTCTTGCACATGCGCATAAAACATTTTTGCGACAGCATCGGCATCGGTCAAAAAATTGGTCGTGTTCGCATACTCGCCCTGTTGCGGCCAGCAAACACAATTGTATTGATTGGGATTTTCTGCACTCGCTTTGACCATTGCGCCATCGCCAATTTGCGCGAAAATAGCCTGTGAGCGTCCAACAATTGCTAGCAAAAAGGTGCAAGCGAAGGAATTTAGTTTTTGTCCATTGGGCTGATTTTCAGCCTGCAAAATTGCCTGAAATTTCTTAGGCCAGCGTGTGAAATATTCCTGTCTAAGCTGATTCCAATTCCCTTCTGACTCCCACACCTTTTTTACATCTGAAAGAAAAAGATCGCACGCCATGCGCGAACCAATTTGCGCAAAAGCCGCACTGCCTGCGCCGTCCGAAGCAATCGCAATCAGAATTTCTTCGCCTGCTTGATTGATGGCGGTAGCGACTACGCTAGCATCCTGACAAGGCAAGCCGGACTTGACATGTGAAGCACCTGTGACTGAAGCGTAACCGTATTTCCACATAACATCACACCGCCGCCCAACCATCGGGTTTCACTGGATTGTCTAAAGGAACTTCGTCGCCGGGACTGGAGCGCGAAACGGAACTGAGCGATGATGATAACCACATAAACATTTCCTGAAAACGCAGACCATCAAGGCGCAAGGGTTGACGTTCGGAAATACGACCCATTACATCAAAATTTGCGCCTTCAACACCGACAGAAAAAAAGGCGAACGATTTAGACTGCTCACCTTTGCGCACCATTTCTGCCGCGCGTTGCCAATTGTCAGTTGGTTCGCCATCGCTGATTAGAAAAATCCATGGGCGATAATAGGAAATACCGTTTTGTTTGTAAGAATTTTTGCGGTCGTTGACCAGTTCAATCGCGCGCTCAATCGCAGCGCCCATCGGCGTGTCGCCTTCTGCATTCAAGCGCGGCGGACGAAAAACATCCGGCGTTTGAAATTCAGTTAGGCGACGCACAGGGCCGAAAGTCAGCAAGGAAATTTCTACGCGCTTGACAGCCAATTCGTCTGCCATCAATTCATCGCGGAAAGCAACGAGGCCGTTATTTAATTCGTCAATCGGGCGCACTACGCCGGAAGGCGAAGCGTCGTTCCACAAGCGCTGCACAGGTGAAATAGATTGCGTAACTTTTTTTTCGTCTTTCATTGAACCGGACGTGTCCAGCACCAACACACACGGACAACGCGGTTCAGGATTATCTACAAATTCAGGATCGGGAAAAGGAATTTGATCGTATAGCTCTGTCACTTCGTAAAGCTCCTTACACCAAATAGCGTTAACGAGGGCTGAAAACTGGGAAAGGATACCACACGATGAGAAATTTTAGGGCGTACAATTTGACCAAATGGAGGTGATTTTTGCGTTGAATTGCTGCAACAAATCTAAGGTGAGCGGGAAATGTGGCTCCAATGAAATCGGGCCAGTATAATTGATTTTTTTGAGCGCACTCAGGTGTGCAGGCCAATCCATCATCCCCGTTCCTGGCATGACCCATTTGGGCATTCCGTTACCAATAGGTGCATCAAGCTGATCTTTAATGTGAACATTGCGAATCAACGGCGCGACCAAATCGAAATCAGCAATCGGATCATGGCGCAACATCCACGCGTCGTTGCACGGATCGTAATTGATCCCAAGTGCCGGAGAATTCACCAAGTGAATTATTTTTGCGGCTGCTGCTCCACTGTCAGCCCAGCAAACTGGTTCGGGTTCAATGTATAAATTCAAATGCGCGGCAGCGGCTTTTGCTGCGGCTTCATACAAGGCATCAAAAATCCAAGCCGGAGGATTTTCGCCAGAAATTGTGTCAGCAATTTCTTCTGTAGCGTTCGGTTTGCAAAATCCAAAAATAATTAGCGCAGGCAAATTCCAACGCTGCGCCAATTCAACTGCACGCGGAAAAACGGTCGCCATTTCCTGCTGAAATTTTTCCGGCGTGTCTGTCCATTTGAAAAGCCCTGGCGATAGCGCAGTGATTTCCAGCCCTTCGCCGTCGCGGATTTTCTCGATTTCGCGCAGCTCTGATTCGTCGCATATCGGCGCGCGCCCCGATTTGAGAAAACGAATTTCGTAGCGGCGAATTCCTGCCCGCAAGCCCATATTTACGGCCTCACGAAAATCACGATTAATTTCGTCGGCGACAATTCCTAAGTTAAGCATACAGCTACACCAGTTCGCGCGGATTCATACACAGCTTGCACGACGCGCAAATCATCCGCGCCGGAAGCGATTGAAACAAATGGTTCGCGCCCGTCGCGCACCGCTACTAAAAACATCAAGTGTTGATTGAATGGATTTGTAATATCGCCCAGCGCAGGCGCGATCACTTCCAAAATTTCTTGCGTCGCAGCCGTTCCAGGCGCGGCAGTTTTATGCAATTGACTCGGCGCGGGAAAAGTTTTTTTGTAATCGCCTGACGCTTCAGCAATTGTATTCAGCATCAATGTTTTATTGCCAATGTATTCAGCCGTGCCAAGCGTGCCGTGGATCGAAAGCAGCTCACCAGCAGTGTTCCAAGCCATATCCAATGTAGCCAGCGCCCCGTTTGCAAATGCTAAAATCGCACAAGCAATATCTTCGCCTTCGACGCCTGGACAATACTGATTTTTCGCCATCGCCATCACGCGAATTACGTTGGAATTCATGAGCCAGCCAAATAAGTGAATGTAATGAACTGCAAGTTGAATAAATGCGCCGCCGCCTGTTTGCACTACTGAACCGCGCCAATTTGGTTTGCCTGATAATATTTCCCGGGAAAGTGACAACCCGCCGCGATGCATCAACCGCGCATATAAATGCGCGATGTCGCCAAAATATCCGGCTTCATATTTGGCTTTGAGATCATGCATCAACGGCTGATCAAAATAGCTCATGTACAGGCCACTGATAACGCCGCGAAGTTTGGCCTGCGCCGCAACATCAGCAATCGCTTCGGCATCTATCAGCGAAGCCGCGACAGGTTTTTGCAACAACACATGTTTATTCGCCGCCAGCGCCGCAACTGCTTGTTCACGATGCAAATGATTCGGCGAGTTAATCACAACAACATCAACGCCAGCGCCTAAAACATCTGCAAAATTAGTAGTTGCACGCGCTTGAGATTTTTCGCCAAGTTGCTCAACTGCGTGCTGTGCGCGCTCAATATTCACATCCATGCAAACCGTCATCTCAACCCAATCAAGATCACGATAGACTTGTAAATAATGATCGGCGATGCCGCCGCAGCCAACAAAAGCAACTCTCAATGTCGTCATTTATCCAACACCTTGATAGGGAAAATAGCTGAAGGGGAATGTTGCGCAGTCATTATTTTCTCGATGCGCCTGACCAGATCAGGATGCTGCGCGGCTACATCAATTTTCTCACCAACATCCTCAGCCAAGTTATACAATTCAATTTTCGTATTGCCGCGATGCAAATTTCTGCGCACAGCTTTCCAATCGCCCAGTCGCACGGCCTGTTGCCCACCGTAGCCGCCAAAATCCCAAAATAAAAATTCGCGCTTCGGCTGCGTGCCGTTGCTAAATAATGTGGCAGCCAAATTAATCCCGTCCAAATTTTGAAGAGGTTTTGCGCCTGCAATTTGCGCGAGCGTTGGCAAGACATCATAAAAAACAGCAGGCAAATTACTAGTCGTTCCAGCTTTGATTTTGCCAGGCCAGCGCGCAATAAAAGGCACACGCAATCCGCCTTCGTACACGCTGCCTTTGAATGCTTTGAAATGCGCAGTCGAATTGAAAAACACATAATCTGTTCCGCCCATACGTCCGGGCGTGAAGTCAAATTCTTTGTTGACCTCGCCGAACGCGCCACCATTGTCGCTAGTAAAAATCACGAGCGTATTTTCATCAAGTTTGAGTTCCTTGAGTAACGCAAATACTCGCCCGACGCTGCGGTCCATCCGCGTAATCATCGCGGCATAAACAGCGCGCGGATGTGGATGTGGTAGATACCCATTCTTTCCGTCATATGGCGGATCGTCCCATTTGCCCAAATATTCTGCGAGTGAATCGTCGGGAACCTGCAACGCTAAATGCGGAATTGTAAATGGCAGGTACGCGAAGAAAGGCTTGTCTTTATTGGCGCGAATGAATTGCAGCGCTTCGGCTTCGATTAAATCGTGCGAATATTGTTTACCCGTCAAACCGCGATCATTTCCTTCAAGCATTATTTTTTGATCGTTGCGCCATAAATGAGTGGGATAAAAATTGTGGGCTTCGCGCTGACAATTGTAACCATAAAACAAATCAAAGCCTTGTTTGTTGGGGTCACCTTCGCTGCCTGGATAGCCCAAGCCCCATTTGCCGAAACCACCTGTCACATAGCCACGTTGTTTGAGAATTTCGGCCAAGGTTAGTTCATGAGCAGGAATTGGATATTGGCCTTCGGGCTGCCATTCTTTGTTGTCACGAATGAACGAATGGCCGCCGTGCTTCCCTGTCATCAGTACGCAACGCGACGGCGCGCAAACAGGCGAGCCAGCATAGAAATTCGTGAAACGCATCCCTTCTTTCGCCATTTGATCTAAGTACGGTGTACGAATTTTTGTTTGTCCGTAACTGCCTAAATCGCCATAGCCAAGATCGTCAGCGAGCATGAAAATAATATTGGGGCGTTTTGTATCCGCAGCCAATATAGAGACAGTACACAGTAAAGCCAGAAGCGTAAAATGCAGTCGGATGTTTTTTGCTGAGTTCATTTTATGGCTCAATTAACTTGGAATATCTTGTTTTAAAACGCTGTGCCATCCAAATACAAATCTCCCACAAATCCGCGACAGGCGCACCGCTGTGCGGCAACGTAGGCATATAATTTGGCGGCCCAAATTCTGGATTAAAAGTGAAATATTCGGCGCCAGTCGTTCGTCTCGCCTGCACCATTTCGTCCCACCACGATTCGTGCAGCGCCACATAATCAGCCCATTCCGGCGCACGCGGATCGTTCACTTGCGCACCTTGTTCGTGACCAATACGCCCGTGCAAATGGCGTGTGCGTGCGATGCAAATAGCAAGATTTTCAGTTTGATCTTCCAACCGACTTTCGCACACGTTCAGCCAGTGACTAAAATCTGCATTGATGTGGAGTTCAGGAAATTCACGCAACAACGCGGCGGTAGTCCACGGCGTAAACATCGCGCGGCTGCGATGCGTTTCGTGATTAATCAGAAGCCCAATGCGTTGTTCGATTTCGAGCGCTTCGGTGAAAAATATTTTTTGCTGCTCAAAACTCCAACTATCTTTTCCGCTGTGTGCCGTGATTTGCAGTGGTTCGTATTGCAAACAAATCTCAACCTTCTGCCGAAAATCTTGCAAATGTTCGTCCAACGATTTTCCTTGCGTCAAAACCATTGGCACATATTCCAGATTAAACTCACGGCGCAGCGGCAGGAATTCCGCGACAGAGCCAATGCCAACGGGCTGGCCTTCGCAGGCAACAAATCCGGCCTCAGCAATGCGCTGCATTTTTTCGCGCAAAGTTCCTGCCATTCCCCAAAAACTTTTGACTAATTTGAGTTCCATAAAATATTTAAGTTACGCGTTATTCGACAAAATTATTTTGCGCGTTCGGCGCCACTCCAAATTTTCAAACGTTCTTCGCTGCTAATGCGCGACGTATTGGTTGGTAGATAATGATATTGCAACGCTTTCCTTGGGTGTTGCGAATAATTGCTGGGCGTTCCGTGCGGAATGTAGCTATCAAAAATCATGCATCCGCCCGGACGCAGCGGGACAGCGAGGGATTTTGATTTGAAAGTTTGTGCATCGTCATCAGCAATTTGCCAATCACGCATTTGCCAATGAGGGTACAGCGTTGATTGATGCGCTCCCGGCACAACCCGCATACAGCCATTTTCGGCAGTCGCTTCATCTAATGCGATCCAGACGCCAACAACTTTTACCTGCGGCGCTAACAAAAAATAAGCATGATCCTGATGCCACGGTTTTTCGCGTCCCCGCGGCGGTTTTATCAACGCCATACTTTGATAAAGCTCTGCATTCGCGCCGAGAATTTTTTCAACGACAGTGATTAATTTTGGATGAAAAGCTAATTGCTTCAGGCGCTCATCGTAATCGGTAAACTGACCAATTTTTCGCACATTATTAAGCCGTTCATCAAGACTTAACGAAGCTAGATTTTCTTTCACGCCGGACTGAAATTGTATAAGGCTGAATTTGGGATTTTTTTCTGCGATCAAATCAACTAACCCAGCGATTCCGTCTTTTACTTCCTGCGCATCAAAGGCATTTTCAATCGCTAAAAAACCTTGCTGGTGATACAAGGTGATTGCCTGTTCATCAACCTCATCAAACCCCTGCAAAGTTGATGTGACGCCTGCATAATCGTACAAATCAGGCGCGTGATCAGGGACAGTTTCGTCCCATTCATATTGTTTCGCTGTGGTGTCCATATAACTTAAGTTGTTTTTAGTTTCGGTGCTGGTGTGCGAGTTAGAAACAAAGCGACGCTCATCGCAATAATCGTTATCAATGCCAAAATCAGTCCCTGCGTCATTGACAGTTTTGCATAAAAAATAATTGCCCCGGCTAACATCACTACGGACGCAATTAATTTATCGCCGATGCCTCTTTCTTTGAAGACGAGCCAGCCTAAAAGAACAGTCAAAATAATTCCGGCGCGTTTGATACTGATCGTGATTGCGACGGGCAAATAATTGTGTGAGGCAAGTTGAAAAATCAGGGCGACAGCTTCCAGCGCACCAGCCAGCATTGCCCAACCTGGTACGCCTTTGATGACTTTGCCTACAGGCGCTTTGCGAATCAGCGCCAGCGTGCCAAAAAATAGTACCATCCCGCAACCAAATGCGCAGGCTTGTGCAAAGGCATCAGTCATTTTCACCAGCTTGGCATCAATGGGATTTGTGATCGAATTTACAAACCCAACAATCAGCATATAAAGACACCCGCGTTCACGATAAATTGCCTTGATTGGTTCTAGCCAACCATTTGAAAATAGCTCCCGATGCATGACAATCGAACCAATAAAAATCAGGCCTACACCAATCCAGTATTGTTTTTGCGGAATCACATCATTAATCCAGTAATCCGTCACAATTAAAAAAACAGGCGTAAAGGAAATGTACGGCATGCAAACAGAAATTGGCGTGAGCTGAATTGCACGAAACATGATGATGGTATTGCAGGCCACCATAACGACTTCAATTGTCAGGTAAACCATCCACGTAGCAAAAGGTGACGCGTCCCAGCCCTCGACGCTAAATAATGTGCCGCCACTCGCTTTTATATCGGGCAACATTCCATTCATGGCCCGATAAGCCAGAGCGATACCAAATGTGAGCGCGGCAAACAGTCGAATCCAAAATCCAGAGGCAATGACTTCGTGCCCATCTAAAACTTTTTTGGCGGCGACATCTTTCACCACGTTACTAATTGACGTTGCCCCTGCCATTGCCAGTCCAACTGAAGATAAATTTTCGGTCATTCGTTTGATCCTGTTGTGTTACGGAATTACTGCGAGGAAAATGCGACAGTCGAAGTATTACTACGAGTTATCAAATTCAGCAAAGGAAAGAATCTATGAGCAAGAAATTTATCCTGATTTGTGCAATGGCGATTTTCTTCGTCGGATTGTGTAGCGGTCTTTTGGTCGCCGCCAGTTTCACGCAAGCCAAAACTCCCGTGGCAAAAACCATCCTCGATAACACGCGCGTCAATATCACCGAAGTCACAAGTGATCCGGCAGCGCGACGCGAACCATATACACGCCCATCCGATCAAATCATTGTTTTTCTTGATCCGGCAGATTACGAAACGACCGATGCCGAAGGCAAAAAAACACGCAAACATCGTGTGTCTGGCGAAATTATTTGGCACAACAAAGGCGAAGCGGCTCCGCTATTAATCAATCAAGGAGATAAGCCATATCGCAATCTGGTAATCGCGTTGAAATAAAAACAGAAAAAAGATGTTTGTCAGTAAACATTGAATGATTTATGCTTACCCGTTGGTGTTGGCTTAACTTTTTGCCAATGCATTCATAAGAAATTCGTGGGATTGAATGGGTAAGTTGAGTGATGGATTTAGAAATTGAACAGGCGCAAATTCCAACTGAAGAAAATATCGAGAATGAAGTAACTCCAAAATGGTGGCAAAGCTTGCTGCCACGATTTGTGTATTTCACAGGATTTAATGCTTTTACGGCGGCAATTACGATTTTCTTGACGATGGCAAGTCTGGCGTTAGGCGTATGGCTTGTTGCGCTGCATTTCAAGCATAAAGCTGAAATCGCACAACTGGAATTAAAACAGCCGGATGCATTGCCCATTATTAATAGCAACGAGCCTGTTACACCCGAAATTTTGCAATTGCGCTTAACGGAAGCCCAGCAACAATTGGCTGATTTGAAGGCGCAATTGAATGCGCAAAATGCTGACAAGATGCTTTCCAATCAGGAATTGCTCGGCATTCAAAACAACACGTTGCAAAAAGAAATCGAAGATTTCACTAAACCGCAATTAGACGTCCCCATTGTTGATCTCGATCCGACTGCCATTCGCGCGCAATCATCCGACCCAGCCAAACCTTATTTTACCAGTATCGAAGTTCCTCCAACGGCGGCGTTGTTTACTTTAATTTTGCACAAGCCTGCGGACAAACAATTTACCTCATATTTGGTTGAGTTATTCGATGCCAAGAAAACAAAACCTGTATGGGCGGGCGAAAATAAAACGAGTGGACAGGCAAATATTACGCTTTCACTCCTGCGCAGAAATTATCCTTCGGGCAAATACCGTGTGGCTCTTTCCGGCCTGAACGGCAAAAAGAAAGAGCCAATAGACAATTACAATTTAGACGTAAAATTCCAAATACCACCCAGAGCCAAGAAGAAGAAATAATTGGCCTAAGCATAAAGTTGAACAACCGAAATTATGATCAAAACACTTGAATGGACTGACGAAGGCGTAGTCATGATTGACCAGCGCCTTTTGCCTACGGAAGAAGTTTACCCCGTATTTAAAACTTACAACGAAGTTGCCTACGCCATCAAAGAAATGGTCGTGCGCGGGGCGCCAGCAATTGGCGTTTCGGCAGCAATGGGCGTAGCGCTCGGCGCGCGCGACATTACCTCTGATGATCCCGCCGAATTCGATGCACAATTTCAAAACATTTGCGAAGTGCTCGCTAGCACGCGCCCCACGGCGGTGAATTTGTTTTGGGCGATTGAGCGCATGCGCGCTTTATATAACAAGCTCAAAGCTGAAAATCATTCGCTGAATGATATTCGTCTGGCGTTGATCGAAGAATCAAAACAAATGCACGGCGAAGACATTGACATCAACAAAGCGATGGGCAAAAACGGCGCAGCGTTGATTCCTGACCAAGCTACAGTCCTGACGCATTGCAACGCTGGAGCCTTAGCGACGGCGGGATACGGTACAGCGCTGGGCGTGATTCGCGCTGCCATCGAAGCCGGCAAAAAAGTGGCCGTATTCGCCGACGAAACGCGTCCGTTTTTACAAGGCGCCCGGCTGACCGCCTGGGAATTACACAAAGATAATATCCCTGTCACGCTCATTACAGACAATATGGCCGGACATTTTATGAAAGCCGGCAAAATTGATTGCATCGTCGTCGGCGCTGATCGCATCGCCGCCAACGGTGACGTTGCCAACAAAATTGGAACTTATTCTGTCGCGGTTTTAGCGAAGGAAAATAATATTCCTTTTTATGTCGCAGCTCCGATTTCAACAGTAGATTTACAAACCAAAACAGGTGACGACATTCCGATTGAAGAACGCCCGCAAACAGAAGTGACGCACGTCAAAGGCGCACAACTTTCGCCGGATGGAATTTCAATTGCAAACCCCGCTTTTGACGTGACACCAAATCGTTATGTCACAGCGATCATCACCGAACGCGGTGTCGCGCGCGCATCGTATGAAGAAAGCTTGCGTACGCTGGTAGAAAATTAGATGAGTTTTTCGTTATCCCATGCTTTGAAAAGTGAGTTTACGACCACTATTCGCCAGCGCGGATTGGATTACTTTCAACGTAAACTGGTGAGCATAAAAAATGGCGACCAGTGGACAGTCTCCGCCAAAGTAAAAGGCAATTCACGTTACGATGTCAACTTGAAACGTGACAAAGAGGGCGTGATCCAAGCGTCATGTACCTGCCCTTACCCTAATTCTTCAGATGCTCCCTGCAAGCATATTTATGCCACACTTCTTTGCGCTGAGGAAAAATCTTACCTGCAAGGCAATGGCGATAATTCGGATTTAATTTTAGACCTGCAAGTTAACGAAGACTTCGAGGCAGATTATCCAGATTACGAAAATGAAGATGACGAAGAGGAAGAGGAATTTATTCCGACCAGATATCGCAGCAAACGTAAAATGTCTGAGGAAGTTCGTTTGCGAATCCTGGAAGCTCAAAAATCGCGCTGGGGGCTAACAACCGCGAATAATCTCGCCAGTGCGAATGATGAACCGCTGCCAGCCTGGAAGCACGCACTGAACGTCATTTCCAGAACCAATCATTCGCAACCTAAACTTCATCCATTTCATTGGCCTTCTGAACGGGAATTAATCTATATCATTGATTTGCCTTCAATGACTGACATTGATGCTGGAATCGTGATCGAAATTAATTATCGTGAGCGGGTAAAATCAGGCGAATGGGGGAAACTGAAACCCATTGGTCTCAGAGCCGCGCATATCCCTCAAATTCCTGATTTAACCGATCAACAAATCCTGACATTTATCCTAGGTGGGCGCGAATTTCTTGAATACAGTTATTTTTTTGAAACGAGTAATAATCGCTATCAAATCAGTGAACGACTGGCACAACAGGTATTACCTCTCGCCTGTCAAACGGGCCGATGCTGGGTGCGCGAGCCTAAGGGACAGGAAAATTTCCCGCTGATGCAATGGGAAGATGGGGGGGCTTTTACCTTCTGCCTGGACATGGTCAAACACGAAGACGGCTATCAGATTTCAGGTGCAATGCGACGACCATCAGATCAGTCCGAAATCAATTTGCAGGATATTCTGTTGGTTTCCACTGAGGGACTATTATTCACCCAAAATCGCATTTCCTTGCTGAGTAATCCTAAAGCCGCAAAATGGCTGAAAACCTTGCAACAGACTGATCATTTACAAGTTCCGCTTGCTCAAGGAACAGAGTTTTTGGAATCAGTGCTGCAATTTGATTACACACCAAAACTAAATTTACCACCTGAGCTGAACTACGAAGAAATCATAATCCAACCAGCGCTGCGAATGGTACTGCGCGCACACGAACAGAAACTTTACAATGACCGCGTCAAAGGCGAACTCCAATTCGCGTATGCAGAATCCATTGTCACTCGTCACGATCCGCGCACGTCTTTTTATTTGGCTGACCCGCGAAAACTGATCCGGCGCAACCATATAGCGGAACAGCATGCATTTGAATATTTGCTCAGCCTTGGATTCAAAGAACAACGCGATTCCTACAACGCGAAATCAGAGCTTATCTTAAAAACCAACCGTGTTCCGAAGGCCATTCAAATGCTGTTGAATAATGGCTGGCATGTCGAAGCCGAAGGCAAATTGTATCGCCGCCCCGGCACATTCAATCTTAACGTATCATCCGGTATTGATTGGTTTGAGTTGCACGGCGAAGTAGATTTTGAAGGCGATAAAGTTCAGTTGCCCGATTTACTGGAAGCCTTGAAGCATGGTCAATCTACGATCCAACTTGGTGACGGCACATTTGGACTATTGCCAGAAGAGTGGTTAAAAAAATATGGGCTGATCGCAGCAACGGGTGAAATGAACGACGATCATATTCGCTTTACTAAAGCCCAAGCTGGTTTATTGGATGCCCTGCTCGCGGCGCAACCAGATGTCGAAGTAGATACGACCTTTGCCAACGTTCGCGCAGGGCTGAAAAATTTTGCCGGCATCGAAGCCCAAGAACCGCCAACAGGATTTGTTGGCGAATTGCGTGGTTATCAAAAGGAAGCGTTAGGCTGGTTTCAGTTTTTGCAAAAATTCGGTTTGGGTGGATGCTTGGCTGATGATATGGGTTTGGGAAAAACTCCCATGACATTAGCCCTGCTGGAAACACGGCGGGAATTACGTTTGGCTCAAAATGGTGCGCAAAAAATAGCGCCAACATTGATCGTAGTACCGAAATCATTAGTCTTTAATTGGCAGGCTGAGGCTGCAAAATTCACGCCTAACCTGAAAGTGCTAAACCATACCGGAATCGAACGGGAAAAAGAAAAAGCTGAACATTTTGACGATTACGATGTAATTTTGACGACGTATGGAACGCTGCGCAATGATGCGGTCTTATTCAAAGACAAGCGCTTTGATTACATCGTGCTGGATGAAGCGCAAGCCATCAAAAATGCAAATACTGAATCTTCCAAAGCTGCGCGATTGTTACAAGCGGATCACAAATTAGCGTTGAGCGGTACGCCCATTGAAAATCACTTGGGTGAATTGTGGAGCCTGTTTGATTTCCTCAATCCCGGTTTGCTGGGTGCATCATCTGTATTTGGAATGTCTGGCAATACGGCCCGCAATCCAGAAGATGATACCAAGAAAGTTCTTTCGCAAGCATTACGCCCCTTCATCTTACGCCGCACAAAATCCCAAGTCGCTAAAGATTTGCCGCCCAAACTTGAGCAGACCATTTATTGCGAAATGGAACCCGAACAAACCAAGCTTTACGATGAGATGCGGCAACACTATCGCCATGCACTGTTAGGGCGAATTGACCAAGACGGGATCAACAAATCGAAAATGCACATTTTGGAAGCATTGTTACGATTGCGGCAAATTGCTTGTCATCCTGGTTTGCTAGATCCGAAAAAAATCAACGGCCCCAGCGCGAAATTGGATGTACTGTTATCGCAACTCGCCGAATTAACGGACGAAGGCCATAAATCATTAGTGTTTTCGCAATTCACTTCGTTGTTGGCAATTGTGCGCGAACAACTCGACAAGACAAAAATCCCTTACGAATATCTGGATGGAAAAACGCGCAACCGACAGGAAAAAGTTGAGCGTTTCCAAAATGATCCTGCGTGCAAATTATTTTTGATCAGCCTCAAAGCAGGCGGCGTCGGTTTAAATTTGACAGCCGCTGATTATGTATTTCTACTTGATCCATGGTGGAATCCAGCAGTCGAAGCACAAGCCATTGATCGCACGCATCGTATCGGGCAGACTAAACAGGTGTTCGCTTATCGCTTGATTACACGCGGCACAGTCGAAGAAAAAGTTTTACAGTTACAAGACACCAAACGCGATTTAGCAGACGCAATTATCAGTGCCAATAACAGTGTGATCCGCACTTTAAAACGCGAAGACTTAGAATTACTATTATCATAAAAGAGCCGAAATATTGTGGCGCGATTTCTTTAATCGCGCGAGTCCTTCGCCCCCAAACCAATGCGAGTAAAGAACTCGCACCGCATCTATGGATTATTTATGCCCCCCAAATTTGACGCAATCATCATCGGCGCAGGACACAATGGATTAGTTACTGCGGCGTATTTGGCTCGTGCTGGAAAAAAAGTTTTAGCCTTAGAACGTCGCGCAGTAATCGGTGGGGCGGCGGTCACGGAAGAATTATTTCCTGACTGTAAAGTCTCGACGCTTTCTTATCTTTGCAGCTTATTGCAACCGCGCATTGTCGCCGAACTTGAACTCGAAAAATTCGGCTACAAAATTTACCCGAAAGACCCTCCTTTTTTCACCGCCTTCCCCAACGGCCAACATATTTTTTTCTGGCAAGACCTGCAAAAAACAATGCAGGAAATGGCGCGATTTTCGCGGCGTGATGCTGAAAAATATCCAGCGTATTGTGATCTGATCGAAAATTTATGCGCGCAAGTAGAAGCAACACTATTGCAGCCACAACCAACACCTTCCCCCGAATTACTGGCTTTCAGCCAACGTGACGCCCGCTCATTTTTGGAAGAATGGTTTGAATCAGAAGAAATCAAAGCGACGCTCGCCACTGATGGAATCATCGGTTATAACGGCGGGCCTTCAACGCCTGGTACTGCATACAACATGCTGCATCATTTAATGGGAATGGCGACAGGTTCGCGCGGGCTTTGGGGATTTGTGCGTGGCGGCACAGGGGCTCTGTCGCAAGCTATTGCCAACTCTGCCCAATACGCTGGTGCAACAATTCGCACTGAGGCTGCTGTAGATCAAATTCTCATCAAAGACAATCAGGCCGTTGGCGTAGTGCTGCAATCTGGCGAAGAAATTTACGCCTCGCAAATCATTTCCAATGCCGATCCCAAGCGCACCTTTTTGCAATTCATCTCACCTAAAAATCTGCCTGAAAACTTCAAATCACAAGTTGAAAATTTCGCGTGCGAAGGCGCGGCTGTAAAAATTAATTGCCTGCTTGATGCCTTGCCAAGTTTTTCGGCTTATCCCACCTCAGGCGCTGAACCAGATTTGCCGCACAAATCTACGATGCACATTTTGCATTCAATGGATTATTTGGATCGCGCGTGGGACGAAGCCAGCAACGGCTGCCCTTCTTCACATCCGATGTTGGAGCTTGGTATTCCGACAGCTTATGACGATTCACTCGCGCCCAAAGGCAAACAGTTGCTAAGCATCTTTGCACAATACGCGCCGTACGAATTGCGGGAAGGCCAATGGGACGAAGCGACAAAAAATGGTTTTGCGGATCGTTGCTTTGACACGATTGCGGAATATGTGCCAGATTTCAAAAACATCGTACTGGATCGCAAAGTGATTTCACCACTTGATATTGAGCAGGAATATGGCTTGACGGGTGGCAATATTTTTCACGGTGCAATGATTCCTGAACAAATTTTTCAGCGCCGTTTTGCAGTAACTACACCTATCCATAACCTGTTTTTATGCGGCTCCGGCGCACATCCGGGCGGCGGAGTCATGGGCGCTGCCGGCTATCGCGCGGCACACGAAGTTCTCAAACACGCAAAAGCGTAGTAAGCTAACGCCATCATCGCGTTTTTCACACAACATCATCAACCAGCGGAGCTTCTATGGATGCAACCACAATTGCTTTTGTCGCCTTGGCAGCCGTCGGATTATTGGTTATCGCACGCGGCGTGTACCAATTAGTTTTGGGGCAATCTGTCACGACAGCCTTAATTCATCACGATAACAAAGCCACAGCAATCGCGCTAGGCGGATTTTTATTCGGTGTCGTACAAGTCATCATTCCAATTTTCGGCGGCCCTGCGCATTCGTTTTGGAACGATTTAGCCAATGTTGGAGCCTATGGTTTTGCGGGTATTGTTCTCTTAACAATTTCAGGCTTAATTTTTTCCTGGTACTGCAAATTAACTGGCACGGATTTGCGCGCTCAAATCGGGCAAGGAAATATCGCAGCGGGCATTACGTCTGCTGGAGTTTATCTAGCCGTGAGCGGGCTGGTTACAGGAATTTTATCCGGCGATGGCGGCGCAATTTTACCAACTGTAATTTTTTGGGCGGCAGGTCTGATTGCCCTGATTATTCTCACACATTTGTTTCGCCTGTTAACAGCTTATGACGATGCAAAATTAATCAGCGAAGGAAATATCGCAGCCGCACTAGGGTTTGCAGGCTTACTTATCGCGGTCGGACAAATAGTTGGATATTCCGTCGCCGGAAATTTTATCGGATACAAAGAAGGATTTATCAGCTTCGGCCTGATGTTATTGCTCACCTTAATTTTTTATCCAGTGCGACAAATTGTGGTGCAAATGCTGATGCTCGGCGGCGGATTCAGTTTGTATAACGGCAGACTGGATCACGAAATCGCCGAAGATAAAAACGTGGGGGCAGGCGTCCTCGAAGCGATTGGTTATATTGCAACTGCACTTTTGGTTACTCGTATATGAAAATTATCCTCCCGCGCATTGTTTATGTAGCCAACTGCTATTGGCTGTTGTTGGTAATTTGTATTTTCACTTCCATAAACATGGCACAAGATGTTCCCGCCACAGATCGTCGTGCGACGGAACTCAGACATCTTGATCTGATCTACGAATTCACACCGTACAAAACCAAAGAAGAATGGACAGTCCGCGCGCAATTTTTACGCGAGCAAATTTTATTTGCGGCAGGATTGTTACCGCTACCGGAGAAGACCGCGCTGAACGCAAAAGTTTTTGGTCGCACCGACAAGGGCGATTACACTGTCGAAAAAGTTTATTTCGAGAGCACGTCCGGACATTACGTCACAGGGAATTTGTATCGCCCGAAAAATGTCACAGGGAAATTACCCGCAGTGCTTTGCCCGCATGGGCATTGGGCTTACGGTCGGTTAGAACATCAGCAACTAAATTCTGGTCAGGCGCGGGCCGCAAATTTTGCGCGACAAGGTTACGTCGCTTTCACGTGGGACATGGTTGGCTACAATGACAGCACTGCGATTTCACACACATTCGCCAGTCATAAAGAAGGCCTCGTCGCCGAATCGCTCTGGGGCATTAACCTGTTGGGCTTGCAACTTTGGAATTCGATGCGCGCCGTAGATTTTGTTGCTTCGTTACCTGACGTAGACGCAAATCGGATTGGCGTCACAGGCGAATCCGGCGGCGGCACACAAACGTTTTTGCTGTACGCTGTTGATGATCGCATCAAAGTCAGCGCACCTGTCAATATGATTTCGTCTACGATGCAAGGCGGTTGCATTTGCGAAAATTCGCCGCTGCTACGCATTGACACAAACAATATGGAAATTGGCGCCTGTATGGCTCCGCGTCCGATGATGATGATTGCCGCGACGGGTGATTGGACAAAAAATACGCCTACGGTTGAATTCCCTGCTGTGCAAAGTGTGTATCGTTTATTCGAGGCTGAAGACAAAGTGAAATATGCGCAATTCGAGGCGCCGCACAATTATAATCAGGCCAGCCGCGAAGCTGTATACGGATGGTTCGCACATTGGTTACAAGGCCGCGCTGAGACTTCACCAATTAAAGAAAAATCTTTCACTATTCCTACATTAACTGAACTGCTTGTTTTTTATGGACAAGCAAGACCAGCCAACGAATTGCCTGAACATCAACTGGTTGCAACATTGATTGAAGCGCGCAAAAAACAACTGGCTGAAGTTTTCCCGAAAGATTCAGCCAGTTTTGAAAATTACAAAAATCAATTTCGCGCACCATTTGAGCACGCGTTGATGGTTTCCTATCCCAAGTCAGAAGAGATTTCTTCGTCGGTAAAAAACCCTCCCGGTATCACATTGATTTCGCGCCGTGGCAAAAGTGATTTAGTCAGTCTTAGCATTACAAAACCTACCATCAAGAAAAAACTAGATTCGATTGTATTGATTGCTTCGCCTGACAGCGAATTTGTTTCCGGTACAAAATCGTTAAGTGACGAATTACTAAAAGCCGGGCATACTGTTGCCTTTTTGAATTGTTTCCCAGGAAAAATTAATGGTGAGGGCAATAGCGATAAATATAAATTTTTGACAACGTACAATCGCACGCTCGAAGCCAATCGTATCCAAGATATTTTGACGGCGCTCGCCTATTTGGACAAAACAAAAGGTAAATCAAAAGTCAGCATCGTCGGCGTCAAAGACGCGGGTTTATATACAATGCTGGCGCGCGCGTTAGCCCCCAACATTGATCGCACCGTAATTGATGCCGCGCAATTTGATAATAATAACGACGAACAATTTTTGCATCATCTGGCAATTCCAGGCATTCGCCGCGCGGGTGACTTCGTGACGGCTACTGTCTTAGCACCGATGACACCGATGTTGATTCAAAACACCGGCGCGAAATTTCAAACGGATGTGTTGCTTGATTTGTATCGCAAGAATAGCAAAGAGGGTTCATTTAAATCCGCCGCCAATAAATTAAGCGACGCCGAAATCGTAGCATTTTTAAGTACGCTATAAAAAGTGCGGCAGCGTTTGGCATGCTACCGCTCGGCGTAGCTTTGGTATTTTCAAGAAGCAAGTCACGTGAAGATTACCAGAGCGCTGCCAGTCAGCGCACTCCAAATGCTGCCGCGCTCTTAGCATTTTTCCCGCGTTTTATACTCGCAAATAATCGCCGCGCCAGTTTTTAATCGCCAGTTTGATGTCTTTCGGTTTGGCAAACCTCCCCTCTAATGTTTGTTGCACCAAGCCTGCTAATTCTTCATCAGGAGCAAACCGCAGCGCAATGATTTGTCCGGGGTTTAAGCTCGCTGCTTTTTGGACTAATGCTGGCGGCAAGATTTTCTGATACCGTAAATTTTCCTCTAGCCGAATCACCCGGTCTTGCGCTTTAAGTGCAGAAGTGCGAGTAAGTGTTACAGCTACAAGCAAGATAATGGCGATCAGCAATTCTTTGATTGAAGCGCTGCCAAATTGCTGCCATAAATTCCACAAAGACCAAAGAAAATTAATGATCGCAAGCGGGCCTGCAACAAAATGAAATGGAGCGTGCCAACGGGTATGATTTTGATAATTTTGGGGAGTGTCGGGCATAAGTTTCTCCTGAAAGATTGATTTTTTGGTGCAGCAACAGGCTGGCAGCCTGTTGTACAGGTGTTACATCGCGCGGGGAGCAGTTTTCTTTACCTCATCTGCAACTGCTTCAGGCGTGAAATCTTCGCCGGGATTGATAAAACGATCCTGCTCAAATTTGTATTGTTTATCGTAAAGCTGTTTGTAGCGACCGTTCAGCGCAATCAATTCATCGTGATTGCCGCGCTCAACAATTTCTCCGTTTTCTAAAACTAGAATTTGATCAGCGCTGCGAATCGTCGAAAGTCTGTGTGCAATGACAAACGTCGTGCGGCCCTTTCGCAAAGTACGTAATCCATCCTGAATCATCGCTTCGCTTTCACTGTCGAGGCTTGAAGTCGCTTCGTCTAAAATCAGAATTTTTGGATTTGCCAAAATTGCGCGCGCAATTGCAATGCGTTGACGTTGTCCGCCGGACAGCTTGATGCCACGCTCACCGACAATCGTTTCGTATTGATTCTCGAAGCCGTTGATGAATTCTTCGCAATGCGCCACACGACTGACGGCAAGAATTTCTTCGCGCGTTGCGTGTGGATTTGAGAAACGAATATTTTCAGCAATCGTGCCATCAAACAAAAAATTGTCCTGCATCACAATGCCCAAATGCTGGCGATAATCACGCATTTTTACTTGCGACAAATCTTGCCCATCAATCAGGACTCTTCCGTGTTGCGGACGATTAAAATTCATCACCAATCCAACCAGAGTGCTTTTGCCAGAGCCACTGGAACCGACCAGTGCAGTGGTCGTTCCGGCAACAGCTTTCAATGTAATATTTTTCAATACGGGCGTGTTTTCTTTGTATTCAAATGTGACATTTTCAAAGACAACTTCGCCGCGAATGTCAGGCATTGCAATGCGTGATTCATCCCCTTCGTTTTCTGTTGCGACTTCTTTAATTTCACGAATGCGATCAAGGCCGGCAAAAGCTTCGGTGATTTGCGTTCCGATGCTGGCGATTTCAACTAATGGCATCGCCATCATCCCTGTGAACAGCACATACATAAATAAATCGCCAAGCGTCATTTTGCCTGCCAGCACAGAATTGCCGCCGACTAAAATCATCAGTACGCCGATGACGCCTACGATCACAGTTGACAGCGCCATCGTCGCTGATGCGCCTGTCATTGTTTTGGCTACATTGCGCAAAAACCGATGCGCGCCGCGTGCAAATACCAATTCCTCGCGCTTCTCTGCTGTATAGGCTTTAACGGTGCGAATGCCACCAAGCGATTCTGCTAAACGACCCGTAACTTCAGAATAAATTTCACCACGCTCCCGAAATAACGGGCGCAATTTATTGAATGCAAAGGCAAGGCCGCCGCCAAATACGCCAAGCGCCAACATCGTGATCGAAGTTAACCGCCAGTTGAGATAAAACAGCACGCACAATGCGATCAGGGCAGTGATAATGCTGCCGACCAATTGGACGACGCCTGTGCCAACTAAATTGCGAATGCCTTCGGCGTCCGTCATCACGCGCGCGATAAGTTTGCCGGATTTCATGGAATCAAAATACGAAGTCGGCAAGCGCAAAATATGTTCCATTACCTGCTTGCGCATTTCTGTGATGGCACGTTGTGCCGCAACACCGAGAATTTGTGAAAGTGCATACGACGTAATCGCCTGCACAAGCGTAGCGATCCCACCAATAATGGCGATTGGCACCAGCAGCTTCACTTGATTTTTCATTAGCACATCGTCAATTACACGCTTTGACGAAGCAGGTAAGATCAATCCGACCAACCGATTGGTTAACATCAATACAAATCCAACCGCCAGACGATAACGATATTGCCAAATAACGTCTTTCGCCTCGCGCCACGCCGCTGAATAATTTATTTTCTTTTTCTCTTGCGCCACTATGAATCCTTTGGGTTATTCGTTGCGTTACTGTAGCAGTAAGCGCAGTGCAAGCAAAATCATTGTTATATCCACTTTTGAGGACTAGAGACAGGAAAGCAGCTAAAGGATAGTTCCCGCAAAGAATTTTCTGGTTGCTTGAGTCATAAGCAATCTGATTTATGATTTAGCTATGAAAAATTCACTCAACGCTGAGACCTGTGCAAAAATTATGGCTCCGCTAACAATTGCCAATTCACAATTCGCCCAACGCTATTCCCGTGAAAGTGGTTTGCGGCAACCTGTGCATACTGTCTATGGCGGCGCGCATTTATTTACAGCACAAACACCAAAAAAATTAGGGGCGCTGGCTTTGCGTTCATTTGAAAAGTATGCGCAAAGCGGCGAAGAAATCGCGCTACTTTTCGGACTCGAATCCAAATTAGCGGAGCAGATTCATGCGCGGATTATCGATAAATTAACGCGCGAACCAATTGAAGATTTTCGCATAGATTTTGAAGATGGCTACGGTTATCGCAGTGATGACGAAGAAGATCAGCATGCGCAAACAACTGCGGCACAGGTCGCACTAGCAATGGAGCAAAATTCATTACCTCCGTTTTTTGGGATTCGCATAAAAGCGCTCAATCGCGAAATGATGGCACGATCAATTCGGACACTCGATCTTTTCCTGACAGCTCTGCTTGAACAATCAAATGGCGCGCTCCCCCCCAATTTTGTTATCACTTTACCGAAAGTAGTAAGTGCAGCGCAGGTCGCAGCGTTGCATGCATTATGTTCACAGCTCGAAAGTCAATTGGGAATTGTCAGCGGAACACTAAAAGTCGAGTTAATGATCGAAACAACGCAAGCACTTTGCAACGAATTTGGCGTAAACCAAATTCCAGCCTTTATTCAAGAGGCAAACGGACGCTGCGCCGCGATTCACTTTGGCGCATTTGATTACACGGCAAGTTGTGGGATTGCCGGAGAACATCAGGATATTCGCCATACTGCTTGCGATTTCGCGCGGCAAATGATGCTAATTGCAACGGCTGGTACTAGCATTTGGCTGGCTGATGGAGTGACTACGCACTTGCCATTAGAACCACATCGCGGCGCGGACTTATCGGGAACTCAGTTAGCCGAGAATCAAGCGGCAATCGCACACGCCTGGAAAATTCATTACGACAACATCAGGCATTCACTGGCAAGCGGTTTTTATCAAAGCTGGGATTTACATCCGGCACAATTGGTTCCACGCTATGGGGCAACATATGCATTTTTTCTTGAGGGTTTGACACTCACAGCCAAACGATTACGCAATTTTATTGAGAAGGCAGCGCAAGCCACTACAGTAGGATCAACTTTTGATGATGCCGCCTCAGCCCAAGGGCTGCTAAATTATTTTTTGCGGGCGATTAATTGTGACGCCTTGCATATGAATGAGGTCGAACACCTGACAGGATTATCGCTGACAGAGTTACGCTCCGGCTCATTTTCAGCCATTATGCAAATGCGCAATCATTAAAATATGTAGATATGGCGTTACCAAGTGACAATTCCGCTTCCCGTTTATTCCTTTTCTGGTGTATTGTACCCATGCTGCGGTAGGATATTTTTTCAAGTTAAATCCCTAAAACGTTTGCGGGTCTCGCAAACAACCAGTTACAACGAAAGGATCACCCTTATGGAGAGACACAAACTTCTGCGGGTTGCGAAACATTTATGTTTCAGTTTGCTTCTGGGCATATGCTTGGTGGGCGGGGCATTGACGAACGTCAACGCACAAACGCTCTATGGCTCCATCGTAGGAAATGTCACTGACAATTCCGGCGCTGTAGTGGCAGAGGCAACCGTAAAAATTACAAACAAAGCTACCAGTCAGGTGCGTGAAACCACCACGAATGCTGATGGTACTTATAACTTCTCTACAGTCCAAACCGGCACCTGGGAAATTTCCGTTTCCAAGTCTGGTTTCAAAACGCTGAACCGTTCCAATGTTACCGTTACACTAAACACTATTACGCGTTCAGACGTCGCACTCGAAGTCGGACAAGTTTCCGATACGGTTTCTGTCACGGCAGATGCTGCATTATTGCAAACGGATCGTGCTGAAGTTCGCGCTGAACTGAACAGCCAAACATTACAGAATATTCCGATCCCTCCAGGTCGGAATTATCAACAACTACTGCGGACATTGCCCGGTATTACTCCCCCGAGCAATGCTCACTCCATTCCAACGAATCCTTCACGCGCGCTGCAATACAATGTCAACGGAACGAATTCCAGTTCCAATAATGTCCGCATTGACGGCGCGAGCCAATACAATCTCTTTCTGCCACACGTGACAGCTTATGTGCCTGCGCTCGAATCCATCGAGACGGTCAACGTTGTAACGAATAACTTCGATGCCGAGCAAGGTCTTGCCGGTGGTGCCGCGATCAATGTACAGATCAAGAGCGGAACTAATAATCTGCACGGTGCAGGCTTTGAATATCACGATAATCATTTGACGAAAGCGCGTCCCTGGAACCTGACCCCAGTCAATGGTGTAGCGCAGGACAAGCCTAAACGTGTCTACAACCAATTCGGTGGCGCGCTTGGGGGGCCCATTATTAAGGATAAGCTGTTTTACTTTGGCAGCTTTGAGGGCACGAATGATCGTCAACTAGGTGCACGCTTGTTGACCTTGCCGACAGCAGAAATGCGGACGGGCAATCTTTCCGGCGGCGGGCTGGGAATTTATGACCCTGCAACAGGAAATGCGATTGGTCAAAATCGGAATCTGTTTGCGGGCGGCATCATTCCCGATACGCGCATTGATCCAATTGCCAAGGCGATTCTGAAAGATTTACCGTTGCCTAATCGCCCTGGTTTTACGAACAACTACTACGCCACGGCGGCTTATGCTTTTGACAGGAAAACGATTGACGCCAAAGTCAACTACAACGTTAATGAGAAGTTCACCACGTATGGTCGGTTCAGCTTCTTGCGCTATAAACAATTGAATCCAGGTGCGCTAGGCCCGTTGGATGGCATCGGAACAAATCCAAATGGTGGCAATACCGGAGTGGGTTCTGGCGACACTTATGGAATGACTGTAGCAGGCGTTTACACAGTCAACACTAACTTCATCATTGATGCCAACGTGGGTTACACCAAACAAGGCACCAAATCAGAACAAGGTTTCCTGGATAAGAAGATCGGCCTGGATGTGCTGAAAATTCCTGGCACAAATGGCGCACGCGCTTTCGAGAATGGTTGGCCGCGCTTTGCGATCTCAGGTTTTGCTAATCTGGGTGTGCAAGATGCGTTCATGCCTTACACTCGCAATGACCCGCAATGGGTATATGTCACCAACTTCAACTGGACGCGGCGCAATCACAATATTCGCTTCGGTTTTGAAATGGCGCGGCAAACGCTCAACCATGTGCAAGCTGAATGGAATGGTGGGGGCAATGCTGAGCCGAGTCAAGGTGGATTCCAATTCGGCACTGGCCCAACACAATTGTGTACAGCCGCCAATACAGCCGGAACAGCTTGTTCGACGTTCCAACAAGGTAATCAATTCAACTCTTTCGCCACGTTCTTGTTGGGCTATCACACTCTTGCTGGACGCACATATTTGGTGGATACCCCCATCATTTACAAATCCAGAGCCTACAGCGGTTATATTCGTGATAGCTGGCAGGCTAAACAGAATTTGACCGTATCCATCGGTACACGTTATGAGTATTACCCAATGCCGCAACGTGCGGATCGTGGCATTGAACGATATGACTTTGCGACTAACACGATGAAAGTCTGCGGTAGTGGCAATGTCCCGAAAGATTGCGGCGTGAAACTGAGCAAGAAATTGTTCTCGCCGCGTTTCGGCCTCGCCTGGCGCATTAGTGATTCGTTTGTATTGCGTACCGGTTACGGCTTGACATTTGATCCGATTAGTCTGGCACGTACCTTCCGTACCAACTATCCAATGCTGATAGCATTTAATGTCGTGGCTCCCAACTCTGCCGCTCCGGCGGGCTTACTGAAGGATGGAATTCCGGCGACCCCATTAGTACCCATCACAAATGGTACGGCTGCCGTACCAGGAACAGTCAATGTGCTAACGTTAGGAGACAGCTTCAGACGTCCGTATATTCAGTCCTGGAATTTAGTCTTGGAGAAAAGTATCGGCTGGGGCTTTACTGCTTCTGCTGGTTACATTGCAACTCGCACTGTCGGGCAGTCCGGTCAAATCAACTTGAATGCCGGATTAGTCGGTGGTGGAACAGCCAGTCAACCGCTCAACCAGAAGTACGGGCGTGTAGCCTCAACCAACCTGCAAAATGGTATGGCGAATTCGCACTACGATTCCTTGCAGGCAACCTTGAAACGTCGCTTCTCCAACGGTCTGCAATTGCAGGCAAACTACACTTGGAGCAAAGGCATTGGCCTAGCGGGACTGGGATCAGATAATGACGGCGCGCTTGCGATTAATGAACCGAACTTCCGGTACTTAAATCGTGGTGTGCTTGGTATCAACATTCCGCAGAACTTCCAACTTTCCGGTGCCTGGGAACTTCCCTTCGGTAAAGGTAAGCGTTATGCAAGTGATAACGCCGTTGCTTCCGCGTTGGCAGGTGGTTGGCAATTGAGCTGGCTCTACGGAGCCTTCACAGGCTTTCCGTTCAGCGTATCTGCAAGTGGAACGTCTCTGAATGCGCCTGGCAGCACACAACGTGCCGATCAGGTGAAAGCTGATGTCCAAAAACTTGGCGGTATCGGTGTAGGAACCCCATATTATGACCCAACGGCCTTCGCTCCTGTGACGACCGCACGTTTTGGGACAGTGGGCTTCAATACCCTAACCAGCCCCGGCACGGCGAATCTGGATTTAGGACTCTTCCGCGAATTTCGCATTACGGAAGGACTCAAACTCCAGTTCCGCGTCGAAGCCTTTAATGCGACAAATACGCCGCATTTTGCGGCGCCGGGCGGTAACGTTTCATCACCTTCGCGCGATGCGGCAGGCAATATCCTGATTGATCCGGCGACAGGACTTCCACGGCTGAATGGCTTTATGGAAGTCACCGGCACCCGACAATTCGGACGTGAAGGCATTGACGAACGAATCTTCCGGTTCGGAGCAAGATTAAGCTTCTAGGTCAGAATAGACTTAGCAATGTTTGGGGGATTGCAAAATTGCAGTCCCCTTTTTTTATCGTAGCAATGGAGTGATAATCTTTAGGCTGCGACTAATCTTCAATATTAGGATTGTATGATGAAACATTGGCTCAATCTATTGGTGTTCACTTGCTTGTTTTTTGGTGAAGCTATTGCTCAAGACTCGGTAAAAATTCTAGCTGATGCGTACCAACCTGCATTTGAAAATGACTATGTTCGGGTTCAGCGTGTGCATTATGCCCCGCACGTAAAACTCCCCGAACACGATCATACATCGTTCGCTACGGCTTATATTTACCTGAGTGATGCAGGGCCGATCATTTATAAACATATTGGATTAAGCTACGGCGCAGTCACCCGCCCGCCAGTTAAAGCGGGCAGCTTTCGTTTGTATAAAGCCGTCAAGGAAACGCACACAGTGGAAAGTCTGAGTGAGACGCCCAGCGATTTTCTGCGCGTCGAGTTTAAGACGGACCCAGGCAAAGACCCCAACGGATTGCGTGGAAAATTTTTTCGGCTAGAGGCACCTGCGAATGAAAATTTCCAACAAGTCCAATTTGAAAATGAACAAGTACGCATCACCCGGCTGATTTGTGCCGCCGGAAAAAATTGTCTGGAAACAGCCAATGCTACAGACCCAATATTATTCGTAGTACTCACGGCTGCCCAGTTCAGACTAACTCCAACGAAAAACATAGAACTGCATCCAGGCGATACGCATTGGCTGGCGGCGGGCAAGAATGCACAAGGAGAAAATGTCAGTAAAGAGGCCGCGGAATTACTGCGCTTTGATTTCAAAACTGCCCCGCTGAAAACGCTGAAGAATTTAGAACCAGAGAAGCCGCATGCGCATCCCTCGGAGACTATAAATGCAGAGGCGTCCGAAAACCTCAAGCGTGGCGCCGCACTTGAGAGCGAGGGGAAAATCGCAGAGTCAATCGCCGCTCATCAACAGGCGCTCGCCCTCAATCCCAATCTCGTGCAAGCGCACATTAATTTGATTTCGCTGTATGGTCGGACGAATCAATACGCAAAGGCTGAAGCAAACTACAATTCAGCCATCGCCATCAATCCTGATTTACCAGAAATTCATTATAATTTTGGCGTTTTGCTCGTCACGCAGGAACGCCTGAAAGAAGCGGAACAATCGTTTGCGCGCTGTCTGCAACTCAATCCTTATCACGCGGAAGCACACCACAATGTTGCTGCATTGATTGAGCGGGAAGGCAGACTCGCCGAAGCTGCAACGCATTATCGCAAAGCTATCGAAAACAAGTCCGGGTATACCGCAGCACATTTTGCCCTCGGCAGAATTTTGGTAAATCAAGACAAATTGCCCGAAGCTATTGAGCAATTCAAACTTTCGCTTGCGCCTGAAAATGAAACTACGCCGCGCAATATGTATGCGCTGGGTGCGACCTACATTCGCGCGGGCAATCAGGCTGAAGGAATAAAATTTCTACGCGAAGCCTTGAAATTGGCGACAACGTTGCGTCAGGAACAACTCGCCAATAGTATTGCACGCGACTTAAACGAGCTGGGACAAAACAAATAACAACGCAAAATTTTTCAAGCACTATGAACATTCACCAATCTCGTTCGCTATCCATTGTGGGGTTGTTATGTTGCCTGTTAATGCTGGCTTTTTTCGGCGCCTCATTACTGCCCAATTCTAAAGCCGCAAAACCTGATACTGAATGGCGCAGCTATGGCGGAGGATCAGAAAACACGCATTTTTCAGCGCTCAATCAAATTAATCGCACCAACGTAAAAAAACTGCAATTCGCATGGACGTATGACACAGGCGATGCATTTGAAGGCTCGGAAATGCAGTGCAATCCGATTGTCGTGAAGGGTTTTTTGTATGGCACTTCGCCGAAGATGCGTGTGTTTGCGCTGGATGCCGCGACCGGCAAAGAAATCTGGAGCTTTGATCCCAATGAAGGCCGCAAATCATTAGGCAAATCACGCAATCGTGGCGTGACATTTTGGGAAGGCGATGGCGCGCCGCGTATTTATTTTGGTTTTCAAAATTGGTTGTATGCAGTGAACGCCAAAACGGGCAAACCAATTGCGGATTTTGGCGAAGCAGGACGGATAGATTTGCGCTTAGGACTCGACCGCGAAGACGCCAAAAATTTAACCGTTGGCATTACAACTCCCGGCGTCGTTTTCAAGGATTTATTAATCGTCGGCAGCATCGTCAGCGAGACCTTACCAGCCGCGCCCGGACACATTCGCGGTTATGATTTGCGAACTGGAAAAATGCGCTGGATTTTTCACACGATTCCTTTGCCGGGTGAATACGGCTATGAAACTTGGCCAAAAGATGCGTGGAAATATAGCGGCGGCGCGAACGCTTGGAGTGGGTTAGCACTCGACGAAAAGCGCGGGCTATTATTCGCCGCAACGGGTTCAGCGACATTTGATTTTTATGGAGCAAATCGGCACGGCGATAATTTATTTGCGAATTCATTGTTATGCCTTGATGCCAACACAGGCCAACGCAAATGGCATTTTCAAGCGGTGCGCCACGACTTGTGGGACAGGGATTTACCGATGGCTCCCGCGCTGATTACGCTCAAGCATAATGGTCGCAATATTGATGCTGTAGTGCAAACTACAAAATCCGGTCACATTTTTGTTTTCGAGCGAGAGACAGGCAAACCCGTTTTCCCGATTGAATATCGCAAAGTTCCGACGAATGGCGTAGACGGCGAACAAGTCGCGGACACACAACCCTTCCCTGTTTCGCCACCACCAATTGCGCGACAAATTTTCACCGAACAAATGTTGACGAAGCGCACACCTGAAGCGCATACGGCAGCACTTGAAAAATTCCGCATGCTTATTAGCGCCGGACAATATGTTCCGCCGGAGACAAAAGGGAGCATCGTTTTGCCGGGCTTCGATGGCGGTCCAGGTTGGGGCGGCGGCGCGTTCGATCCGGCGTCAGGATTATTTTTCATCAATGCGAGCGAAGTTCCCTGCATTCTAAAACTCATCGAACGCCCGCAAGCTACTGCGCAAACATCAAGCAAAAACCTGTACGATAGAAATTGCGCTAGTTGTCACGGCAAAGATTTGCAAGGCACACCGCCGGAATTTCCAGCACTGATAAATTCGAGCAAAAAATATAACGAAGAAGATTTGACCAAGCTCATTCGCAATGGCACAGGACGAATGCCAGGATTTTCGACTTCAATGAGCGATGCCGCGTTGCTTGCAGTCGTAGATTTTTTGCGCACAGGAACGGACAAAAAAATTACGATTGCGACCAAAGCCCCTTCACCGATTGATCAAAAATATACGATTGACGGTTATCCACGTTTTCTTGATTCCGATGGCTATCCGGCGATTGAGCCACCCTGGGGAACGCTGAGCGCAGTTGATTTGAATAAAGGAAAAATTGCGTGGCAAATTCCACTCGGCGAACACCCTGAACTTCTGGCGAAAGGCATTAAGGATACAGGCAGTTGGAATTATGGCGGGCCTATTGTAACAGCGGGCGGAATCGTTTTTATTGGTGCGACAAATTATGATCGGAAGTTCCGTGCGTTCGATAAAATGACAGGGAAATTATTGTGGGAAAGCGTGATGCCATTCGCGGGCAACGCTACGCCCATGACGTATGAAGTTGGCGGACGCCAATTCGTCGCCATCGCAGCAGGCGGCGGCAAACGCGGCGCACCTTCAGGTGGGACGTATGTCGCTTTTGCGTTGCCGTTAAAATAAATGGTAAGAAAGTTCTCTACAAAAACAGAAAGGCAACACAGAGAACCGCAGAGGATTTCACTATACAAAGTTCTGTACTCTGTGCGCTTCTGCTGCAATAAAGATGCCCCGCTTTTTGTTGCACTTTTATGCGCCCTATTTGTGCTTTTCCCGGCGCAACCAATTTTGGCTCAATCCCTGCCAGATTTACCGCAAATTACTTTTGATAATTTTGAAACTGTTATCCGTGAGCAGTTGCGCAAGGCCTACAATGAGGCACAATCTAAACCGCAAGATGCTACCGTCAACGGCGAACTTGGCATGGCGTTGCACGCGTACAATCAATATGAATTCGCGGCAATTTGTTTTCAGCGTGCGCGTCAATTCGCGCCGAAAGAATTGCGCTGGCATTATTATTTCGGGCTAGCGCAAGCAGCTCTCGCTCAACATACAGATGCGATTGCGGCTTTTAAAACAGCACTACAACTAGCACCAAACGATTTGCCTGCCCAACTGCGATTGGCCGAAACATTTCTCGGCGCAGGTCAATATCGCGAAGCGCAGTCGCTATATGAATCATTAGTCAAACAAAAAGCAATCAGCGCACAAGTCCAATTCGGCTTAGGCCAAAGCAAAATCGGGCTGGGTGACAAAACAACAGGCATCGAACATTTGCGTCAAGCCATTTCGCTATTTCCCGAATTTGGCTCTGCCCATTATTCATTGGGATTAGTGCTGCGCAGTCTGGGGCAAAAAGAGGAAGCACAAAAACATTTGACCTTGTCGCAGCAATTCAAATATCAACGCCCAATTTTTGACGACCCCTTGTTGGAAGCCATTGCCGCAGCAAATGCCAGCGCAACTGAACAGCTTTCGCGCGGCGTAGTGCTGGCAAACATGGGCAATGTGGCGCAATCCATCACAGCCCACGAACGCGCGCTGGAATTAAATTCACAGCTTGTGCAAGCGCACATCAATTTGATTTCGCTTTATGCGCAAATCGGCAAGCTGGACAAAGCCGAAGCACATTATCAAGCGGCGCTATCTGCCAACCCGAACTTGGCAGATAGCCATTTTAATTATGGAGTTATTCAAATGGAGCAGGGGCGGTTGCCTGAAGCGGCTGAAGCCTTCAAACGTAGTTTAGAACGGAATCCCTATAGCGCAGAATCGCATTACAACTATGGCATCATCATTGAGCGCGACGGGAAATTGGACGAAGCCGCCGCTCATTACAAACAAGCGCTCGAAAACAAACCCGATCATCGCATGGCGCATTTTCATCTGGGACGCATTTTAGTTAATCAGGATAATTTGCCCGCAGCAATTGAACATTTCCGCCAAACGTTAACGCCGATAGATCAAGAAACGCCGCGCCTGATGTATGCGCTGGGAGCGACTTATATTCGGGCTGGTGATAGGTCAAAAGGCATTCCCTATTTACGCGAAGCGATCAAAAAGGCGCAAGAATTTGGGCAAAATGATTTAGCCACTGCCATCGCGCGCGACCTGCAACAATTAGAAAATTCCCAATGAAAACCACTCGACCGATTACAAATCCTATGAAGTCAGGCGTGAAGAGCTCAAGCTTCAGCTTGTTGATTTTTGCTTTTTATACTTGGGGATTATTTTTCACACCTGCATTTTGCCAACCAACACTTTTCCACGATGCAGCGGCAGAAACAGGACTTAAATTTCATCATTTCACTGGAGCTACGGGCGAAATGTTTATGCCTGAAATTATGGGCTCAGGATGCGCATTATTTGATTACGACAACGACGGCGACCTTGATGTTTACTTAGTGCAAAGCAATGTGATGGATGAAAAAAAATCTTTCAAGGATGCACGTTATCCGCTGCCCAAGGATTGGAAGCCCGGCAATCGCCTATTTCGTAATGAATTCATTCCATCAGGAAAATTAACGTTCACAGACGTGACAACAACTGCTGGTATCGGCAACGTCAACGTTGGAATGGGTGTAGCGACGGGCGATATTGATAGCGACGGCGATGTTGATTTGTATGTCACCAATCTGGGCACAAATATTTTGTACCGCAACAATGGCAACGGCACGTTCACAAACATCACGCGCGAAGCGGGCGTAGATGATCCGCGCTGGAGTTCGAGCGCCGCATTTTTAGATTATGACCGCGATGGTGATTTGGATTTATTCGTAACAAATTACGTAGACTTCACGCCGCGTAACAACAAAAAATGTTTTACTCCCATAGGTGAGCCGGACTATTGCACGCCGCGCGCTTACAACCCGCTACGCAATCGTTTATTTCGCAACGATGGTAAAGGCGTATTCACAGATGTTTCGCAAAGCTCCGGCATCAGCAGCGTCGCGGGGCCGGGACTCGGTGTGACTTGCACAGATTTCAACGGCGACGGCTGGCTTGATATTTATGTTGCCAACGACGGCGCAGCGAATTTTCTCTGGCTCAATAAAACCGATGGCACATTTGAAGAAGTTGGGCTGTTGTCCGGCGCAGCGTTCGGCATGGACGGCATCGCGCGCGCAGGGATGGGCGCGACTGCCGGAGATTTTGATAACGATGGCGATGAAGATATTTTCGTGACAAACCTAACGCGCGAAGGAGCTACGTTGTATCGCAATGACGGCAAAGGAAATTTTGACGATGTAACATTGCAATTTGCGCTTTCGCAAGCCAGCTTCCTTTCGACGGGCTTTGGCGTAGGCTGGTTCGATTATGACAATGACGGAAAGCTGGATTTATTCGCAGCCAATGGCGCGGTCACAATCATCGCTACACAAAAAAATACGCCGTATCCATTTCAGCAACGCAATCAAATTTTCCACAACGAAGGTAGCGGATTTCATGATGTTTCTGCATCCGCTGGCGCAGCTCTGCAAATTGCCGGAGTCAGCCGCGGCGCAGCTTTCGGCGACATTGACAATGACGGCGACGTAGACGTTTTGCTCAATAATAACAATGGTGCGGCGCGTTTGTTATTGAACGAAATTGGCGCAAAGAAAAATTGGCTGACAGTAAAACTGGAAGGCGTCAAAGATAATCGCAACGGTCTTGGCGCAATCGTCACGGTCAATCGCAAAAATCAAAAACCAGTATCACGCCGCGCACATACGGACGGCAGTTATCAAAGCGCGAATGATCCGCGCGTACATTTTGGCTTAAATGACGCAACTGAAATTGAAAGTGTAATGGTGCAATGGCTTGATGGCAGTAAAGAAAAATGGGCGAGCAAAAAGATAAATTCACAACTTAATTTAAAACAAGGTACAGGCGCACCTGTAAAGTAGTCGAGCATTACAGACCAACAAAATAAGGTTGCAAAGATTCATATTCGTAACTGGTAATTTCGTAAGGATTCCCATCTGGATCGTGGAAATAAAGCGACCAGGAAATACCGTGATCTTCGCACTCGACTTTAAGCTCTGAAAAGTTTAGTAAGTGATTGTGCCAAGCCAGAAAATTTTCTGCATCGGCAGCAAAGGCAATTGTCGAATGGCGTGCGGGAGCTTTCCTTTCAAACAAAGCGAGATGAATTTGCCCCGCAGCATCTGCCAGCGTTAATGGCCCATCATCCTTCGCCCAAAATTCTATTTCTTTGACCCGCTCAAAACCTAACACGGCTTGATACCATTGCTCTGACGCATTCCGGTTTGAGACATGAACGTGGATGTGATCTACGCGTAATAATAAAGGAGCCATTTACCACCTCAATTTATGACTATCCTGCGGATAATTCGGGTCCCACTTCTGCAACAGATCATGCCGCGTTTTAAACTTCTTCACATTTTCCTGCAAGGCTAGAAATTTATCAGGATCAATTTCGACGCCGAGTCCAGGCGCATCAGGCAAAGCCATTTTGCCATCCTTAAATTTCAACATCTCGCCTTTGATAATATCTTGCGTAGTCCACGGGTAATGCGAATCAGCGTGATACTCGACACGCGAAATCGCACAATTCATATGCGTCATCATCGCCATCGAAATGCCTAAATGATTATTGCTGTGACCGGAACAGCCCCAGCCCATCGCTTCGCAAATCGCCGCCCAATAGCGCACATTCGTCAGCCCGCCCATGTAATGATTGTCCAGCAACACGATATCAACCGAGCCTTTTTGAATCGCGGGTTTGACGTGTTCCATTCTTGTTACAACCATATTTGTGGCGAGCGGAATTTTTGTCTGCTTGCGCAGCGCAGCCATTCCATCCAACCCCGGCGTAGGGTCTTCGTAATATTCCATGTTGAGCGGTTCAATCGCTTTCGCAACGCGCACAGCCGTTTCCAAAGTCCACGCCGCGTTCGGATCAATGCGCAATTTCGCGTTGGGCATTTTCTCGCGCATGATTTGCAACGCTTCGATTTCTTTGTCGGGATGAATGACGCCGCCTTTGAATTTGCAGGAAGTGAAACCATATTTCTGGTTGAATTCGACAAACTGTTTGGCTACGGATTCTGGCGTTGTATATTCCGGCGCGTTCGGCGTTGGCATGACAAAAAATATGTACGCCGAAAATGCCTGCGCCTCACGATATGCGCCGCCAAGTAAATCAACTACGCGGCGATTGATGACTTTGCCAATGAGATCGAGACAAGCAGTTTCGACTGCGCCGAAGGAATTAATTTCTTTGATGTTGCGGCGAAAATATTCAATCTCAAACGGGTCACGCCCCAGCACGATGTCTTTGGCAGCTTGCAGATTTTCAATGCTGCCGCCACCAATTTCTGAAATTCCTTTGTAACCATCATCGGTTTCAATTTCTAAAATCGAACGCTTGAAATGCGTGTCATGAACATTCCAAGAATTAAGCAACGCAAAATCCGGCGAAGCCACCAGCGTAGCTTTGAATTTCGTAATTTTCATTTTACTGCGCGGTTGCGCTGCTTTTGGATTTCCGCTGCGTTTTTGCCCTTTGGCGTTTGCGTTGAAGATAAGCGGAAAATCTTCAATGCCTGCTAAGCCAGTAATGCCTGCCGCGCCAGCCATCCATTGTCTGCGATTCCAATCAGTCATAGTTCCCTCATTTCTAAAATCATTTCATTCTGGCAACCCCATGCGCCGCAGCAGGTCAGTCAGTCGCGGCTCGGTACTGAAGCCAGGAATTAGCGCCGCCGAAAATTTGATATAAACAAGTATCGCTTCGCGTTGTTCGTAGGATTGCTCCAGGCATTCAAAAGCACTGTTTACCTCGCCTAGTCCGGCATAGACCAGCGCGAAGTAATAGGACGGCACATATTGTTCCGCGCTCAAATCCTGTAATTGATCCATCATCTGCCTTGCCTTGCCCAATGCACCAGTAACGCCATACAAGCAACCCAGAAATGAAATGGCTCTGACCTCGCCGAGCGCTACGGCGGTTTGCATCTCGGCGAGAGCTTGACCGTATTGCTTTTGCCGCCAAGCCTCAATTGCGCTAAGTGAATATCCACCAAAAAAGTTCGGTTCGATTTCAATCATCCTTTGGCAGTATTCACGGACTCGGCCAGACTGCCCCAGCGCATAGTAAATCCACCCGGCTCGGAAGTTGGTGATGAGTGAGAGCGGATCAAGTTCCAAGCTTCGTCTGGCTTCGGCCTCAGCTTCCATTGCTCGCCCCATCAAAGATAAGATCAAGCCATACTCTCCGTGTGCCTCAACGTAATTGGGGTTTAGCCCAATAGCTTGCTTGAACTCCTGTGAAGCACCTGAGAAATCCCACTCGTAATAAAACTTAATTTGCGCCAGACAAACGTGCGATTCTGCCAGCGCTGCATCAACTGCCAAAGCTTTCGCGGATGCAGCTTTGGTTTTGAGAATTCCTTCCTCTGGCGCTAGATACCCGTTCCACCAGAGATTCAACCAGGCGTCAGCCAATCCGCCCAACGCCAGCGCGTAATTCGGCTCTTTCGCGATAGCTTGCTCGAAATACTCAATTGCCTTTCTGAACCCCTCTTCTGTCACTTTGCTGAAATGAAATCGTCCCATCAAATAAAGCTCATACGCCTCCGTGTTGTCGGTATAGCGCTTCGTCATTGCCGCCTTCTCTCCGCTTAACAGTTTCACTTTCAGCGCATTCACAATTGCCAGCGAAATCTCATCCTGAATGTCAAAGATGTCCTGCATCTCGCGGTCGTATTTTTCTGACCACAGATGATAGCCGTCCGCGATGTTGATAAGTTGCGCCGTGATGCGCAGCCGATTGCCGGATTTGCGCACGCTGCCTTCCAGCACTGCGCCGACATTCAGCTTCTGCCCGATCTCGCGGATGTCGGTCTCTTTGCCTTTGAACGAAAATGACGAAGTACGCGCGGCGACGTGCAAAGCTTCGATCTTTGAGAACGCGTTGAGCAACTCTTCGGCCAAGCCATCGCAGAAGTATTCGTTGTCAGGATCATTGCTGATGTTGACGAAGGGCAGGACCGCGATGGAGGACGATGGATCGGTGCGGAACGGGGAGCGTGAGTGACCTGGGCTTTTCTCATCAATCGCTTCCGCCAACGGCAGGTCGCTCACGCTCCCCGTTCTGCATTCCTCCAGCAAGGCCTTCGCATCCTTCAAATCCGCTGTGTCAAAGCCCTCGGTGAACCAGCCGTAGATTTCCGTGAGCATTTGCCGCGCTTCGGCGGTTTTGCCTTGTTGCAGCCACAACCGTGCAAGGCTGGTCGTAGCGCGCAATTCAAATTGTTTCGCGCTTTGCTGTTGTGCGACTGTATTAGCAGTTTGATAACAATTTTCCGCTTCGGCTTGCGCACTCACACCGTTAGCTTTCAATAGCAATTCACCTTTTACGCGCCACGCTTCTGACAGCCAATTACGTTCGCCAGTTTGCTCAATGAGAGCAAACACCTCATCAATGACTTTTGCCCCCTCAGTGTACTGCCCCACCAATCCACAAATTTCTGCTTGCCAAATCAAACTCATGGGCAGCCCCAAGCTAACATTGGCAGCACGAAGCATTTGGTTACATTGCCTTACTTGGTCGAGCGCCTGCGCAGTTGGTGTCAGAAAGGCGACGGCAACAGACCTTTGTACATGAGCATAATCAAGCCAGGTCCCAACGTCATATTCTTTAGCTAGAGAAAAAACTTCATCATATAACGTGATCGCTAAGTCATACTCTTTGCGGTAACAGTGAATAGTTCCCGTTGCGCAATTTGCTCTTCCCAGTGTAAAGGGGTGTTTGCTCTTTTTAGCAAGCGAAAGCCCTTCATTGATCATTGCCCATGCTTGGTCGAAATAGCCAAGATTACATATTGTACAAGCGCCAAAATGATGCAATGTAACGCAAACTGCGTCACCCAAAATAGAGACATCAAGCGCATATTCGCCTAACTCAATTGCCAATGCCTTTTCCAGCCACGAGCGCGCAACAGTTAAAGCACCTATGTGAAGAGCTACAACCAAGTGGCAATAGTAAGCGTAAGCCAAATGGTGTGGATTGCGGGATTGTTCAGCCAATTGCACTAACCGATTACAATGGGCGAAAGCTGTTATGTAATCCCCTCTAATAGCGTGGTAGGCCAGCATTCCGGGTGTCGCAACAAACAATTGATCGCGGTCGCCAATTTGTTCGCATAACTGACAAGCGCGTTGGAAGACTTCACCGGTTGCTGCTGCAGACCAACTTTCGATGGCAATCAGCGATATGCCGCAGATGAGTTGCAACTTCAATTCACTTGCCGCGCGTTGAGGCGTGTCAGGCAATTTTTGCAAAACTCCAATTCCGCGTTGTGCCAATTGCAAAGCCTCACGCTGCGTATTCGTCTGAGCCGCATTGCGTGCCGCCTGCAAAAAGGAATCGCCAGCACGCGCGTAATCCCGCGCCGCTTCCCACAACAGCGCCAGTTCATTCGCCACGCTCGCGCTACGTGTGCCGTAACAAGCTTCCAACGCCAGCGCCACATCGCGGCTGAGCGTAGCCTTCCGCGTGGCGCGCAAACTGGCATAGAGCGCGTTCTGATAGAGCACATGCACGAAGCGATATTTGAGCGTCAGCGTGCCATTCGGAAACTCCGCTTCACTCGTCAGCTTCACAAATGCAAAGACTCGTTCCAGCTTTTCCAACCGCTCTTCGACTTCATCGGCCTCAAGGCTCAACACCTGCGCCACGACTGCGGAATCAAACTCGTAGCCCTGCACGCTCGCGGCAGTCAGCAGCTTGCGGTCGTCTTCGCTTAGTTGCGTAATCTTGCGTTCGATCATCCCGCGCACCGATTCCGGCAATTCGCGTTCGATATCGGGCAGCGTTTGCGCGAGCGTCCACACACCGCTTGTGCTGGCAATTACGTTGCGGTCACGCAGGTAGCGCACGAGGTCAGCCATAAACAGCGGACTGCCTTCCGTCTTCGCGTGAATCAAGGTTGGAAACTCTGAGGGGAAATTGTGATCCGGGAATTCCAGTGTGAGATATTCGGCAATTTCCGCTTCGTTCAAAAACTCAAGCAATAATTCTTTACACAGCCCGCGCGCCTGTAAATCCGGCTTGATCTGCAAAAACGGATGTTTAGCTAACAACATATCGGAAGGGCGATACGTCGTTACAATCAGCACTCTCAGCACCTCAAACTTGCCTGCTAAGAAATTGAGCAAATCAATTGTCGAAACATCTGCCCAATGCAAATCGTCGAAGAAAAGTACGAGTGGTCGCGGCTGTGCTACGGCTTGCAGGAAATTAGCCAGTTCGCGTTTCATCCGTTCCTGCGATGCAGCTTTGACTTCTGCAAGCAACTGCGCCGACTCTTCACTTTCGCCAGACAGCGGCATGACTTGTGCATACCAGGTCGGCGCAAGCTGCTTCATCGTTTGCCGAAGGTTGTTCAGAGTCCCGCCTTCAGGCGGAATCTTTGCGTCGCCGAGATTCCGCCTGAAGGCGGGACTCTGAACATTTTGCCCGTTTTGGCTCAACAAATTTTCCAGGGATTCCAGCAGCGGCAAATAGGCTTCGGTTCCTGCCAATCGTTCCGAACATCGCCCACGCGCAATAATGTATTGATTGTCCACTGCCAACTCCGCAAGAAAATCTTCCACCAGCGTAGTCTTACCAATGCCAGGCTCGCCCGCGATACATAACAGTGAGCCGCGCCCTGCTTTCACAGTATGAAAAGCAGCGCGTAATTCATTGCGCTCATATTCACGCCCGACGGTATGATGGGGAAAAAGCAGAGTGGCGTTTTTTTGATTTGATGATAAAAGCCGAGCTATTCCTAAACTCTGACTGGCAGAATTTCGATGCAAATTGTTGGCTATTTCTTCTAACTGCTGAGTAACTTCTAATGCGGTGGGGCGCTGATTTGCTTCTTTTTCCAGCATCCGCAAAATCAAATTCTCTAATCCAGTAGGAACGTGCGGATTCAATTCAAGTAAAGAGTTAGGCGCTTGCAACGTGATCGCGTGCAAATATCCTACCAGCGTTTCCGCCTTGAAAGGATGCTGTCCAGTAACGAGTTCATAAAGCACAATGCCGAGTGAAAAAATATCAGATTGATGGCTGACACTTTGCCCGCTGGCTTGTTCCGGCGACATATAGGCAACTGTCCCCAGCAATTGCCCTGGCATCGTTTGTTGCACTATGGTCGCGGCTTCTGTCCCTTCGACAGATACGGGTAACAGTCGTGCGAGTCCAAAATCCAGCACCTTCAAATAACCATCATCGCGCACCATAATATTGTCTGGCTTAATATCACGATGAGTTATGCCAGCCGCGTGTGCAGCCTCCAACGCCTGCGCCATTTGATTGCCAAGAGCCAAAATCCTGGTGACGGAATTATTGGCGGCAATGACAGTGCGTAATGTTTGCCCCGTGACTAATTCCATTACGATAAAGCGTCCTGCCTCGCTTTCGCCTATGTCATAAACCGTAATGATATTGGGATGATTGAGCGCGGAAACGGCTTTGGCCTCCTGAATAAAACGACGCATGCGATCAGCATCAGGCGTGAATTCAGCGGGTAATAATTTGAGCGCGACTTTGCGATCCAGTCGCGTGTCTTCAGCCAGATAGACTTCCCCCATGCCACCCGCCCCAATTTTGGAGACGATGCGATAATGAGTAATCGTGCGCTCAGGTTGAGGCAGAATTTCTTCAGAAGCCATAGCTGGTGCTGCTTACTTTAATTTCATTTCGCGCGCGTCTTTTAAATAATTGCGACAGGCTGGGCCAAGCAACGCTTCCATTGTAATCATTAAGAAGCGTGCGCCGCGTGCCTGCCATTGCAAAGACACACCAATATTCGGCACTAACGTTCCCAGCGCTTTATCCGAGGCGTTCACGATTTCGATAATGCGATCAAATGTTTCTTGTACTTTTGGATGATTGACTTCGCCGGGAAATCCTAGCGATTGTGAAAGGTCAGTCGGGCCGACAAAAATCACATCAATGTCTGGAATTTTCACAATTTCGGGTAAGGCTTCGACGGCTTGCGCAGTTTCGATTTGCGCAATCACCATCGTTTCTTCATTCGCATTGATAGTGTACTCCTTAAAATTAAATGGTTGGACTTGTCCAAAATTTGCCGGACGCACACCGGCTAAACCGCGATTGCCGCGCGGGTGATATTTGATGGCGCGCACGGCAGCTTCGGCCTCGTCAGTTGTATTTATCATCGGAACCATCGCGGCCTGAATACCCGTGTCCATGAAACGCAAAATTGTCGGCGGCTGATTGGTGGTCACGCGGACTACGGGCGTTACATCTTGCAGCTCGCAAGCGCGTACCAAATTTTCGCAATCGCGCGGCGTGATCGTGCTGTGTTCGCCGTCAAAAATTAAATAGTCCCAGCCATAATAGCCGAGCATTTCAGCTAGCGTAGCTTCGGGGTACCGCACAAAACAGCCAAATACAGTTTCGCCAGCCTTAAGCTTGGCTTTGGTTTTATTTGTTCGCATGTTTCACCTTAAAAAATTTGTTATGGAAAGCTCAGGCAGTATAGCTTGAGTGTTGCTTGACAGAAATAGTCGAGCGGGTTACATCCGTTGGTATGAGTGAAAAAATTGTAACTCCGAAAGACGCAGCGGCGATGATTTTGTTGCGCAATCCAAATGATCCCGAAGTTTTCTGGGTCAAACGTTCGTTGCAGCTCGCGTTTATGGGCGGATTCCAAGCCTTCCCCGGCGGACAACGCGACGCTGATGATGATAATGTTGCAGTACTGAATTGCGAGGACAAAGATGATGCCGCAATGCGCGTGTGCGCTGTGCGCGAAGTGTTTGAAGAGGCTGGCGTTCTGATTGCGCGCGGCGTTGAGAAGTTTACTAAAGCGAAAATCACGCAGTTGCGTGATGAACATTTGGCGGAAAAAATCCCTTTCTCGGAATTGATCGCACGTGAAAGATTACAGATTGATGCTTTGATGCTGGAAGAAGCGCCGCGCTGGGTAACGCCTCCGCCCGCGCCAAAACGTTTTAATACATATTTCTTTGTTGCATGGTTGCCTGATTGCGCGGATGGCGTGCAAGAAGCATCAATCATTCCAGGCGAATTAGAAAACGGCGAATGGAATCGTCCGCAAGCAGCCGTAGACAAATGGCGTAATGGCGAAATTCTCATCGCGCCGCCAGTATTTTTTCCGATCATCGAAATGTTGGATGGACTGGATGGCTTTGTACCGCGCCTTTATCAACATCATCAAGCGGCGCTCGAACGAAAACACGGGATTGAATTTCGCTATGGCTTTAAGCTGGTATCGTTGCGCACGCCGACGATACCGCCTGCTACGCACACGAACTGTTATTTGGTCGGAGGCGAAGAATTTGTCATCATTGATCCTGGCTCTCCGTATCCCGAAGAGCAGGAAAAACTTGATGCGGTGCTGGACAATTTGTTAGCTGAAGGTCGCCGCATTCGTGAAATTATCATTACGCATTTGCACCCCGATCACATCGGCGGAGTGATGCACTTGGCGGAAAAATATCAAGTGCCAGTTGCCGCCCACGCGCTCACCGCCGATGCAATTACAGATTCAGTCAAAGTTGCTCGCTTTATTGCAGACGACGAAATTATCGAATTAGCAGGCGGGAAATTTGCGCCGGATTTAACTTGGCGCTTGCGCGCTTTGTGGTCGCCCGGTCACGCGCGCGGGCATTTGAGTTTTTATGAAGAGCGCACAGGCAGCCTGCTGACAGGCGATTGCATCGTTGGTTTCGGCACTGTCGTTATCGCTCCGCCAGAAGGCAATATGCTGGATTATTTGAATTCTTTACAACGATATTTGTGCTTGCCGAAATTAACTGCGCTGTTGCCTGCGCACGGCCCAGTGCTGGCAAATGCAGAAGGGAAAATTCAGGAATATATTCAGCACCGCTATGAGCGTGAAGCTAAAATTTTAGCAGCAATGGGAAGCGATACTGTGACGATTCCTGAAATTGTTGTGCGCGTTTATACAGATGTTTCACCAGCATTGCATCCTCTCGCAGCGATGTCTGTCAAAGCACATTTGGAAAAGTTGATTGCTGAAAACACGGTCAAGCAAATGGGCGAACAATTTGTGATGGTGTAATTGATAACGCGACAGCATAAAAAAGGGCAACTTATTTCGTTGCCCTTTTTCGTTTTTTTGTAGCTTTTGGTTTTGTGACTTTGGACGGATTTAATTCTCCGCCTTGCCCAACTTTTTTAAAGCGGCGGCAGCCTCTTTCTTCACTTCTGGATCAGGATCGTTGGCGGCTTTATCAATCAACGTATCGCGGCCTCTTTCAATTTTCAATTCGCCAATCCAGTACGCACATTTTTTGCGCACGTGCGGATTATTGGCTTGGCGCAATTCGCCTACGATTTCAAATTGAAAATTGCGCGTCTTCGGCATTTCCTGCATTGTCGCGAGTGCAATTTTATGAATCTTTTCATCCGCAATATCCAAATAGCCAATTAAAAAGCGCATGGACTTGCGGGAAAAAGTCACATCCGTTAATTGATGCAAAGCCAGCACCGTATTGCAACGCGCCCGGATATCATTTTCGTCTAGTTTCACCTCAGATTCTGAGGTTGAAGCGATAAAATTTAGTGCGCTGTAACGAGCTTTCCAAACGGGAAAGGCTGCCAGCACAGGCCCCAGCGCAAAGCGTAATTTCCAATTCGGTTCGGTGCGCAAATCTGCCAGCGGCTCAACAGCTTCCTCATCGCCCAAACGGCCTAATGCTTCAATAGCGGCGATGCGAACATCGGTATCTTTCTCTTGCAAAAGTGTCAGTAAGACTGGTGTGCTTTTCTTGTTACAAGTGTTGCCCAAATCTGCCGCAATTTTTATTTTCGCGGCATTATCTGCCGTTGCAATATCTTTTGCCGCTTTTGTGATTACAGGATCATCTGCATCTTTTAATTCGCATTGTTGGATAATTGGGCGTGCCTTCGGCATGAATTTATCGTTTTCAGCGGCGTCTTGTGCCTGACTGGAAAATACGCTGAAGCTAAGCAACAGCGCAGTGAGGAATAATTTAATTTTCATTACTACTTCCCTTTCAGATTGCTTTGGGATTTTTGTCGGGATTGTTCGGTGAAAGCAATTTCATTGCCCGCGAAGCATGTCCCAGCCCAATGATGACATCGCCAAACTGTTTGGGGTCAAAATTTTTCAGGCCCTCAGTATTGAACGCCCGCATCTTCACAATAGATGCAAATAATTTTTGCTCGCCGACCTGAATCAATTTTTGCTGTTGCGGTGTCGGCGAAAAAAGCTGATTCAGCTTGGCGTAATTAATTGCTTCCAGCAAATGACCTGTCAGCTTTATTAAGGCACGCGTCGTTGCCATATCAATGACTTCGGCTTTGGTTACACCGGCGCGTTCCATTCCTTTTGTAATCGCAGCGTCTTCTTGCGGATTCGGCGAGATCGGCCCTTTTGCCGCTTCGGCGTATTGCTTTTCAATTGCAGACGATTCTTTAGCAAAGCGATAGATCGAACTATCAAGCATCGTCATAATGCGAGCTTTAAGATTCTTATCTGTATAACCATTTTTCAAGCAAGCCAAAAAAGCATAAACCGCGTGCCCACCAAAACAGGAATAATCGTTAATTTGCGTATGAAACTCTACGGACACGTCATCATTATGCTCAATCGTTGTTCGCAAACTCTGACAAACGCCATCATATTCCTCTAACGCTTTATCAATAATGTCGAGTAAGACAACTTTTTCGCCGTACACATTCACCCAGGTTCCATTGCCGCCCGGCATCAAAGTCGCTAGAGCAATCAAGCCCCACGGCAAGTGTTCCTGAGTATAATTCGCAACGTATTTTTTCAAGTTATTCGGATCCATCCGAAATAAGCTTTTCGCGTTCTCACCGACATCTTTAAGGGTGACATTTTTACCATTCGCCGTTACGGCTTGTTCTGGGGCGACACCTGCTTCAAGAAATGTTTTAAGAAAACTATTTTCGTGAAATTCACTGACACGATTGAAGTGAATAAATTTTTGACCATTGACAGTGATTTCTTCGGCGTGATGGGAGCAAAGAAAATCAACGGCGTTGGAACCATCCGCACGTTTGAAATTTTTGCCGAACGCGCGCACCGCATGAATCAATGTCGAAGGGCTGTCCAGCACTTTGGCATAGTGATCTATCATCTCATCCGCAGCCAGAATCGCATTATTCAAATTCGCCGGATAAGTTTTCGCGGCCAAGGGCGGCAATGTCGGCATTGCCGGCGTTGGCGAGAGTGAAGGTAAAGGCGTTGGCGTCGAAGTAGTTGTGACTTGCACGCTTTGCTGTTCGTTGCACGCGGCAAGCGCCATCGCGCCTGTAGCAATTGCGCCAGAAAGAAAAGTTCGGCGGCTGACACTGGTTGTGCAGTAAGAAGAAAATCCGCGCGGCTTTTGTTTGTTCATTAATTTGTGGCCTCTATAAGAAAAAATATTTATTTCAGCGGCTCGCTTGTCAAGCTGGGGCGGGCGAGAGGAAGCCTGATCTTTCACGTTTGCGCACGGGGGGTTGCGATGCGCGGCAAACTTAATCTATGGCAGGAAACGATGTCAAGAAAGTTGTTGGATTATGATCTAGTTCTCACGCGGCGTGAGAACTAGATTTTTCCATCTATCTATCCGTAAATCCCAGCCCTCTGGAATCAATGTAGTTGAGCCGTACTCTACTATTAAAGCTGGCTCAGAGAGGAAAAAACCTGTAGTTAACTTCGCGCGATCATAAACCGGAATTTTGCGCGGCTTCAGGTCAAAATGAACGGAAGCATAAGTTTTTGGGATGATTTTTCTTTTGCTGATTTTCGCCGTTTTCAATTCCATTTTTTCAGTCACACCGACGCCCCGCATCTTTAAACTCACAATTTCGATGGCAGCATTTTTATTAGCGTGACCGTAACGCTCTTCGTGGCGTTGATGAAATAGTGCAATTGATTGTTGCAGGCTGCCCGAAAATGCCACGGCTAACTCAAAGGATTGCCCGCGATAACGCATCGCAAACATTTTTTCAAATTTCGACTGTCTAGCTGTAATTCCTTCTGTTCGCAATTCCTGCGCCGCTTTTTTTTGTAGAACAGCAAATTCGTGCTTAATGTCGGCGGTAATTTCTTTGCCAGATTTTTTTGGATCAAGTGTCAGCATTACCGTCTTTGAATAATCCTTGACCACATCTGCCAGCAGTACGCCCAGCGCAGAAAATGCGCCGGGATGGCTGGGAATCAAAATACGCGGAATGCATAAAGATTCAGCTAAGGCAACGGCATGCAATCCGCCGGCACCGCCAAAACTAACGAGCGTAAAGCATCGTGGGTCTTGTCCGCGCTCAATCGAAACCAAGCGCAAGGCCTGTTCCATATTTGCATTTGCAACTTTGATAATGCCAAGCGCAGCAACTTGCGAAGAGATTTTTCTGCCTGAAAATTGCGACATTTTTTGCGCTAATGCAGTGATAGATTTTTCCGCGCGCGTACAATCCAGCTTCATTTTCCCACTTAATAAACCTCCCGTTCCAAAATGACCTAAAACCACATTTGCATCCGTAACCGTCGGCTTCGTGCCTTTGCCATAACAAGCCGGCCCCGGATCAGCGCCTGCGGATTCAGGGCCAACGCGCAAAGCTCCGCCTGCATCAACGTAAGCGATAGAGCCGCCGCCCGCACCGACAGTGTGAATATCTAAAACTGGAACGGCGACCGGAAGACCGATGATTTTTGCTTCATTTGTTGTTTGTGCTTTGCCTTTGCACAACGCTACATCAGTCGAAGTCCCGCCCATATCAAAGGTAAGAATGTCATCGTAGCCTGCAAGCGCGGCAATTCGTGTCGCAGCAATCACCCCTCCTGCCGGGCCAGATAAAATCGTGCGAACAGGTTCGGCTGATGCTGTTTCAGCGGCAATCGAACCGCCTGAAGATTGCATGATTCGCAATGGCATTGGCCGCGCAAAAAGCGACGAGGCGATTGCCTGCAATCCTATTTGCAATTCTTTGAGATAGCGGCTGACTTTGGGGGCTAAATAGGCATTCAAAACAATCGTCGAAGTCCGTTCGTATTCTCGATATTCCGGCAATAATTGATGCGAAACAGTGAGGGGGATTTTTAGTGCGGCCAACGCGGCTGCAATATTTTGTTCGTGCGTTGGATTGACGAATGAGAAAAGTAATGAGATTGCAACGGATTCGACGCGAGCGTGTTTTAGTTTGCGCACGAGTGCCGAAAGCTCTCGCTGTGACAAAGGTTGAAGGACTTCACCTGTAGCAGCAATTCGTTCCTTGACGCCAAATCTTAAATTGTCAGGCACCAGAGGTGCTGGTCGCGTGACAGCGAAATTATATAAGTCGGGCCGAGCCTGTCGTCCAATTTCGATGACATCTTCAAACCCCGCCGTTGTCACGAGCGCAATTTTTGCGCCTTTGCGCTCCAGCAAGGCATTCGTTGCGACTGTTGTGCCGTGGACAATCTCTAACGCAAATGATTCGCCCTGGATTTCAGTCAAAATGCGCTGAATCCCGGTTAAAATGGCCAAAGCAGGCTTGTTTGGCGTCGAAGGAATTTTGAAAGAAATTATTTGCTGTGGATGAAATGCAATAAAGTCTGTGAAAGTGCCGCCGGCATCAATTCCAATGCGAAGTGGCACTGTGGCGAGATTAATTTTTGGAGCCATCGTTGATTATTTTGAATTTCTTCTGAAAAAAATGCAACCCGCAGTTCAGTCCGGCGTTTCAACCAGTGCTGATGCGGATACTTGATAATTAGCAAACCAAATGATAGGTATTACGCCTTCAATTTGCTGTGCTGCTCTTCACCAAGCGGCAGCAAACTTACAAGACCTCACAACCCCGACTTTTTAGTCTTGTAAATATTCGCCCCATTAGCAACTAAATTTTTGTCGAATAGCCGGAAATCGCACCGACTGTTATCGTGCATTTCCAAATTGTTGACCAGATCACACACTCAAGGAGTTTACAAGATGAACGTCAAATCCCTCAAAGCAATTTTAATTTCACTCAGTTTATTAATGCTGGTAATTGGAGCGCAAGCCCAGGAAAAGAAAAAAGGGGAAACCATCACGACCAAACCAAAACTCGTCGTGACCAAGCTCAAAGTCGGCGAAGGTGAATCCTTCGATGTGCGCGGCAAAGCAACTTTCACATTCACGGCAGCCAATTCTGACGGCTCTTTCGCAGGTATCGTTACTTACGCGTTGCCTGATGATGCTCGTCAAAAAATCGCGCAAATCACTGGCAAGCCGCTCGCGCAGGTACCAGCTTCCATTACACAAACTGACGTAATTTCAGAATATCAAAAATTGACGGAATGCCCTGTTATCCACCTCGATTTCAAACCGATGGATTTGTTAGTAGCAGGCGCGAAAGTGCATTTCAACCGCTTCACACTTGATGTCAACGATGAAGGTAAAGAAATTAACACTATGGTTTGCAAAATTGCCGAACAAATCATTGCCGGCAGAGCGATTCGTGGCCCTGTGCGCCGCATCAATGAAATCATCAATGGTGTGACGCCTCAGTAATAGGCGTAGATTTTTTTATCCTTTTTACGTTAGCCAAAAATGCAGGTGTACTCCCGGTAAACCAATTGATGACGGAAGTACACCTGCATTTTTTATTCTCTGCGAATCAATTCTTATGTTAGGCTACGGGTTAGAAGTGGGGCTGTAAGTAAGTGATGAGAAAGATTTTTTGTACATTAGTCTTACTTTTTATCACTGCGAATTTCGTTGCGGGGCGCAGCCAAACCCGCGTGTCCACACTTAAACCAGTTAAGCCAAATCCAGTCAAACTTGAAGATATTCAGTTAGGCCCGCCGCAAATTAACGGCGAAGTGATTCGTGTCAGTGGTGAATATCGTTTGCGCATTGATAACAACGATGAGAAACGCGCGTTTCAAGGCTTGGCAGTGATTAGCTTTGGCGATGCACTACAACAACTCGAATCCGTCAAAGTGAAGCTCTCCGTCGCGCCTTTAGATTCTGAGACACATCTGCTTTACTCAATGCCAACCATTGGTGAGCAATACAAATTAATTGTGCTCGATCAAACTGGCAGCGTAGTTATTCACAAAATTGCGCCGGTAAAAACCTCAACTGACCCGCTACTCACAGCGCCGCCGCCGCAACCTGTCAGTACAGTACCCGTGAAGTCTGATGGTGGAGCTTTCATTCGCGTCCGCCCGCGCTTAGCTGGTGGGGCGAACGAAAAAGACCCGTATATTTTGGCATTTGAGATTAACTCAGCGACGCCGCTTGCCAATGCACAAATCCGTGTCACAGCCAAAGGATTAAACGAAAGCCGTCCGCTTAATTTCACAGGAGCGGTGAACATTGACATTCCATTGCCAGATGACTTGGAAGTCCAAAAAATTACTTATGCAATCCTCAACAATAAAGGCGAAACGCTGGTCAGTGGCGAAGCGGACGTGATGCAACTTATGAACGCGGACGATGTCGCCATCGGGAATATTAAGTTAGATAAAGCATCATACAAACCTGGTGATGCTGCTCAATTGACTGTCGAATATGCTGGCAATACTCCCGGCGGAATTCGGGTCGAAATCATCGCCAAAGATTTGACTGGCAAAATTATTCACCGCGACACTCGCAAAGAAAAACGTGAAGCGGGCTTGCCTCCCCATGAATTTGTAATCACGTTGCCTAAAGATGTGAAAGACGCGGTTTCTGTTGACATCAAAATTTATGAAGGCGACGGTAATTCCTTGCTTGACTCCTCCAGCAAGGACATCATCATCTCAAACAATTAAATTTCGCGCATTCCCTAAAAAACCATCTAATTGTTACTTATCATTTTTGCCAAGCTGCGGTACACTCATCGGCTTACTAGGCTCCCGATATTCGGTCTTTTATATACACTCGTTTTCTTACTGGAATTAAATTTATGATAAATGCAATTGGAATCGTTAAGCAATTTCGACCGGGAGATGATGTTGAAGCAAGGTGTGGCAAATGCAAAGATATTCGCACGCATGCGATTGTCGCGTTGAATGGCAGCGTGATCGCCCGTGTGCGATGCCGGACTTGCCAAAGCGAACACAACTACCGAAATCCCGTCAAAGAAACGAAACCGCGTGCTACTGGCACTGGTCGCACTGCTGGCCCAGGCAGACCTTCATCGTCACAGGTTGTTCCCACCGGAACAGTTAAAATCTATTCGCCGCAACAAAAGTTCGGAGTTGGCGATCAGGTTTCGCATCCGACATTTGGCATGGGTTTAGTGGTGGACGTTCGCGAACGCAAAATTGACGTGAAATTTGGACGCGAAGCCAAAGTCCTCGTACACGCAGGCTAGGTAGTTACAAACCACAATTTCCCAGCCAGGATTTAGCCAACGCTAAGGCTTTGCCACGATGACTGCGCGCGGATTTTTCCGCGCGTGTCAGTTCGGCAAAGGTTCGTCCTAAATCCACATCCTCAAAAACCGGATCGTAGCCGAAGCCTTGCGAGCCGCGCGTCGTATGCGTAATGCGTCCCCGTGCAGTTTCAGTAAATTCCACAGTCTTAATTTCACTTGCAAATTTTCCGGTAATCGCAATGCTGCAAACAAATTGTGCGCCGCGTTGCGCGTCAGGAACATCACGCAATTCTTCTAGCAATTTTATGACGCGATCTGCGTCTGTAGCCTGCTCGCCTGCAAACCGCGCTGAATAAATTCCGGGGGCGCCATCAAGTGCATCCACTTCAAGGCCGGAATCATCCGCCAGCGAAAGTATTCCAGTTTGCGCAAAATAATATTCAGATTTTAGAATTGCGTTTTCTGCAAAGGTAAGTCCGGTTTCTTCGACAGCGGGAGGAATTTCAGTCAAGTCCCGTAACCCAATGACTTCAAAATTTAAACCATCCAGCAAACCATTAATTTCACGCACTTTTCCGGCATTTGTCGTTGCGATTAATAACTTTGTCATGATTAATAAAACGTAGGGGCGGAGATTCCTCTCCGCCCCATTTTTGCAGTGTATGGTAGGCATCTCGCCTGCCACAGGAATTTGCTAAAGATTAAGTTAAATAGTCGCCAAGCTGGACAGGCAAGACGCCTATCCTACATTTACAACAAGCCATCTTTGGTGATGACTTTTTCGACGCCGTTGTTTATTTCTAACGTAATGCGACGTTTTTTCAGATAAGCAATATTGCCCAAATGCGAAGCGACGGCTGAACGATTGCCGTCAATGACATTTGAATTTGGCGTCTTTTTCGTGCGCATGCAATCAACAAAATTCTGCACGTGATCTTGTTGCATATTGGTTTTGGGCTTAACGCTGACAGGTTCGCCGATTTGCGTTTGGCCTTTGCCCGGAGTTTTCGGCGTGAAAGTGTAACCGCCACGATCAATCACCAAATTTCCGTTTGCGCCCATAAATTCAACGCCATAACCTTTGCCACCCGGCACTAATGTCGCCTCAAATGTTGCCGTCCATTCCTGCGGATATTCAAGCGCAACCGTGATGGTGTCTGGGGCAGTGCGTCCATCTTTGTAATTGTAAACGCCGCCTGAAGCAGTTGCAGCGACCGGACGATCTTCGTTCATAAACCAATGCACAACGTCAATCCAGTGCGTAAATAAATCAGTGATTTGTCCGCCGCCAAAATCTAAATAAGAGCGCCAGTTGTAAAATTGATGGGCGTCAAATTCACGATATTTCACCCGACCTAAAAACATTTTCCAGTTGAGGCCGACGGGTAGGGTTTTAAATTTCGGCGTGCGTAAATGGTAAGTGTTTCCGTGCCACCATGTTCTGACCAAAGTCACTTTGCCAATCGCACCACTATCAAAGTATTCACTTTTTGCCTGTGCATAATGGTCGCCGCTGCGTTGTTGTAATCCAACCTGGAAAACGGTTTTGTATTTATTAACGGCTTTGATAATGTCCTGACCTTCTTCGACAGTGTAGGTGAGCGGCTTCTCGCAATACACCGATTTCCCTTTTTCGCAGGCATCAATTGCCATTTCCGCGTGCCAATGATCGGGCGTAGCGATTAGCACGGCATCAACATCTTTACTGTCGAGCAATTTTTTATATTCCTGATAAATTTTTGCCTTGCCGCCCGCAATTTGATTCGCTTTGTTGACGTATTCATCGTATGCATCGCACAGCGCAACGACTTCGACGCCGTCAACTTTCATAAAATTTTGCATCACGTCTGAACCGCGATTATTGGTACCAATTACGCCCAAGCGAATGCGATCATTAGCTCCTAACACTTTTGTCCAGTTTGCGGCGGAAAGCGTTAAGCCAGTGCCGGCGGCAAGGCGTGAAGCGTCTGAAATAAATTCCCGACGAGTTTTATTCTCTTTCATTTTGGTCTTCCCTTCTGGTGGTTCTGTGGATTAACGATAATGTTTGCGAGTTTAACGTTGCGCTGTTACTAAAGTAAATTTCGCAGAAACTTCAAAATCAAATTCTCCGCAATCACGATCAATAATATCCAGCAGCGTTTTTTTGATTTGTTCGCGCTTATCAGCGGAAGCCAAAATCGCCAGCCACCGCTCCATAAAGATAGTTTCGATTAACGGCGCAGTCAAAAATTCCTGACCACTTTCATATTCAAGGCGCTGTGTTTCTGTCAGCGAAGTTATTTCACGAAAGCCCGCATCGCGCATCGCCTGTTCCAGTTGTTCGACAGTAAATCGCTCTTTAGTTAACGTTTCGATTTGCGGCGTTAACTCCTCCCAACCTAATTCGTACAGTGCTTGCCAATAAAACGAATAAAATTCATCAAAGCTGCCGCGCGTCACTGTTTTCAAAATTACTTGTCCACCTGCTTTGGTAACGCGTCGCAGTTCTTTCAAAATCAAGTGCAGCCTATCATCAAAATCTGGCGGCGCAAGCAATGACAAATCGGCAATGACTACATCAAATTCTTCGGGTTGCGAACCAATATGGTCGAGCGCGCCCCAAATGAATTGAACATTTTCGAGTTGTTTGATTTCAAGCTTTCCGTTGGCAAGCGCAATGCGTTCAGGGCTTTCGTCAATCCCGACGACTTCAACGCCGTTGCCACCGCGTACTGCTAAATCCAGCGCATAAGTTCCCGTGCCGCAACCAGCATCCAGGATTCTGCCTTCGACGGGCAATTTAAGATTTTCATCCAAAAGCCCATCAAATGCTTCGCGCCAGCCCGGCACAATATACAAATCGTACAAGTATGCTAATTCTTTTGTATCCTTTGCTGTAGACATATAGCGAGGATACTAGCTAATCTTAGGGACAAGCGGCAAGCGGTCAGTTAAAGATTTTATTTTTAGTCTTATCAGTTCATAAAACATTAAGTTTGATTTTGCTCGCAATTGCCGTAGAAATTATTTTTTAGCTCATTGGTCTCTTACATGAATTGTTCGATTTGTTTGCGCTCGGATATTGTTTTGAAACGTGATTTGGAATGGCGCTTCGCTGATTTTGTGGGCGCGAATGTTCCGCATTGGCGCCTGGAAGAAGGTCTTTGTCAGGCGTGTTTTGATCTATTTCGCTCCGCCCAACAACGACTTGAAAAAACCAGCAGTAAAATTTTTCACGACGGTGTGTATCACATTTTGCCGACGCCATTGCGCACCGGAGCAAAAGAACAACTCACGGGAAAAGGCGTGACGATTGCCTTTCTTGATTCGGGATTTTTCCCGCACCCTGATTTGACGCAGCCCAAAAACCGCATCAAACATTACGTCAACATCGCCGACCCAAATGCCTCACCTGACGAATATCATCAGCCTGATGTTTCCAGTTGGCACGGCATGATGACGTCGGTCGTAGCCGCAGGAAACGGTTTTTTATCGCAAAGCATTTATCGGGGCATTGCTTCCAATGCAGAAGTTGTTCTTGTCAAAGTCGGCACCGCCGCGCGCATCCATCACGATGACATACAACGCGGGCTGGAATGGGTTATTGCCAATAAAGACCGTTTCAATATTCGTGTTGTGAATTTAAGTTGTGGCGGTGACTTTGAAGCGTCGTATCTCACAGACTCACTTTGCCAAACCGCTGAAGCAGCCGTGAAAGCCGGGTTGATTGTCGTGTGTGCAGCGGGCAATTCCGGGCATTCCCCGGAACACACGGTGTTGCCGCCAGCCTCGGCTCCGGCAGTCATCACCGTTGGCGGGGTCAATGATCGCAACACGCTTGAATTTGACGACAACGAACCATTTCATTCTTCCTACGGCCCAACTTTTGACGGATTGCAAAAACCTGAAATTATTGCGCCGAGCATTTGGCTGGCTGCGCCGATTTTGCCGGGGACTTCGACCGCAGAAGAAGCACAATTAATTTCGCAATTACAACACGCTACAGATGCAGAGATGCGCGACATTCTCAAAGCACATGCTGGCATTAACGCCGAACTTGATGCCGCCAGCGATTTGCCGATTTATTTGTTGCGGCAATTAATTAACCTGAAAGCACACGACACAAATATTATTGATGGTAATTACAAACACGTGGACGGCACCAGTTTCGCTGCACCGATTGTCTCTTCAGTAATCGCGCAAATGCTCGAAGCCAATCCCTCACTAACACCGCAACGCGTAAAACGAATCTTAATAGACACCGCCATTCGCTTGAAAAACATAGACAATGACCGGCAAGGCTGGGGAATGATTATTCCTTCACGCGCAGTTGAAATTGCTGTTCACAAATAATTGAAAACTATTAGGATAAGAAAATCACCGCGGAGAGCACAAAAGGCCTGGAAAAGCCGAAGAAGACTCAATACCTGAGAAAGTAAGGTTCTTTATATTTGAAATTTGGAAGATTGCTAGTTGGAAGATTGCTAGAAAGATATGGGGTGGGTTTTCTACCCGCCTGTTAATAAATAAGCAACGCAGGTAAAGTACCTGCTCCACATTTTTATCACATAACTTAATTTCCCGTGTGCTGAATAACCTATCTTAATCTTTCTGCTTTTCCTCCGTGCCTTTTGTGCTCTCCGTGGTTTAATGAACAGGTATCTTATGGACTCAATCACACTCGAAATTTTCAAATCGCTCTATACTTCCGTTGCCGAAGAAATGGGCGCGAGCCTACGCCGCACCGCCTTTTCGCCCAACATCAAAGAGCGCCGCGATTATTCGTGCGCAGTCTTTGATCGGCGCGGGCAAATTATTGCGCAAGGCGATCACATGCCCGTGCATCTTGGCTCGATGCAAATGTCTGTAGATTGCGCGATTCAGCAATGCGAACTGAAGCCCGGCGATGTAGTTATTCTCAATGATCCATTCGCAGGCGGTACGCATTTGCCCGATGTCACGCTCGTTGCGCCTGCTTTTACGGCTGAAAATCAACTCGCCTTCTATGTCGCCAATCGCGCGCATCACGCGGACATCGGCGGCGCGAATCCTGGCTCGATGGGGCCAGCCACTGAAATTTATCAGGAAGGATTGCGCATTCCTCCTACGCATTTGGTTCACGCTGGAAAAATTAACCGCGAGTTTTTTCGGCTCTTTCTGGCGAATGTTCGGGTCAGCGCTGAACGCGAAGGAGATTTGACCGCGCAGCTTGGAGCGTTGCGCGTAGGGCAGGAACGGTTGTACGAAATTATTGAACGATATGGATTTCTGCAATGTGATCAATATGCGCAACATTTAATTTCATACACGGCGCGCATGATCCGCGACACAATTAAAAAATTGCCCGATGGAATTTATCAGGCTGAAGATTTCTTAGATGATGATGGTGAATCAAATAAACCTATTCGCATAGCAGTTACGATCACAATCAAAAATGACCACGCGACAATTGATTTTTCCGGCAGCGATCCCCAAGTGCGCGGCCCCCTGAATGCAGTATCAGCCATTACAACTGCGGCAGTTTATTACGTTTTTCGCTGCTTAATTCCGTCGGCGGTGCCCGCCAGTGCCGGCATTCTTGCTGCATTAAAAATTATCGTGCCGCCCCGTTCCATCGTGAATGCGGAACCGCCCGCGCCAGTCGCAGGAGGCAATGTCGAAACTTCACAGCGCATCGTTGATGTGTTGCTCAAAGCCTTATCCAAAGCTGCGCCAGAATCAATTCCTGCAGCTTCGCAAGGTACGATGAATAATTTGACGATTGGCGGATGGGATCACGCGCGGCAAAAAGAATTTGCCTATTACGAAACCGTTGCCGGCGGAATGGGCGCGCGTCCCCATGCTGATGGCCTTAGCTCAATTCATACGCACATGACCAATTCACTGAACACGCCTGTCGAAGCGCTGGAATATGCGTATCCACTGCGTGTCAAAGAATATTCAATTCGGCGCGGCTCCGGTGGTAAGGGAAAATTTAAAGGCGGCGATGGCGTGATTCGCAGCATTGAAATTTTGACTGATGCAAAAGTTTCGTTGCTGTCCGACCGCAGGAAAATTGCACCTTATGGCTTAGGCGGCGGTGAAGATGGAAAAAAAGGCGAGACAGTTTTGACGCAAAAAAACGGTCAGCGAAAAAAGCTGTCAGGCAAATTTTCGCTGACCGTTAGCGCAGAGGATGTAATTCAAATTGCAACACCAGGTGGTGGTGGTTTTGGCAAAAAAGAAAATTAAACGCGTCCCAATCGCGAAGAGTATGCTTGATTCTGTTCTCCCGGATTATCCAAAGAGGGGATATTCCAAAACGGCCCTTGCCCTAAGTATTTCGTCCACACGACTTGTGTTTCAGCCCATCCATCACCTAATCGCAGCCCTTTGTTCAGTGTGAAGGCAGTGATGATAGGGATAATCGGGACATAAAGAATTAAATTACGTTTTGCCGATTGAACAAACCCGATTGGTTGCGCAGTACGACTGTCCAGCACCATCAATCCCATCATAGTTTTGCCAATTGATTTTCCCTTGAATCCGTCTTTAAAAAGAAACCCGAACAATGACAGAAACGTTGCCATCAAGAATACGATTCCGCCCGGCAAAAACGGACTGAGCACACCCAGGAAAAAGCCTGGGAAAAAATTCCAGGCAATTCCGTCAATGATGTAAGCGATGGCGCGCCGATTCGCAAAATCAGTGCTGCATTTTTTACAAACTGGTACATCGTACAAAAGTTTATTACGCTCCCACATCCCATCAGCGCGATTACAAAGCGGACAACATTGTCCGTGAATTTGCTGTTGCACAGGTTGATCGCCATATTGCTGTTGATAGCTGCCAACCGTGGGCTGCGGGTATTGTTGCGGTTGCGGCTGTCCCTGCATTTGCCCGCCCTGTGCATACCCCATTGGCATATTTGGTTGCATCGTTGGACGCGGGATGGCAGGCGGCGCAGGACGCATTTTTGCGGCTGATTTTCCGAGGTTGGCGTTTGACGCCCGCAAAGGTTTATGACAATTCGTACACTCTTCAATGTAATCATCATTTTGCCTTAGGCAGTAAAGACATTTCGGCATAACAGCTCCTGAACCGATACGATAGAAATTATTGGTTTTGGGTGTTGACGAAAAGAAAATGTCCAAGGCTGACAACGTTTGCATAGTAAAGTTGAATCGAAGGTAGTGTCAATCATTTTATTCAGCCAACTTGCGGGATTTTATGCTTGCGCAAGTTGTGGGAAATCCATAAGCTACGCAAGCCCAGCCGACCCAACATGTCAGTTCTGACAAAATCCGCATGATACCTATTGGACACGACCGTCTGGTTACACGGCGCTTGCCGATCATTACGATCTCAATTATTGCACTGAATTTTTTGGTGTTAATGGTGCAAGCTTTTGTCGCACCGCAACAGGACACCAATTTAGAAATGGCGTTTAGAAAACTTATTGAGTTTTCAGTGCAGCATCCTCAGGCCACTCTCAGCCCACTCGCCCAGCAACGACTATCACAATTGCCAGAATGGTTGGTGCAATCAATCAAAGAAGAAATACAAAAAGAGCGATTTGACCAATCAGTTGATGAAAATGAAGCACTGCCCGGCAATCCTCTTTTATTCAACGATAAACCCCTTATTCAAGCTGAAATGGCGCGTCTGAGCACAGCTTTTGTGCAGGCCTATGACGGGAACTGGAATCAGAAATTTGGCTTCGTTCCCTTCCTGCATAAAACTTCGCCAGTGAATTACCTGTCCAGCATTTTCATGCATGGCGGATGGTCGCATTTAATCGGCAACATGCTTTGTTTGTTTATGGTTGGGATTGCATTAGAAGACACGTGGGGAGCTTTATTTTTCACTGTCTTTTATTTGCTCAGCGGATTTGTGGCAACGGTGACACATGCATTTTCTTCGCCCGACAGCAAGATCGTTTGTGTAGGCGCGTCCGGCGCGATTGCTGGTTTGATGGGCGCTTTTCTGGTGCGACATTTTAAAGCCAGATTGAATGTTTTTGTTTTTGTCACAGTCATCAAAGTTCCGGCGTACCTTTATATGCCCTTCATGATTGCATTCGATTTGCGCAGTAGTTTTCGCAGTTCAGAAGGCGATGTCGGCGGCGTCGCGTTTTGGGCCCACATCGGCGGCTTTCTATTTGGTGCGGTCGCCTGCGCTCTGGTTTATTACAGCGGCTTAGAAAAATTATTAACGCCGAAAAATACGAAGCCTGCCAAAAGCTTCGGCACTGGCAATGCTGTCAGCGAAGCGCGTTCGCATTTAGAACAAGGCGAATTTGATGAAGCGTTTCGCAAATTGAATCAGCGCATCGAAGCCGTCCCGACTGACACCGAAGCACAAATTGTTTTAGCACAAGCGCACGCGCATTCGGGCAATCGCGACGAAGAGATCAACACCTATCACCGCATCATCAAGCAAAGCATTGTGCAAAAAAATATGCCTGCCGCACTGAACGCTTATTCACTTTTACTGGATTCTTACGGACAAGATGAAACGCCGCACGCTTTGCCCGGGCGGGACTGGCTGGCGATCTGCGATCATTTGCGAGCGCAAGGAATGTTTCGTGAAGCTTCGGGCGAATATGAAAAAGTTGCGCGGGCTTACGTGGGCGAATGGTTCACAGCGCAAGCATTAGTCGGCGCAGCCGAATGTCGCACGCATTTGATGGAATATGAATACGCACGCGATTTGTACAAACTGGCTTACGATTACGCGATTTCTAATCCTAATTTGCAGATGAAAATTGCCGAAGAATTAGTGCAAGTCGAAAACGTTTTGCGGGTGCGCAATGCTGCTTAATTTTTAAGCAGCGACGACGGGCAGATTTTTTCCAAAGGACAAATTTCACATTTCGGCTTACGCGCATTGCACACTGCACGCCCGTGCGAAATCAGCCAATGTGGCAACATAATCCAATCCTTTTTTGGCGTAATAGCGCTCAAATCCTGCTCAATTTTTTCCGGCGTTTCATTTTCCGTTAAGCCTAATTTTTGCGAGAGCCGCGAAACGTGTGTATCCACGACTACGCCAGAAGCAATGTTGAAGGCATTGCCTAAAACTACGTTCGCAGTCTTGCGCGCGACGCCGGGCAATTGCAAAAGTTCTTCCATTGTGTTTGGAATTTCACCGTTGAATTTATCAATCAACAATTGGCAAGCGCCCTGAATATTTTTGGCTTTATTGCGAAAGAAGCCCGTGGAGTGAATGTCTTTTTCAAGCTCTGTCTGTGCAACCTTCATATAATCTTCCGGCTTGCGATATTTGCGAAATAAATTTGCAGTCACAATATTCACGCGCTCATCGGTGCATTGCGCCGAAAGAATGGTCGCAATTAATAATTCAAACGCGCTCGTATGGTTGAGCGCACAATGCGCGTCGGGATAAGCCTTTTTCAGTAATTTGGTGATTTGTTGTAGACGCGATTTCTTATCGTCCAAATTCAGTTCAGTTTTTTTCGGCATAGTAGATAAATCATTGTCAGTACGACTGGCGTAAGCGGGTAGTGAATTCTAACCATTAGCCACTCGCTTACACCAGTGGTACTGGCTCGAGTAATAATTATTTTTGTCCGCGTGCTTGCGCAGCAAATTTTGCCCAATCTTCATCCGTCAATTTATCCAGATTGCCAAAACCTGACGCGCCTCTTAACCACGAAGCGCCATCAATCGTGATGATGTCGCCGCTTATATAACCGGAATAATCAGACACTAAAAACGCAGCCAAATTCGCTAATTCTTCGTGTTGCCCGATGCGTCCGAGCGGAATTTTCTCGGCAGCATATTCAAAATTTGCCGTCGGGCTAAGCCGCGAGGCAGCACCTTCTGTTTGAAATGGCCCTGGCGCAATGGCGTTCAGGCGAATACCGTATTTGCCCCATTCAACTGCAAGCGATTGCGTCAACGCCATCACGCCAGCTTTTGCCGTAGCAGACGGCGCAACGAACGGCGCGCCCGTCCGTGCATACGTTGCAATAATATTCAGCATCGTGCCGCCGCGTTTGGCTTCGATCCATTTTTTGCCGAGCGCGAGCGTGCAATACCAGGTGCCATGCAAAACGATGCCGAGCACAGCGTCTACAGCACGATGAGAAAGTTTTTCTGTCGGGCTGGCAAAATTTCCTGCGGCGTTGTTGAGCAACACATCAATCGTGCCGTAATGATCCCAAACTGTATTCATCATTTTCTCAACTTGTTCAGGATCGCGCACGTCACAAGTCGTGTAAAAAACTTCACCGCCTGTGGCCTCCGTCAATTCTTTGGCTGTAGCGGCTAATACTTCTTCCTTGCGGCTGGTAATCGCAAGCTTAGCGCCAAGCTCCAAAAATCGCTTGCCCATTGATTTGCCTAAGCCTGTGCCACCGCCTGTGATCAAAATCACTTTGCCTTTGAGTAAATCGGGTTGATACATAAATTTTCCTTTACTGGTAACTGAGATGAATCCCAATTCGTCTTGTTTTTATGCGACTGTGTTTTTCCCTGCCAAATGGTGGAGTAGAATAATGCTTTCTTGAGAACAACACCAACTTTGACAGCTATTGCAATGATGATTTTATTAACTACTGCACGAATCACAAAACCCTTCTTTTTTTTGCTATCAATTTTCCTGCTATCACAAGCCATATCTGCACAATCTTTAGGCACGATCAATGGCGTTGTGATTGATCCTGTCGGGGCAGTTGTACCAAATGCCACACTCATCCTGACGGGAGCGAACGAATTCAAACGCGAAATAAAATCAGATGGAAAAGGCGAATATACTTTCACGTCGTTACCAGCAGGGCGCTATCAGTTAGAAGTGAGAGCGACTGGATTTGAAGCAAATAAACACGCAGCGAATGTAACGATTGGCAATATCACGCTGTTGCGCATCGAATTAAAAATTGCCACGAGTGGGGGAGATATTAGTGTCACAACCAACAAAGAAATTGAATTTATCAGCACGCGTCAAGCTACGGTAATTTCCACTTTCACGCCCAAACAAATTCAAGCTGCTGCCGCGCAAACCGTTGATGATTTGTTGCGACAAGTTCCGGGCTTCAGCAATTTCAGACGTTCCAGTTCCCTTGTGGCGAATCCGACTACGCAGGGTGTGAGCTTGCGCGGCGCAGGCGCGAGCGGGGCAAGTCGTACAGTAGTTTTAGCAGATGGCATTCCGCTCAATGATGCATTTGGCGGCTGGGTGTATTGGGATCGCATTCCGCGCGAAGCAATTCAATCTATCGAAGTCGAACGCGGCGGCGCTTCGCATTTATATGGGTCTGACGCGCTGAGTGGCGTGATAAACCTGAACACGCGTAGCGCGAATGCGCCAACGCTGAGTGCGTCAGCGAGTTTTGGTAATTTGCAAACGGCGGATACTTCATTTTTTGCAGGCAATACTTTTGGCAAATTTAAATTGGCCTTATACGGCGAGGCATTTAAGACGGACGGGTATTTTATCGTATCGCCAACGATTCAAGGCGCAGCCGATACGCGCGCTGCTTCACAGCATAGGGCATTGACGCTGCGCACAGGCTTTGATTTTGATGCCAATAATTCAATTATCGTGCGCGGATCGTTGTATGACCAAGACCGTAAAAACGGCACCGTTTTGCAGACCAATGATACCGCCAACGAATCCGTAGCCGTGCGCGGGCAATTTCTCACTCCTGACAAAAGTAACTGGACAATTTCGCTATATGGCAATCAGCAACGTTATCACCAATCGTTCACTGCCGTGGCCGCCAACCGCGCGACCGAAACTCTTTCGCGCACACAATTCACGCCTGCGCATGATGCAGGATTGCGGTTGAATTGGTCGCACGCAACGAACGGCAAGCAGACTTTATTTGCGGGCTTTGAAGTGCGAGGTGTACGTGGCACGAGCGATGAAACTGTGTTTGCGAACAATCGCGCTACAACATTTGTAAGCGCTGGCGGTCGGCAACGCAGAATCGGATTTTTTGCACAGGATTATATTTCGCTCAGTAAACGTTGGGCATTAGCAATCAGCGGACGTTGGGATCAATGGCGTGATTCGTCGGCGGTTTCTGTTTCGCGGGCGCTGGCTACCGGAGTTCAGACCCCAACCTTTTTTGCGCCTCGCACAGCAAATGCTTTCAATCCGCGCGTAGCCTTAATTTTCAAGGCTACCAGCAACATTGAATTACGTGCGTCAGGTTATCGCGCCTTTCGTGCGCCGACATTGAATGAACTCTATCGCAGCTTCCGCGTTGGCGACACGCTGACGCAATCGAATGCCGCGCTGACGGCAGAGCGACTAACGGGCGGCGAAGCAGGGATGACTTGGGTAATAAATCCAAGAGTGATTTCGCGCGTGACAGGATATTACACTGAAATTGTGAACCCAATTTCTAACTTTACGGTTTCGGTCACACCAACATTGATTACACGTCAACGCCGGAATTTAGGACGCACGCGTTCTTCTGGTCTTGAAACCGAAATCGAAATGAAAATCACTAATCAATTGCGATTCACAAGCGGATATTTATTTGCGGACGCAATTGTGAAGCGCGCTCCTCAGGATTTGACGTTGCAGGGATTATTAATTCCCCAGGTACCACGTCATCAGTTCACGATGCAGGTCAGTTATTTCAATCCGCAAATTGTGAATGCAGCATTGCAATTTCGCGCGGCAGGACAACAGTTTGATGACGATCAAAATAAATTACCACTGAGCAGCTATTCGTTGGTTGATGCGAATATTTCCCGTTCGCTCGGCAAATATTTTGAAGCATTTTTTTCTGTACAGAATTTATTGGATGAGCGTGTAATTGTAGCGCGGACGCCGCTGGAAAATTTCGGCATGCCAAGAATGTTTCGTGGCGGGATTCGGATAAAATTTGAAAAATAATTCACCACGGAGAACACGGAGAGCACAGAGAAAAACTTACATATAAATTGCGTATGCCAAGTTTTCTTCGTGCTCTCCGTGGTTTTACCTTCCTAAAAACCTTTACCTTTCGTCAGTGTTTTCACACGCAACAATTCAGTATTCGCGGTGATATAAAGTGTCGAACCATCATCACCAAAGCCTACATTCGCGGTCGGAACGCCTGTGTCAATCGTCCCAAGATGTTTTCCATCCGGCGCAAAAATATGCACGCCGCCCGGCCCCGTAGCCCAAATGTAACCGTTCTTGTCCACCTTCATTCCATCCGGTAATCCTGGCTTTTTCGCTTTGAAGTCAGCGGTCATATCGCCGAAAACTTTGCCTGCGCCCAGCGTGCCATCAGGTTTCACTTCGTACGACATCCAAATTGCTTTGTCAGGATCAGAGCTGGCTACGTACAGTGTTTTTTCGTCGGGCGAAAACGCGATACCGTTCGGGCGCGTGATTTCTTTTGTCAACAAAGTGAGCTTGCCGTTTTTTGCTAAGCGATATACGCCGCAATAATCCATTTCACGACCGGGGTCTTTGTCTTTGCCAGGTAAACCATAAATCGGATCAGTGAAATATAAATCGCCATTCGATTTAAAAACCAAATCGTTCGGGCTATTGAAACGCTTGCCATCAATTTTTGCTGCCAGCGTAGTGCGTTTTTTACCGTCGTCATCGAGGCGCACAATCATGCGGTCGCCGTGCGCACACGCAGTCAAACGGCCTGCGTCGTCGTAAGTAAGCCCATTCGTTCCTGGCTCATCGCCTGTGAATGGCGTCGTTCCGGTATAGCCCGAAGGTTTAATAAATTCGCTCGCGCCTACACCATCTTTGTATTTGATGATGCGATTGTTCGGAATGTCAGAAAACAGTAAATAGCCTTCCTTCTTGTTCCAAACAGGGCCTTCCGTCCATTTGTATCCGGTCGCTAATTTTTCGACTTTGGCATCGGGGGCAATCAATTTATCTAGGGCAGGATCAAGGCGCACGATTTTGACTTCAGCCGGAACGGTTGAGGCGGAAGCCGCTGCGGCAGGCGAAGCAGTAGATTTTGTTTCGGATGTTTGCGGGGTCGAACAGGCCGAAAACAATGATAAGCCTGTCAGAAGTGGTATTGTAAAAAAATATTTTGTGGGTCGGTTCATTGTTGATGTCTCCTCGTGAATGTAAGACAGGCATCCTACCTGTCAGTTGCGGGCGAGCCGCCCGCCATACGTTATAGTCCAGCTAATTTTTCGAGAATGCGGAATAAACTTTGTGTGCCGTCATCGCCGCGCCCTTCCATTTCTACGGCGGCGAGTAATTGATGCGCCAGCGAAGTGCCCATCAACGGCGTGTGATTTTGGCTCGCGGCATCTAGCACAAGGCGCAAATCTTTCTGCTGCAACTTCACCATAAACGCCGGAGCAAAATCACGATCAATCATTTTTTTGCCGAGCACTTCGAGCGCCCACGAATTTGCTGCGCCGCCTGTTAATGCCTGATGCACAGTATTTAAGTCCAAGCCCGCTTTAGCGGCAAACACCAGGCCTTCGCACGCAGCTAATAAATTTCCGGCAACCAAAACTTGGTTGCTCAATTTTGCATACTGTCCGTTACCTGCTTTGCCAAAGTGCGTGATGCGTTTCCCCATTGCCTGCAATACAGGGTTAGCTTTTTCCAGCGCGTCAGCATCGCCGCCAACCATAATCGTCAAGGTACCTTCGATGGCCCCTTTTTGTCCGCCAGACACAGGAGCGTCGAGCCAGAACAGCCCTTTCGCTTCAGCTTCAGCGGCAAGTTCTTGTGTGACCTTCGGCGAAATTGTAGACATATCAATGATGATCGTGCCCGGCTTCGCAGCGGAGAAAATTCCGTGGTCGCCGCGTGCTACAGCGACTACATCAGGCGAATCGGTCACCATTGTGACAATGATGTCGCTGGCGGCTGCGACTTCGGCAGGCGTGTTGACCGCTTTTATCTTGCTGAGCGTTTTGTTGTCATGTGCAAATTTTTCTGCTTTGCCAGGCGTGCGCGTAGCGACAGTTAATGAGAATCCGGCACGCAAAAGATTTTGCGCTTGCGGAGCACCCATGATTCCCAATCCGATAAATCCTACTTGCATTCAATCCTCCTGAAGATTTGTGCTAAATTATGGTTTAGTTTTCTGCATTGAAATTAATAGATTACACAGAGGATAAATCAATGGATGCTTTTCGTGAAAGCGTATTGCAACTTGTAACGCAAACTTCGACAAATTTACCTGCGGACGTACGTCGCGCGATGGCAAACGCAATGGACAATGAAACTGGTGCGAGATCGTCGCAGGCACTCAACGTAATCGCCACTAACATTGATATGGCGTGCGATAACGAAGGGCCAATTTGTCAGGACACAGGCTGGCCTACGTTTGAAATCAAAACGCCGATTGGCGCGAATCAAATTGAAATGAAAAAATGGATTCGTGAAGCGATTGCCGAGGCGACCAAGCGCGGCAAATTGCGAACGAATTCGGTAAATTCGTTAACTGGCGAAAATAGCAGCGACAATCTTGGGCTGGGAACGCCGACGATGCATTTCGAGCAGTGGGAAAATGCCGACGAAATCGAAGTAAAATTGTTGCTTAAAGGCGGGGGTTGCGAAAACAAAAATATTCAGTATTCGTTACCGATGGAAATTCCGCATTTGGGCAAAGCCGGACGTGATTTGGAAGGCGTGCGCAAATGTATTTTGCACGCAATTTGGCAAGCACAAGGACAAGGTTGCAGCGCAGGTGCAATCGGCGTGTGCATTGGTGGAGATCGCGCACAAGGTTATTTGAACGCGAAAGAACAATTGTTCAGAACGCTTGATGATACTAATCTAATTCCAGAATTGCAAAAGCTCGAAGACTACGTAATGCAAACCGCGAACACGCTCGGCATCGGCACAATGGGTTTTGGCGGCGGCGTAACGTTGATCGGTTGCAAAGTCGGCGTGTTGAATCGCCTACCCGCCAGCTTCTTTGTTTCCGTAGCCTATGATTGCTGGGCATTCCGTCGCCTGGGTGTAATCCTCGACGCGAAAACAGGCACAATCAAACGTTGGTTGTACATGGATTCGCCGCAGTCCGCAGAAAAAATGTCGCGCGGTGGTGGGTTCGTGCGAACAGGAAACGAGAAAGTATTACGCGCTCCGATTACTGAAGAGCAAGTGCGCGAATTGAAGGTCGGAGATGTTGTATTAATTTCCGGCGAAATGTATACGGGCCGCGACGCCGTCCACGCACATCTGATGAAACATGATCCGCCCGCAGATTTAAATGGCGCTGTGCTTTATCACTGCGGCCCGGTGGTTCTTAAAGATGGCGACAAATATCAAATCAAGGCTGCTGGCCCGACCACCAGCATCCGCGAAGAACCGTATCAAGGCGACATCATCAAACGTTATGGTGTGCGCGCAGTAATGGGTAAAGGCGGCATGGGCGCGAAAACATTGGCTGCAATGAAAGATTTTGGTGCAGTTTATCTAAACGCCATCGGTGGAGCAGCGCAATATTACGCCAAATCTATTGATGAAGTAATTGATGTTAATTTACTTGAATTTGGAATCCCCGAAGCAATGTGGCACTTACGCGTAACAGACTTCCCTGCCATCGTCACAATGGACGCGCACGGAAATTCATTGCATGCGGAGGTAGAAAATTCTTCGGCTTTGCTGCTGGAAAAGCTAGCACAGCCCGTGTTCTAGGCAGTCGTACTCTGGCATCGAAATATTTCTGAGAAGCAGCCAGAATTGTATAGATCGGTTATTTACTGTCCGAATCAGGAGGGGGAAACTTTAACGAGTAAGCAGGTTAAGACTGCTTGCTCTTTCTAATTTGAAGCTGTTAATAGGAACTTTTACATATCAAAACTAGAGTTAGGCGGCAGATTGCGATTCATTATTAAATAAAGCAGCAAACGCTTCCCGTGCGCTGGGTGATTCTTTACGCGCATTCAGCCACTTACTGGTGGCGTGAATCGCCTGCGTAGTGGCACTCAACGCTGGTTTGCGATTTTGCTTTTTACCTTTTTTCTTGGAGAGAAAATCCGCGGGGATTTCATCTTTTTTAACTAACCTCGGTTTACTCATAATATTACAGTCCATTTTTTAAAGTGGTTGTCACAAAACTGGTGATTGGAGCTTTGATACTACCAGCTCATAAAAGCCGTCTTTTCAGGAAAATGAAAAGTCCAGTTTCAACTTAAGAATTCATGCTTGCGAATGAAGCAACCCTTGAAAGTAAGGAATGGGGCGATGAAGTGAGTGTTAAGGGCTGAAAGCTGCCATCTGCTAACTTCAAGCTTCAGTTTAACACATCTTTAAAAGATTGCAAGCGTAAGTTTAGACTCAATCTATCGCAAAATGGTTGCATAAAAACAATAATTTTCAGGAAACTTTAATTTGCGATTTTAGTTTTCCTGCTATTTCGCGCGCTTCTTTTTTTCCGACCAAATTAATCACACAGTGCAAGCATAGCAGACCAATCCCAACGCTCCCCGCGATAAAATATCCGTAAATAAGGGCGCAAATTGCATACATCGCAATTATGCTTGCGCCAATAATTTGCGCCCACGGGTTTTGCGCTATACGCTGAGGATACATAACTTGCTCAATCCCGCTAATAATTACGCTAGCGACGAACCAGCCAACAAAGTTGCGAAGAGGGATTCCATAATACGCTCCTGATTCAGACCAGTTCCAAAATTTAAACGCGTTCGCGGCAACGGGATCAAGCATCAAGTCAATAACGGTCATCCACGACCCGACAAATAATGCTTGCCATAAAATTGTTAATGAAAATGACCTTAAAAGCTGATCTACATAACCGATCAAAAGAAACCAGGCACAAATCATGGCAAGTGGTACCGCAAAGAAATTTGGTGCAAGCACTGGAGAATATTCATAGCGCCCAAATAGCCATCCGCCGTTCACACCAAGCACTTCAGCAAGATAACCCAGAATTCCAATTACAATTAACCGTTTTCTATCCAGCGAGGTTGAAGTCAGCAGAAGTAACGCGCCAGCAATGAATAAAAAACTTGCACTTCCAACACCGTTGAGCGGAGCAGTTCGCCATAATACATGCGAGGCAATCGCACCAATTGTCATGAAAATAAATACCGCCGCTAAAATTCGGATTGTTAGCTTATGCCAGTTCATATTTCTGAATTAAATCAACGGTAATCTGCGCTGATGACAAAACTGTCGGCGTTCCCCCGCCGGGATGTGTGCTACCGCCAACGTAATACAATCCACTAAACTTTTTATCTTTATTCGGAGGACGTAAAAATGCTTTGCGCCAGCCATGCGAATGCGTGCCATAAATCGCACCACCTGGCATTGCATAACGATTGGCAATTTTTTTCGGTGTCCAGGTTTGCACTACGACAATATCGTCTTCAATTTCAGGAAATCCATTTTGGCGCAGACGGCGAAATACTTTGGCGCGCGCCTCTGCAATCATTGCTTCATCCCAAGAATCTGCATCATTTGCTGGAGCGTTTGCCATTACAAAAAGCGATTCCCCTTTCTCTGGGACAATTGAGCGATCACTGCGACTCGGACAATTCACATAAACTGTAGGGTCATCCGGGAATTTTCGTTCCGCAAAAATTTGCTCAAATTCATGTTTATAATCCGCAGAAAAATAGACCTGATGGTGCTGCAATTCGGGCATATTTCGTCGCAAACCTAACAAAAAAACTAAGCCAGACATCGAACGATCAGACAGCGCTAATCGCGTACTGTCCTTTTCACTTAACATCGCTTTCACATCCGCCGCTTCACAATTTGCAATGACAATGTCTGCGGACAATTGCGTCCCATCTGTGAATTTTACCGCTTTCACTTTTCGCTCCTGATGTTCAATTTTTTCGACCTCGGCATTTGTGAGCAAAGTCACGCCCATCTGTTTTGCCAAACTCAAAAAACAATCAACAATTCGATAGATTCCGCCTTTGGGATACCAACCATTGAAGGCGTATTCGAGATAAGGAATGATCAATAACGTAGCCGGCGTTAAATAGGGCGAAGAACCTACATAAGTCGGATACCGATTATAAAGCTGACGCAATTGCGGGCTTTTAAAATGCGCAGCAACGACTTTAGCGTAATTTCCCCAAGCATTCCGCAAAGGGAAATTTTTAAGAGCAGGGACATCTGATAATTTTGGAGCAGCAAACGGAATCTTGCGTAAAAAAGTGTCTTTTGAAAGCTCGAATATTTTTGCACCCAGTTTCATGAAGCGCAAAAAACCATCTACATCGCGCGGTTCAATTTGGCGAATCGTTTCTAACCAGGCGGGTAAATCTGCGGTGTAGGTAAATTTTGTGCCGTCAGCGAAAGCATAATATGAGAGGGGATGCATTGGCATCATTTCCAAATGATCCGTCATCGCCTGCCCTGCCGCCGCAAACACATCAGCAAAAATCCATGGCATCGTAATCAACGAAGGGCCTGTATCAAATTTGAAGCCTTCGGATTCCCAGTAATTCATTTTCCCACCGAAGCTGGTTCCCCGTTCGCAAATTGTCACGTGACAGCCTTTCGCTGCCAGCCGGATGCCAGCAGCAAGCCCGCCTAAACCGCCACCAATAATAACTACACTCTTATCTTTCATGCGTTATTCAGAAGTTTGATAGGAGCGTCCTTTCCAATTCACTCCTTTGCCCGATATACATCTCCACCAGGAAGAAATGCCAAGCAACAGTAAAAGAGTCTCAGCAAAAGGATGAAATACAACGCTAAGAATTGATTGCCGAAAACGAAGTGCGATTAGAAAACGTATACAACTTACTAACAATATAAGTAAGACATATCTACTATTCGGATTAAATACAACTAAAATGAATTGAAGTAAATAAATAGTAAAATGCATAACGATAAACAACCAGAAGCTAGTTTGACTTTTAAATGCAGGGAAGAAGTTTTTTTGAAAGCCCTGCCAGATTTCACGACCTGATGTATACATTCGCAAATGTACAAAACCCTGCCCGTCCAAACATAATCCACGCATACCGCTTTTTCGCCATAATTGGGCAATTCTTGTGTCTTCAAAGATTTGATCTTTTACACGTTCGTGTCCATCGAATTTTTCATAGCTCGCTCGCTCGAAAAGCATACAAGCACCATGGGCTATGCCAAGTTTTTCATTTTGGACAAATTGGGGAGTTGTTAAGATTGTCAGCACGGACGGATAAAGACTAAACACTAGAAAATTGAGCATTGGCATCAGAATTTTCTCAGCGACTGTCACCGTTTCAAACTTAGGCCAACAGGATAAAAAGGTAAGATTTCGCGCGCGGGCTTCGGCTAAAATACTACTGATCGCGTTCGGAGCGAGTCGGACATCTGCATCAATAAACAAAAGCCAATCACCGCTGGCAGCACTTGCGAGTTGAGCGCAGGCAAAATTTTTCCCGCACCATCCTGGTAGGAGCGGGCGACAAGGAACTACTGCTATTTGAGGATATTGCTGCGAAAGCCGAGTTAAGATTTCACCTGTCCGATCTTCTGAGTGATCATTGTAAATTAGAATTTCTGCAACGGCACCTCCCTGTTGAAGCACAGAGAGGACACATTCCTCAATATTATTTTCTTCATTTCTAGCCGGAATTAATAAAGATATCTTCGTTGTAGAATTACCAACAACGTTCCTAACTTTAGGAAACAACCATACATTACTAATCACAATTAGTAATGAAATAGAAAGCAAGCTAGCAGCAACATAAAAATACATTAACTCATTCAACTCGCAACCAATAACTCACAATCAGAAATTGAATTAAGCTTCGACAAACTCAGAATCATCGTCGTAGCTTCGGATAACATATCTACAGAATTAGACGCGCCAAAATATCTTCGCAAGTCAGTATCAGCTTTTTTAATTAAATTTTGCGCTAAGCATGCTCCGCCTTCGACGCCATATTCGGCAACATAATTATGACGACGATGGCGCGCATCCTGATTAACGGTTTTGCCGACTAAGCGATAATCACCAATTTCATCAAGCAAATCATCACAAATTTGATAAGCCATACCTAAAGCATCACCATAATCAGCCAGGGCGTTGATTTCATTGTCAGTACATCCATTTGCGATTGCTCCGACAGTCATCATTAGCCTCATCAAAGCCGATGTTTTCAGATTTCTGCTATTTAAATAATCTTTCGCATAAAAGTCGTTGCCCATTTCTAAATCAACAATCTGCCCCCCTATCATGCCTTCTTCACCAATACATTTTGTGGCTTCCTGAATAATTTGGCCGGTTGCTTTCGCCTTACCGCTAATTCGACAAGATTTATCAAAAAGCGCATATGACTTGTTCATTAACGCTAACGAGACGAGGAGGGCAGTGCTCTCATCGTAAGCTAAATGAAGCGCAGGTTTTCCGCGCCGCAAATCTGCATCATCCATAGCTGGAAGATCATCAATAATCATTGAGCTCGTATGCAAGTACTCGATAGCACAGGCAGCAGGTAAAAGGGATTCCTTACTTGCTCCGACTATTGATCCGGCAATTAGCGTAAGTAAGGGTCGCCATCGCTTGCCACCAGGAAACATCGCATAATGCAATGCCTCGTTAAATCGCGCAGTACAGTTTTGCGAACTCGCAGGCAAGAATGCCGCCAGCGAGTTTTCTATTTCGCGCCGATAAAGAGTTGCAAATTCCAACAACTGTTGCCCCATAATTTAATCCTGTTTCGGGAATAGTATTGCAGCCAATTCTTTAGTTGATTCTTCGATAGGAAGATGTCCTGCGTTAGGCAATTCATGATAATTTGCATTACAAAATATCTGTTGCCAAAGCGTTATTGATTTTTTTACAGCACCAAAAGTTTTACGACCGTAGACAACATCAATTTTCAAATCTAACCCGCGAAATTGATCTGCGCGCCCGCCTTCAACAAGAATTTTCAATTGCTGATAGGTCGCACGATGATTTGCCTCAGCAAACGAATCGGTCAAGCTAACTTCTTTTGAACGATGATTTTTCAGCGACAAATTCGTCATCCATCTACCAATCGGATTAGCAAAAGTAGTGTAATAAGCATACCAACCAATCTTACCAACTCCAGGACTAACAAATGCGCTGAAGTACCAAGGAAAATAAGCATATGGGTCAATTAATACTAACCTACTTAATAAACTATCCAGTCCTTTTTTCTTTAATAATTTAGCAACAAACAAACCCATTAACCCACCGCTACAACTCCCTAGGATAGTCATATTTTCAGATTGAAGACTTATCAATGCCTGACAAATTTGCTCGATAAAACAGTCTATATTCCAGTGCTCAGGTAATTCTGATTGCCCGGTTCCTGGTAAATCTGCACAATAAAAAGCAACGTCTTCCGGCACGTATGGAATCAACGGCAAAAATGTTTTGTGATCTCCACTCCATCCATGAAATCCCACAAATACTTTTTTCCCATTTCCATATTTAGCAAAGTACATAACAAAAGAATTACGAATGCAGAACGTGTTCTTGAATGCGTTCCGCAACTAACTTTCCGCTTAGTAAGACCATCGGCATGCCAGTTCCAGGTGTGGTGCTTGCTCCGGTGTAATAAAGCCCGTAAATTTCTGCTGAATAATTACGCGGGCGAAATGGCCCAACTTGAAAAAGCGTGTGCGCACCGCCAAATGCAGAACCATCGTATAACCCAAATTTATCAGCCCAGGTTTGCGGCGTGAAGACTTCTTCAAAAACGATATGCGCTGATGAAATTTCGACGCCATGCGCCTGCATCCTTGCAAGCACTTTGGTTTTTGTTTCTGTCACAACCGCAGGCCAATCAGTTTCGGGCAACTCACTTAACAATGGAGTCGGGACTAATACAAACATTGCGGTGTCACCTTCGGGTGCGAGAGTTGTATCTGTTTCTGATGGAACGCTGATATAAAACGGTAAATTCGTTGGGATTTTTTTATGCTTAAATAAGTCAGCAAAAGCTCCGCGATAATCATTAGGTAAGAAAATCGTATGATGCCCAATATTATTTACTTTACCTTTAATTCCCCAGTAATAAGTTATCACTCCGGGCGTCATTGTATAATTCTTTATTTGCTGTTTGAGTTTTGGTGACTGCAAATTCTCAGCTAGTAAATTATTATTTGTTGTAGGAACGTCAACATTTGAAATCACAAAATCACTTGTAAAACTTGTGCCGTCAGCTAAGACAACTCCTGTCGCATGGCTATTTAGTACGGTAATATTCTTAACACGTGAGTTAGTGTGAATACTTACACCTAATTCAAGCGCGAGTTTTTCAATTCCCTCAACTACTCCATAAATCCCACCTTTTGGGAGCCATAACCCATAAGCCAATTCGCCATACGCAAGAATTGAGAAAAGCCCTGGTAAATCAAAAGGGGAACCACCTAAATACATTCCATATGAACCGAGGGCCTCACGAATATAACGGCTTTTAAAAAAGCGTTTCAGCTCACTGTCCAATGAACGCCAAACGCTCAATTTAGTAATTTCTTTGAGAGTCAGACTACTAAACCATTTGATTGGATTATCTTGATTCTTACTTACTAACTTATTAAATGAGAGTTGATACTTAACTCCGGCATCTTGCAAAAAAGATAGTAATCCAACTCTTGCCCCAGGCTCCAAACGATCGCACTCATCCGCCAATTTAGTGAGGTTGCTGGACAATTGAAAATGCGTTCCATCTTGCCATTGAAAGGCAACTGACGGCTCTACAGGGATTAGCTGTACATAATCTTCAAGTTTGCGCCCCGCCGCTGCAAATAATTCACGAAACACCCAGGGATAATTCAATAACGACGGGCCTGTATCGAAGCGGAAGCCCTCTTTTTCAATAAGATTGGCACGTCCACCAACCTTTTCATTTGATTCAAATATTGCCACTTCGCATCCGCGCAAGCGGAGGTGAATCGCAGCACTCAACCCGCCTAGCCCTGCGCCAATAATAATCGCAGACTTGCCCTGCAAAGTTGCTGCAATATCCCCTGCGCGTTGGATTGATTCAGCCTTAACAAATTGTTCATTTTGCGTAATTGCTCGTTGCATAAATTAAGGTTTCTATTGACTTAGGTACGCCAAAGGCAAGCGCCAATATTTGCTCGACGGCAACACTTGAAATTTGCGACGCATTGGGACACTTTCACGGTGCAAAATGCCACGCGGGCTGGTTTCAATTTGCTGATTTAATTCGCGGTATACATTGATGCATGCGTGAATCGCAGTACGACAATCAGGCGCAAACGCATCTAAATCCGCATATGATTTGGCGTAATAATCCTCGGAAATTGCTGTCAACGTTTTTAGCACGCGATCAAATGCCTGTTGTTGTTTCGGGTCAGTCGCATCTGGTTCGTAAATTCCTTCTGCACGCAACATATCTAACGGCAAATAAAGCCGTCCGCGTTTTTGGTCTTCGGCGACATCGCGTAAAAAATTCGTAAGCTGTAAGGCAATGCCTAACTCTTTTGAGGAGCGAATCGCACGGGCGAAATCTGTACCTTGCTGATCTCCTGTCGCAGGGCCGTAAACATAAGCTAGAAAATATCCAACCACGATTGCGCTGCCGTAAATGTATGAATCAATCAAATCATTAAGCGTCTCGAATCGGCGTGGAGTTACATCGTGGCGCATTGCAGCCATAAAGGATCGGTAATATTCAGGCGGGATTGCCGCGTGCAAAACGACTTCAGCAAAACAGGCAACAAAACACGGAACGCCTAATCGCAGACGTTCCCGCATCGAATTGACCGACAGCGCAACTTCGTATTGCATCTCCCAACTATCAAGCCTTTGATTTTTTTCGGGCGCAGAGATTTTGAACGTATCTACGATTTCATCGGGATAACGAACGGCTGCATAAATCGCTTCAACTTGCGCGCGTTTGGCAGGCGGCAAAAAGCGCGTGACAATAAAAAAACTTGTGCTGTACGAACGCAAAACCTTGCGCGCCCGCCGCACAACAACGCGCCAAGCCTCTTCGTCAGTCTTCACTTGCAAAGCCCGCTTACAGGTGTCCGCTTCAAGTTGTTGCCAGTAATCTAAAGTCCAAGGCGCTTCAGGATTAGACATAAAATCACATGCTTTCTACTTTTTTAATATAAGCCTTGATATCGAATTTGCGCTTGCAGCCATTGTAATTCATATACCTAACCATGCCGAAAATTGGTCGGCGCGGAGCCCACGGGCGATCATGTTTGCCGCCAATTGCCCAAGCGATCCCCGTGTAACCATTTGGATCGCGCCCGTCAAGTTGGTAGCGATCATTCAAGTGAACTGCGATGGCAAATGCTTCGGCAGGCGTTGGCGTCCATTCCAAAATCTTCTTGGCCCAATACATCCGCAAAAATCCGTGCATACGCCCACTCTTCACCATTTCCATTTGCGCGGCATTCCAAAGATCATCGTGCGTTTCCGATTGTTCCAATGCTCTCTCTGAGTACGAAAATGGGCGCGGATCAGATTGAGCTTCGGACAAAGATTTCTGTGCCCAATCGTGGCATCCCGCTAATTCATCGTAACGCTCATTGCGTGCGACAAAATTGATAGCTAGTTCACGCCGGACAATCAGTTCTTCAAGATAAGCATCTTTAGCAACTTGCGGCGCGTCAGCATTCTTCACAGCCAATGCAATAGTCAGCGGACTTATATGTCCAAAGTGCAAATAAGCTGACAAAGCACTAGTACCTTCGAGATGCGGTAAATTTCTAGCGGTGTCATAACGAGCTAGCGTATTAGTGATGAAATGCTGTAGTTGTTGCATTCCGGCAGAGGTTCCGCCTTGCAAGCTCGTGACTGGTTGTGTCTTACGATCTAACGGCAGCGCGTCGAGAAGCGTTTCATCTATTCGGTTCGTACTTATTGGTTTTGTCTCATTGGCCCAGTGAAAATTCGCTACAGGGTTTTCGAGTGGTTGCAAAAATAACGGCAATAGCTTGGTTATTTTTGGACGCAATGTCCGCGCTGCATATTCTTCTTTTGGGAAATATTTCGTAGGAACTATAACATCCGCATCTACCGTATGAAAAGGTACGCGCAATTTTTGCGCAGCACTTTTGCGCCAACCTTCTGGCGCTCGCATCGGATTTTCATCACCAATGACTAAGCTCGGCTTCACTTCGTTACAGAATTTTATCAGGTCGTGCTGTGGGTAATGGCGAAGCACAAACGCGGCTCCGCGCTGTTCGATTCGTTCAGCAGTTTCATGTAATCCTGCAACTAAAAATTTGTAATGCCGCAAGTTCGCATTTGGATAATGTGGATGCAAACCAAAAAAGACGGCAAGAGGTTGTTGCAATTCGTTAGCGACTTGAATTGCAACATCTAACGCTGGATTGTCAAGGCCTCGTTGCGTGCGCTGCATCCAATAAACAACGCAGCGACCATCCGGGCTAGGAATACCAGAGGTGCGAACTGTCACGCGTGGATTTGTAAGTATTGCTTCGAGGCCAATCAAAACTGTCTTCCTACTCAATCGCCTATGTCAGTCGCAAATTTAGTTCTGGAATTATTTGCGTTCGACATAGAAAGCGATTGCGACATCGGCGCTAATAAATGCGCCGTCGTTTTTGCGCGATAATCGAAAATCTTTTCGAGGGTTCGTTTGACAAAAATCCCGTGCGCGATTTCACCCAAAACTCCCATCGGAATTTGGTATTCAACGCGATCTTTCATCAAAGTCTTTTCGGCTCCGATGGCTTCAAAGGTGTGTGTATGCACCCACAACGCGTACGGCCCTTTAATTTGACGATCCACGAACGTTTTGCCGGGTTCCCATTTTTCAATCAGCGTTTGCCAATTGAACGGGATGCCAAACAACGAAAGACTGTAATCAATCAGCGCCCCGGCTATCATTTTGATTGGCTGGGGCGTCAGAATTTTAAAGCGCAAAAACTTGGGGGTTAATTTTTCCAGGTTATAAGCGTCACTGAAGAAGGCAAACGTGTCATCCAATGAGCGATCAATCGTTTGCGTTCTTTCCAGCACGTAGGTTTTCATAAAACAATCTCCTAGCAGTATTCAGCGACGGGAGGAAATTACTCGAAGACTGTGCGGAATGTTTCAAGAAGAAGGGACAAATGTTTCACGATCTTGTCATTCTTTTGATTACTAATATCTGAAAAGAGTTTAGCTCCCTTTTGAGTTGCTTGTCTGAAAGTTGTTTCACTCATGACAGATGCAGGCTACTCGCTCGCCAATGGGTGCAAGCAATTGCCAGTAACTTATTCACGCCGCTCGCTTTGATGGTTGCTGTTCTCCATCAAGGTCGCATTGAATTAAAAGTTGACACTTAGAAGCCCGAAATCGTATATAGAAGGTTCGTTTCGCTAAAATTTCGCTTATTTTTTATGACACCCCCCACTACTACCAGGTGTCCCAAAATACTTAAATCAGCGTTTTGATGACCTGATCTGGCGTTTTGAGCATTTATACTGCCCTAAGTACAAGTAATTTGTTCGCGCACTATAACGACCAGCGCCAATCTGTTTTGGTAGTCATCGTGAAATTGAAAATAATTTATAAATCCTTTTATGGCTGTATCAACACCTTCCTGGGATGATGCCATTCCCAAAGATCATCTCACGTCAATTCTTGAACGCTGTGCGACATCTGCACAAACTGACACGCCCGTTCTGAAAAAAGCGTATCTGACTTCATTTAAGCTGGACTTACGCGCGATTCAGGAGGTGGAAGCGATGGAAGGGTATGCGACGGACGAGGATTTTGATGAATTGCTGTTTATGCCCAAAGTACAAGATTTTCTGGCACAGCCGCAGCATGATGAGCAGATGACCAAAACTTTTTGGTTGTTGTTGCGCATGCGTTATTTGGGGATGTTACCGCGTCCGCAACGTGCCAAAGTGATTCAATTTAACGATCAGTTTCGTTATCAACCCGCCACGTTGATCGTCGAGTTCTTTAAATTGACCACCGTACCAGAGCGGCTACGATTTTTGAGTCATCTTTCCTATTTTGATTTTGCCGCATTCATAGCCGAATCCGACCAGCGCGCACTGCCACTGCACGCGGATAACAGCGTTTTCCTGCGCTCAATTGCCGAGAGCCAACAAACCACGAAAACTCGCCGCCCGTTTCATAGCGCATATCTCGCGCGTTAGCCCCTGAGATATTCAATGGAAGACTGGATACATAATTTATCCCCCATCAGCAATTTCCTTGAGGATGAGGTAATCGCGCAATTTCAGCTTTGCGCTAATCCACAGGAAGTTGAGCAATGGTTGCAGTGGGAAATTACGAAACTAATTCGCACCGATTTAGCGCAGGCTTCTACATTTCAACTGGATTCGTGGCTCAAAAAATTGTTTGCCGTGCTGCGGTTGCAACATTTAGCACAGGTCGGGGCAGACACAATGAATGTACATTTGTCTGCTGCTCCAGATGTTAGTAAAGCGGCGCAAATCGAAGTATTGGATATTTTGGCGGAGTCGGGTGAGTGGGCGCGCGTATGTGCGTTGGGAGCGGGTACTTATGAAACGATGCTGCTCCGGTTGCATGCGATGGCGGCGATGGAATGTACTTTGGCTTCGGCATCCACAACCTATATTGAGCGGTTTTGCCTGGAATATGGACGCTTCAATGCGCCTCTGACAACGGTGCAGGCAGAGAAAAAATGGTTACCGCTATTGCTGTCTCTGCATCAGGCACTCAAGGCCAATTCTTTGCCCGAAAAAGAGGGCGTAAAAGAGGATGCGCCTAATACTCACAAGTCACGGCGGCGCGGGCGTAGTGCACCCAAACAAATCCAAACTGCGCCCGATTTCTCATCCTGGCGCGAGCGCTTTCTTACTTTTGGCTGTATTTTCGGTGTAGTGTTTTTTTGTTATATCGTCGTCATTGGCAGCCCGGCCTGGATTCTTGTTCAATTCAAAATGCAAAACAATGGGGCGACGGTGCGCAAAAAACCATCAGCCCAACCATTGCCGGATCCTTCAGCGCTAGACACAAATCTCATCGTGTCACCCACTCCGCAACCGATGCCCAGCGCACAAGTCACAGCAACACCATCTGCGCTCCCAACACCGGAAGTGAAAGCTACGCCAGCGATGACGCCGACTCCATCGCCGACACCGGACACCGATGCGACCGAGCGGGCGGGATTTTTTGTGATTGGATTGGCAAGCCGCGAGGAAGCGAGTGCGCAGGCCGAGGCACAAAAACAACGCGCGGCTGGATTGAACCCACGCGTAGTGTTTTCATCGAACTGGTCAGGATTGACGCCGAATTATTTTCAGGTGGTCTATGGCGTCTTCCCCAACCGCGCGGACACAGCCGTATTGCGCAAAGATTTGGAACAGCGCGGTATCAAGACTTACGTGATGCACTCCGGTCAACGCGTTCGCTAATGATTTTTATTTGGGAATGTATTGGATAGTCCAGACACAGCAAAGAGCGCCGCATCATTTGCACACGGCGCTCCTTTGAAAAATAAAATCAGGCTAATAGCCTGCAATAGATATAAAGCTACAATATAGGGGGACACGGGACGGATGCACTGAGGGTTCCATTTTGATTAACCGAATAACATTTTTTACTTTCTTCTGTTACGCTCAGGGTAATGGCAGTTCCCACTACCGCCGCCACGACTCCCGTAATTCCCGCCAACGTTATCGTCTGACCGACCGAAATGCCACTTGGCGAGGCAGAGGCAGAGGGTTTCGGAACTTTCGCGGGACTGGATGCCGCCGCAGGAGCGCCGCCCGACTCAACCCGTGTCTTGCCAGTAGTCACATCCACTGCCAGATTTGTCGCTTCCCGTCCATCCGCCACGACAGGGCCATCCGCCGTCACAATTTTCACCGCCACTCCTGCCGGAGCCACAATATTTGCTCGCCCGGCGCGTAACTGTCCGCCCAGCGTCTTGCCTTCCACTGCTAACGTGAAATCGCTCGCCTGCCCCAATTCCACTTGCGCCATT
>WBZS01000111.1_pt1 | contig 84972 bp, 100 predicted proteins | sample 5204201 | NCBI WGS metagenome assembly WBZS01 (sample SAMN12344357, study PRJNA552823) | activated sludge metagenome | biome: Activated sludge suspended growth; feature: Nitrification reactor; material: Wastewater; isolation source: activated sludge from nitrification reactor of wastewater...
GGGTCCTTCTCGACAAAATGCCTACGCCACTCCACGCTGCACAGCGTGCCGTCTAGATCGCAGATGATGTCCTTGCCGTCAGCGGCGGCTTTGGCGCGCTTGCCCTTCGAGGCCTTCGGCTTACGCACGAGCATTATCTCGTCGTCCGAGGAAAACTCGTGTGGTTCGAAGCCAAACTTCTTGTACCAAGCTGCAAGCTGGTCTTTCGATAGGATGTCCTGCTTGTAACGGCCAACCGGTTCCACGTCCAACTCGATGGTGGCCCCGTGCTTGTCCGCCAGTTTGACTATCTCCTGCATCACTTTCGTGGCGTGGCCCTTACCCTTTGTCACGCTACCGATGAATTTCAAGCTGATGTTTCCGTCCCACTCGTCTAGTTCGGTGGTGACGATGTCGTTGTCGGTCGGCCCAGTCTTCCAGATGCGTGCACCGCGCGCGAGCGGATTTTCGACGGTCATTGATTCATATTCCTGAAGGAAAGAATCAACAGACGCCTTGGTCAGCCCCGGCAGCGGCAGCGGCCCGTACTTCTGGCGTAGCTGCTCGGCTTCCTTTGCCACCGACGGGTCCAGCCCGGTGAGTTTCTTGACCGCCGAGATATTGAACTCGGTCGCCACTCCATCCAGCACGTTCTGCAATACCGTGCTTACCAGCCTACGGAGGCGTTCGCGCTGCTCGGCTCGGCGCTGGCGCACCGTTAGAGCCGTGATGGTTCTGATTGTCGTCATATCGGAATCCTGCTGTACGGCTCGTATGGCTGCACGAGCCGCACCATCACGTCGTGTGAGGTCAGAATGCCACCCGGTTTGTTCTCAGACTCGTCAACAACCTTCCAGCGGCTGCCCTCGTTGCACATGATGAAGATGTCCTCGGTGCTGACAGACCTTGGATTGTCCGCCAGGAACAGGTTCATCATCTCGGCCGTTGGTGCCACGCCGAACTCCTCCAGAATCACTGAACGGCGGCGGCGCGGGATGTCTGCGTGTACACGCGGCTTATCCAGCTTGCGGTAGCGCATTAGTAGCTGTGTCAGTAGTGGGGACGGCACGTTCAAGTTGTCACGTTCCATCGTGATGCGCCCACGAATCGATGTTCCATACAGCGCGCGGCTCAACGCAGCGTCCGTCAGCGCTACCCATGCGCCGCACTGGTAGAGTTCGGCCGTAACTCTGCTGTGGCGGCGGTCACGACGGCTTTCCTGAAGCTGGAGGGCGTCTACCATCTTGACGTTCGCCCGAACCTCCATATCAAACTCAATGACACCGTACAGAGCACGTTCCATAAGGCGGAACATGACGGGGCGCGTCTTCTCGTCAAAATTGCCCTCAACGTTGATACACCGCAACCCAGGACGCGTGTAGTCGACAACATCGGTTTCGCAGCCGAACTTGTCATACCCGCCTACGTAGCCTGTGCCGTGGCAGATTAGACAGTCCGCTGCGGGTGCCTGCTCGACCGCAAAGCAGCTACAGCGGCGCCCGGCCTGCTTGCGCTGGTAGAAATAGAAATCAACGCGGTCTACCGCGACCGCATTACGTGACCGGCGCGTGATCTGCGGAATTAGTTGCTGGGTGGCGACCGCGTGTGGTGCGTCGCCCTTCACGTCAGTGCCGGTGTTGATTGATGTCCGGTGCTCCCGGTATTGCCGCAGCGCCATACACGTTAAGTAATGGAAACGAAAGGTGAATCAGGTGTCCGATCCAGTTCAAAAAGACTATCCTGAACGCCGTCAAGAGGTTAAGGAACTTCTTGAAAAGCTTCGGGAAGTTCTGAAGTCCGGTCCAACAGACCGGTTTAGGTCAAGTTTGCGCAACATGATCACCGAAATTCTGTACCGGAAGCGTCCGCTGAAGGACCTTGCTGATGGTCTGCGTCCGTTGTTGAAGGATGTCGCGCTTAGTTGGTTGGAAGAAGGTCGAGTTCGTGAAGCACGCTCCGCATTGTCCGCAATGCGCGCATGCAAGAGGTAAAAGATGGCTACTGTGATCCAAATAGCTTCCACCGCGTTCAACGCTGGTCAGCCGCTTGTGAATTTCGCCGGTAACAAGCAGGCTGTGCGCGTCGTGTTGGGCCAGTCCGACACCAATTCGAACATCAACGGTGCGACGCTTGGTGTGAATTACATCGCGCCGTCCTCGATGAAGTTGAATCGTGAAACGTCTCGTGCCGCACTGACCGTCACAATCTATCCGGTGACCATCGAAGACACCCAGGTGAACCGCTGGCCGCAGCACTTCAAGAATGCTATGGCCGACCTGATCACGAAGGGCTACATAGAAGTCACCAGAGGCGGTGTTCCACAAACCGCCGCAAACGTCATCGCTTACTGAGGAGAACATGTCTGACATGTCTGACAATGTCAAAGTAGAAAGCATCAAGTTGGCCATCAACGGTATCACGATCGAACTGCCCATAGCGGACGCCAGGAAACTTCAAGAGGCCCTAGACGGCGCTCTTGGTCCGAGAGCACCCGTCATCACGGTATACCCGTATATGGTGCCGTATTTTCCACCTGGGGTCTATCCGACCGTTGTGGACGACAAGATTACCATCACCTATACCGGGAATACGGCCAGCACAAACATCTCATGAAGATACACAAAAGAGTCATCGAAGACGCTCTCGAAGAAATTGAAGAATTGGCTGAGATTAGTGCGCACGACGCACAACTAACAGAGTGCATCACTCATGGCTATGGTAGTTGCTTCTTTCACGCAGACTGTCAGCGCATGAGTTGTGAATGTACCTGCCATGAAGAAGCCCAAGAATCAAAGACCTGACGCGCCAATCATACTGGCGTTTGACCCTGGGCGTACGCAGGAGAGCTTTGCTTACGCGCTCCTGCGTGACGGCGTTGTTGTGCGCTACGGGCTAGTGCGTCCCATAGCATCGCTGGACCATGAGCTATTCAAGACAGAGCTTGATTCGTTTGTTGACCGCATGTGTGCCCTCATCACAGAGTGCCACCCGGACGCCGTCGTAGCTGAGCGCTTCATGGACCGTGGTGGAGGTGGAAAGGGCACCACGGGTGAATTCATCAACATCATGCTCGGCTGTCTTGGCGTAGCTGCCTCGTCCAGCAACTTGAGCCTTGACCTTGTAATGCCGAGCACTTGGAAGAACTGGCTAACCAGAACCTACAACACTGGGCGCAAGGGTGCCGTCCGTAATATGCTCACCCAACTCCGGGCACGGTGGCCTGAGCAAATAAATCCAAAAAAGCGTGGCCAAACACGCATGGTGATCCATGAGGGTGACGCCATCGGGCTGGCTCTGTGGCGTCACGAAGCACCGTATCCTACACGAGTCGGCGGGATCGATCGATTGATCGATTCGAATACGGTAAAAATCGATGTATGACGATCGATTGGTCCGAAACTGAACGAAAAGTTCTCAAAGCAATACGAAAAAAGAACACAAACAAGGCCCTCGCCATCCTTCAGGAAGCGGATTTGCCTGATTGTGCAGCGGCACTGAACACTAAACCGTTGGTGCAGCATGATTTTGTTTGTCCGGCGCATCACACGCGTGTGGAATTGCCCTGTGGGCTCAAATCTTGTCGCTTTCACGTCGACAACGAGCTAGCCAACAACTGTGTTCTGGCCTACTGCCATCAGCAGAACGTTGAAAAGCTCTCTCCGGACGAGATTTCGTACCTGTATGCGGTACCGGCCGAGAAGGTTGTCAGCCAACTCGACACAGCCATGAATGTGATGCGCTTGGGCGCGATACAGGCCCAAGCTCAAGAGGACCCAGATGTACGTCGGTCCTTCTGGTTCGTCGAAACCAAGGCCGTTTGTTGTGTCTGCGGCAGTTTTGTGGATGAACCACTTGAGTGCCGTGACACACCGTTCGCTTATTGCAGCGACCAGTGCGCTAAACGCATGCCACCCGAAGCCGTCTGGCTTGAGTGGAAGTTTGGACGTCAGGTGGACGTTCTGTTGTTGTGGGCATTTCGGCGTTTTCGGCATCTACCGATCTTGGAGAAGACGTTCAATCTGAACCGAGCTACATTACACTCACTTTCATTACGCTTCCTGAAGCGCCCGCTACGTGAGTTCTATCCAAAGTCAAAAATCGTACCCGAAACCACGTCGCTGGTGGATAAGTTGCGAATTTCTTCAATAAAACAGCGTGTTAGGTGAATGCCCACAGAAGCTGATTGTGTTGGGTTTGGCGAAATAATTGAGGTTTTTCGTCTTATGTTGTTACGGAACCCGCCACCCATCAATTGAGGGCAAGATGAGCTACGAAAACGAAGACACCCAGTCACGCCTTAACCGGATGCACTCGGCGCTTGATGCGCGCTTGCAGGAAGTCAGCGGTGAGCGGGCGGACCTCTACATTTCCGACGTACTTCCGCTGGACCCGTCGACCTGCTACGCCATGATCAATTACGGCGCTGGTCTTCCTCCCGTAACGACGGCAAATCTGGTCGATTTCATTGGTCGTAGCTTCGACGGTAAGGTGCGTCCAGTTCTTGAGACTGCGAAGCACTATCCGGACCACAACGCAGTGGCTGTCATGCTGGCAACCTACCAGCCGACTCGCCCGCTCTCTGACTGTGCAACAATGCACGCAGTTGTTGCTGGTGCCCGCTATCTCGACGTAGAGATGCGTGACACTTGGGATGTTGCTGTCAATCCTGAAGGCGTCAAGTTCCTGCGTCGTACCGCTGATGACGACGTTTCCAAGATGGTTGCTGACCGTAAGCAGCGCATCGCTCAGGCCGGTGTGAAGCAGTTCGCTCTAGCGAACGCGCTTGGCGCGGGTGTCACGATGGCCGACACTGGCGACACCATCCGCTGCTACTGGCAGGGAAGCGTCTATAGCGACTGCACCGTCAAGAACGTGCTCGATGCTGGTCGCCTGACCGTACAGATTCCGTCTGTCGGCAACGTAACCGTTGCGCGCGAGGCTGTCGTCGAGATTCAGGCTTCTGCCAAGAAGAACATGGGACAGATGAAGTCCAAGTTGGCCGAGTACTACAAGAAGGCCCTGCCTGACAAGAAGTACGCCAGCGAGTTGACCAAGGAATTGGTCGACGAAGGCAAGGACGACAGCATGCCGTCCTATTGGACCAAGCCGTCATCTTCTAAGTGATCAACTTTAGCTTCGCTCTAACCTCGCCCAGCTAAGGTGGACCTGTGTCAGCTACTCGTCTCCCCGCCGTTCAAGGCCCCTTGAACCAGCAGCAGTCCCCAGACCCGCACCAGCAATCTGTGGTGATGGTGGCCGCCGCGCAGCCGCCGCCTCCACCGCCTCCTGATGGATTTATGATCCCTAAGTGGGTCATACAGTTTGTACCCATCTTGACGGCTCTGGCTGGCGCCATCATGCTCTTTGCGATGCAACGGGCAGACGTTGACCAACTGAAGACATCGGTCGCGGAAATAAAGGCTGTGCAATCGAATCAGAACCAGATATTCGTTAGCCAACAGGTATTTGACCTGAAGATGAACGAATACGACAAGTCCTTCGCCAACATTAATTCTCGTTTGGACAAAATCGAAGGCCTTATCAACGGACTGTACGACCGGCTACCTAGCAAGAACGGAAAGTGAGCGTCTAGCTGGTAGGCAGATTAGGATAATACTGTGCCTACGCGTCGCTTACCGTATGTAGTTCCGATTGCCCCTGTTGATGGGGCTTTGAATGTTCTGACTTCGGCCTCAATCCAGTTCGTTATCGTTACGGATGATTTGGGGGCCGCATCCATACCAACAGGCACAGTGAATGTGCTTGTGAACAATGTGCCGGTCATTACGGCCGGTGTCAACGTTCTTCCCGGCACATATTCCTCGGCGCTCACGCCAGGACTAAGACAGTTGAGCATAACGCTGGCTCCGACAGGTGTCCTGAGCACCGATACTGTCTATACGGTTGATGTTACCGCAGAGGATGACCTGGGTACGGCTGGCACTGGCCGCCTAACGTTCTCGACCGGTGCTGTGGGCTTTGCGTGCTTGATGGACCGCCAAGAGCCGTTGCTCTGCCCTCTACCAGACGTGTTGATTCCGTTGTTTTCCGAGACGAATGTATCGACGACACGCACTGGTGACACCGTCTCGTCCGTTTCGGCGGACTTCAGCGGACGCGGACTGACCGCTTATGACTACGTAGAGATCACATCGGGCCCCGATAAGGGCCGGTGGATTGCACGTGCACCATCCATCAACACAGCGCGGCTCTACCATACCAATCAGGGTACATCCACTGGCCTCGTAGCGAATCAGTACCGCCGTCAAGTGTTCGCCGACCGTAATCCGGTGCACATGGTGGCCTCTAAGCTACTGCCGTACCCACACCAGAAAGTGTGGGGGTCGACCGCTACGCGCTATTTCGCTGGTTACCCGTCCGACACCAATTTCCCAGTAGGCTTTGAGGACGTTCCTGAGCATACCTTTCACGACTACATCTCAAACCCAGCTAACAGCAACGGCGGCGTCTTTGACGACCAGACTTCCAACAGGCTGAGCTTTGACCTGCTCTGCATGGACCCGACAACGGCGTCCATGTACGACCGGTACACCATCCCGCTGGCTGCTGCGGTGCGGTCCACGCTCACCGATACGGCCACGCTGACTAATGGTGCTGCTGTCGTGTCAATGTCTGGCATCACGTACCGTACACAACTCCATGTTGGCGCCACGGTAACGTTCGGCTCCGACACGACCGAATACACCGTACAAGCCATCGACTTGGTGCTGCAAGAGATCACCCTGAGTACGCCATGGGCGAGTGCCAACATAGCCGCCCAGGCCGTGCACAGGAAAATTGCCGGTACACGCACCATATCGAGCTTCGAACTCTCCAGATTCGACACTGGTGCCCACATCTTCTTCGGGCTCTCCGGTAACGTCGGTTCACCGACGTCGGACGCGGCTGACCGTGCTGGGGTGGCGTTCAAGGCCAACGCAAACAACACGGTCACGATGACAGCGCATCTCGGTGTCACGTCCACGTCGGTTGTGACCGACCTGACCCCAGCGTCATTTGTAGGGAAAGACTGGTCGGTCGAGATTGAGTTCATAGATGAGAATGCCGTTCAGGTCAGCCTGCTCGACCCGTTGGACCTCACCACGGTCAGTGCCCAGCGCACCGTAACCGTCAACGGCACTGCTGGTGCCATCAACCTGACCGGCTGGACCCTTACAACGTTTGACATCACCGACTCCATTCTCAATTCCAGAGCTATCGGCTGGTTCGACCACATCGACGTTGAGCCGGGACAAGGGACTGTCTATGTTGTACCGGGTTTGACCATCCCTGGTGGTGATGCCAAAGCACGCAAGGCACGAAACATCTACGGTGTTGGTGGTGTGGGCCATGGATGGCTCTCGTTCAATACGACGCTCGCGCTGGACCCGGCGGCGTTTCTGTCGACACAGTCCGCCACAATCTTCTTGGACACCGAGCAGTCTTTTGCCATCATAGAGTCATTCACCATTGAAGGTGGCGCCACCATAGATGTCGATGAGAACGAGCCGACGCAGCGCACGGTCAAGAAGTTCTCATTCAATCAAGGCTTCGACCAGATCTCGTTGACGTTCAAGGCCAATAATCGCGGCTATTGGTACTGCATCATAGACGGAACCAATCCTAGGACCGACACCGTCATCGCGACAGGCCTGTATGATGTTGTTGGCTCATCTCAAACGATTGAATTTTTCGGTGATGAACTAGATGTCTTCGGTGACGGTGTTCATACGATTAACGTAGTCCTTTGCAAGGAGCCCGTGCCAACCAGCCCGGTCTTCCTGCAAGGTGTAGCGCGACTTTGGGGCTCAGCCGAGACCTACAAACCGGCTGGTGCCATCATGATTGGCACGGCTTCACAGACCGCTAATGCGGATGTTACCTCATTTGATGAGGAGGCACTGTACATGATCGAAGACCTTACAACCCAAGTGGACGGCATTACAGCCCTCTTCACGACATCCATACCGTACCTGCCGGGCAAGATCCGGGTGTATTTGGATGGCGTTTTGCAGAATTTTAACCCAACCACAAGAGTCACCGAGACAAGCCCCGCAGCAGGTACCTTCACGCTGGCGTCAGTGCCGTTCGTTGGTCAAAATCTTGTCGTAGACTACATCAACACGACAAGCGTTTTCACCATGAGTGGCTTGGTCATGTCCCAGCTACTCAAGGGGCCTGTGGACCTGACCTCCCAGGTGGATGGTCTTGCGACGACGTTCCAAGTCCCAGGCGGCGACCAGTATTACAGCGGAACGCTCTCTGTTTATCTTGACGGTGCGCTCCAGAATTACACAGGCTGGATCAGTTCATTCAGCCCGCTAACTGGGGAATTCACTGTGACTGCCGCACCGCTGGTTGGACAGTTCCTCGTAGTCTATTACATCAAGTCGAACTGAGGGTTACCCGTGAAATCATACGTATCCGGACTGTTTGTTGTTTTTGTTACCCTGTTGATGCCGAGCGTAGCTTCCGCACAGATCAAGTACGTGCGCACGCTCGGTAGCCTCTCAGCGGACCCTGTTGGTGCCTGCACCAACGGTGTGCATTACTACAACACTACGATGAATCTAGAGCGCTGCTGTGTGTCTGCTGCGTGGAGTTCTTGCTCAAACGAGAACGGTAGTGTCAAGTCATACGGTGCTAAGTGCGATGCCGTCACAGACGACACCGTGGCCATCCAGGCTGCACTGACGGCACGCACAGACATCTATTTCCCGCCAGGGACCTGTATCGCAAGCAACCTCACCATCATAAACAACAATACGCGGCTGCACGGTAATGGGCCATCATCAATCATTGAAATGAAGACAGGATCGACCGGCTATCTTCTCTCGGCTGGTTCAAACGCCATTGTCATGGAGGACATGACACTTTTCGGTGGCTACACTCTATCACAGAAAGTCCCGCCAGCGGACATAGACCGTAGCGGCCTCAACATCAACACACAGAAGAACAGCCAGATTCGCGGTGTAACAATCCACGGGTTCCGTCATACCGGTATGAACTTTTCGGTGGCCACTCCTGACAGGCTGACGCACTTGGTGGTTAGCGACTCATCGTTCTACAACAACCGTGTCGCTATCTATGACCTCTCTACTACCGGTGTGATTGGCACTGCCGAGTATGTCAGGATGTCAAATCTCGACATTCACGACAACGCATTCGGTGTGTACCTGAACAGCGGCAATCAGGTCATTGTAAACTCAAAGATCACAGACAACCAGTATGGTGTCTATCTGGAGGGATTGCAATCGGCAAACAACGGCCACGGCAGTATCACCAACTGTCTGATCAATCACAACACGACTGCCATCTACACCAACCTCATCACTCTCGGTTTCTCTTTCGTTGGCAATCAGATTTTCGAGGGAGAGATTTACCTTAACGGGTCTACTGGCATCGTCATTACTGATGGTGTTGTGGACGTGAACACGTGGAAATTCGCAGGTGGTGGCATCAACAAGATTAGCAACAACTACAGCCCGAACGCCTACGGGAACGTGGTTACGCACGACATCGGTAGCGCTGACTCTACCGTTATGGTGGACAACTTCGTAACCCCTGGCGTTTGGTTGGATGGCAACAGGACCAACGAGTTCACAGTAGCATCGAATGGCAACGGCACCGCCGCCACATTTAATCTAGACCCGACAGAGCGCTTCATTTCGATAACATGCGCTGATACGGACGGCTGCACTGGCACCATGCAAGAAACTTCGGCCGTGATAACACAAGAGGCCACTGTGTGTAGCGCGCCGGGCAGCACTGGTGTTGTGTACTTCCCTGTTGTTCTCAACACTTTCGCTGCACCGTCGAAGGTGTCCACACAAGGCACAATAGCTGGTGAATGCTTCAACATGACGTACTTGAAGACTGTCAATAATCTTTGGGTCGTCACTGGCACATGGGGAGGTGGTTTACCGCTCACTGGTGGTACGATGACGGGCACGGCCACCTTTGTGCCTGGGGCTATCGTCTCTATCAATGCTGGTGGTCAGGTGATCTCCACAGCGAACCCGCTAACAGCGGCTGTAACCGACGCCAGCATCCTGGCCAACCCAACAGCATGCGGGACGAATGAGGTTCTTGCTGGGGTTGCTGTCAACAACGCAGCCAGAGCAACCATCGACTGCGAAGGCGACGTTAATGCGACGTCTATAGTGGTGGGTAATGCGACCGTTAACGGGTCTCTTTTGGCCAACAGTGGAACAATTCTCGGAGCTACAACGTCTAATCCGACACAGATATCAGGTGTGCTTACCGTAGCCTCAGCAATTCAAAACACTTTCGGCATTGCTTGTACTAACGGTGTAACTGGTTCTGTATGTGTTCAAGACGACTTCTCCGTCAACACTGGAATGTCGTTGAATGGCTACAGTGACTCGTATGAGACCTCACCAGCAGCACTGTCCGGTGATGTTACCGATTACACAGGCTGTGCAGGTTTCTCAACATGTCGTATTGACTCTGGTGGTTCCGCACGCAACATAGTTTCCCTCGGAAATACAGGACGCGGTAGGCAGGTTCGTATATGCGCGGTTAACGCTACCGGCGCCTTGACACTGAAGCATGAGGACGCTGCTGGCACTCCAGCGATGCGTTTCACATTCTCTGGGGCCACAGACCGTGTGATAGCAGCAGGAGAGTGCCGTCGAATCTACTACGACAATGTGTCATCACGCTGGAGGGAAGACCTTTGAGTTCCGTCCAATTACTACTAATGCTTGCCATAGCTGCTGACAGACCAATTCTGATCACTGGCGGGCAGTCACTCAGTATTGGTGTTCTTGGTGGAGGCAACTCCAACGCTGGCGGGCAGGTTGGCAACAACTTGATGTGTGCATCTGCAAGACGTGATATGGTGTCGCTGAACTGGGAGGTCATAAGCCCAGCATCCACACAGATGGCCACCATCTCTAGCAACATTCCTGCCTGCAACCCATGGCCATCTGTGTGTTTGAACAACTTTGTGGAGCCACCTGGGGTTGGTTTTGCTAATCACTATCAAGTGCTGACAGGCAAGAGCACATACTTTGCCGAAATGGGACGAGACGCCAGCGCTTACGTTCCATGGATGCAGCCAAGCTCTGCTGCGTTCAGTCATTTGAATCTACAACTGGCTGCACAGGGCGCAAAGCCGTACCCTGACAATGGCTACTGCGCGGCGCTCTACATTATCCATGGCGAATCAGACCACCTTGTAGGTACATCTACGGCCTCATATGAAAACTACCTTCTCGACTGGCGGAACAATGTTGCCGCTCTATGCAACTCTGTAACGTACCAGCAGGGTCGGCCACTCGTCGCATTTGTAGATCAAGTGTCCAGTTACACTGACACCAGTATGGGGTCGTCTACGTCGAGTGCAATCGACATGGCACAATACGCTGTCGCTAAGAACAACCCGACCACACACAAACTGATTGGAGCCAAGTACATTGCTCCTGGCGGTTACGGAGGCCCGCACGGCTACGCTACTGCGTCTCGTTTTTGGGGTAAGATGGCAGCCAAGGCCGTCAGCAGTTACGAGAGCACAGGCCAGTGGGACCCAGTGTGGCCGGTGGCCTACGCGCGCAGCGGAGCTAACGTGGTCGTCACGTACAATGTTCCTGTACCGCCACTCGTACTGGGCACTGGGTGCAATGGTGATGGGATCACGGTGACCGCTCCTGCTGATGGTAACTTCGGCTTCAGTTACTCTACAAGCGCCATATCATCAGTAGCTCTCTGCACCGGAACAAACACACCGATAACCGGGTGCTTTGCTCCCGTAACATGCACCGGCTCTAATACGCCGGTTCAAGGTTGTGCACGCGCTGGGCAGAACGTTGCCGGTGTGTCTTACGTGCTAACAACACCGGGAAGCGGTATTGCTCGCTACGCAAGTGTGGGCACGGCAGGCGCAGCCCCCGGGCAGGCTACCGGTGTTCGTGGCCTGCTTTGTGACTCCGATACAATGACCGCAGACGGCTACCGCATGCGTAATTGGGGAGCACAGACTGGGCACTCTACATTGGACCTAGTCCCGTAAAACAAACAAGAACCCCTTACTGAAACGGTGTCGACTTATGGAAAAGTCTCCTGAAACGATTGATGTTGTACCAGAGCCCCAGCAAACTATGCCCAAATTGACAGATGCTGAACGCAAGGAATTGAACGCGTTCAAGGAAAACGGTTCCAGGCTCATGCTGCGTATTGGGGAGATTGAGGTCAAGAAGATGCAGCTTGACCACGAAGCCCTTCAGGCCCGGCAGGCCGTCCTGAACAACGACAAGGCGTACATTGAACGTCTCGTACACATCTACAAGTCTCATGGCGTAGATGGTGAGAAGGTCGGTTTCGACCCCGAAACTCTCACGTTTCGGCCGAAGCCTGAAAGCGGCGGCGGCGGCGGTAACACCAGCTTGAACTGAGGTATTGGCCATCTTTTGTGCTTATTTAGAGCACAAAAGATGGCCGTTTTCCTTTTGGGTCGCGGACATCTCAAACCTACGGCTCTCTCAGCTTCGCTGACCGGCCCCTCCCAAAAGAGACGTTCATGTTTAATTTCCGCGATTCAAATGTTACCCTCAAGCGCATCAAGGATGTTGCGCTGGCCTCTACGGTTGCCAAGGAAGGCAGCCTGATGATGTCCGTTCTTGAAGACGGCGTCGAGAAGGTTGCTCCTTGCGCTGGTGGTGCTGGTGAAGTGCCGGTAGGCTTCAGCATGCTCGACAACGAGTCTTTCGTTGACGACGTCGCTGTCGAGACCATCACGGTTCCTGCCACTGCTCCGTATACTGTCACCCTCACCAACGGCAACATCGCTGGTACGGGCCCGGCCTCTTACGAGGTTCGTGTTCCGGGCGTGACCCAGAACGCAGCCGTTGGCGCCGGTCAGTTCGCTGTGACGAACGTTTCCGGTGGCGTGCTGACTTTCAACGTCGCCCAGGCCGGTACTTCCTACACGGTGACCTACCGCTTCAACCTGACCGCCGCGCAGGCTCTCCAGCGCGGCCTGACCGGTAACACCGCCGACGGCGGCCCCGGCCAGCGCGCAATCAACAACCTGTCTAGCGCGCAGTTCAAGCAGGTTACCGTGATGAGCGGCCACGGCGAGATCTTCACCAAGGAATTCGATGTCCTTGTTGATTGGTCCGCTGCGGCTCCGACCATCAAGACCGCTGCTGGTGGCCGTGTGACCATCGGTGGTGCTGGCACCACCCTCACCCAGGTTCGCGTCATCAAGGTTCCGACCGAAGCTGATCCGCACCTCGGTCTGGCAATCGACATGACTGCCTGATCTGATTAGATCCTAAAATCTGGATCTGAACCATCAAGCCACCCAATTGGGTGGCTTTTTGGTTATTTGGATAACACCATCGGTCGGTAGAGCGCCGTGGTTACCTCGCAAACTTTTTGGTTTTGGCTCTTTCGATTCAAATCCAACTTTTGAACACCAAAACCCAAACCAAAACAGTTGCCGCCTGTAGGCGGCTACGAGGTATACAGTGAATTCTCCCTACGCCCCAAAGCGCGTAACGCTCGCCCAGACTGGTTCTGAGGCGGCCGGTAACGTGTCTGTTCCGGCCGGTCGCATTAACCCGCGCACCGGCACCGTCATTGAGTCCCAGTCTGAAGCCCTCATCGGCTACAACGGCGAACTCAACGCGGGTTCCAAGCAGGAAATCCTCCAGGCTATCTCTGTCCTCCAGAAGCAGATGTCTGCTGGCAAGGTCAAGCGCACCAACGTGCAGTCTTCGGCCGACCGCCAGAAGCAGCATGCCAAGCTGGTTGAAGCGTTCCACGCGCAGGACGGTGGCAAGTCTTGGATGGCCATCGGTGAAGTACTTGGCGACGAAATCTGGACGACCCTCGGTCGCGAAGGTTTTGCCCGCAAGGTGATGATGATCAAGCAGTTGGCCCAGGGTGAAATCGGCCGTCTGCGCGTTCGTCGTAAGGACGTTGTTTCTTACTTCGTCGTGTCTTCTCCGAACGTCGTTGCATCACAGGTCCGTCAGTTCTACGTCTACCCGCCTGAGTTCTACATCATCGCGAACATCCTCATGGAGGACCGCGAGATCGCCCAGTCTCCTGGCGACCTGCTGGAAGACAAGTATCAGGACGGCCTTGAGCAGATCCTGAAGCAGGAAGACGTAACTTGGTTGAACCTTGCTCGTAGCGCGGCTGCGGCAGCGAACGACCTGTTCTTCTTCAACACGTTCACCCCGAGCGTCTTCAGCCAGATGCAGATTCAGGTGTCCCGTTGGGGCATCCCGGCCGTAACCAGCTTGCTGGCTTTCGACCTCTGGAACGACATCCGCACTGACAGCGAGTTCGCCTCCTACTTCGACCCGGTCACCAAGCACGAGTTGATCATGGAAGGCTCCCTCGGTAGCTTCTTCGGCGTCCAGCTTATCACGGACGCTTTCCGTCACGACACGCTCCGCGTGCTCTCTGACGGTGAAGTCTACATGCTCGGCGCTCCGCAGACCCTCGGTGGCATGACCGTCCGCAAGGAACTGGCCACCAAGAACATCGACCTCTACAGCCAGGGCCGCCCTGAGCGTGGTTGGTTCATGGAAGAAATCCTCGGCATGAGCATTGTCAACAGCCGTGCGATTGTCCGTGGTCAGCGCGTCTGATTGATGTAGCCTGATACAGGCCAAACAAAAAGCCCGGCTCAAAAGGCCGGGCTTTTTGTTTGGCTTTATGTACAAACGGGAGACCCCATGCGACCGTCTTTTTTCGACTTATTGGCCTTGGCTAGAAGGACCGTAGCGGCTGGCGCTACCGATGTGGCGGCCGAAATCCTCGTAATAGCCCTCCAGGCACCCGAAGCCGCCAGCGACATGGACCGGGCGGCCCGTCTTGCCAGGGCCGCCGAACGCGTCCAGGCGGACGACCTAGACGGCGCCGAGATGGAGCTTCAAGGTCTAGATGGTCTTGACGAAGAAGAGCGCCAGGAAACGCTGGACGACGAAGAATTGAACCGCCCCATGCTGGAGGTGCTTAAGGACGACGAGCCCATCAACATGGACACAGGCGTTGGTGTAGGCATTGGAGAGATTCCGATGGCCAGCGTCATCCATGAATTGCGTGCGCTGGCAGAGGCAAACCCATCACAGGCCGAAGCCTTACTGGAAGCGGTCCAGATTCTGGAGAACGGTCATGAATGAAGCTTGGGCTCTACTGATTGCTCGTACGTGGCACGAGGGACGCCACGACATTGCGGCCGACATTCTGGCTACGTTGCACGGCAACGACCAGCAGGCGTTGGTGCAGGCGTCCAAAGCGGCCGAACACACCATCGGCGACGACTCCGGTGCGCTGCTGGAGGCACTTCACGACATCCTCGATGAGACCGGTTTCCAATCCATCCTGAAGATCTCCGAGAAGCGTTGCAAGGAACTGAAGAACCTGAAGCCGTCCATGACCTACACGCGGCCAGGACCTCAGTAACCGCTATGGCAGCCCCAGGCATTCTACAACAGAATGACCCGTCGACTCGTGCCGAATTCTCCGACAGCATCGAGATGGATTGGGACCCGCCGGTTCTGGATAAGATTGAAAAGCATGGCCTATGGCCGCGCATCCTGGCTAGGTTGCGCGTTGAGCCGGAAGGGCTAAACCGCGCCGGTAGCGGCGGCCACGGTACCGTGTACACCGTGCCAGAGATCGACCGTGCCATTAAGGTCACAGACGACCGTGTGGAGGCACGTTCTGCTCTTACGCTGATGCGCCGTCCGATGGACGAAGCGTATCACGTGTATGACGTGTTCCAAGTTGAGGGCTTCGACATCTACGTCATCTTCTGTGAATTGCTCGAAAAGCCCGACTACTTCTTCGGCCGCGAGTTTAACACTTTTGGCCACATGTTCGGCTACGTCCTCAACAAAGACAACGTGAACAGCTACTCCGCCATGATTGCCGAGATGCTTGCCGATATGGAAAAGAAAGGCGAGCAGATGAATGAGGAAGACTTGGCCAATTACGAATCGTTCATCAGCTTCCTGCACAAACTCGTTGATGGGCTTGACGAGCGCGGCATCACGTTTAAAGACGTTCAAAAGGGCAACATCATGAAACGCCCTGACGGCCAGCACGTACTGATTGACATTGGCCACAAGAGTAAGGCTCCTTTCGTGCAACTCGAAAAGGCTCAAGTGTTGGAAGCGCTTGCCGAGGTGTTGGCGGCTGTTAAGAACTTCACCATCATCAAATGAAGGAACATCAGATGAACCCGAAGACCCTGAAGCCCATTGAAGCCGCCACCGAGACCGCTCCAAAGCGTTCCGTGCTGGACCGTTTGTTGAAGCGCCAGCCCGTCAAGGCCGATGCAGAGCGGCCTTCATTCAATGAGGCTGCTTTGCCGTCCGAATTGCGTGCGATGGTCGACTACTGGTTTGCCAAGTCCTGGCGCCCGCCGTATGGCCCCTCTGCTCTTGAATTGGCAAACGCCTACAGCGCACGTCTTGGTAAGTATGAAGACGGATTGGCGTCCTCTGTTAGCCACGTCTTTGCGGGCTGGATGACCGACATGGTGGCCAATGCCTGGGGCATCTTCAAGGAGAGCTTCAATCAGGCAGAAAGCCAGTACCGGCTGTTCCCAGAACATCTCAAGGGCACCGAGGAAACCGCGTTCAAGCAGGTCTATCGTCCTGCGCTAGCGACCATCCAAACCGACTTCGAGACTGATGTTTCCGTTGTGATCTCAGAAAGCATCCCGGTCTGGGACGTGCAGAACAATGTCGGCTTTACGGTCGCGTTTTCTGCGGACGGTTACCGTGCTCCGGGTATCTCGGTCACGGTTCACGAGAAGAACAAAGACCACGCCATCGCGTTCGTCGAGGCTTTCAAGAAGACTGTCACGGCTTCCAACATCTACCGTGGGAAGCAGTTGACCTTCTCGGAGGGGCGCGTCAAGTTCACCAAGGTTGTTCCGGCCAAGTTTGAGGACGTTGTTGTCGACCGCAACACCATGGCACTTGTGCAGTCGAACACGGTGGCCTTGTTGGCCCGCCGTGACCGGCTGAACCGCTGCGGCGTCGGTACCAACCACGCAACCATTCTGGCTGGACGCCCAGGCACGGGCAAAACCCTCCTGACGCGCGCTGTTGCGACCGCTCTGACCGGACAGGTCACCACATGGATCGTTACCGGTAAGGCGTTCTACGGCCCGTCTGCGGTGGAGAGCTTCTACGACGTGGTGCGCGCGTTCAAGCCGTCCTTGGTCATCTTTGAAGACTTGGACATGATGGCTCGCGACCGCAACCAGTCTCCACACGGCAACGAGATTCTGGGCGAGCTATTGAACCAGATGAGTGGCCACTCCGACAACAACGACATCATCACGCTGGCCAGCACGAACGACATGAGCGTGCTGGATGCCGCCATTGCTGACCGCCCGGAGCGCATGGGCACCAAGATCGAGATCCCGTTGCCTGACCGCACACAGATCCGGTCCATGTTCGAGAAGTTCGCAGCCCAGTACGAGGCTTCATTTGCACTTTCTGACGCTGAATGGTCCTTGGTGCTCAAGAACTGCGACGGGTTCACGGGCGACTACGTCAAGGCAACGCTCAAGCGTGCCATTAGAGACAAAATCTCGAACGCAAAAGCATCCACCGAGGAAACCGCCATCGTGCTTGGCCAGCAGGACTTGTTGCGCGCGATCGGTGAAATGCTGCGCTCGAAGCAGGTCGGTGCCAAGAACCACACCTGACTCAGAAGCAGACGTCAGTCAAGATCTGCCGCAGCAGGCCGATGTAGCGCTGCTCGTCGGCGGGCCAGATCTCCAGCAATCGGTCCATTTCTTGGTACACAATCGTGTCGTATTGGGCCGCGTAGACCAAGCGCATTATTGAGTAAATTTCGACTTTATCTCCCGCTACACACCCGGGAAGCTGGCAGTTGGTCGTGCAGGCGGCCGGGACGTTCTCGGTGATGTTTGTGTACGTTTGTGCTTCCTCGTCACCAATCAACACCACGTATGGGTAGGCATCGGCCCGCCACGACAACCCCAGCGGGTTAGCCGGGCAGGAGACCTGCGCGAGCACATCGTAGCTCGGTTCGGTAGCATTGCCGTTCGCAAGTAGCCCGGAGAGTGTTGCCTGGAACACCCCTACCGGTGCTAGGTCCTGAACGACACGCCCCGGGAACTGAGACTGGCCAGCTATGTCGCCCGGGAAAACGACCAGCCCGAAGTGATGCTCCGTGTTGGCTAGGTCTCCACTGTACTGTATGATGGCCTGCTTCAGCGCGTCAATGTAGTCCTGCATGGAACCAGAGATGTCGATTATGAACACCATGTCGACCTTATCGTGCGGGTTCAAGTCTTCGTCGACAAGCCCGTCACAATCGTCGTCTTTGCTGTTGCAGATCTCTTCCTGAGGGACAACCGCGCCAACACAAGCGTCCCACTGGCCCATTTCACATGCGTGCTGGCCCGCTACACACTCACCAACACCAGCAAACTCATCCGCACAGGCCTCTGTGATGTGGTCCACTACACCATCACAGTCGTTATCCCATGCGTCGCACATCTCAATTGACGTGCCGACAAACACGCACGGTCCAGGGATTCCAGGCGGCTGGCAAACACTTGCGCCGACGCCACATGAAAGACCGTCACTGCACAAGACAGTTTCGCCTATGATGCACGGGCAATCCAAGCCTTCATCCACGGTGCCGTCACAGTTGTTGTCGAGGCCGTCACATATTTCCGGCTGGACCGCTTGTGCTGTGCAGTTTGCCCATGTACCTGCGATGCAGGTTTCAACACCGTTGCCACAGGCGGTCGTACATAGACGAAATAGGTCCTCGTCTACGTCGCCGTCACAGTCGTCGTCTACGTTGTTGCATGCTTCGTTGCTCGGGTATGTCGCGCCTACGCACAAGAATTCTGCACCTACGCAGTGCTGGCGTCCTGCGCGACACACGCCAAGATATTCGTCTGGTCCACAAAAATCGTTCTCTCCGCGCACGTCGTTATCGACTACTCCGTCACAGTTATCGTCTTTGAGGTTACACAACTCTCTGCTCGGTAGAATTTGTCCCAAGCAGGCTGTCCAGCCACCATCAGAACATGCGCGCTGACCGCTCTTGCATTCGCCTTTTCCAACACCGCCATCAGGACCGGTCCAACAATTCAGCGGGTCGATGTTATCCACCTGACCATCGCAGTCATCATCCAGCCCGTTGCAGGATTCTGGTTCCGGGGACCGTGGTGGCACGCATCCAGGCCATCTTCCTTCCACGCACACGACCCGTGCAGACTCGCATTCGCCTACATCGGTACCGCACGTCTGTAGATCTCCATCCACGCACGCGCAACCTTCATTGATCCGGCCATCACAGTTGTCGTCAATGTGGTTGTTGCACAGTTCGCGCAGTGTTGGGTCATAGAATCCCACGGAACCATCAGCACTTGGCTTGCATGACACATCCGAGAGTTCCAGTGGGTCGCAATTGTCGCAACCGACCACCAAAACCAGCAGCAATCCCAAAAATGGACGCATATCTTGGCACATAACAGGGAGCTTTTAGCGCTTTGCGTGCCGTTTTTGTGGGCTGAATGGCTCTTTTGCGGATCAAATTTACCTACAAAAGCTATCTAGCTGTTCTTGGTTCCATTTTGGCTTATTTGAACTCCGTGCTTTCAAAGCACACCCTTTCGCCTCAACTTTCGACGTACCGCTAGGCGACCAAAGAACCTTTAGGAATGGCAATGCTGAACACACATCTGCACAATTCGTCAGCACCGCCATGTGAGGTATCACGTGGATAGCACGAACCTCGCAGAATCCGCAATGTATTGGGACCCCCTGTACCAAAAGCGTTCCGAGTTGGGACGTCAATCCCCTGGGGGCTACACCTATTTCGGACCGCCACCTGACGCCGGAACCTCGTACGGCAGTTGGTGGGATCCTGCTGGTTATGGTGTGATTGCACCGATCACGCAGGACACAACCGCTCTCTATAGCCCCGTCACTGGTACTGCTATGGAGTTTGAGGGCGTTTGCTCCGACGACATGCTCGCGGCAGTTCTTTCCTACAAGGGTGAGTTCGAGTTGCTTCCAGCCACTCAAACCGGTCATACGTGTTTGACGACTGCAAAGATTTTCAAACATGCATGCCCAGCCCTTTTCAATCCGTTTACGGGTGAGGAAATCACCCAGGAGTACAAACTGATGAAGACCAACAAGGAAGCTGCTGCCGCGAAGACCAAGACGCAGGCTGCCAGCAAGATGGAACTCGTAGGCCCAGGAATGGGCAGTGTTCCAAACTCTGTAAGCAAGCCCGACCTTAAGGCTACGGGCCTCCCCAAGCTGGACGCGTCCAAGCCGGTTGACCACAAGTCTGCCGACAAGGGCAAGGACAAGCTTTCCAAGAGCAACGGTTCAGGTTCTGACGAGAAGGAGTCGGAGAAGAAGGTCAAGCCGTCTTCTATCAAGCCGGTTCATGACGTCAAGATCCCTGACATGAGCAAGGCCGCCAAGGCTGTCGACCAGATGAGCGACGAGGAACTTCTCGACGCCGTCGAGGCCGAGCTTGCAACGGCTAACGAGGAAGGCTTCTGCCCGCCGGGTAGCGAAGGTCTGAAGATCACCGTCAAGGAGGAAGAGGAGGGCGAAGAGAAGGCCGCTCCGGACATGTCCTCTGAGACGTCTCTGGACCTCTCTCTCGAAGAGGAAGGCAAGCTCGGTGAGGGTCTGTCGACGTCTCCTGAGGGTGCGCCGCCTGTCCCGGGCGCTCCGCCTGCTGCACCGGGCATGGAAGACGACAGCATCCCGCTGCTCCACGAAGGTTCCGACATGGAAGGCTGGCCTATGCCTATGGCCAGCGCCAACAAGCAGCTTGTAGCGAAGCTCAAGAGCACTGCTGCCGCGCTGCGCGCTGGTGTTGCGGTCGACGAGAAGGAACTCCAGAGCCTTATGGCCAAGGCTGCCGGTATCGTGCGCGCTGGTAAGGGCGTTACGAAGACTCCGGCTAAGACCAAGGCCGAAGCTCCACAGTCTACTGATGCCACCGCATCACAGCTTCAGAAGCTGACCGACATTGTGGCCAAGCTCGTGGAGAAGGTCAACGCTATGGACATGCCGATGCCGCCGCCTGCTGGTGGGCCTCCGGCCGGTCCTGGCCTTATGCCGCCAGCAGGTCCGCTGGCTAAGGGTGAAGGCGAAGAGGAAGAGATGTCCGCACCGCCGGATATGTCTGCTCCTCCGGCTCCAGAGGGCATGCCACCGGCTCCTCCGGCTCCGTCTGCACCTCCCGCTGGTGATGGTGGCGTAAAGACCGACGAAATGCAGGTGGAGGAGATCATGCAGGAAGATGAGAAGGCTGAGGGCGTACACTTCGAGGTCCTCCAGTCCATGGATGACATCGAGAAGGAAGGCATCTCTGCTGATGCCATCGACTGCCGTCTCTACGCGGCTGGTTCTGCCAACCCGTTCTGGAACGTGTCTGTACACGGCGAGCCTCTTGCCCGTATCGACCTCCAGAGCCAGGACCGTCCTGAGGAGATCAAGGCCCTGTTCGTGAGCCCGACTTACGGCGAAACGATTGCCAAGGCCTCCGCAATGGTCAAGGGCGGCCTCCGCGCTGTTCTTGCTTCTTCCCGCGCCCGTTACTTTGCCCTCAAGGTCGACAAGACCGAGATCGGCAAGCGTATCGAAGCGTCCGTCAAGGCTGACGCCGACAAGGTTGTTGCCGAGAAGCTTGGTGAACTCCAGAACAAGTTCATCGAGTGCATGGCAACTGCTGCAATCGGTTTCGACCGTAACTTCTTCCCTGGTGGCAACCCGCTGAAGGACTCGTTCTTCCAAGTCCTCAGCCAGTTTGGCGTGGAGAACGCCAAGGCTGTGCGCATCATTGAGGCGGCTTTTGCTGACGGCAGCGCTCCGTATTTCAAGGCGCTGGCTCAGCAGGCCACCAAGCTGATGGACATGGAGAAGACCGCGTTCAATCAGGTGCGTGCTACCATCCTCGAAGCTGGCGTTGTTATGCCGGTCGTAGAGGCTGCGGCTGCTCAGGTTGACCCGGTCGGCAAGACCATGAGCCAGTTCTTGACTGAGGCTTCTCTGAACATGGAGGTCCTGGCGTCCCAGGAAGAGCCGATGTCCGAGCGCGACAAGCTCGCCTCCGAACTCGGTTTCCCTCGTAAGCAGCGGTGATTCGTGGACCCGGTTTCGACCGGCCCAAAAGGGAAGGCTGGCCTGGATTTCACGGCCAGCCTTCCCGACGTGGGTCCTGAAGCGCTGGACATGACCGTCCAGATGGATTCATCTGGCACGGGCATTCTTTTGCGCGACAAGAACCGGCGTCTACTCCTTCAATTGAATGGCAATCAGATTGCCGAATTGGCCCGTGAAGGCGTGCTTGATGTACGTACCCCGGACATGCTCAAGAAGAGCGTGGTGGAGTACTGGAAGGCACGCCGGGCTGCACCAGCATGGCCGACGTCTTTCTCTCTGGCTCTGCCGGAGGAAATCAACGCGGCCGAGTTGCACGGCAAGCTCAAGCTGCTGATGGACTGGCTTCAGGAACGTGAAGACCTGACCATCAATGTGGCCGGTGTTCTACGGGTTGTCCAGCAGCCCGCCCCACAACCAGCCGCGCAGCCCGAGCAGTCTACGCCGATACCAGAGCAATCCGAAGAGCCTGCCGCACCGTCTGAACAATCTGAACCTCCCGCAGAAGAACCAGCAACAGAACCCGTGCCAGAGTCAGCACCATCAGAGCCAGACGCTTCCGAACCACCACCTGAGTCGGCTCCTGAGGACGAAGAGGAGCCTGAAAGCGAGCCCTCAGATGACAAAGAAGCGTGATTACGGCACATATTTCCATGAAGAGGTCCTTCCGATGATCAAGGACCACCAGTGGGCCAATGTGCTGCATCTGGTGGGTTACGGACGTCGTGCAGACCCTGTGTGGGACCCGAAGCGCCAGACACTCAAGACTACCCTGGTGAACAAGCAGAAGAAGGCTCTGGCGACGTTGACCGTGACACCGTCGTATACGAAACCGAACGACGGTGAGTTCTTGTGCCGTGTGACCGCGTTCGACTCGTCCGGGCCAACCGTATCTCTGCACAAAGCTTTCAAGAACAACCCAAGAACTGACGCCATCGAGTTCATGAAGGCCGTTGCCCGCGTGTTGAAAGAGTGGGGTCGGGCCAAGAAGGATAGAGCGTTGGGCGCCGCTCAGGTCGAGGCTGCCGTCTACTACAGGCTCCAGCCAACAGGTCTATCAATCCAGCATAACTCAACCTATAGTGATGATACCAAAGCTGCTGGCCTGATGGTCTTCTCCTCCCCATTGGATGTCTTTCGTACACATGACGCTAGAAGCGCATATGGTGATGAGGTAGTTTGTATTGAGGCCGCTTCACATAAAGAGCATGGTGACGCTGAGGGTGTGCTGATAGAACCACAGAAGGCAAAGGTTATTGCCCGCATCCCGTTGAAGCTGTACGCTGAACTTATGGTTCGCTTGTCCGGCCAGTATCTCGTTGACGAAGATGTTGAAGAACAAGCCGAGAATTTGGACTATGAGGCTGAAAAGGCCATTGAGAAGCGCTTGCCGGTTGCATTGACTGTTTGGTCGCGCTATCTCGACAAGCTGCGTAAAGATCAAGAACCGACACAAGCTGAGTTGCTTCAAGCGCTAGCAGACCGCATTGAGGCTGGACCGGATCGTGTTCCAGCATTGATGAAGAAATATCCAGAGTACGCCGACTGGGTCCAGTATTTGGCTGACCACGACGTTACCGGTACGCAGAAGTACCTTGATTGGGCTGTTAGAATCTTTGTTTCTGAGTTCCCACTGAACACTGATAATCCACAAGCTTTCGGTGCTTACGTGGCAGAACTCGTTCGGCAGTATCACGAAATTCAAAAGCTCCTTGGCAAGAAAGCACAAGTCAATAAGGACATCAATAAGTACAAAACAACGCGCTACCTAGATAGGTCTATGGACCAAGACCGTCGAGCACTCAAAGAAATACGTGAACACGAACGAGCCGGTAAGCCGCCCAAGGTCGTGTTTGAGAAGGATGGCTGGAAGGTCACCGAGTTGTTCTCACGCGAGCAGCTATGCACGTTTGGTGAGGGCACAGAGTGGTGCGTTTCAAAGCCGCCGCCAGACCCAGGTTTGAGCTACGACTCGTACATGGACAAGAAGGACCCAAGGTTCTTTGTAGTTACGTCGCCAGACCACAATAAATTCTTGGCGTTCTTCTCGGGCGGTGTTTTGACTGAGTTCCGCGATAAGAGCGATTCATCGCTCTTATTCGGCCAGCCGCCGTACAATGTGCTACTTGACGTAGCCAAAAAGCTGGGGTTGACCGTTAACGGTGGTACCGTGGAGAGGAGATATTTTCTCCTCTTTCATGTTGTCATAGGCGACGTAATTGACGCGCTAGAAGCTTACATGAATCTGGTATCCAAGGAACCAGAGTACACAGGAAATGAAACGCTTGAAGAATTGCATAAAGGACTATCAGAGTTCATAGACACCATCGGTATTATCGGGTACTCGGCAGACCCGGCAGAGTTGAAATCCGCTATCACCAAGGTAAAAAGAGTTCTCGACAGACTAGACGTCAGTGTAGACCTGCGTGAGGTTGCTGATAAAAATCTAGTTGGGCGCAGTATCCAAGTAGCATTGAACCTGCTAGTGGCCATAGATTATGCGTCGCGGTTGCCCGAAGAACGTGTGTTCTACGACAGTGTTCTGGAGCGCATCAGAGAATACGCATTGAAAATTCTTGGTGAGAAAGAGACGTCCACCATACTGAATGGACCGCAATGACGACCAATCTCATTGACCGTACGCCCGTTCCGGGCTCTTTCGGGGTGCCAGTAGGCATCAACGTGGACCTGCATCTGCAAACAACCGGGACGATTGCATCCAACACGGTCAGCGTGCGTATCAATAACGTCTATGCCGTGCAGAATGGTGTATTCCAGCCGAACTATGCCGGTACGCTGGTCTCGGACGGTTCTGGTGGCTGGACCATCTCCATTAATCCGACGACCAACCTCGCGTACAACTCTACGATTTCGGTGCGCGTGCAGGCTACCGAGCAGCCCGGCAGCGTGGCGTTCGACCAGACGTACACATTCCAAACCATCCGCAACATACAGGCGGCTGGTGCGGTCCGGTATTACGAGGAAGGCGACCTCATTGAAGCTGACCTGTACGTGCACGAGGACGAGACGCTCGTGCCGGGCGTACTGGACACGTGCACGTTCTCGCTGTTGCGCCAAGGCACAACGCTCCAGACGTTCAAGTTCGATAATGTCACCAGATTGGCCGACCAAGACGGCTACTTCTCGGTACGGCTTATCCATCCTCCAGAGGTCAATCAGGAGTGCACCTGGGAATTCTCGGCGTCCGTGGATGGCTATCAAGCACCGGGCGTCGGAACAATCAACCTAGCCGACGACCTAGTGTGGGTCGGTCGGGATGGGCAGGAGGTGCCTGACATCTCCAACACCACGCAGCCCGCGCTGCGTACGGCTGCTACGCTTCCACGCCACACGCCGTCCGAGTATGGGGACAAGGCCATCCAGTCCGAGGCTACACCTCAGTATGAAGTGGTTGACCTGTCCAAGTCCGGCACAACGGATTCACAGCCGACCGTGCTGGTTGACTTGGATTTCCTCGACTCCGACCAGTATGTCCAGACTCTCACCGGAGACCTTCTGTACACGGGCGGCGGCAACAGGCTTCTACCCGGTATATCGAGCACCAGCACGCTGTTCCTGCAAGACACCGACGAGATTCCACCAACGTTTGGAGCCCGCACGTTGGTCGAACCGACCGTCCAGAACCTGCATCCAAACAGCAATCTGCTGACCAATCCATTCACGGTCACCTTACCGGACCCAACCATCCGGGCCGACGTCGAACTATTGGACCTTACGGCAGATTCATCTGTCAAGCAGGTCCACTACCTTGTCGAGGGCTCTATTCTGTTCGACGGCTCCCCGAGGACGCTGCGCATTGTGGGTCCAAAGGTAGCGGTCACGCCTGGACAGAACGTCTATGCCGGGATTCTGGCGCGTAACAAGCTGCGTGATTCCTCTGTTACGCTCGACACATTCGCATTGCGTGTACGGTTCTACAACAGCCTCGACGTCGAGGTGTATTCGATCGACTTCAACTTTGATGTGTTCGACTTTGAGACGGATGGCCTGAACCTCATGAGTGGTTTGGTGCCATCCGGCAGCATTCCCGGTACAACTGCCAAGGCCTCCATCGAGTTGGTCACTGGCTCCTGGGAAGGCTGCGACCTCATGGAATTGTGGTTAGCTGCACCATTCATTCAGTATGCTTCTTACGCGACGTCGCCCGTGGTTGGAACCGCCGCAGCTACCCGCCAACTGGATTCTTTCCGCTTTCAAGGGCCCGGCAACCTCAACTGCCGGTATGGTTCAATTGAGATGGAATATTTTCCTCAATTCGAGGGATTCCCGCCGGTCAACACCACCCTGTGGGATACTCGGGCCGGTGGTCTCTCTGGCTACACACTGCGGCACCGTTCTGATGGGCGGTACGAACTGACCGCTTACGACGGGGCCGGTCTCACCGCTACCGCCCTGTCTGCGCCGGTCTCGTTGGTGGCAGGGGAGGAACAGGTCGTGAAGGCGTCTTGGACGCCCACCAGTCTTCAGATCACACGGAATCAGCTTGTGCTGGCCACCACGTCTGGTGCGTTCAACCAGCCAACAGGGCCCCAGGCTTATGTGTGGATCGGTACACGCTATGACCAGACCGAGGCCATGCTGGCGGAACTACACGGCATGCGCGTGATTGGAGGCTGACCGATGCCCAGTAACCTTGTGAGGACAAAAGAAGACGAGGCACTCTGGGAGCGCGCCAAGAAGGCCGCCAAGGAGTCGTCCGGTAAGGATGACAACTGGGCGCTCACCAATCACATCTTTCAGAAGATGAAGACGGCTCACGCCAACGCAGACATTCTGGAAGAGGCGGCAACCACCGTGCAGAGTGCACAGGATAGTTACTACACATGGCTTGAGGGTCGTAATTTCGAGCTAACACCGACGGATGCTGGTTCCCACAAAGACTGGCTCGCAAAAGCACAAGCCGCTCTGTCTGCCTTGAAAGAGTTAGAACGCGCCCATGCACGCGGAAACAACTATCCTGTAACGAAATACTCAGCAGACGAGCAGGCACAGATTACCAGTACCATCGCTCTTCTGGAGCGCACACTCGTATCTATGTCGATGATCAAGATCAAAAAGGAAGATGAAGACCCGCTTTTGAAGCTCCTGAGGTGACCACGTGTACGCTGCGTTCTGGATAGACCCCAATGCAAAGACCGATAACGAACGTGTTGTCATCGTACGCCCATTTGTTGAGAAGCCTACTATTGCGTGGAGCATCCTCAGCGCTGCGCTTCGTGAAGATCGCACTGGTGGCATACTTGCTGGCCCGCTCGATAATCTCAAGGCGGCCATCGACGCCGTAGAGGCCAAGGACCAGACATGGTCATCTGACCCGGACCAGATGGTGGCCGCGATCACCGTGCTGGTTGAGCGCCTTGGTTGCACCGTAACATTCAAGCAGAACGTGAAGGCCCCGCACGCCAGCGCTTGGGCAGTGGTGGATGCGGTCGGCCTCCAGGCGGTGGACGCTTGGGTGTCTGGGGATGAGTACTACCAACGCCTGCGCGGCTCAGCCGAGTCGGTTGCCGTGGCTGCCCAGACTGTCATCCGCCCGGTGTGGATCGACCAGGGTGACCTTGTACTGCGCTTCAGCATTGACACCGAGGTCCACGCAGCAACCCAGGACATCAGGACGGCCCATGGCGAGTCGTTCCAGATCCGCCTACCGCTGGAGCAGGTCGAAGACGTGCTCGAATTAGCACTCGGAAAAGCATCCAGATCTTACCGGTATTGCCTACTTGTGCGGGATAGGACGCGTTCCATCGTGTTTTTTGGTTCTAAAAACGCCATGGATGTCCGCCAAGCCCTGGAAGAGTATGTGGAACACCTACGAGCGGACGCCGTTCAGGTGGGCCCAGAAGGCGCCAGCGAGGAACAGCAGCAAATTTTGGACTCCATTGCGACACCGCCTGTAGGCCATTGTCGATTCTGGCGTCTTCACAGATGAAATCGGTTATCTAAAACCGAAGGAAGGGTATCCTACCATGCCGATTGTTCAGTTCGTTCAAGCAAACATCGATTCTATCCTGAATGACATGGACGCCGGTCTTACGACGTCCGTCAATGTCCAGAAGGACACCGACGGCTCGACCGTTGCCAAGCTAGTCAAGTGGGCTACCTTCACGGCTGCTGACGTTGTAGCGGCTCGCGACCTTGAGTACATCAGCCAGCAGGAAGCCATGGCTGGTCCAATGTCTGGCGTGGCCACCAACGGCCTGTACCGGCTTGTCAAGGTGAACGCGGATGCTGTCGCGACCCCTGACAACACGGTGCACTCGTACTACCTGTACACCAACGGCGCCGGTAGCATCCTGTTCACCAGCGTGCCCGGTGGAACCGTCGGCAACTCCACCACGGTAGCTCTTGTTGTCGCGGGTCTCAACACCCCACTGACGGTTGGCGTTGTGGGCACCGACATCACGATCAATGTGGCGACCGATGGTGCTGGCGCTGCAACCAGCACAATGGCACAAGTTGCGGCGGCTGTTGCCGCCAGCGCCGCCGCCAGCGCCCTCGTGACGGCTATTGCGGGTGGCACCACCAGCACGGTTGTAGCGGCTCTTGGCGTTACGAACTTGGCTGGTGCGGCTGTGCAGCCTGCTGGCATGCAGAAGTTCCAGGCCTACGCCATCTATCGTGGCCGTGCTGAGTCCCACCGTACTGGCGTGGCGCCGAGCCTGACACCGCGCGCCGTGCTCATCAGCAAGACCCACGCTGACTATCTGGGCCTCTGAGCCGCCGCCGGAGAGGCCATTGTGTCGACTCTCCCAGAACAACCACACAAGTTTGCCAAGGCCCCTCTTGAGGTTCACGCGGGCCCAGGTATCTTGCGTGAACTGAAGAAACAGTTCCCAGGCAAAGAAGCAGAGATCGATAAGGTCTCCAAGCTTGACCCGTCCGGTAGCAAGTACGCCTACACACAGTGGATGTGGAAGCAGGTGCGTAACGGAGAAGACCCGGACGAGGTAGGTGGGCTTGTCGAAGACTTCCATCGGCTGTCTCAAGTGATGCCGCTCAATCTTCCTGAGAATGTCGACACGCTGCGGCTGCTTCGTGAAACACACCTAGACGAGCTAGAAGACCTGTACAAAAAAGAAGACCACAAGGAGCGCAAGAAAAACCCGCCCAAGGTCCTGTACGACAAGGATGGCGACAAGGTCATCGAGCTATTCAGCAAGGAGCAGGTCAAAGAGGCAGGTAAGGGTACAAATTGGTGTGTGTCGCAGGACGGAACAAAATTCTACGACGAGTACGACAAGCCCGGTGTTAGGTTCCTGCTGGTCAAGCTGGCCGATGGTAGCAAGCGCATGGCCATGCTCGATGGTAACCACCTCGACCAGCTACGGGATGAGCAACAGACAGACAATCGTGATGTCTCTTATGGTGATGAAGCACGTCGCGTCCTAGAAGACCTTGTAGATGATGGAGTGGACGACATTTACAATATCGAGTACGACGCGAAAGAAGGTGAGTTCGAAAAGTGGTACAAGAAGTTCCCTGGTGGCTTCGACGAAGCTATCCTCTCCGGGCTGAGTAAGCAAACGCTCAACAGTTTGAAAGACGCGTGGGCTGCTGGGAAGTATCCCAACATGCACAGGTATGCCGACCTTGTCATTAAAGACGTTGATGCGGCTGTCCAGAAGATCATTCCCGTCGACTTCCGCCTGCTGGACAGTATGGATTTTGAGCCGTACAAGAATGCTGCTACGCCATTGATTAAAGACTATTACGCTAACAAAGTTGTCAATGACAAGAATGAAGAATGGCGCAATGGTAATTTTAAAGTCCTCTCAGCACTTGTGGAACCGCGCAACCGTACCGTAGCGGACCAAGTATACTTCATTCAGAAGCAGCTAAATCACGGCTATTGGGTCCACTCAGACCTTTGGTACAGCCTTCTCGACATAGTTTGCGCGTTGGTGCTCCACCACCGAGACACCAGCACAGCCGCCGCAGAAGTCCTAGAGGTGCTTGCCGACAAGGTCCAAGTTGAAGCGCGCGAATTCAACACGCTCGAAGAATTCTTCGACCAGTTCGGTGAGCCAGCCGGTTCTCTGTTGATGGAGCAGGTCGCCAAAAGACTTGGAACAAACCGTCTGAAGGCGATCAAAGGTGGAAATCGCGGCACGCAGGGTCTTGTATTCGACATGCCCGACTCAGGTAAGGTGCTGAAGCTATCGGTCCCTCCGTCGGCTGGCCTGCTACAGAACTACAAAGCTGACAAGCACGCCGAGGTACGTACGTGCGCCATCCTGATGGCCAATCCGACAGACCTCTGTGTGCACATCTTTGACGTTTTTGGTATCAAGGCTGCTAAAAGCGGTTTTGAGGGCTTTGGCATCGTCATGGAGAAGCTATCCAAACTCGACGAGCGCTACGTCATACCGATTAATATCTTCTCTCAGTTCTTGATTACAAAGCCGTTGACCGTTGAAGCCGTCAAGGCGGCCGACCTGTACTGTCGTACTATGATTCTCGACGACGAAATGGCCGATTACGAGAAGGTAAAGACGTTCCTAATTGAAGTTGCCAAGTACTTTCGTAGCGTCGGCGTGCGCTATCTCGACCTGCACGCTGGAAATGTCATGCAACGCGGTGATGAACTCGTCCTCATCGACTTCGGTCTCTCAAAGTCTCCAGAGACGCCGATCGACACTCTGGAGGCAGCGGCTATGGTTCTATCATGTGGGCTGACGTGATCACGGTTTTCGGTTGTATCTGGCTTGTCCTAACGATTGTCGCGGCCATCACAGCCGTTACAACAAGAACGGCTGTTCTTGAGCGCATACGAGCACGCAACAAATCCAGAAGACGGCGCTAAGCCGCGTTCACGCTAGTCTCACCCGCGCACCAGCCACACCAGCACGCATTGTAGTGGGTGACGGACCAGTGATGGCCGTTCTCACAAACAAGAAATGTTCGTCTGGCGTTCTTGTCGTGCATGTGCCTGTTTCCGTCCTGATCATAGAACGGTAGGACGCAAGCGCTGTCTGTGGCGGTGTTGTGTTCGTGGACGACGGACGGTTTCTGCTCTCGAATACATTCCTGACAAACGAATTTTTTGAGCACTACAATCGACCTCCATCGGATCAACTAACGCACTAGTAGACTGCCAGAGCATAACACAGCGGAACCACATACAGCACCACGAACAGCCAGTGCGACCGTTCTGTTAGGTCTGGCCATGACCGGTCTTGGCGGCACAGACCGCATCCATCCATCTTGGGCGTGCTGCACGAGCACTCTTCCCAGGTTGGCGCTCTGTGCGTTGCTGGCGCGGCTGACGTATACGGTCTCACGTTTTGCTGCATTGCTGTTGTTCCTCGGCCGTGCACTTGAGGCAGATCGGCACACTCGACCAGCGGCTTGCGGCCCATTCGGGGTCCTGAAGGTCTAGCACGAGACAACCACCCTTGCCACAGCGCGGGCATTTCTTCATGGTGGCGTACTTTCCGCCGTTCCGCTGCCGCTGGCGCTGTTCGAGGTATTCGGGTCTCTGTTTCATCGGAAAACCCCTTTGATTTTGAGAGAGAGTAAAGGCTGGAGAGCGTAGGGATCGAACCTACACGCAGGACGCAAAGAGACTGATCAGGTCTCCGTTGGCCTTTGGATCCGTCTGGGCAGAGCGCTCTAACCAGAAAGTTCCTCAGACACCTGCCATTGGGCCACTCAAAAGTGCTCCCCCTGTCTCGAACAATACACCAATTTGAGTTGTAATGTCAAGTCGGATCTTCTGGATCCACAGCGATCATAGATGGCGGTTCTGGTAAGTCATCCATACGGGCCAAAACAGCCTTGCGGCGGGCCTCAACAAACGGCTCAAGCACGTGATCACGCCACTCCAGGGCTTCCGTAAACGTCACAGGATGCAGCGTAGAGGCCAGACACCGCCCAGGGCGCAGTAGGTCAGTATCTTCGTCCAGAACCGGCTCAGCGTCCCAGGGAATCACGCTGATATCGGTCAGTCCGTCATCCGCCCAGATCTCAAAAAACCAACGGGTCTTCACGGCTGCCTCTGGATACCGGTCAAGCGCGCCAGCGTCCAGAAAACGACATACGCGCTCACAAACCAGAGCACAATGAACGCGACACCTGCATGGTAGACCACTTGGAGCGGTTTTGGTAGGTTTGGTTTCATAGGTAGACCACCCGCCTACATTCGGTGTTGGGGCAATCTATCAGATAGGAGGTACCATCCCGTTGATCTTCGCTTATGGTTGTTTCCCCGACCGTGCACTCAAATTCACAACCGCAGTGCCTGCACCGTCCAGTAAGCAATCTGTTTTCTGGAAGGTTCCCTGCTTTGATGATCCTCATGGCTACCTCCACCATCTCGGTTTGTTCCAGTGCCACCACCAACGCCACCAGCTTGCCCAGCCACCGCCAATCTGCGCCAGTCTGATGCGCGCCATAGCGAACGGCATCACGACCATCATGACCGGCACATGATACCAACGGTACGGTTTACGCGGTTCATCCATCTTCACACCTTCTGTGCCTTAAGGATGGCCTGCGCCTTCTCGTAGAGGTAGTTGTTGTTGCGCGGCAGAATGCCACCACCACCCGACGGGCTATTTTCTGCGGTGACGTGGAGCACGTCAATCAACAGTTCCGCCTCGGCTGCATACGTCTTGTAGAAATCAGGATCCAACAGGTGCAACCCTTCAAGGTTGTGGCACACGTCAGCCAGCTTGATTGTCTTGGTGACGATGTTTTCATTCTGGTAGCGTCCGCGCTCCAGCTTCTTGCGTGCCGCCCGATTCAGCGCGGGATGCGTCTTGGCGGTGAACTTGTTCGTCAATGTGTCAACATAGGAAGCCACCGACTTACCACCACCGGGCCAACGGCCGAGAACTTCGACGATCTGCTCGGCAGTGACGGTGGTGTCCTCCAGCACATCGTGCAGGACAGCCGGATGTTCCCACACAATACGGAAAAGAGGGTCCGTGATGCCGAGCACATCCAATTGCTCGGACACAAGCTTCTGCACAGCAAAGCAGTGCGTCACATACGGTTCACCAGTGTACTTCCTTGTCTGTCCCTTGTGCGCTTCCGCTGCAAGGTCATACACTTTTGCCGTGGTAGCCTCGACTGCCGTACGCGCGGCTTCACTCAAGCGAACAAGCTTCCCACTTGCCAAAACAAAACAACCGTGGCTTTGAACGTTTTCTCCACCGAAACCGTTTGACGTCTTCGGCGTGGTGGTTTCGATGACGTAGTACGTGCAGTTGTTGTGCACGGGCCAATCCGCTGTGGCTCCGCTTTTTGCGTCGTCGATGGATGCGTAGTTCGTGCCAATCCAATGGCACGGCTCGGGCCTCGTAAGGTCGTGCAAAATCACGTGGAAATAGCTCATTTTTGAACCTCACTTCAGGTTTGGTTTAAGCTCTTCAAGCTTGCCGTCCTTCAACACGAATGCACCTGGGGCAATTGTGGAAACGGTGAACTTGTCGCCCGGAACAGTAGAGTATCCGTCAGCAGTTCGCAGAGCGGCCGACTCGAAGATATAAAAAACCGTTTCCTGCGGCCAATCACCAGTCACTCCGGTGAACGCCGCATCCAGGCTGGTGAAGTTCAAACCGGCCCACCCGGGCTTGCACTTGTTGTCGAATGAGGCCACGTGGAAATAGCTCATTTTTGAGCCTCACTTCAGGTTGATGTTGATTTCAATGAAAGCGGCGAACAGCCAAACCAACGTCGTGCACGTCACGGTGACCATAAACGCAAGGCCATAGAAGAATGCCAACTCAGCGAACCGGTAAAATCGGTATGAAGCCGATTGGCCGGTACGGAAGATCTCTTTGAGGTTTCCGATGACATCTTCCCGGTTCAGAAATGACATGACGCCGAAAACAATGATCATGTTCCTGAGGATATCGGTAAGAATCTTGTGTGCGTCGATCACGATATTTCTCCTTTGAGGCTGACTTTAACACAGTTCTTGTATGGAAGTCAATCTTTTATTTCTTGATCTGACGTTACCAGCAGCGTGTAGTCGACACAAATGTTCTTGACATTCGTGTACACATGCAATTCTATTGGCCTATCTTCATGGTCCTCAACGAGGGACTTGACGAAGTCTTTGGGCTCGATGTATTTGGCCGCCTTCCTCACCAGACAGTCGCAGAACACGGTGCGTCTGAAGAGCGCCACCATCTTGTTGGAGTGCTCCAGCCTTGGCGCTTTGATGTCCGGGCTGCGCTTCATGCACATCGGAACAAATTGTTTGATGAACTTCTCACCGCCGTACGCACAAGCTTCCTCGTGTGGGTCCTGACACCCACCAGGGTTACCGGCACCACCAACCAGCAGGACCCACACGAGGAACGTTCCCATGGCTCAGTCCTGCACGTAGACCGTGATGGACCTGCCACTGTCGACCATGTCGGCAAACAGGCCCAGGACGGCACCATGCTCGGTCTTCGCCAGTGCCCGCAGCAGGTCGGTGTCTTCGGCCGTGAAACAGTACTTGTTGTTGGTCATCTTGCTGCGGAAGATGGCCCCAACAATGTTGGAGATCTCCGGCAGGCCGTCAAAGTCAAAGGCGTAGACCGTATCTGCCTGCTTGACTGGCGTCTTGGCTGCAATGTCCCCCAACACATCAAGCACATTCTTCAGGGCAGCGTTGCTCTTGGCTTGCGCGTTGGCCTGCGCGGGCTTGGCAGACTTCTCAGCACTCTTGACCTTGACTTCGCGCTTCAGGCCGTCTGCAAACTCTTGCACGCGCTTGCGTGCGTAGTAGGCGCGAGCCCCGGCTTTGCCATCCGGCCGCATCTTCCGCCGCTTGAACATGTAGCGTGCACGTTCCGCCGTCATACCGGTACGCTCGGCAATGACGTCCGCTGCCTCGTGCGCCAGCACGTACTCTGGCGTTTCAAACTTCTGCCGCGCCGCCACGTACGCCGCCAGCTTCACGTCGTCCACGTAGCGCTCATTGCCCTGCTTGCGGGTTGGGATGTGGAGCTTGACGATGTTCCACAGAGTACCGATGTGGAACCCGTACTTCTTGGCGGCCTCACTGAGTCGAATGAAGCGCTTGTCCTTCTGACCATCCGCTCCGGTCATCCGCTTCATGCGCTCCAGGCCCTTCTGGCGCGCCGCCTGGGCCTTCTTCACGAGGTCAGCACGCTGCTGGAGCACCACGGCAAGCTCGTCAAAATCGAGACGCCAGCCAGTCTCGTCCTTGACGACGTTCTTGAGGAACTGCTTGTCAATGTACGTCCGCAGCGTCTTGACGGACACCGCCCCAACTTTGGCGGCGTCATTGATGTGGATCATGTTGTCTGTCTTCGTCTTCTCTTGGGTTTGCACTTTGATTCTCCTTGTTTGTTTTGTATGTTGAAACAAAAAACCATGCTTATTACGATGGCCGGGAAGCATGGCGGAAACCGGTGACACGACCTGTCTGTCAACAGGTAGCCATCTTAACCAAACAACTTCGTAGCCAAGCCGTCATCCAAGGCCGCGACGTCGCTCACACCAACAGCGTCGTGGCACCACTCCAGCATGGGAGCGACGTCAGCCCCAATCATGATCCCGAAGACGTGAATCTTCGCGTCGGTGGCCGCTTTCTTGAACGCGGCGGCCTTGTCAGTAGAATCCAGGCCGTCACTGATCAGGACGATGTCAGCCTTCTGGAGGTCGTTCTTGCTCTCCAGAATCAGCTTGAGCCCCGCCTGGAGTGCCATGTGGATGTCCGTTCCACCGTTTGCCTGCACATCCAAGAAATCAGACCCAAGCTTCTCACCCTTCGCAGAGTCCACGATGGCCTTGTGAATGATCCGCGTGTCAAAAGACAGCCCGGCAAACATCCGCTTCTCGCGCTTGGCAATGTCCGCCAGAGCGATTGCGATTGCCGTGGACCACGCGTCAGGTTCACCGTTCATGGAGCCAGACTTGTCCAGCAGCACAACCATCGGTCCTTTGCCGGTGGTGTCAACGGCCTGGAGTTCATACTGCAACAGCGCCCGCTCATAGAACTTGCGCATGAACACCGGTTCCATGTGCTCGTCCTCCAGAGCCATCAGTTCGGTCGGCAGCAGCCGGGAAATGTCGTTCCCGGTCACCACGTCAGTGACCTCGTCAACACCGTGCTTGACCTTCGTCCGGTGCTTGTTGATTGCGATGCGCCGGAACTTACCAATGATCTTGGCAATGTGGCGCAGCTTGGTCGAACCACGCTTGAGCGCTTCGGCCAACTTGCGGGCGAGGTCAATCTGCGTCTTGGGATGCTCTCCAGGCTCAGAACCAGCCATGACGCCCGCCATGCCGTTCAGGGTTTCCTTGATGTCACCGATCTGCTTTTCCGCAACCTTGACCGCCTTGCTGATGGCCCCGCGTGCTTTGAGCATCGCGTCCTTCATGGCCTCAACCTCTTCCGGCGTCATCTGCCCAGGGTCCTTGGCGAAGGGGTCCTCCTGCCCATTTTGGCGCAGTTCTTCCTGGCGCTTCTTCTCGGCCTCCATCAGCGGCTTCAGTTCAACGATGACGCAGTCCACCGCCACGCCGGAAAGGCCAACCATTCCCTGCGTCTCGACGCTCAGGCGGCGGAACGCAGGCAGTTCGTCAGCCATGGCGTGGATGCGCTTGGCCCACGGGCCAAGCTCCGGGTCCATGTCTTCATCAGGAAGAGCCTCAAGCTCCGGGCTGTAGAAACGCTCAAACAGTTCGTCCTCAAACTGCAATTCCTTGCTGTCCTCTTCGTCAACTATCTCCAAGCGCCGTGCCTGACGGTGCTTGTAGATGTCCCAGCGCTGGATGTTGAGGCTCAATCTTTTCATTGGAATCTCCGGTAAGTGTGTGCTGTGACGGTACAACAACTTAGCTTGACCGAGGTATAGCACAACGCTATACCTCGGTCAAGCTGTTTTCTTCACTTCCGGCTGGCCATGTTCAGACCCTGCTGGATGACCTTCGCGAACTCACGGGCCATCTTGTTGATCTCGTCCTTGGCGTCGGAGAGCGTGCCCTTGGTGCGCTTCCCGGCCTTGGAGTACATGGAGGACAGCGTCTCCTCCTGCTCCTTGAACTTGTCAACAGCGATCAAGGCCTGCTGCTTGAAGTCGTTCGTCTTGCTCTTCAGGCCCTCAACCCGCTTGAATTCCTCGCGGGCCGCCGCCAGGATCTCGGTGACCTTGACCTGCACCGGGTCGCTGAACTTCCCGATCTCCTTGGCAATCTTGTTGATCTCGATGGGCTCACGCCAGAAGCAGTTCTTGAGCACGTCGAGGTCTTCCGGGCTGGTCTCCTGGGCGCCACCCAGGTAGGCCACGGCCTTCAGGAGGTTCACGGACTTCTTCAGGCGGCGGTCACTGACAAGGATGCCGTGCTGGGCGCCAAGCACGTCACGCACGTCAATCAACGCGTCAACGGTCTCGGTGGTCACCTCCACATCCCGCACCTTGGCCATTTCTGCCCGCAGTTCCGCAACGGTCAGGAACGTCTTGGCTGTCGGCTCCGGCGCCATGATGATCTTGCGCAGGCTGTTGGCCGTGATCAGCGGCTTGACCTCAAACCGCATCATGAAACGGTCAAAGAGCGCTTCCAGTTCCTTGCCCTCGGGCAGTTCGTTGCTTGCGCCCCACAGGCTGATCAACGGGACCTTCAGGATCTTCCCGTCATTGTGGAACTTCTTCTCGTTCATCACGGTCAACATGCTGTTGAGGATGGCGCTGTTCGCCTTGAAGACCTCGTCAACGAACGCGATCTCGGCCTCCGGCAGCTTGCCCGCCACGTTGCGCTCAAACCGGTCTGCCTTGAGGGCGGACAGGCTGATGGGGCCGAACAGTTCCTCCGGCGTGCTGAACTTGGTCAGCAGTCGTTCAAAGTAGTGGCTCCCTTCCACGGCGCCGCAGAGCACGCGGATCAGCGCGCTCTTGGCAGTGCCGGGAGGTCCAACCAGCAGGCCGTTCTCACCGGCCAGCAGGGTCACAAGCACCCCCTCAATGACGTCCTTCCGCTCGGGGAAGATTGAGTTGAGGTAGGTCTGGAGCGCCTGCATGGGCGTCTCGATGGCGGTTTCGGCTGCGGTGGTGTTGGTCTTCGTCATTGGAAAGTTCTCCTGTGTTGAGTGGTGGTTGGTTGGTGCGGTTCGAGTTATAGCGTAATGCTATACGCGCTGTCAAGATCATTTTTACACGATCAAGCGGCTTGCTTCTCTTCAGTGATCCCGGCCAGCAAGGCTTCCACGGTTGCCGTCATCTTGCTGATCCCTTCTTCAAGCTGTTGTGCTGAAAAGCCGAGCACCATTGAGTACATGCGCGCGCGGCTACGAAGTTCTTCAAATTCTGCAATACGCCGAGAAAGCGTGGAAGGACGCGGCGCTTCTTGCAAAAAGAGTTCAACTTCTTCGGAAAGTTTCTTGAACTCTTCTTCCAAAGTGAGCGTGGTTGCGCTCGACAGCGCAGCGCGCCCGTCGGCCGTGTCAAACACCGGAACCACATTCAAGGCGCTTCCACCACTGATCAGGCGGACGGCGGTCTGGAGGGCGGCCACATTGTGGGCCTGTGGCGCCGGAACCCAGTAGACGCCACCGCGATCACGCAGCGTGATCGCATCCAGGGCCTTCATCGTCTTGACCAACGTCAACATGATGTCGCGCCCGTTGTGGCGGCCACGCCCGTCGTACGCCGCCTTCACGAGCTTCTGGGCGGTGTCATCAAGGACGTTTTCCCCGGAGACGTCGATCTGGCCGGTGACCAGATCAAGCTCAACCAGGGCGATCTGCCGGTGGCGGACTTCCTTGGCCCCAACATCCTTGTCTTCCGTGACCACGGCAAATGAGAGACGCTTGGCGTCGTCTTCAACCTGCCGGATCAGCTTGCCGGTCAACCCAACCTGGGTGTCACGCACAGCCTGACGGAAAGCCTTGCCGTCCGTCTGGTCCTCTGGCAGCAGGTTGGGGTCCAGCCCACAGCCCACCCAGATCGAGTGCAGATCTGCGTGGGAGATGTCCACTGAATTCAAGGCCCAGAACAGAATGTCACCCAGATGGGCGCCTCCAGTGGCGAGTACACGCTGGATGTCATTGACACTTTTGATTGCACTCATTTTTGATCTCCCTTGAAAGTGGTGGTGGTGATGGGTGGTCTCGATCGGAGGTATAGCAACAAGCCATACTTTGGTCAAGCGTCTTTTGCAGGTTGCCATGTAAATAGCTACATGCTATACGCAACCACTGAAAATCACTAGCGAGAGCCCATGATCCAGATCACACTCAAAAAAGCCGTCAGGGATTACACAGGGATAGCTCCACTACGGAAGGAATTGAACGGCCGGATCAGGCTTGTCCTCGATACGGTGTCTGGTGTCATCTACGATGGGCGTGCAGCAGCATTTCTTACGGACGCCGTGGACGGTTCTGTGGTCGTGACCACAACGGTCTCGTTCGACGGTAATGTGACGGAGCAGTTTGTCTCGGACCTCCTGGCGGCCCTTCTACCTGCTGGTTGGTTGCAGGTGACAGAAGCCCTGCTGGAGCAGGAAGTTGTGGAGGCCGCCACGGCCGACCCGGAAAGCACAGAGGAATCCATCGAGCCTGTCAGAATCTCGACAGAGCCGTTCAGTCACATTTTCGACCGTGAGAACCAGATCCAGATCTTGCTGTCGTCCGTGCAGGCTTTTGTTGATTCCGGCCACCAGAGCCGTTTCCACTCCATCATGTGGGGGCCACCGGGTTGTGGCAAGACTGAAACTCTCAGGTCCATAGCGAAGATGCTCGGACCTCACCACGCAACCATGTTGGACGGACCGTCTACCACAAAAGCTGGTGCTGAGCAGTTGTTCCTGAACGCGGACCGCATCAAGCCATTCGTTTTGGTCGAAGAGATCGAAAAGATGCAGCCGCACCATATGTTGTGGCTGCTCCAGTTGCTAGACGAGCGCGGAGAAATCCGTAAAACCACCGCCAAGCACGGCCATCAGCAACGTGAAGCCCGGGTGCTATGCATCGCCACCGTCAATGACTTGGAGAAGTTCCGTACGCTCATGCACGGGGCTTTGTCGTCGAGATTTGCCCATGAGGTCTTCTTTCCACGCCCGGACAACAACACGCTCCGGAAGATTGTTCTCCGTGAAATCGAGAAAGTCGGAGGAAACCCGGCCTGGGCTGAGCCTGCCATCAACTACTGTGCGTTTGTTGAGAACAACACAGACCCACGGCGACTCGTCAGCGTCTGCCTGAGCGGACGTGACGGGCTTCTTGATGGCACATATCTTCGGGCTCTCTACACGAATTACATGCTCAGCCGTGGCAGTACCGTCGACGCCGAACTTCTAAGTAAATTGATTGGAGAACAGAAATGAAGAAGAAGACAATCAAGAAGGCAGCCACGGCCAAGAAGACGACCAAGCCGTCAAACATCTTGACGCAAATCCGCAACATTAAAACACTGTACGATGCCAAAAGCATCTTCAAGCAAAGACCGTTGTCAAAAGACGCGCAATGCGCACTCCTCGACAAAGCTTCGAAGTTGTATTCTGCGGCCACCGATTTAGTTAATTACATTACCTATGAGACATTGACCGCTGTAGACGTAGCCGATTTAGTTAATTACATTACCTATGAGACATTGACCGCTGTAGACGTAGCGGACGGTGTGTCCAGCTATGCTGTCGATGTTGCCAAACGAACACCTAGCTTAATACCCCGGACTATTTATTGTCTGCGTTGTCAGCCTGACGTTCAAAAAACGAAAGACGCAATTGTTGATATGTTGGTTCTTGCTTTCGAGCAATGGGTCACCAATAACTATTCCGACATTGATGACTCTATGTATGTTTTTTGGGAGTCCTACGATGAATATCCCCAGCAGACTGAGGCCGAGCAGCAAGAGTTTGCCGACGATGTAATAATCAAGGCTATCGGTAAGATTGAAAAACATCTTGTTGGTAAGTTTTGTGACGAACTCTTGGCGCGTAGTTATTTGCCGCCTAAGATTACACGCATCCTTCTTGATCATGTCGCCGCAAAGACAACTTTGGGCGAAGTAGATATTGAATTTTTGGAGGATGTAGCAGCATACTCCGAGGACTATGACGTGCTCTTGCGCGTCCTTTCATTTCGTGACCGTGCGCGTGACCTTTCAGACCCAGACTTCGACCCAGACATCGAATTCGAACTTGGAACTAAATGGGGGCGTCTTCTGATCGACAGGTTTTCTAGAGCAGATGTACGTCCATTGCGCCGAGACTTAACGAACCTGCTTCAATTCAACATCGCTACCGACACCAATATTGATAGAAAACTTTTGATGTACATGATTTACAATACGACACTCAAGCCAAATGTGATAGATGCTCTTATTGCACGTGATGACAGTGAGGTCCATCAGGCTCTGTGTTTTGCCGAGCACATCACACGTAAGACGTTCAACAAGCTAGCGGACGAAAAACTCAAGAAGTTTGTAGCAGAAAGGGGCCTGTGACCATGAAAGGCGTTAAGCGGCAGGACTTCGATGAACACTTGCACCCACTGTGGGTGTGGGCAAAGAAGAACGACCAGACTATCGCACAGGTGGCCGAAAAGCTTGGTTTGAGTCGCGAATATTGTGCTCAAATCATGCACCGCTGGCGGGCACCCGGGCGTGACCTTATCTTGAAGATGGTGGAAATCTTTGGGTTTTCGGCCGAGGAGCTTTTGGCAGTCCCCGTACGAAAGCCAAAGAAGCGCAAGGCTCCGAAATGACTCAGATCGATCAAGTCATCAAAACGATTGGCGTGCCGGATGAAGAGTCCGGCGACCTAGACGTGCTGTCTCCGTTCGGGATCATCACCGCGTATCGGTCGCGATTCTCTGCTGACGAGAATGCCGAGCGGAGTCGTGAACTTGCAGAGGTTCTTGAGGGCGCTGGATTGACCGTCCATCCCATCCAGGGCACATGGCAGGTTGTCGACGAGTCCTCCGAGAAAGGCAGTGTTGTGCCGGTCAAGGACGAGGCCTTCTTTGTCACCGCTGATGTGTTCGAAGACCTTCTCGGACGGCTCAAAGAAGCTGCTGAACAGTTTGAGCAGGTGAGTTTCATCGTCTCTGATGGACACAGCGTCTGGATCCAGACCGGTGAGGAGAAGCAGCCACTTGGAGACCACATCAAAGTCGACGACCTAGAGACGGCCTACAAAACGGTACGCAACCAATCGGCGCCATTCTCGTTTGCTGAGTATGTAGCGGCCCGCCTGGATGCTGCGGCTGAGCTTGTTGTGGCGGGCGCGCAGAGGACCACAGTCATGTCGGGGATTGTCCTTGCGTCCGGGCTTGCTCGACTGTTGGACATGTTGCGGCGGCCTGACGAGCAGGTCAAGCATGTGCCGCACAATGTCGGCTTGACCGACGACGGCTTCGCCACCCAAGAAGAAGAGGACAGCACGAAGCCACAACAGCTTCGGGTCGACAGGGTCAAGCCGTTCGCCATCATAAGCGGCTTCAGAACGTACAAGAAAAAGAAGCTTGAGACAGACCCTGACATTCCGCGCACGCATGATGACAACCTCAGGCGCTCAAAGCTTGTTTTGCAGTACATTAACAGGCTCTTCAAGAAGCCTGGTGCGTACAAGCTATTCGGCTATTGGGCTGAACAGCCTGCCAATACAAAACATCTGACGTACAAGGAAGCCTCCGAGCAGGGATTGATTGGTGAGCCTATGCCGGAAGAGTCTTACCTGTTTCTCAAGCCTGATTGGATTGAGCAGGACAAGTTCGAAGACATGGTCCACCAGATCGGTAACTGGTTCGACCAAGACTCGGTCATGGTTGGTGACGGGGAGAACGTCTATTTGATTGAACGCAGCGGCGCCAAGTACAAGGTTGGTACTGGGTTGACAGCGCCACTCGTAGCCAAAGCGTACAGCCGGATGCGCAACAAACCCAATGTGCCGTTCGTGTTTGCGGGCACTCAACAACCGACCTCGGGTGGTGGCGCTCAGGTGTTCAGCGCGGCCGGTCTGAAGTATTTTGCTGGAGCGGAAACATATGGCACGTCATACCAGAGCGCTATCCTACGTAAGTGAACTGGTCGAGGCCACCCTCGACTTGACGGCATTTCAGAGCGACGGCGGCACCGCCAAGGCCTGGATTTTGCCATCAGGTAAGGCCGTGATGGTCCCGATGCAGCACTACATTTGGCTGGACAAGAACCGCGAAAGACTTAAGACCGAGTTCGGCCTCGTAGTGCCGCCCATCAACGGCATGAAGGACGACCAGATGTCTAGACTATGGGCGCTCAAGAGTGGCCTTGTTCGTGTCAACTTCAAACCGAGCACAGGGAATCTTGTTGTTGAGATCAACAAGACATTCTGGAACCAGAAGACACGCGACGCATTGGTGGCTCTGGTGCACAAGAATGCCTCGGCAATCGACTACGTGACGGTCAACATCGTCGACGACGCTGGTGTGATGCAGCCGTCCAGCGATTCAGCCAATCTTTCAATGGTCGATGATGACGAAAAAACGTCTCTGATTCCTGTTGCGGCCAAGTACAAGCGCACTCAACTTGTTGCGGCGGCGTTGAAACGTTTTGTCGTAAACAAGTAGTTATGCACGAACAAAATGACCTCGATGAGATTGTGACAACATACAAGTTGCTCGATAGTGAACTCGGTGGATCTGACTTATCCCGAGAAGAACGCCTCAATCGAGCACGCATTCTTGCACAATTCCAACGTACCTGCGCGGATCTGGCTTCAAAGCCCTGCGCGCGTGAAGTTCAAGGCACACGCTGCTTCCGCCACAAACCGTTTTTGGTGGCCGCTACGCTGGCCAAACGCCCCAAGCTGATGGTCTTCGCCACGTTCATGAGCAGGCCAGCGGGTGACCAATGACCACCATTAAAGGTTACGATTTTGGTCTTGAAACGGTAGCCGGGATCAAGTTCGACATCGATGTGCGGGCCGATGCTTCAGTCACGATCGAGCGTGATGGCCAGTCGATCGACCAGCGTATCGTACCCGTGCAGGATATCCACCTGCGCGTCGGCCAGCGCCTATTTCATCGGGTAGACCGGCAGATCTATTCGATTACAAAAATTGAACCTGAATCTGTCCACCTGCAAGGCCCGACTGGAGAGTCCGATGGAACGCCCCAACAAATCAAAAGCGTCTTCTGGAGCATCGTCGAGAGCCCCGGCTGAATTGCAGGACCTGATCGATCGATTCAACAAGAGCCGCAACGCGTCTATCGACCCATCGCTCGCCGACATCATCTATGTCGTCTGTCGTATCGCGGCAGACACTCAACGTGACCCGCGTTTCGTTGGCGGTTGGACCGCGTTGACGCGTGAGGTTCGTAGACGTCTTTTTGCATCATTAAACATGAGTGGCCTCCCCGTAAAAGAGTCATCGGAGGAAAATCCCGATGGCTCTGAAGGTTCTGACCTTTGATTGTGCGCACGAAGAGTGCCCGACGCACAGCACGCGGCAGTGCGTGCCAGCCACAGCCTTCTACAAGGGAACTGAAACCGATAAGCCCGTCGACATCATGCTGATCGGCATGAGGCCGACAGAAGCAGATGTCAAAGCGAAGAAGCCATTCCAGTCTCACGGCAGTGAAATTATCGCACGCATGCTTGACGGCATCGAGCCAACGCTTGCGTACGCCGCTACAACTCTTGTTCGTTGTCGTTCCAAGAATGCCGACGGAACTCCACGTGAGCCTGTGGAAGAGATCGATTTCTGCAACGAGCACCTTCTACGGGACATTAAGAAGCTGAGGCCGAAAGTACTCGTCATCCAGGGAGCGGATACTTTCAGAGCATTGAACCCTTCGTACACAGGGAAGGTGTTGTACGGGCGTTATTACGATGTCATGGTCGGCGGTAAGACGTACCCGACCGTGCTCATCGAGGCGCCTAATGTGGTGGTGCGCAACACCTCTGTGCTGTTCCACATGTTCGAGGGGCTCACGAAGGCGGTGGACATCGCCATGTACGGCGACAAGTCCATGTATCACCCGTCCAAATGGGTCGCCAACCCGGAGATAGTCTATTGTGACACCGTCAATAAGGTGCGCGATATGGTGAACTATCTCCTGCACAAAACGACCGAGAAGCAGACGTGCTCTTTCGACGTCGAAACTCGTAATTTGAACGCGCGTTACGGCAACAATCTCACGATGTTGCAGTTTTGCGTAAATCCGCGCGAGCGCGTGTGGGTCGTCCCATTCCATTACGTTCACGGTCCTTTCATGGACGACGACCTGCTAGCTGTTAAGGCAGAACTCAAACGGCTGTTCACCGAGAAGCCAGGATTCAAGTACTGGCTGACGTTCGCAGGCATTTTCGAGCAAATACAGGTGATGTCATTCATCACGGACGGTGTTTCGTTCAAAAATAGGCCGATGATTGACGTTCTCGGCTACACCTACTTGGCCGACGAGAACTGTGTTACGTATCGGGCCATCCTAGGCCAGGGTTTGACACTCAAAGAGTTGACCCCGTCCCTGATTGGGCGTGATACGTACGAGATTGACACGTTGGAAGCACGCAAAGCTGGTGAGTTGCATAAGCTTCCGCCGGAAAAACTAGTTCCGTACGCAGCAGACGATGTCATCAACACGAGTCTCCTCTACGAATACCACAGTTTGGTTCAAAAAGCCTGCGGCTACAAGAAGAATGCCGACAAGCTGCTGGAGCACCTGTTCTCAGGTACGTACAGACTCTTCGCAAAGATCAAGCGTAACGGTTTTTTCACCGATCTTGACCATCTGCGTCTACTCTCCAGCCGCGATAGCCCAATTTTGAAACGGATGGCTGAGATCGAGTCGATTGTAGCCAGCAATCCTAACGTCAAACTTGCCTCACAGAAGATTGCACACAGCCGTTCTGGCGGTCAGCACGCTATTTTCGCCGTTCCACAGGTTTTTGAGCTTAACAAGCCTGACCACTGTAGGACGTTGTTCTTCGACGTCATGCAGATCAAGCCGCTCCAGGCCAAAAAGGACAAAAAGACCGACACACCGAGCGTCGATAAGGCCTTCTACGAGGCATACAAGGACACATACCCTGAGGTGAAGCTCTTTCAGGAGTACTTCTCACTCAAAAAGCTTGCTACATCGTACACGAACAACGTAATCAGCTACGTTGACCCGAACTATGTCAGCAAAGACCCAGATTTCTCCAACATAGACTGCTCGACTGACCAGCGTGTACGGGCCGATTTCGGCTTCACCAACACCGTCACCGGCCGTCCGTCCGTACAGAACCCAAACATCCAGAATGTTCCACGCGCAGAGAACGAGGCCAAAGCTGCAATCAAGTCCATGTACTGTGCACAGCAGTCCTACGGAGCCTGGAGGCCCGGCAAGAAGGTCGAGCGCGTGCTTATGCAGTTGGACTACATGGCCAACGAGGTCCGCTGGTGGGCCATCCTCTCTGGTGACAAAGTGTTGGCGGATGCTCTCAGGCGTGGAAAGCTTGCCCGCGATGCATACCGTAAGACGCCGACCAAGGAATTGAAGGAGTCTGCTGAAGCTGCTGGTGACATCCACAGCCAGACGGCTGAGTTGATGTTCGGCGACCTTTTCCGCAATGCTGACAAAGCCGGACGTAAGTCGTTGCGGCAGGTGACAAAGGCTATCGTATTCGCATTGATCTACGGTGGTGGTGCTAATCTGATCGCGCAGCGCACCGGCAAGGAGGTCGCTGAGGTTGAACGCTTGATGGGGGTCTTCAGCAAGTCATTCCCACGCGGTGCTGCTTGGCTGAAGCAGATCGAGAACATTGCCCGTGAGAACTACTACGTTGAGAGCCCTATCGGGCGTCGTCGTCGTTTGATGGAGTTCGTCACTGACCTGCACAACGAGCAGGCAGCCGCGTCGCGGTACGCGCGCAACGCCCCGATTCAGGGTGTCGCTTCTGACGCTACGTTGATTGGAGCCCAGATTTGGCTGGATTACATCGAGGACAACAAGAAAGACTGGGTCATTACCAACATCGTTCACGATAGCTGTGTCACGGAGATTCCTATTGACGACATCGAGGAGGCAACTGAAGCTGCTGAAAAGTGCTTCACGGTGCTGATGATGCGCCGCATCGCTGACGAGTGGGGTGTTGAGTTTATCTGCCCGTTGGAGGTTGAATTTGAGTTTGGCGTCCGGTGGGGCGACATGAACAAGTGGGATTTCTCCCATGCGCATCTGCAACAGATCAAGAAATGGCTGAGTGAAGGTGGCCTCGGAGGTAAACATTGATGTCGCGAATTCGAACTCGAACGATTGCATCGATCATTGCGGACGCCGCTGCACAGGCTGATTGTGAGCGCTATCTGCACGGTAGTCGCTGTCCCGTCGACTACTTCACCCAGTATGGCAAAGAAATCCCAGAGCACATGTTGCCAGGACGGTTCATTGCGCGGATGCCTGCTACTGACCGTGCAGCCTTGGCCAATCTGCGGGCACAAGACACATGGGACAGCGGCATGTGGTGGGCGACCCGGTGCTGTGGGCGGCAAGAACGGCTGCCGTTGTGGGCAATCAATGGCCCGAACGTCGGCTGACTGGTTTCATGATTCTTCAATTCCGGCCTCGTCGAGCCATTTGCACTCTTCTAGGTACCAGTCCTTGAAAAATCTGCTCCACCATGCAGGAGTCCTCTTGCCTCGTCTTTCGAGCAGCATGTACGTTCTATCTTTTCCGACACCGAGGCTTACTGCGTCAATCCCTTTGCTGTACTCGGTATACACCGTCCTCATGATTTCCTCCGCCTTGCTCACTATATGAGAGTGATGCGTCGTGTTTTACGCCTGTTCCATAGGGCCGCTGGTGGCAGTCTGACATCATGTGCGGTGCCATGTATGGCCATCCGCTGGTTCTGGCATTGCAACCACGGCGCTTGGGTGTACTCGGACGACCATCAGATCCCGCATTGTGCTGGGTGCCACGCGAGCCTATACCCGTAAAAGGGTGGGCATGAAACAAAAGTGCGCCATATGCCGTGTTACGGTGGAAAGCCAAGACCTACATGCCACTCTCTGCCGTGAACACGCCCACACATGTCCTGCATGTGAGCGCGACACGCAGCGTCAAGGCTTGTGTGCGTTTTGCAGACCGTTGGTCACGTATGATGATAACGCCGAAGTGACTTTGGCGCGACGTGGTCAGTATTACGTCGACCGTGACCGCAGACACTACGCGCTCCAGCGTATTGTAGGACGTATGTACGCTGATTTTGGCGCACGATTGACTCAGCTTGAAGCCGAGAACCGCCAGCTTGAAGCCGAGAACCGCGAGTTGCAAAGAGCATTAGCCCGCCTGGAGGAATCGAAATGGAAATGAAAATTGATGTTCTCGACAAGGGTTATGTCCGCTATGTTGGTCACATGGGAACCGATGAGACCGTCATTGAAGCGGCGCGTATGAGTACCGGTAAGGGCTTTGTGAGTTGGGATAACTACGACGAATGCTCCAAGTGTGGCGTTGTGCACATTGATATCGAGCACATTGACCTATGCGAGAAAGACAACCAGCCACACAAATTCGTAGTCAAGCGCGACAGTGACCTGCTGGACTTCATGTACCGCCACCAACACATGACGCCGTTTGAGATGTGCGAACTGGCTCTGGAGGTCTATGCACCCATCATGGTATTCCGTGAATGGCATAGGCACCGCACGCAGTCTGTAAACGAATTCTCTGGGCGCTATTCCACCATGCCAGACGTGCATTACGTGCCTGACGCGTCACGTTTCGAGCGCAAAAGCTCTACCAATAAGCAGGAAGCCTCCAAGATGGAGGCATTTGACCTGCGTGAAGCTACTGGGGCCACATCTGAAACGATGCGTGCAGCGGTCGCGCAGGACCAGCACGATGTCTACCAGCATTACACGCACATGCTTGACTGTGGCGTGCCTAAAGAGGTTGCACGCATCAACACACCAGTGTCTCGCTACTCCAAGATGCGCGTCAAGACCGACCTACGCAATTGGCTTGGCTTCTTGAACTTGCGCATGCGACCGAACGCCCAGTGGGAGATTGTCCAGTACGCCAACGCCGTGTCCGAGGTCATCAAGGCGCACTGGCCGCGCACGTATGCCTTGTTTGAAGAGTACGACCTCTACGGTGTAAAGCTTTCACGCTCAGAAATCCGGGCTATTCGCGCCACCATGCTGGTCGAGGGTGACCCGAATTGGGTGCGCATTGAGACTGACGAGCAAGCCAAGACGCTTGGAATGTCTGCCTCCAGACGTCGCGAGTTCCTTACCAAGATGGACGACGGTGGCGAGAAGATTCTATGACCGAAATAGTTGAATGCTTTCTTTGCGGCAAAGACATCTCAGTAGATAGCTGCCACTATCTCGGTGAACTAGGTTTCATATGTGAATCATGTGACGCATATCTACGTGTTTACGCAGCCATGGAGCGGCGCGCAGAGTGCGAAATGTGCACAGATTTTGTGGATAAGGACGAACTAACCACGTACAAAGACGGTGAGAACGAACTTTCTGTGTGTAACGGCTGCGCTGAGTACGCAGCCTATATAGCCTCCCCAGGGGATACGATGACCAATCCATACGACACCTATCAAGAGCAAGCGCTCAAGACTGCAATGTTCGACAACCTGCCAAACGGTTTCCCGCCGATGGCATATTGTGCTCTAGCTTTGGGCGGAGAAACTGGTGAACTGTTGGAGAAACTTACGCTGCTGCGCACGCATGTCACGGCAAACACGTTCGAGACAATACGTGAGGCTGGTGATGTCCTCTGGTACTTGGCCGCCCTGGCCCACGTGTCTGGCTATCAGTTGTCAACCGTCTTTGCCGACGAGGGCACCACGCGCAAGCTTCTGGACGCGACGGATATTCCCGTCAGAGTTGGCCGCGTGCAGGAGTTGGTGAAGAAGATCTACCGCGACGATTACGGCGTGCCCACTCCAGAGCGGCGTGACGCCCTCCTCGGAGCCATGCGTGACGTCGGCCGTGCTCTGGTGGACACGTGTGGCCGTCACGCAATCACGCTTCAGGACGTCATGGATGCCAACATAGCCAAGCTCCGCGACCGCCGTTCACGTGGAGTCCTGCAAGGCTCAGGGGACAACAGATGAAAACTGTCATGGAAATGCTGCGTGATTTCTTAATCGCAGTCCTGGCGGTCATACTCGACCCTGTCGCAGCCTTTTTCGTGGCGCTTGCCATCTACGTTGGCTGGGGCTTCTACAGAGAAGTCTATTGCTTTCACGTGCCTGAGCATGTAAGCTGCGTGAAACAGCAGCCAACTCTCAAGGGTCCGTGATGTCAAAACCGCCAGGAAAGCGTAATAGATCCGCCGAACTAGAGGAACTTGATCAGTCTTATGTGCCACCTATGAAGTGGTCCAGGGAAGGAGATTCGTATTTTCTCCGCAATCACGAAGGATTGCTGATCTTGCGCACCAAGAAGCCCGCTGTCCTCTACGACAAGCGCAACGGCCGGATGCACCGTTGTGGTGATTTTGAGCGGGTCGAGCGCTATGCTGCAAAGATGAGGGCCGACTACATCCAGATCGGCGATGTTGACTCGGCCATGGATCTTGTGCTACTATCCAGCGCGCAGTTTAACGTTGACGAGTTGAATCGTTGTATTGGCGAGCCGGGCTATTGCCTGACGCTCCACAGACGCATCTCCACGCAATGAAAATCGAGGACCATCATGTACTACGACATCGACGGCAATGAGATCACTCAGGCTGAGTGGTCGGCCTTGTTTAAAACAGACGAGCGCATGGTCCTCAAGACCCAAATTGGCGCCAGCAGCACGGTTGTTTCAACCGTGTGGCTTGGTCTCGCTCACGGTGAAGAGGATGGAAAGCCTTTGATCTTTGAGACATGCATCTTCGGGGGCAATGGTGACTCGGAGGTCACCGAGCGCTACACAAGCCTGAACGACGCCCTTGTCGGGCATTACAGGAACGTGGACAGGTTCTTCGAAATGTACATGAAGGCTCGTGAAATGAAGAAGACCCGTGTCAAGAAGCTCCCGGCGCGCACCGCCGATGCTACTGATATCGTCGACGCCGAGTTTGAAACGGTCGACTGAGGACCAAAATGCTCACACAAGCAGAAGTGAAAAACGCAGTAAAGAACAAAACCACTGTTGTTGGTGGTGCTATTGATGGACGTGATTTTGCGCGGTTGACCGATTTCTTCCCGGTAGAAGACTGGCCAATTTTCGGCTTTGAATTGAAAGATGGCTCCACCGCACCTGCACAGCAGAAGCCGTGGACGGTTGATGCGGTGCTGGCGGAACTCAAGGCTGACCTTGAATTCGCTTTTGAGAAGGCGCTCGACAAGCGTGGTATCTCCGCCAGTTGTATGTGGGCAGTTGTTTTGATGTGGATGTGGGTTCTTGAGGACCCGCTTTACGAACAACACAATGACGGTTACGAGTATGCCCAGTACGGTCTACCGCTACTCAAGGCTGTAGCGGTCAAGTATGGACTGCCCAACCCAATAGGCGACGACCTCGGGACCGAGCGCAAGTACTCCTCAGACTACTAAAAAGGTGACCAGAATGGCGAAGAAGAAGAGTGTTGTAGAGAAGGTTGTTTCAGCGGTGCGCGTGACGCGCCGCTTGGCCAATGAGCGCATCCGCGAAAAGCTCAAAGAGGTGGATCTGGAGAAGCGTCTAGAAAGCCTTGCTGAGTTCATTGACCGTCATGATCTGGTCGTCCCCGAGTTGACTGTCCGGGTCGGTATGGTCGAACTGACGTTGACGGGACGTAAGCTGGATGACCCGGACGATGATCCAGGGCCAGTCTAAAAAGACTTGACTGTTGTACGCTCGTCATGTTAAGGATCACGCTATGATCGTACCTTTCATTCCACAGAAGAAAGTTACCGCGAAGGACATGCAAGGACCTTTCGCCTCAGTACCTGTTTCGAACTATCCCGCCCTCAACAAAATCCTTTCAATCAACAACTTTTGGCTGGCCAGTTCTGCCGTTGTGCGCAATCTTGGGAAGCAGCTTCTTCTGTATAGCTGCTCTGATTGCCGTCTTGGCATCTGGATGTTCAAAGATGTCGAATCCGGCATCAGGTTCGTTCTCTGGAGTGATGGTTGGCGGAAGAATCCTGGCTGGGGCACAAAGATCGAGGTTGTTTCTGCTGACATTTCTACGACGACACCCCAAGTGCTTGAAGCAGCCTTTGAGCGGTTGAGGCTTTTTCTTGTTGACAAAAACAATCCTATTTGATAGGGTGTGATCGATGTTGTTTGGCTCTTGTGGGTTCTGAACTGTCCGGAGGATTGGCACTGGATGGTTGTGGAACCTGCTGCGGCGCACTGGGAAGCCGCTGTGATTCCCGCACTGGTACTGGAGGATTGACCATGGACGTGCGCACCACAAAGGACCTCTGGCAGGACTCAAACGTCGTGGTGATCCAGAACGTCCAGGCAGCCGATGAGCCCACAGATCTCCGCCCAGACCTGATGCCGTGCGCGGAACTGGCCGTCGAGCCTGTAAAGCCTGAGGTCAAAGAGGTTGACCCGATTGCTTGGATCGACATTGTCGACAGGGAGCGCCAGTGAACGTAGAACGTAAGCGAGCCATTTGCCCCTCCGATGGCCTTCAAGAGTGCACCGCACTCCGAGGTAGTTATTCGTATAACGGTCTGGTCGTTCCGGATGTGCTGGCATGGGTCTGCCCGGTCTGTCAGAAAGCAGTGGGCTTTCCGCATTCGTCAAGCGGCCACATAGCCAAAGCGGTGCGTGAGGCAAGTACCGACCTCGAAACAGTGTGAGGCCATGTCCTACAGAGAGTGCAACTTCTTTGTATCGTGGAGTGTTGGCCACAATGCGCACGTAGCTACCTGCGCTGAATGGCCAGAGGTTGTTGTGCCGGATGATGACCCTTTTGTTGCACTTGAACGCGCACACAATATTGTAGAACGCCTGAGGGTTGGAAATGGACTTCAAAAAACTGAGCAAGAGCTTCAAGAAGAATCTCCGAGACAAGCTGAATGACTTGCAGGATTTTGTCACTGACAATGACGAGGTAGCTCAGGCAGCTTCGGTGGCCAGCAGCGTTATCGACGCTGTTGCTCAAGTGCACGCGGCACGACTTGGTGGTCCTGTTGCGGTCGTAGGCGCCCTGGCTCACGGTGCCAAGACACTGTTCGAGAACGGGAACGCTGACGGGTACAACCAGCGCTTTAGGCGTTGGGCCGAGAATCACAATCTCGTCTGGGCGCCAGAAAATGTACGCAAAACGCTGATCATGCTGGCGCCGCAGTATGGCGCTGGCGCGTTCGAACGCTACGACATTTTCGACCAAAAGTCGGAGGACTCGGCCGTCTTTGTGCGGCGCCGGGACGACAAAGACGGCATGCCAATCATCGCGTATCTCTCGCTCAAACATGACGGCAAAGAGCGCGTTGAGGATGACCTCGTTTTTGTCAACAAGGACGCGGAGACGGTCGACAGCATCTTGCGGTCACTTGTAGGCAAGCACGTCACGATACGAGGCTCAGACAAAGAGTCTGGCACCGTGACGCTTACAGAACTTGAGTACAGTATTCCGCCAGGACACCTCTTCGACCAGAAGACGGTTAACGAACTCAAAGCCAAGATCAATACGTACAAAGAGCACGACGTGAGCTTTGCCGCGTTCATCGTTGGGCCGCCCGGCAACGGCAAGTCGTCTTTCTGCTTGGCCTTGGCAATAGACCTCAACGCATCGCTGCTCACGGTCTATCCTGAAGCTATTCGAGAGTTCCGGGGTGACAACCAGCTTACGGACCTCATAGCGGCCATCAGGTCCGACATCGTGGTCTTTGAGGACATCGACCGAATCGGTCACGATTTTGGTTCTGATTCGAAACTGCTGGGGATGCTCGACATTCTGCGCAAGCGTTCACCTAAGACGATCATTCTGTCGACGGCAAACAATAAGAACGCCCTTTCGGCCGCGCTGCGGCGTCCTGGGCGGCTTGGGCCGGAGTTCAGGCTGGAAGCACCGAACTTGGAGAAGCGCACGAAAATCCTCTTGGATTATGCCAAGATGTTCGGCGTACAACGCGACATCTCCAAGCTGGCTGAGCACATGACTCACGCCAATTTCACGTACGACTACATACGTGACGTGGCTAGGCAGGCCCTTGTGGAAGACGACGCATATCTTGTGCGTTACATCAAGGGGTTGACACGTGAGTTCTCCCGGGAGGACGGCGACGGCTTTACTGAAGACACCGATGCGTCTGACTCGGAGGACCCCCACGTCCCCAACGCCGTTGACACAGAAGACGAAGAAGACGAATATGAAGCTGTGTTGGAGACGGGGACGGGTGATAATCCTCCGCGACGTGAGGAAGCGCGAAAGGAAACGGCGAAGCAAGTGAGTGATGATGTTGCGTTCGCCTCGTGGGTCAAGGGCTGCGAAACACACGATTACACCGAAAATTTTGTCAAAGAGTTTGAGTGGATAGCCAGAGAGATGGCTACATGCAACGACGCCGCTAGAAAAATAGCGGAGATACAACATGAACTACTGGCACAGGAGCGTCGTAGAAAGCAGTTTTCTAGCCAAAAATGGTACGGACTGGAAGGTATACTGGCCGTTCAATTCAGAAATATAGGGAAAGAACGAGAAACGTACATGACGCGTCTTGCAGCCCTACGGAGGCATCATGAGCTTCTGACTCGGCTTGTTGCTTCTAAGAAAAATTATCTTAGTAGTGGCGACCCGTCTGCGCACGTTCAGCTTTACGATGCGGAATTGAAGCTCACCGAAGAACTCAAGCAATACCGTAAACCGTACTACGCGTACAGATTCAAAAACAGATAGTTTTGGAGCGCTTAGATGTCAAAGAAGGACGCGGCGTATGACGCAACAGCCATCGAAGTTTTGCAGAACATCGAGCACATCCGTGCCCGCCCCGGGATGTACATCGCTGACACCCGCAAAGCCGGGCTCCTTCAACTCTCAAAAGAGATCATCGACAACAGTGTTGATGAATTTCTTGCTGGCCATTGCGATAGGATCGACGTGGTTGTCGACGTGGCAGAGGGATGGGTTCAGATCACGGATAACGGACGTGGAATCCCAGTCGACATCCATCCTAAGACGAAGATGTCGGCTCTTGCTACCGTCTTCATGCTAGCTGGGGCGGGCGGTAAGTTCAACAGCCAAGCCTACAGCACATCCGCTGGGCTCCATGGCGTAGGCGTCACGGTTGTCAACGCGCTGTCCAGCAAGCTCACCGTGTGGTCATTGCGCGGTGGCAAGCAGCATCGGCTGGATTTTGAGCGCGGAAAGTGCAAGCAATCGAACGGCGTGACCGACATCGAGAAAGTCGACAAGAACTGGTTCGGTGAATCCGGCACACGGGTCCGCTTTGTGCCGGACGAAGAGGTTTTCAAGAAGGTACAAATCGACGTGCAGGCCATCGCGGACATGCTGGAGCATGCCGCGTACCTCTGTAGTGGGCTGACGCTCACCATCCGAACCGTAGATGGTGAATTCGAGCACGAGTTCCATCAAGAAGATGGTCTCAAGGGCTTTGTTGAGCACCAGCTTGCCGCGAACAAGCAGGAGGCACTGCACGCCATTCAGACGTTCAAAAACGATTCTATTGAGGCTGCGTTCGTCTGGACCGACGGCAAGGATGAGACGTGGCACAGCTACGTCAACTGCTCTCCCACACCCGAGGGCGGCACCCATCAGACCGGGCTGAAGCGGCTCATAACGAATGCTGTAGCGCCAAAGGCAGTCAAGGCGGTCGAGAGTGACGACCTGCGTGTCGGCCTCGTGGTGGCCCTCCACTGCAAGGTGAAGCAGCCGCAGTTCAAAGGCCAGACAAAGACCAAGCTCCAGAACAAGGAAACCGAGTCTGAGGTGTACGAAGCCCTCAAGGACACCGTCAACAGTTTCGTCACGACCAATCAGCGCGTGATCGAATCGATCATCAATCGCGCGGCCAAGCTCAAGAGCGCCCGCGACCGATTCGAGCGTGAAAAGGATGCTTCAAAGAACATCGTCACGTTCAACCGCAACAAGAAGGGCGTACTGCCGGGTAAGTTGGCTGAGGCGCCGAACTGCGCGCCGGAGGACCGCGAGCTATTCCTCGTAGAGGGTGAGAGCGCTGGCGGCTCAGCCAAGCAGGCGCGTCACGAACATCAAGAGGTGTTGGGCCTCAAGGGCAAGATTCCGAACGCCCAGCAGAAGGCCAAGACCGCCCTCTTTGAGAATGAAGAGATTCAGTCGATCATCACGGCAATTGGTGCGGGCGTTGGGGAGAAATGCGACCCGAAGAAGGCGCGCATCGGTAAGCTGATGCTGCTCATGGACGCCGACCCTGACGGCTCCCACATCACGGCACTGATGCTGGCGTTTCTCAACCGGTACATGGCGCCCATCATTGACGCCGGTATGGTTTGGGTGGTTCAGAGTCCACTGTTCCGCGCGGTATGGAAGGATCAGGTTGTCTACGGTGACTCTGTGGAGGAGTGCTTGAAACACCTGCCGCGAGCGGCCAAGCCGACCGTGACACGGTTCAAGGGCCATGGAGAGGCCAACGTCGAAGACATTCAGCACTATGCCATGAATGCCTCTACGCGTAAATTGTTGCGGGTGGACCGTGACGCGCTGACCGACGAAGCTATCGCGGCCCTTATGGGCCAGGACAGCGACCTACGGAAGAGCATTCTTGGGTTGTCGGAGGACACGTGAGCACGTCAGAACATATCCTCAATCACGCTCAAGAGGTGATAGATTCTGGTCGCATCGACGCGATTTCCTTGTTAGCACACTGCGGCGCTCTCAGTGAGCCACTTCAGATTCAATTATTCTGTTATCCTAAACACCGTGATGTGGTACTGGCCAATCTGGCGTGCAATCACCGCTTAACAGAACGTGTACAACTGATGCTGGTATCTGCACTTGACGCGGTACCAAGTTCGCTGTTCCAAGACTGTTTGGTTCGTAATAGGCACCTTTCTCTGAATACCTTCATGGCTCTAAAGCAGAAGGTCCCAACACTGGGCAATCGCAGCGCTTTGTTGAAGTGGATGTTGGAGAACAACCCTGGATTTATAATGGCAAAAGACGACATTGACCGAGAGTCAGAAAATCGCCTTCGAGAATTCATTGCCGAATACGGACCATCACGTGAACCTTGACCAAGAAGAATCCAGCACGCTGGAACGATTGCTGGCCGACCCACCAACCATACCAAAATGGCTCCAAGAGAGTCTGGAAGACACCATGCCTCATTACCGCGTAGACATCAAACCGCTAGGAATCCACCCGGACGACGGGGTGGCCTGGAAGCTCGTAATGGCCATACCGAACAGCAACGGTAAGGTCGACAGAACAATTGAGCGCGCCGGGCACGCCACAACCAACGAAGACGCCATGCGCACAATCGTTGCGTGGATTTCTCTCTTGGAACGTCAAGAGAGGAGGTCATAATGTACATCGAATATGTCGAGCAAGATTCCGTGGTCCGGGTGACGGCCGAACAGGCCGCTGCTGAGATGTGTGACCGTGCAGCCCGTTACGGCCACCACTATCAATACCAACAAGAAGCCATTGAAGACTTTGTTGAACTCCACAATGCGGTCATAATCGAATAAGTCCTGATTTCCACAGTTTTTTTCGTATGAACCCTTCGATGTTTTCTTTCCAGTATGGAATACATATCAATAATACTCCTCGACTTCTACACAATTCTCTTTTGCGTTTGTCACGTAACTTGCGTTTCCTTAGAACATTATCGCCGAAAATTGGTTCGTAATGGTGAATACCTTGGTACTCGAACGCTATTTTGTGTTTTTCGTTGTATCCATCAAGTTCCAGCGGGCAACGACTACGCCCTTTCAGCCACCTTGGCCGTGCTTTCGGAAATTTCAGACCAGTAATGCGTTCAAAAACATTTCTTATCTCCTGCTCTGTCGCTCCAAATCTTGTATAACATGTTGTGCACTTGGACGGTCTTTTTAAGTATGTTTTCCACTTTTTGGAGCATTTTTTGCACTCAACAATTATCTTTTGTTTAGCCCTTTTTATGAACCTAACTGAATGTTTTTCAAGTTTCCTATCAAAGTCTTCACGTGTAAAACGGCTTTTTTGGATGGCGCATTTAGGACAACCTGATCTATGTATCACGTTTGACGCAAACGTCATCCACGTATGCTTGCAGACTTTACACATGAACTTTGAGCGTTTTGATGGAAGCCCCAATCGAATTAGTCTTATACCTTTCAGCTTAAGACGGTCCTTAATGTTCTCTTCTGTGTATTTTGCATTACCAGCACATTTCGGGCAGCCAGAACCCTTGTTAAGCACGTTGTCTAATATGGCTGCCCATTCGTACGTACAGGACGAACAACGAAACTTTGGTCTGCCATCAGATCGTATGGTCTTTTTCTCCAACAGGAAAATTCCGCGTGCTAAAAGTTTTTCACGCACTGCATCCAAAGATAGCCGCGCTTTTCCGCTGCACTGTGGGCAGCCGGACTTGTGTAGCACATTTGTTACAAAAGCAGACCATTTGTACCCACAAATTAAGCATAAAATCTCAGCTTTTGTCCGGGTGTTGACATAGTTACCGCCTAGACGAAGCTTCTTCTCCAACAGGCGCCTTGCGACCACGTCCATCGGGAGTTTTTGAGTCATGAAAAGCCTCCAGAATAAGTCAAATAACAAACACTCAATAAATGCTGCCGAATTTTGTACACATGCTTACTCAGAATATGGCCGCTACGTCGTAGGCAACCGTGCCGTTGCCGACTTCCGCGACGGTCTCAAGCCAGTGCAGCGCCGCATCGTATGGGCCATGCACCAGCTTGGTCTGCATGGAAAGTTCGCAAAATCCGCCAAAGCTGTTGGTGAAGTCCTCGGCAACTATCACCCGCACGGCGACGTCAGCGTGTACGACGCACTTGTCGGTATGGTCAATGCGCGGTACCCAGTGTTGCGCGGCCAAGGCAATTTCGGCTCTCTGACCGACCCGGCCGCTGCGTACCGATATACCGAAGCCAAGCTGGACCCGCTGGCCGACCTGTTGATCGGCCGTGATGCCGCCATCATCACCACCCAGCAGAACTTCTCCGGTACACTAGAAGAGCCGGTATTCCTTCCGGCTGAGTGGCCGTTTCTACTGTTGAACGGCAGCACAGGTATTGCGGTCGGCATCGCCAGTGACATCCCGCCACATCATGTGGACGAGGTCGCTGGCGCGCTACGCTGCTTGCTTGAGAACCCAGACGCTACGCTCGACGACGTGCTGCAACACATCCAGGGACCCGATTACGGCCCTCTCAGCGGCACCCTTATCAGCCCACCGGACGCGGTGCGTGCTCTGTACGAGACCGGTGAGGGTTCACTCACGTACCGCTGCACGTACGCGCTCAATCAGAATGATGCGCAAAAATCAGTCGTAATTACCGGTTGGGCCCCGCAATTCAACATCAAAAAGTTCATTGAACGCTGCAAGTCTTTTGTTGACTCGGGCAACCTCGATAGTGTCTCGGACGAAACAAGCTCCAAGAATGGCGTCAAGGTCACGCTGAACTACACCGACGCCGCGTTCGTGCAGGACCATGTGCTGCCCGCGTTGGAAGTGGCGATCACGTACCGGTTCTACGTGAACGAGACCATGCCGGATGGTTCCATCCAGACCAGACGCACCGACTTGATGCGCTTCCTGACCGACTGGCTGGACTACCGGCGTGCCGTCGAAACCAAAATCATCCAAGCCGAGCGAGATCGAATCGATCGATCCATATCCAACGAGCAGGCCAAGCGGGCAGCCTGTTTGAAGATCAAAAAGCTTGCGGAATTGCTCGCCACAGGTTCGGAAACTTTGGATGCGGACGTAGCAGCGCTGCTTGGAGTGACGGTCGAGCAGGCCACATACATCCTAGACAAGGTGCCGCTGCGCAGCTTGAGCCGCCTCAGCGTGGCCGAACTGGATGCCAAGTTGAAGGAACTCTCAGACAAGCGTGAGGCGTGTGAGAAGAACCTCAAGAGGATTGATAAGCTGCTGTGGAATCAATTTGCCGCCCGTAACATTGATGCACGCGGAACGCTGGTCAGGGCGAAGGCTCCGAAGCTGCTCGTGCCGAAAGAGTCCCATGTCAGCACTTGGATCATTGCGACGTACGACGGTGATGTAACCCGCCTGGACGGCACGCCGACCGAGCGCCGGGGCGGCGTCCGCTACGATTGTGTGGAGTGTGTTGGGCGTTCCTTCTGGGTGGTTCTGGCTAGCGGTCAGATGGTGCGTGTTGAAACAGCAAGCCTGTCGGTCGGCAAGCCAAAGAACTTTGGCTCACGCATCGCGGGAATCGTGCCGACTGCCGTCGACAACATTGCCGTGATGGACCGCGACGGTAACGGGCTGTTGATTGAAGCGGCGTCTCTCGTCAAAGACAAGTATCAAGCCATCAAGACCTCGGTACCGGTCGTTAGAGCGCTGGGATTGAAGCGTGACGAATGGCTGGTGGCGTGGAACGACGAGGTTCTTGTTGGGCACCACCCGGACTCGTTGCAGACGACACGTGTGAACAGTTCAGGGTGGAAATTCCTACCTAAACGGCGCCATGGCGCCGCCCAGATCGCAGCCAGCGGGGGGTCTGTCTGGTTGGACGGCCAGTTGGTCCGCTTGACCGACCAAGAACCGGTAAAGGTCAAGGAACCGAAGGTATTCGGGCAGGCGTTTGTACTGGTCGATTGGGGGTCTTCCAAGGAGATTTTGACACTTGAAAAGTTCGCCAAGGCAGCCAGCAAGGGCTTCGGAAACGCACTCGATATTCGTAGTACCTGATATGGATGGACAAGGTCATCGACATAAAGTTCCACATCGATAGGCGTAACGTTCTTTTGATTGGAAAATACACACCCAATCAAGAAAATCCGGACGAACGTGTTTCGTTGTGGGCTACCATAGCCGAAGCTGGAATTCAGTTGATGAGCGCACTGCTGGGGGAGAACGCCAAGGTTGTAAAAATGCTCCAGTACGAGGTCGTTGAGGGCGAAATCGTTTTCGACGTAACAGTCGTGGCGAAGAAGGCCGTCAAGGAACGTGCAATCAAAGCCGTACAAGAACATCTACACAGCGAGGACAGTAAACCACAAGTTGTCTGGTTCCTAGAGGACCCAGGCGTCACTCAGTGAGAGGCACATGAAAGTAAAGTCAGTTGACGACAAACTCGAACACATCATGAAGGTCATTATCGACTCAGCACAAGAGAATCTTGATGCGGCTGTTGACGCACAGAACTTCATCAAGAAGATTCAAGTCGCTGCCGAGAACATCCAGTCCGACTTGGACACGGAGAAGATCACCAAAGAAGAAGCTTCTATGCGCATTGCTGACGGCAACACTGGCGTGGCTCCTCTCGTACGTCGCATGGAGAACCGCTTCAAGCGCCTCAGCAAGAACACAAAGGCTATGCAGTCCATGTTGAATGCGATCAAGGCACTTCATGAGCCTGAGAAGGATGAATGACTATGGGAAAGCTCACCATCAAAAACAAAAGACCTCTTGACACGAACATCCAGAAGAACAGGGTGGCACCACCACAGCATCTTGTCGAGTTTAAACTCGATAAGGACATCGTGCACTCACGTGATGAGCGTGATGCGCTCAAGGCGGCTCTGGAAGTTTTTACCCGCTATGTCGACATGGGGCTCAAGATGGCGGACCGTGACTTTGAGCGTGACCAAGAATTGGCGTTCGCGGCCAAGCGTATCATGGGGCGCATATGAAGTACTTGGAGATGTTGCGTAAAGCTTCTGATGGTGACTATGCGTGTCTCGTCATCAAAGACATGCTTAACGAGCTTGCTTTCAACAGCCAGCAATCACCTGAAGAGTTGTACACGTATCACGCGGACCGTGCTTCTCGTGAGTTGGACGAGATCGAAGCGTTCAAGAAATGATAAAAATTCTTCCGCCCCAGCTACCGTCCGATGCGCCCGATGTTGAGGCGCAGGAGAGGCTTCTTAAGATTTTGATGAGTGTCTTTACCGTCGATCCAATTGCTAATATCCTCAATGTCATCAAGGAGGATGACAAGCTGGCTGATGAGAAGCTAGAAGCTTTCGTCAAAGAATACGGAGAACCTGAGAGATGAGGAAACTCAAAGGGCGCGAGCTTGAAGAAGAACTTGAGTTGAAGAAAGCCCTAGATATTGGCCCATCTGAGGATGATTACATCGGCGAGGATGAATGCCCGGCATGCCACCGTGGTATTTTTGTGCGTCGTTGTGGGTGGTGTTCAGAACACCAGCGTTACCGCTGCGAAGAGGGCTGCGCATGTGATCCACGTCCTGAATCGCTGTAAAATTACACGAGAAGAGGTGTCTAGATGGTGCGGACGATTGAAGGGCTCTTGAGCCTGTGGCAAGATTGGAAGACTGCGTTTAAGATCCGACCGGCTGAGGTTGATCCGGTGGTTGGTGCCATCATTTCAGTATGGCTGGTGTTCTCGTTGCACGCTGAGAACTATGTTGAGGCGTTCATGCGCTGTAAAACTTGGTTCGAGCACACACAACCGGTTGCCAACGGCCAATACATTGCCGTCATCAAGGGCAAGCTGGACATCTTGTGGTCTGCATTCGGTTGGATGTTCACGCTGACACGGGATGTGCTGGCTGTAAAGATGGCCATCATTCTGTTGATGGCGTACGTCAGAGGCGAATGATGGCGAAAGTCGTCTGCACAGCCTGTAATCAGGCTACCGACTTACCCACAAAAGACTGCCGTGTTTCTTCCTTGGAGCATGAGTTAGCTGCGAGGAATCTCACCCTGCCTAGGCGCCTGCGGAGTGCAAGTCATATCAGAATTTGCCTGATATGCCAGCTACGTAGTTTTGGTGTATTCGACCTTCTAAAGGAAGAGCAAGAAGAACTTGACCAGTTTGTTGAAAATCATGGAGAGAAGTGATGTCGATAACGTTTCACGATAACGAACGTCACATCTGCTCTGTTTGTAACAGACAAGTACCGAAAAGCGCCGCAGCAATTTCGATAACAACGCAAGGTGTGATTGAAGAAATGCGTGCGAGCGGCTTGGCTGTTCCTATGAAGCTGTATGCTGATCCAATCATATTCGTCTGCACAATTTGTTTCTTGGTTAAGCTGGGCGTACTCACCAACCTCTCAACAGCAGACGAAGCGCTGAACAAGTTCGTCGAAGAGCACAAGGACTGAATACCCTATATGAAGGGGTATGACATTCATTGGGCGCCCGAAACCAAGGTCGGTAGCTGAGGCCGTCAGCCTTGACTCGCACGACCGCATCGTTTCGATAGCAAAAACAGCGCTGCAAAGCTACATCGCGTCCTTCATGGACACGAACGGTATCAATCGGCATATCACCGAGACCGTTAGCCGCCAAGCCCTCCAGTACGTCACCGATAAGTCTCTGGCCAACAGTCCAGACCCGTACTACAAGCCCACACAGCTTGCACGGATGTTCAATGACATCCGTCAGGCAGTCCCGGCCATTCTCGTCATCGACAGCGGCTTGGACTGGATAGAGCCCGGTCTTGGCGGCGGCTTCGAGCGCGCCAGCGTGAAGGACGGGAAGTGGCAGGGTTGGTACAGAATCATCGCGGACATCCCAGTTGTTGTTGCGGTGGTCTCCCAAGACGTCGAAACCACAACATTCCTACAGAACGTTCTGGCGATCTTCTTCAAGCAGCTACGGCGTGAGGCTGGTGGCAACCGCATGTTCAAGGAGGGTGATACCTGGGAGGTACGCCTACCTACGAACTTCTCCGCGACAGTGGGCGCTGCGACCAATGTGGCCAACGACCCGCGCGACCAGTTGTGGGCAGCCACCATTGAACTGGTTTTGCAGGCTGAGGACCTATTTTGTGTTGAAAAACAGATCGTTAGGACCGAAATCGATGGCGGTGTGGTTAATGAACCCAATTTGGCGTCCAAATACCCACCCATCATTGATATTCCAGAAGCGGTCAGAATTCAAGATGGGCCATTTATGGCAGTAATTTCGCAGTTGAACGACAACCACCGTATCGTGATCTCGAACCCTCAAGTGGCCACGATCGATGTGCAGGCCATGCTGGTGACGCCTCAGCGGACCGGTTCCTTCGACCTGATGGTTATCGATACAACCCAACGAGTCAACGACGCACCAGCCAAGTGGGGTTACAAGGTGGTCGCCAGCAAAACCGTAACAGTGGGTTTGGTTTGAGTCCTTATCTTTAACCTGAAGGCTTTTAGGGCCGCTTAGCGGGCTCGATTCTTTTGGTTTGACTTTCGAAAGAGCCAAAATCCGTTGGAGAACCAATGGCAACTGTGAACTACCCTACTCTCGTCGCGACCCGCTATGTGGCCCCTGGTGCATACATCGGCCAACTCATAACGCCCGCACCGTCTGTCACGCCGGATACCCGGCTACCTTGCTATGTCGGAGCGGGTTCACGCTTCGCCATCGCTAGCAACCGCACGGTGCGCCGCGCCTTCCTCTTCGATCAGTCACTGACCTTCGGCCCGAGCGCGCCGTTCGTTGCGAACCTTCCGTTCATTGCGGTGAACGACAAGGCTCTTGCTCGCATCGTCGACAGCAACGGCAACGAGGTCAAGCCGAACCAGTGGCAGTTCGTCAAGAATCTGTCCACCCTCAAGTACGATCAGGTTCAGATTAGCTCTGAGGTTTACGACCCGAGCGTCACCTACACCATTTCCTACCAGTCTGCTGACCCGAACGTCAAGGACGAGTTCCCGGTAGCTGATATCCGTGAATTCCAGGCCGTCGGCGACGGTCCTGATGCAAACAACTACGACGAATACGTCAACTTCTTCGCAGATTTCACCGTAACCGGTGGTGACCTGAGTGACCCGCTAGCTTTGGCTGCGGACCCAGACAACACCAACACCGCAAGCTCTGTATCCAGCATCACCAAGACTGGTGTCGGCGCCTCTACCGGCACCGTAACCTTCTCTGGTGGCTCTGCGTTCAACCACGACTACAACCGCTACTACCGCCTGAAGTGCCTCACCAGCAGCGGTGTGTCTCCGAACCGTCTTGCCACGTTCGAGTGGACCGCCCAGCCGGTCAGCGCAGGCAATGACAACCTTCCGGCTGTTCCGCTGGACCCTGCCGCGCCGAAGCCGACCATCTCTATCTCGGAAGCCACACCGGCCTCTTTGACTGTGGCCCTTGAGTTGGGCCTTGAGGTTGTGTTTGCGTTCGGCGCAACCAACTTCGTGTCCAACGACCTGTTTGAGTTCAACGGTCAGGGCCCAGCACGCATCGAGATTGACCCGCGTCTCTCCAACACCAACCAGTTCCATGAGGCTTCAAGCATCACGAAGTCTGCCGGAACCGGTTCAGCTACGCTTGCTTTCGCCGCCACGAGCGACCCAAGCAACACATGGAACGCGAAGTACAAGATGGAATGCACGGCTGCTACGGATAGCTCAGTGAAGGCTACCGTAACTGTGACTCGTGCAAGCAACGGTCTTGTACTTACCGCCAAGGTTGGTGGTACCGCAGGTAACTCTCTGCGCTTCAGCATGGTAGACCCTGGTGTGCCGCTCAGCCCGCTCAGTGTATCGTTCGCTGGAAGCACGCTGACTGCCTCGTTGGCTACGGATGCTGCTGGCGCCATCATCAGCACTTACACGCAGATTGCTGCCGCTATCAACGCGCTCACCAGCAGCCCGATGTCTGCCGTTACGACTGGTGTTGGTTCTACTGTGGCTCAGCCGACACTGACTGCCACGGCGGATGTTGTTGGTGCGTCACCGCAGATCATCAACGGTATTGGCACTGCTTTCACGGCTGAGGTGCGCATCGGTACTCAACTCAAGTTGAGCAACAACGGCGCTACTGTGTTCACGGTAACCAACGTGAACGCAACTGACATCACGGTAACTCCGTCACCTGCGAACCTTGCGGCTGCTACAACTTTGACGGGCACCGCTGGAGTTACGAACGGTTCTGCTATCGTGTCCGGCGGTGGTGGTTCTTTGTTCACCACTGAAGTTACGGCAGGCCAGCTTCTCAAGTTCGCAAGCCAGCCGACCAAGGTCTATACGGTCCAGACTGTCGACTCCAACACGCAGTTGACATTGACTTCTCTGTACGACGGTGCAACGAACGCTGCGACAACCGCATCTGAGGGCTTCGCCGTCATCACGGTTGTGAGCGACCCTCTTGCTACCGGTGCCAACGGTGCGTTTACCGCTAACGTTGCTTGGGCCGAGTATGGTGAGCGTGTCGGCGTGTCCGGCATTGCAAGCCTGAGCTACACCCAGGGCGTCAGCACCAACCCGACAGTTACGCTGTCCAACGGCGTTGTTGTTACGGTACAGTTCAGCAATGGTCCGCTGGCTGTTGGTGACGCTTTCACTTGGAACGTCAAGGCTCCTCGTGAATTCTACCGTAACAAGGACAACCGTGTCGTTACGATTACAACCGACACCGTCACCAACCCGTCTGCTGGTTCCGGTGCGGTGGCTGCTTCTTACGTGAGCGACACCGTTGAAGGTGGATTCGGTACATTCACGGCAACCGACAACGCATTCTTGCCGTCAAGCTCGTCTTGGGAGCATGGCGCAGTGACGCTGGCTGGTAACCTTCTGCTCTACGTCCGCAACATGCACGGCGGCCCAACGACTGCGGCCTCTGGTAACCGCCACGTTGCTACGAACAAGTTCACGTTCTCCGCCACGGTTGACGGCACCATCAACTGGTCTCTCGTGAGCAAGACTACCGAGACCATTGCGGTGTCCTCTATCGCTACCGACGTTGTCGGCACGATTACTGGTACTTCGGCCACGCCGTACATCATCCTGGCGAACATCCCAGACTCTATTCTGTCTGTGACGGACGCCGACAGCGGTACCCCGTTGAGCTACACGCTCATCACGGCTTCCGATGGCTCGAACACCCAGTACATTAGCTTCGTAACTCGTCCGACGGCATCTGTTGCTGTTGAGTACATCTACCGTGGTGCAGAACCTACTGCGGGTCAGGTCTACTACATCACCAGCAAGCACATCCGTCCTGACGAGCTTTACAACGAGCCGATCTTGATCACGAGCCTCGACGCTGGTCGCCGCTTGCTCGCTCCGGCCGAGATCGGCAACCATCTGCACACCATGTGCGAGATTGCCATGGGAGACGTCGGTGCTCCGGGCATCTACATCGTTCAGGTCAAGGATGCTGACGGCGATGGCGTGTTCAGCGATCAAGACTACAAGGACGCTATCGTGGCCTCAGAGGCCCCGCGTGCCATCACGGACTTGATCGTCCTGAGCCGCTTCAGCGTACTCAGCGCGCAGCTTGACAGTCTGAACCGCATGGCTGACCCGTTCAAGCGCCGCTTCCGTCTTGGTTGGATTGGTGCGCCTGTCGGCACGCCGATCGGCACTGAGGATGAGTCAGGCTCTCTCGTGCACCTGTCCCGTCGTACGCTACAGGTGTTCGGTAACAACCCGGCTCACGGTACCCGTATTCTCGTCGGTTCTACTTCCGCTACGCGCGATGTACGCCTTGAGAACAACGTTGTGACCGAAGTTACTCTGGATGGCTCTTTCGTTGCCGGTGCTCTTGCCGCCATGACTGCCGCCTTCCAAGACCCGGCCGACACGCTCCTGCGCAAGTCTTTGCCAGGGTTCAAGACCCTCCAGACGTACGGAGACGTTGAGAGCCCGAACAACCTGCAACTTGGTGCCAACAACATCGTGTTCTTTACGGACCAGGGCGCCAGCGTGTTCCGTATCGAGGAAGACGTCACGGTCGACACCTTTGCGCCGGACTACAACCTCATCAACAACATGACGCAGAAGATGTACGTCAACAAGGTCATCCGCGACCAAGTCGACGCCAAGCTCATCGGTCTTGTTGTCCCGTCTGCTGAGGCTGGTGTTGGTTTGATTCGCGGCTTCGTCCTACAGAACCTTATCGGGCTGCTTGGACGCGGTTTGATTGGCGCCTATCAGAATGATGACGGTTCTGAGCGTTCCATCGACGGTACGAAGGATGTTATCGTATTCCGCGATGCATCTGACCCGACGTTGTACCACCTGCTGTATGCGTTTTATTTGCGCAACGAAATCAAGCGCGTCTTCGGCTTGTTCTCGGTGAACAGCAACAATTTCGGCTCAGGCGCCTGAAGGTTTCCTGATTGGTTAGTTGTTTCTGAGGAGAAAACATGGCAACTGTAGGCTTCAACAAACCGGTCAGCAAGCTCCAGCCGTTTGCGGACACTATTCCCGGTGCACCGTCGACAAAGACCTATCATGGTCTTACGATTTCGATGGACAACGAGGTTATTGGTCGCATCCAGAACTGGGCGCCGAACGCGTATAGCCGCAATGCTGAGCACGTGTACGAACTGAACGTTCAGTCCTTCGGTCGACCGGTAGACGTTGTACCCGGCATCGCTACGGGCTTTCAGATCGGCATGGGCCGTGTTGAAATTTGGGCAGAGGAACTGGAAGTTGCCATCGGTTACACACCGTCTGGCACCATCTGGGACGACCTGACCGACCAGACACGCCCGTTCACGATTGATGAGTACCTGTACCGTGGAACTTCTCTGTATCAGCACATCCAGTACGTCGGCTGCTGGTTCATGGAGAAGAACCAGGGTGCTGCCGAGGCCCAAGGCAATGGCATCTATCAGGTTGATTGCACCATCATCTACATCCAGCGCGTTGTAATTCCTTGATTTCGTCAGTCTGACTTTCACGTAACTTTCCACGAGACTTTCAATGACAACCAAGCAAGAAGCACACGCAGCCCGTAAAGCGGCTGAACTGGCCTCCACTGTACAGCAGACCATGAATGCACGAAACGCAGCAACCTCAATGGTTGGTGAACGTCTCGGTGCGCCCATGGATTTCACAAAAGGCATACCGCTCGGCACCCCGCAAGTTGGTAGCCAAAAAGCTCCCAACGTACCGCGCGTCCACACACCTATGCCCCCTGAAGAGGCATTCGTCGACGAGGAGCGCATTCGTGCAGCACAAGCAGCGGCTGCAAAGGCCACTGCTTCTGGTGGGCGCCCGCTGTCCGACGCGGGGTATGAGGCTATGAGGAACGGTGACGAACTGCCCCCAGAGGCTCCGCCGCCACCGCCATCAAACAGACGTCAAGCTCCTAAGATCGACCCCATCGGTAAGAAGCCAACGCATCCACTGCTAAAGCAGCTTCGCAGTGAGTTCGGTTTGGCTGGTGAAGATGCAAAACCTCCTGTCGAGATACAGGTAGCTGAGCATGTGTGGTCATTCATTCAGCCTACGCCAGACATGATCGCGTTTGCTGCACAGCTTGCCGACACACTTGCCAGCACTGCCACCGAGCATGAGTTGCGCACACAACACGCCATCTTGACCGGCTCTATTGTGGCGGTTGACGGCATCCCAGTATGGGAGATGTTTGGCCTGGAGCCGGGCGAACGCGACGACGTTTCGAAGCCGCTGAACCCCAAGGGGCCTATCCGTCGGCGTGCTGCTCTGATGCTCTTCAATGAGTTGACCGAACAGCACTCCAATAAGCTCTTGGAGGTGCTGTATGAGGCGTACAAGGCCAAGGTTGATGTTGAGGGCGAGGCACTGTCCTACGCGTTCTACGAGTCCATCAAAGCGGTCTCTTGGTCCTGCCCGGTAGAAGGTTGCGGCAAGAAGATCTACCGCGAAGTCAAGCAGAATGAGAGCGGTGAAATCATGCCGTACTTCTGCGAAGACCACGGCGTTGCGCTGGAGCGCTCCAGCCCAGGCACAGCCCTCTCGGAGAGCCTAAGCCCTTTGAGATGAGCGTGACGGCGGATGACCCCGATCTAGCCAGGATCGGGTATCTGGCTGCCGTTACGAATACCCCACCCAGTGTAGTGGCAAAGCTCTCGGACTACGAGCAGTTCTTCTGGAAGTATTGGAAGGACCGTATCACCGAAGAGCAGAACGAACAGTTCTGGCGTCGGATGGGGCGCACGTTGGGCACATTGTGGTACAAGAGCGACGTTGAAAACGACCCCAAAGTGTCGAAGATGTCGGTGCCTCGCAACCCCAACGAGGCATTCTATCCGTTGAGTATCCTTATCAGCCAGAATTCCATACTCAAACAGATACGGAAGGACCTTTCCTCTTCAAAAATCGAAGGTTATGTACCACAGGAGGGCGAAGAAGTTGTCGAGATGGGCGATATGAGCGTCGACGAATTCAAGGCATTTATGGGCAGATTGCAGGCAGGCTTTGCGCCGCCTAAGGACGGTGAGTGATGGCATCGACCGAAGAAGAACTCAAAAGACTCATTGAAGAGTTCAAGAGGTCTCACGGCGACGTGACACGTCGCCAGCCTGCTCACCGTGCCCCCATGAACGAGCACCGCGACATGCGTGCCGAGGACATCGCGCGTGGAGATACTGAACTCGTCAAGACGGGCAAGCAGCGCATCGCCATCAGCGAAAAACTCCAGAAATTGGCTGAGGAAGAAGCTGAGACACAGCGCGATATGATCAAGCGCGCTACAGAGCAGCAGAAGCAGCTTCGAGAGTCTGCGAAGCTGCGCGAAGAGATAGTCAGGCTGGAGCAGCAAGAAGCCGACCTTCAGGATTCGATGCGCGCAGCGCGCAAGGAAGACAAGCGCATATTCGGACAGCAGATCAAACAAACAGCACAAGGTTTGAAGCAGAAGCGCATGGAGCTTCAAACCACAATGAAGAACCACCAAAAGGAATTGGAGGGGATACGTAAGAAGGCAGGCGCTTTGAAGAGCGTGAGGTCAACGATACGCGGCGCTACCGAGGACCTTGAAAAGATGCGTGCGGCTGAGGCAAAACTCAGCAGCATCAAGTATCCAAAGACATCACCGCTGTCGAATATCATAGCCGGTCAGCGCGGTAGCGGGCTGCTGGGCGCCGCCCGTGCATACAAGATCGCTCAAGCTGCCAACGCAGAACGCACCGCATTGGGTATTGGGGGCCACGTCTCTCCCCTGAGGGAAGCCGCAGGCGCTTTCGGCGACGCCAGTAGAGGTAGTCATCTTGGTGACCTTGCTCTGGCTGGTGCACGTGGTGGTGTTATGGGTGTAGCAGCAGAGGGCGGGAAAAAACTAGTTGGAGCCGTGGCTGGTGCCGCGTTAGACCAGGGTGATAAACTTCTGCGGTTAGCGGCAATCCACAAGAAAGTTACCAACTCGATTGAAACAGGTTCGAGAGAAGCCGTGCACGACATGTCTGGCCTGATGAAGGAGTTTGCATCAGCCTATAGCTCCAGTGTCGGCGCTCTTATGCGCTATGGCGTAGGCAAGGACGAAGCCTATGCGCTTGTAGAGCGGTTTACGCGCTCCATTAGGCCGACGAAGGACATGAGTAAGCAGCTTACGCAGCTTACCATCGACACCCAACGCTTTGCTATCGGGTTCAACATGTCTGCTGAGGAGGTTGCGGCCGACTCAGAGGCCATGTTCGCACAGTTCGGTATGCAGCAACCGAAAATCACCAAGGCCTATGAGTCGATGTACTCTGTGTTCAACGATGCCAACAAGAAGACCATCAAGGGATTTGATGAGATAATTGTTCGTATGGACGACTGGACGCGGATCGTTCACGACTCAGCGCGCCGCGCAGGTCTGTGGACATTCTCGTACGGAGCCATGGCCGATATGATGGCCCGCATCGCCACAGAAACCGCAAAGGGCAATATGGCCCTGGCTCAGCGCAAGCAGATTGGTGCGGCTGTCGCCGGTGCCCTCACGGGACAGGGACCAGACTGGGTCGAGTACAAGGTCAGTGAGAGGTTCATGCAGGATGTCATCAATGTCGGTGGTAAAGCCAAAACACCAGAAGAGTTGAAGGAACTCCTCGGCAATCGTTACGGTGACCTGAAGGACCATCAGATTGAAAACATGTTTGCTGAGATGCAGTCGGCCCAAGCCAATCCGCAGTTAATGGCTCTAGCCGGTAAGCACGCTATGGCCGGTATCGACTCAGCCAGAATTGAGGGCTTTAGAGGTGATGTCTACACGGAAACTATAGCGACAGGGCGAAACAGAACGGAGAAGACTGAGCTTCTTAAGAGCATGTTGAGTAAGTATGGACTAGATGAGTCATCTATCGGGTTCCTAGTTAGCCAGATAGACAAGGGTGGTTTTGCACAAGGTCTACGCGACGAGATTAAAAAGTCAAAACTCGGGCAGGAGAAATCTGGATTCGGAGGCCAGCCTGATACTGGCGCAGGAGCTATTGGCGCGGCCGAGCGTGGCCTTGCCGGTATGAGAGACATTCTAATAAGCTCCAACGCTGAACTCACCGCAATAAGCACAACGGCTGATAGGATTGCTGACATTCTCGAATGGTTTACAAAGCCAGATGACCCGACACGTGGTCCGCGTCATGTTGCCGCAGTATCCAAAGCGCTTGGGGACTTGAGCCAAGCGGAGAAAGAAGCCATCCTCAAGACCAGAAGGAATCCGATTCAGGATGAACTTCTAAGCCCAGGTGGCATGCTGGGTACGATGCAGTCGGAAAAGTTCCTGGCAATGTCGGAGAAGGATCGAATCCATACATTACGACTACAACATAGATTGTCTAAGGATAAGGCCACCACACTATACAAAGCTTTCATAGGTAGAGCCAGCGCTACAACTGCAAACCAGATTGCTGCGGATCAATCTCTGTCTGTCGACGAACGCCATGAGAAATTGCGCGCATTGTTCGGCTATTCTGAGGAGCAGGCCACAAAACTTATTGCTGACCAATCAGGGCTCAATACATCCGATGTGAGACGTACCACCACAGAAGAGGCCAATCGTAGAGCCTCAGAGAGTGCTGGGGATATCGGTACAGCAGTAGGTCAAATGCTCAGTGGTGCGAACGGAACTCTCGACGTAAAGAATCAGACTCTGACGGTTACGATGCCAGTCAAGGTCGAAAACATGTCAGAAGCAGTTGCTAATGGTGTCGGCGAAGCTAATGCTTCAATGTCACAAACACCACCGTGAGGAAACAAGATGAGCGAATTACTTAGCCGCAGTATGGTCCGAGGTGTCGTCAAAGTTCGTAAGACGGCCCACGTAAGTGGTGAGGTTGTTGTGGTGTTCCACAACGGACTGCCAGCCGTCTACATCGGTAATCACGACACAGTCACGCTGACCGCGATTGATGGGGTCAACAAGTTCCATCTGGACCGGTCTAACCTACGTGATTTGATAGCGAAACACTATCTTGAGGTTGTAGTGGACTAATAACGTGCAAACTTTTGACTGCGACATCTGCCGAAAACGCACCCCAACCCAGTTCAAACACGACCACCACGTGCGCCCGCAAGCGGCTGGTGGTACTGATGCGGATCTGGTGCGTATTTGCGCTGGTTGTCACAACAACCTACACCGCCTTGAAACGCTGCTTTCCGGGCCCAAAGCCGGTACCGCACGTGATGTGGCGGCAGTGTTCTACGCGAACGACACAGCCGCCCAGCAACGTGTCTTGGCGTACGCCGCCGAAGCGGCCAAATGGATGCACGCCAAGCACGCCGGGCATCTTGGCTCCGATCAGGACGAGATTGTTGACCTGATGGTCGAGATCCCGGCGGTGGTCAAAAAGGTCTTGGCACAGATGGGTGCTGATGCTAGAGATCAGCGGACCGGTAAGAGGCTCGGTGTCGCCGGAGCAGCGCGCCAGATCCTTATCAACCATGTGCTCCAAAAGTTCCCAGCCCTCAGGCCCGACATAGAACGCGCACTCGCGACAAACCGCGCGTCAAAGACCGCCGGGCCATCACGGGACACGATGCGCTCTGTTCGCCAAAGGAAGCCCGATGTTGAAAATTCTGAACGATGAGGACCGCAGGACAATCAAACTCTCCGACCCGGCCGCGCCATTCGTACTATTGACTACACGTGGCATTGGTGGCTACAGTTGTGAAAACTGTGTTTTCCACCAAGCTGCTGGCGGGCCTTTCGGTGAGAGCACCTGTGCAGAGGTCGGTGTGCCTGCGCAGGTCATGCCGTGCACGGCAAGCCCAAAGAGCCCGATGAAATGGTTCAAACCGAAGGATTTGCCGAGCAATCTCCCACCAAACCCAGCCAGCTACACGCTGGAGCAAGCTCTTGTGATGCTGGGCGCCGTAACGCGGCGCGTTGACGCGGCGATCTCAGAGGTCGGTACGCCGTTTAGGGTTGGAAATCTGGTGAGCTTCATCCACAACCACACCATCCAGCAGGGTGTCGTGATGACGCTGCACAAAGATCAAGGCGTTGTTGAAGTGGAGTTCACCGAGAACGGCGCTAAGACGCTGATCACGCTGCCTTTTGGCACCGTGATGGTTCCGCCAAGCAACACTTGACAGCCACCCTACGGTATGTTAGACCGTAGGCCGCATGAAATACAACCGGCATAGCCTGGAAGAGTGCTTGTTGACCGCGCATGCGGCGATCGCACAGTACGACGTCCGGGTTCTGCTGAACATGCTCAAGCGTACACCTCTTGAGCATGATTTGCAGATCTTGATGGCGACACTGGCCACTGATCCTGTGTTCTGGGAGGTGCGCAGCAGACTGGCTGAACGTTCCGACATCACGTTCAGAACGCAGCAACGTCTGCTTTATGACGCCGAGCCAGATGTACGCAAGGCCCTAGCAAGCAACCCGGCCACCGAACTTGGGTTTTTGAAAATAATGAGCCGTGAGGATTCCAATACGGACGTGCAGGAAGCTGCGAAGCTGAGCATTCGCGCGCGCCGGGCAGAGGCCGACATCAAACTTCAGAATTTCATCGAGGAATATCTACCAAAGAACGACTCGACTGAGTGACCCGGGATTGCCCACATGAAGAAGAAAGACATACTCTGCGACTTCGGTGACGGCGAAGGTCCTGTGCTGGCCCATCACCACCAGAATCCGGACGGCACAGAAGGCGGTTTGGTTGCCTGGACGGCATACGTGGCGCCGGAAGCCTTTGTCGGACCGAATGCTCGCGTATACCAGAGTGCCCGCGTGTACGGAAATGTTGAGCTACTTGGTACGTCGCAGGTGTATGGAAGAGCCTACATTTTCGGGCGGATTATCATAGCGGACTTTGCTCGCGTTTCAGGTAACGCTCGCGTGCGTGATAACGCCAAGGTGTTTGGCAACGCGCAGGTGTATGGAGGTGCCGAGGTGTTCGGTAACGCGCATGTGTATGGTAATGCTCGTGTGTGCGGCAACGTGCAGGTGTTTGAGTATGCTCGTGTGTGCGGCGAAGCTCTCGTGAAGTCTGGTTGTTTGTACGGGCATTCTCACAGCACTTTCGATGAAGCCACCATAGACGCCAAGCTTAACGAATTCGTCAAGGAGTACACATCATGTTCAAAGAACGACTCGATTGGGTGACCATATGAAAACAAAGAGCGTCCTCTACGACTTCGGTGATGGCAAAGGCCGTGTACGAGCCCGGTATCACGAGAACCCAAACGGGACACGTGGTGGGTTGGTAGCCTGTACGGCCTGGGTAGCCGATACAGTCTTTGTCAGCCCAGCCGCCTTCGTGTACGGGGATGCCAGGGTGTACGGAACCGCTGAGATACGTGACGCAGCCCGGGTTTTTGGAAATGCACGCATTTTCGCAGGGGCCGTCATAGCAGATTTTGCGCGCGTTTCAGGCAAAGCTCTCGTGCGCGGCAGGGCCTTCGTGTATGGTAACGCCCACGTATATGGGCACGCCGAGGTGTATGATAACGCGCGTGTGCATGGTAATGCTCGCGTGTTCGGGCATACCCAGGTGCTTGAATACGCGGTCGTGCACGGCGAAGCTCTCGTGAGGTCTGGGGTTTTGGACGGCCATTCTCGCATCGAATTCAACGAAGATACTATCGAAACGAAACTCAATGAATTCGTCAAGGAGTACACATGCTCAAAGAGCGCTGGACAGAATGGATAAGCTCCAACGCAGCCAACATAAGTCTGGAGCAGGAAGAGACACTTGTTCGCGCTTTTCTTGACGGCGTGACACGCGTTACGCCGCGTTGGCGCACGTTCACAGACGCGGCCGAGGCCTACGGCATTACCGACGAAGCGAACCTGCTGCGCCGGTCACTCAATCATAGTCAATACGCGCTCTCGTTGTTCTGGCGGGCCGTATGGGTTTGCGCGGCCGGGCAGGACTTGCCGTGGGCCGCGCAGCACTTCCACGTGGCCGAGGAGGACCTGTGGTGGGCCCTCACACGCCTCAGCCAGGAACAGATTGCTGCCTTGCGGACCCGCGCTCTGTTTGAACCGTGGGTCGTCGAACCGAACCGCCGGGAAATCGAACGCACTGTCCTGTCCATAATGCCATTCTGTACGCGATACGTGAACAAGCACATGGCATTCATCCTGCGTTACGACCAGTCCATAACGGCAACGGATTTTGTCAACGAGATCTATCTGTTCGGGCTGGCTGCAACATACCGTTACGACGCCACCGTGACGGACCTTGTCCACCTACGGAATTACGCTTGGATCAGTGCAAAGAACCGCGCCAAGCACCTCATCGCACACCATACGCGCAAGAGCCGTGCGCGCATCCAGCGCGTCGTGCAGACCGAGCAGGATTCGGTGGAGGTGCTTGTATCGGTACGCGCTTCATGCAGGCGCTGCAACAAACCGTCCGACGTGCCGCTGTGCAAGCCGTGTGAGGTCGAACTGAACGACCCAGTAGCCGCCTGGAACTGGAAGCGTGAGAGTGTGAACAAATTTCTCGTCGACCGCTCCAGTAAGTGCAGAGTTCTGGTGAAACCGAAGCCGATGGACACGTTCCAGTCTAATGTTGTGTCGATGTCACCGTGCCATGGTGACGACAAGGGCCAGCCGCAGTGGGAGGACAAGACCGAGCAGCCAATCTCCGCTGAAATGGCCAACGACCTGAGTAAGAAGCCATGGCGCGTACAACAGGTCTGTAAGATTGTTCTCGGCTTGGAGATGCCAAACGACTTCCAGATCTGGCTGAACTCCCGCAACGTTAAGCAGACCATTTCTGAGAAAAAGCTTGCACATGAAGCGTGTTTGTTCTACGGTATTTCGCGCGAAGAAGTCCGCGAGGACATAAAGGATCTCGTCAGATGAGCGAAACATCGACCAGTGTACACCGGAATGACCTCGGCAAGGAGTACACGAAAGCCTTTCAGGCTGGTTTCTCTGATGGTCTGGACCGTGTGCTAGGCCTGCTTGTTGTGCTGGCCATTGTGTTGTTTGTATCGACCGCTGTGGCCGTAGACTCCAGAAACCGTGCAGACAAAGCTGAAGCAGAACTGGCGAAGATTCAGCACCTTACAATTGTGGAGCAAAAGTGACGTCAAAAACGCAAATTCATCGTGTTGTACTGATGGTTGTCGACTCCGAGGGTTCGTTCGACCCGCAGAACCTGCTGGACCAGTCAGGCTGCTCTGGAACTGTTGTGTCGGTAGACACCGAGGACGTGGACTGGACTGACGACCATCCTCTCAACAAGCCAGATTCGTGGTTGGCGGCTTTCAATGATCTCTTCACCACCAATGACGGCACCCTGTCTATGGTACAGCAGATGATCATGAGGTATCTCCGCAACGGAAACCCGGAAAACCTCAACAGGGCTTGTGAGCTTTTGAGGACTTCTGGTGAGGTCAATGTTGCATTTAAGTTCTTGAAAATGCTGGCCTGGATGGACCGCCCATACTTGAACGTGTTTGTTCCGCTGGTGGCCGAGATCGATTTTACGGACACGCAACGCAAGGAGCTTTTGAGCTTGCTTTCTGACAGTGAACAAGGTATTGTGCACGAGTCTGTCACGAAACTTAAGAATGTGTTGTCCGCTGATCTCTTCCCACAGAAGTGGGGTAACGTCCCTCCCAATTGCTCTTAACTTTCGAGGTTCAAAATGATCAAAGCCGCTGCCGTTCTTATCGTCAAGGACCACCGTGTACTGGCCTTCAAGCGCTTCAACGAAGAAGGCCTTTCGCTGCCGTGTGGCAAGCTCGAACCGGGCGAAACAGCCGAACAGGCCGCCGTCCGTGAAACCTTCGAAGAAACTGGCCTTGTGGTCAAGATCTTGACAGACGTCGAGCCTTTCCACGGCTTTGACGTTGTCGGCAACGCTTTTGTCACGACATTCAAAGCCTCCATCATCAGCGGCGACCTGTCGACTTCTACCGAAGGCGTCCCTCTGTGGGCCAGTCTTGGCACCATCTGTCATGGCCCATTCTGGCACTACAATCAGCGTATGCTGCGCCATTTTGGGCTCCAAAAGGTTCCGCTGACCGGAAAATTCCACAGCCACATCACGATCACGGCCCCAAGTCTTGCCGAGGCCGAACGTGGCGCCAAGCTGACCGGTGGGAAGCTCACCGTCATCGACCTGGGCCGTGATGGCCGCAGCCAGACGGACTACATGATCACGCACCATTACGTGACGGGCGTTCATGGTCTCGACGACGAGAATGACATCGTCGCCCTGCTGCGCTCTCGTGGCCAACTTCTGAAGAGCGTTGGGATCTCCGTTGACCGCTTGAAGCTCGAATACGACCTGACGCATCCAAGGAATTCTTCAAAGGATGCTGCCTATGCAATTGACATTGGCACCTATACTGAGGTCCACGTCAAATGTCTCGTCCAGCCAAAGGACCGTGACGCACTGTTGCACAAGGCACGTGCCCTCAATTGGCATCCGTCCAGAAATCCGTACGCAAAGTCCCCTGACGGACGGCTCGTCCAGTTTGTGAATCGTCGGTTTTACAAGGATGTGCCGTGCACGTTGACCGACATCGACGCTGCCGTGGACGCCCTCGTACCGGCCGTTCAGGAACTCTGCGAGGTTGAAGAGATCAAGTACGAAACTGCCGTTTTTGACACGAACGACGCACACGACAGATGGTGGGTTGCATGACCGACGAGGCTCTACGGGCAGAAAACCAAAGGCTGAGCAAAGAGAACGCTACGCTCAAGGATGCCATTGCACAATGTCTTGTACGGGAAGCTGACATGCGCCAGCATATGCAGTTCCAGTGCGCGTATTGTGCTAAGGAATGGGTTGACCATTGTTCGGATGGCTGCCCCACCAAGCCACATTGTTGTGGTTGGTTTCGCTCAGCAAAGCGGGATTGAACAAATGGCGTCACATTGGGACCGCGCAACGCGGCAGAAGACAGGGCGGGTCAAACAGGATCTGGAGGGGCCTGCAAAAGACATTCAAGCCATGATTGGTAAGGTTGTGCGCTGCTATGTGTCCCAGGGAGGCCACTCCAGCAGCTATTCCATACACCAGGGGCGCATCGTCAAGATCGGTGAGACCGGTCGAACCGTTCGAGTTCTGTTTTTGGACGGGAAGCTCGAAGGCACAGAGCGCCGCATCAACGTGGACCTGATCGATTTTATCGACCCACCCAAGGACACGGCATGATGACGGTCCTGAAGCGGGCTGTCATGCTGCTGGTCGATCGATTGATCGATCGGTTCGTCGGCTACAGGCCGAAAACCGCCGCTCAATGGCACGCATTCAATTTCTACGGGCGAAGATATGTCATATTGCGGGACCTCGCGGAGTCCCTTTGGGTCCAGTATGGGCCGCCGCTACCGAAGGACTCTGTGCCGTCTCCTTGGGGGCACTTTGAGCCCGAACCGATCTACGTCAAGCTGACCGAGGAGGCTTGGCTGGAGAATTTCGGCGATCAAGCCAACCTACAGGTCTATCTCGGTACGCAGGTCCAGCAGGTCCTTTGGTTGTGGTACGAACTGGCCTTGATCGACGCCGGGTACGTGCTCAAGCAGCCTGATTTTCCGCGCGACATCATCGAATTGATTCACAAAAATTGAACCTGAACGCCCGCTGTAAAAGCAAGGGACGTTCAGGAACAGATTCGGTGAGTCGAATGCCCCAGCCAAACGGTACAGTAGTCGGCGCAATCAGCATGCAAAAAGTACAGGCCAACCGCGTCGTGGTATGGCTGTGCTCCCGCCATCAGGTCGGTACGCGCATCAGGTTTTGGGAGCGCACCTTCCACGTGGTTGGCCAAGACCATACGCTTGTGCGTGAGACAGTAACGGACGAGTTCCCTGCGGCGGACGATGCTGACATCTGGTTCGAAGTCAAGCTTCGAAAGCACTTGAATGAACGTTTCTCTCTAGCAAAGCCGCCAGAAGGACAGCCGGGCCCTCTGGGTGGATTGACTTTTGACACCGGACACGAGGCAAAACAAAATGGATAGTCTTATCGAAAAGGGTCAATGGTACCGCTTCAAGATCGCGTACTCAGCCAAGGATGGCGCAATGGTTGACGCGTTGGTCGAGGACGTCGGAACCGTCGGCACCGAGAGTTACGCCAAACTCACGTTCGTCTACAAGGGGCCCGGCAAGTCCAAGCCCGTCAATCGCACGCGGAATTTCAATCTGAAGATGATTCAGACCTTTGAGCGCGTTGGTGTGCCCACTGGTGAAGAGGCCACGTACAAGCGCCTGAAGGGCAAGGCGGCGGAGGGCATCGACAACGATTCAGCCACTCCTGACGCCGACACGACGACGGTCACGGCGTCTGCCAAGCTCACCCCCGCTACGCCTGCTGCTGGCAAGGCGGCTGTCTCGGCAGCGCCGAAGCCCACCAAGCCCGCCGTGGTTGAGACCGAGGAGGACGACCCGCCTGCCGTGGCACCGCCCAAGAAGCCTGTGCAGGCAGCGGCGCCAGCCAAGAAGCCGGTGGTGGTTGCTGACGAGGACGAGGACGTCGATGGTGCCGACGAGGACGACATGCCTGCTGTCGCGGCGCCTAAGAAGCCCGCGCCCGCGCCTGCGCCCAAGAAGCCTGTCGTGCTCGACGAGGATGAGGATGAAGACGCGGACGAGGACGAAGATGAGGACGAAGACGAGGACGAAGACGAGGACGAGGATATTGTCGTGGCTCGCCCGCCCGCCAAGAAGCCGCCGAGCCGTCCGGCCATCAGTATCGATGACGAAGACTGATTGAAGTGGTCCGTTGGCCGACAGCTACTGGTTTCTTATTCCTTTCCCAGTAGTTTGTTTTAGTCACGTGGGTGCTCCCGGCGTGGGCCGTCCAGGGGGCTTTTACCTACGAGGTGATGTCATGTCGAAGAAACAGACTCCAAGCAAGGCAACGAAGAGGTCGAAGAAGGACACATTACGCGCCGTAGAAGCAATCAATCTCATCAACCGGTTGTGCGCGTGCATGAAGAACAAACGCCGCCCGATGCTGGTGATGGAAAAGAAGACCGGGAAGCTTGTGTCATTCACGTTTGAGCAGGCCGTCGGTGCCGTATTCGAGGCCATGACCGGGATCAGCGCAGTGGACTGGATTGTTCCGACGCCAGACAAGACGCCAGACAAGCAGAAGCGCAAGGGGGGTGCGTGATGGATCTCGTTGTTCGCTCATGCGTGGAATGCCCGTTCCTCGATTCAGAGTCATTCAACTGCAACCACCCGAAGATTGAGGCCAGAGGCGAAATGCCGCGAAGAGTCCCCCTGGCGGATGTGCAGGAGGGAGGGCCGCCCGAGTGGTGCGATCTTGTGGGCGAGGACGTAGTCGTGAAGATGGACCTGGACAATCTCTACCACAAAGGTGGTGCGTGATGGGTGCCCTGACGCTGGACGAGGTGGAGGAGAGAGCGACGCGGTGCATTGATTCCCTTCGGACACGCGAAGGGTATTTGCGCATTGGAGCGGAACGGAGGCCACCCAGCATAGACGACGTGTTGTTCGCGGCGGACGCGCTGCTGGTGCTGGTGGCCCACGTGCGCGAGTTGGGAAAGGTGCTTCCCGCGCGCGCAGACATGGCCGTGGAGCGCATCACGGCGCTGGAGGAGAAGGTTTCTGCTGTGTATGCTGGGGACAGCGTAGAACATCGGGTTTTAACGTCGGAGATGGACCGCCTGCGCGCGGAGAACGAAAAGTTGCAGCAAGAGTGCTCTCGTCTGCGCTCAGAGAATGAGGCGTTGCTATCTCTACAGCCGCGTGAAGCGAATGGGACGTGAATGAACTCAACGCCCTCCGGTAAAGAGCAATACTGCACACCGCCCGACATCATCGACTTGGTGGTACGCTGCTTCGGCGGAACAATCGCGTTGGACCCATGTTGGAACAAGGTGTCATCGGTGCAAGCCACCGAACGCTGGACGCGCGGGCGTATCTTGACCAGTACCGGCCGCACCGAGAAGACACCAGAAGAGACATTCACGAGACCGTGGGTAGACTACGAAAGTGTGTACGTTAATCCGCCATACGGCAATTCCCCAACAGGGCGTGCATTCAAAAACAAGATCATCAAGGAAGCCAAAGCCGGTACACACATGATCATCTGCGTACCGGCCAACACCGGCACAAAGTTCTTCCAGGCGTGCATGCGCTACGGTGTGGTGAAGTTTTGCAGTCCGCGTGTGCATTTCATCGACTACGAGACTGGTCTTCCGGCCGCTCACGTCATGCATGACACAGCGCTCGTGTACTTCAATCCACGGACTCAAAAAGGTCTTCGTATATTCTGCAAAGATCCTCGCGGGATCACCATGCAGCGCGTCTTGGACGCCGCTGAAGCCGTGCAGCCTGCTAGCAACTCTACGCCGCTCACTGATTTTCGGCGCGTTGGCTATTGCGCAGACTGCCGAGAACCGCAATATCTTACGCCGAGCGGCACTGTGTGCTGTAACGGACATTGGGGTGCCGACACACTCGAACGGCGCACTTCTTGACTCGACCACTTAGATCTGCTAGACTCCCCACAATGCCCCGCTCAACAGACCACCCCTAACTGTGGGGCGGTTCGAGGCTGAATCAAAGACACCGAGCAACGGACACCGTAAATACAACTCAACCACGCATGCTCTTGCACAACAAAGGGGCCTGCACACTTCAGGAGATATTCCCATGCAATACAAAGGTCAAATCCCTTATCCTCAGGCAGACGGTACCACCAAGATGGTCGACAACGGCGAGTTCACCATGAGGCTCACGTTTGTCGGTACCGAGATTCCAAACTACGATAAGAAGCGCATCAAGTACCGATTTGTCGATGCAACCGGTGCGCGCTTCTTGATGTTCAAAACGCAATTCGATGCTGTTTTGCGCGCCGTCGGTCCGATCAAGGACGGTGATGCTGTTTTCGGCCGCTGGACCTTCATGAAGAGCGGCCCCGGTTTTGGTTTGGAGCTTGTTTCTATCGCCAGCTTGCAGCCGCAAGCCCAAACCCAAACCCAAACCCAGGCCGTCGCGACGGCGCAGGCAATCGTCAAGTCTAAGATTGCTCAGGCCGTCATGCCACCACCGACCCCAGTTGTGCAACCCAAGTGCAACTTCTTTGCTGTTTGTTTGGACCGGTCCGGCTCGATGTCCTCCATTCGTAAGGAAAATGTTGTCGAAGCTTTCAATCAGGTTTTGACATCCATCAAAGAGAATGCCGCCACCAGTGGCCAGGAAACGTTTGTTTCCATCTGGGAATTCGGTGGCATTGTCGGTCAGACCGTGAAGAACATCAAGGCTTCCGAATTGCGTCTGATCAAGCCTTCTGACTACACGGCCAATGGCGGCAATACGCCACTCTTTGAGTGCGTGCACCGTGCTACGACGGACCTTGAATTGACCGCAACCAACGCACAATTCAAGAACACCGACAACAGCTTCTTTGTGTACGTGATTTCGGACGGTGAAGAGAATGCCTCCAACGGCATCTATGCGCCGCTGAAGGTGAACGAGGTCATCAAGAACCGTCAGGCAACGGACCGCTGGACTTACGCGTTCCAGCTTCCCAAGTACTCTGTTGACACGTTCATCAGAAGTTTTGCAGTGCCCGCAGGCAACGTCCAGGGCTGGGAAACCAATGACGCTGGCATCATCCAGGCCAGCAAGAGCACTGCTGCGGGCATCAGCAACTACTACAACGCCCGTAAGAGCGGTCTCCGCAGCGTCAGCAACGTTTACACGACCAATTTGTCCAAGATTTCCGACGCCGACCTTGCCAAACTCAATGACATGAGCAGGATGGTCAAGTTCTACAAGGTTGACAAGGAAGAAGAGGTCAAGGCGTTTGCTGAGCGTGTCACGCGCAGACCGTATGAGATTGGTTCCGTCTGGTACCAGTTGACCAAACGTGAAGATGTTCAGCCGCAAAAGGGCTTGATGATTCGCGTCAAGCACACCAAGCAGGTTTATGGTGGGGCTGACGCGCGGAAGCTGCTCGGGCTGCCCAGCACCGGTACCATTCGACTGGTGCCGGGCGACCACAGCCGGTTCGACATCTTCATCACGAGCACCAGTGTGAATCGTAAGCTGGTACGTGGTACGGAGGTGTTGTTCATGCCGCCAAGCGCTCCCATGGCCGAAACGTGGGATAGCGCAGCGGCCAAGGCTGCTGCGGACGCGAAGAAGGCCCAGCACCCCTGACGCACAGTAGCGTAAAAGCATAGGAGGGTCCGATGGTTATGTGAGGCCCATCGGACCCTCCTTTCTTTTGAGAAACGAAATGAGAATCAACGTAACTGCGTTTCCAACACACATCAAGGAACATTCATGACCACGCCACCACCGGTTGGGTTGCTATTCGTTCATGGCATTTCCAATGGAAGATCCGCCAGAGAAGGCATGCGCGACCGATTCAAATTGTGTTTGAAGGAATTCAACGTTCCTTTCACAGACCAATACGTTGACGCGGCCATCTGGAGGTCTAGCGGGCGGTTCGATTACGACCTCGACATCCTCTACCGTGTGGACGGTTTGCGTGAAGACGCCATTGATGACGTCGCCACCGCCGTCATGCGCCTACATGACAAACTGCCGCCGAACGGACGATTGCTGGTCGTCGGGCATTCGATGGGTCAAGTGCTTGGTTACTGTGCTCTCGACATGCTGAAGGACACCGGCAAGCTCGTCAAGCCATTCAGCTATCTGTCCCTGGGCGGACCTCTCGGCAACACCAACCCAATCTACAAGTCATATCTGGCGTTTGCTCGACGTC
>WBZS01000267.1_pt1 | contig 84853 bp, 84 predicted proteins | sample 5204201 | NCBI WGS metagenome assembly WBZS01 (sample SAMN12344357, study PRJNA552823) | activated sludge metagenome | biome: Activated sludge suspended growth; feature: Nitrification reactor; material: Wastewater; isolation source: activated sludge from nitrification reactor of wastewater...
AACCAGATCCAGGACGACACCGGCGCCAACATCTCCATCGAGGACGACGGCACCATCTACATCGGTGCCGACAACGGTGAGGCCGCGGACGCCGCCCGCTCGATGATCAACGCCATCGCCAACCCGACGATGCCGGAGAAGGGCGAGCGCTACCTGGGCACGGTCGTGAAGACCATGCCGTTCGGTGCCTTCGTCTCGCTGCTGCCCGGCAAGGACGGTCTGCTGCACATCTCGAAGCTGCGCACGCTGAACGACGGTCAGCGCGTCGAGAACGTCGAGGACGTGGTGAGCGTCGGCCAGAAGATCCAGGTCGAGATCTCCGAGGTCGACGACCGCGGCAAGCTGTCGCTGATCCCGGTGGTCGAGGAGAAGGTCGACGCCTGATCTGCTGAGGCCGCCGATGCCGGTGTCCGATTGACAGCGTGGAGCGCCGCACCCACTCGGGTGCGGCGCTCTCCTGTTGTTGCGCAACCGCTGATCAGTCACTTCATCCCGGGCTCCGAACCGGGATCTCAGGCGGGAGAGTTCCCGGGTCGAGTCCGGGATGACGATGGATGGGCTTTGATCAGCGCTTCCCTACGGAAAGATCTGGCGAGCTGCGTCCATCACCCGTTCGAGATCGGGCATCACGCCGATCTGGTCGCTGGGCGTATTGACCGTGGAGGCATCGGGGAGTGGTGAAGTGCCATTCTTCGAGTCGCTGAACAGAGCACGTAGAACCTGGGGAGTGAATGGCGTGCCTCGATCGGTGAGTCGCATGCTCTGGGCCAGAGTTGCCACCCCGGCAATGATTGCGCTGGCGGCGCTGGTGCCGCCGAAGTTGCCGTAACTGGTGTTGCTAGCACCGAAAGAGGTCCAGGCGCGGTCCGCCCACGCATGGCAGTCCACTCGACTGCCGTAGTTGCTCCCAAAAGTCACGCTCTTGCCGGGGTCGTCGATCCAGCGGCGGTGTCCGGTCTGATTCGCTTCCAGCGTGCTGACCGCGCCACCCACCAGGATGGCCCCGGAGTCGCGACCACCTCGACGGACGTCTGCCAGGCCCTTCGGCACGTCGGCGAGGAGAGTGTCGAGGTCTTTGTTGCCGTTTCCCGCGGCTTCGATCACTACTATGCCGGCGGAGGCCAGGATCCTGAGGGTCTCCTGGACGGGATATTCCCGCTCGATAGGTCGGTGGTAAAGAGGGCCGCCCCATCCGCCTTCCTGTTTTGCCACCTCAAGCAGTACGACATCCCCCGAACGCAGCACCCGGCGTGCCGCGATGAGGGCATCGACCACGTGCGGATCGGTGGGTGGCTCAGTGGTGCCATCGTAAACTCGATCGCCTCTATGGAAGTGGGAGGCCACCAACACCTGGGCCTGCGGGCAGATGCCGGAAACGCCGTTTCTGCCAACCGGCCTGCCCGCTACGATGCCGAGGACTGCGGTGCCGTGGGCGGCTTCATATTTGTTGACTCCGATCAGAGGCTTGAGTCCCCTCAGGGCTTGCAGCGCCTCATGCCGGAGATTCCAGCCGGCCTCGATATCGAGGAGTTTGACGCGCCCGAACTCGCTGCCGTTCGCCCAGTCGCCCTTGCCTCCGGCTTGTTTCCACGCCCATTCGGCATTGACCCCGTCCAGGGGCTCGTTGAGGTACGACCGCGCCGATCGAGCCATGGTTATGGCCTGGCTGGACGACAAGGTCTTGCGTCGCGATGCTGCGACCCGTGGCACGACCCGACGCTTGTCGTCCGGTGGTCTGTCGTCGTCGGAATCCACCCCGACGACCGTGACAGGCAACTCGACGTAGGCGGCGGTGACACCTTCGGCGTCGAGGATCTTGTTCGCCAACTCTTCCATCTCGTCCGGCCTCCGGTCCAGATGGCTGATATCGATTCGCCAGTACCGGGTGAGGCTGGTGGACAATCCCCAGCCACTGTCCTCGGCCTCGGCTTCCAATGCGCGAAGCTCGGCCACGGTGCACGCCGTGACCAGGCGAGGGGTCGGGAGTCGTCCGTCGTCGGTCTCGGCCACCAGCGCGGTCAGGATCTCGTTCAAGGTGGCGAGGCGATCGAACCGACCAGCGACGGTCAAGAGATCGTTGTAGTCGTCGGTGGGCAGGTCCTCGTCGAGTTGAACGACGATATGGGTCGGTCGGACGGCCATGGAGATCCCCTTCGGCGTTCGGTGTGGGTGTGGGGACACCGTCGTCCCTCACCTATGTAGTGGCAGAAAGTGTCCCTTCTGATACGTCGCGGACGCCAGCCGAATGCGCAGTGTGCCGCGGCGCGACGGCTCGGTCGGGGTAGGACCACACCACGCCGCTGCCCGGTGGGCCGCGGCGTCGGCGGCGGGATCGGGTCTCTCCCCCCGGCATGGGCAATTCTGCGACTCGGGTATCAAGCCGTCGGCATGGTCCCTCGCTATGAGGGGGCCGTACACTGCGGCACAATCCAGATCGAGGAGTCATCCATGACCTACCAAGAGAAGCCCGATCCTTGGGTTCCGCCGAAGGAAGGGACAGTTCCTCCCCGAGGGCAGTGGCTCATCGTCGACGCGCCGCGGGAACTCCAGGTATGGATGGACCAAACCTACGCAGTCGCCAGCAAGGCCATCGGAGCCAGGGAAGGGCAGGAGGCCGAGCCGCCGGACGCAGCAGTCGTGAGCGTGTCGGCCGTCTGGAAGTGGATCGAGGACAGTTACGTCTGGCCGAAGTCCCTTGACGAGGACGAGGGTGCGGATGGTGCTGGGGAGAACGACGATGCCCACGACGCCGAGGACGACGGCGACCAGGAGAATGAAGGCGACCAGGAAGAGGAATGGGAGCACTGGTCGATTGCTCGGGACGGTCTGCCCGAGGTACTCGCCCTGTCCGGCGGCGGCCCCGATCCTGTCTCCGATCTGCTGAGAACGGTGTGCAAACTGACCGGGTTCTGCAAATACAGGTAGTCGCGAGGACAGTCGTCGTGAATGCAGTGACTCGGGCTCCACGGACGGCCTGGGGAATTGCTGTCATCGGCGTCGTCGTCGCCGTGGGTAGCCTCGCGCTGGAGCCATTCGTCATTTCGGGCGCACCCGACCGGTGGAGCGACGGCATCGTCTCGGTACGGTACGTGTTCATAGCCGCACTGACGCTGCTTGTCGGTGCGCGTGTGGTGAGCCATATGCCGAGGCTCAGATATGGCTGGCTGCTGCTGGCCACCGGGTTTACCGCGGCGCTCTCCGCAGCGCTGAGTTTGGCGGCAGCCGTGCCAGGCCCATGGGTTATCCAATGGGGACGTCAATGGGTGTGGTTTCTCAGCTATGCGCTCTTCACACTCACGGCGCTTCTTTTCCCCGATGGGCTCCCGCCCTCAGCACGGTGGCGGCTCCCGCTCCGGGTGCTGTATGTCGGCTTGGGCGTGGGACTGATCGGTCTAGCGGTGTGGTCCTCGGGAGACGAGGAACCGGTGGGCAGCGGGGACGTATGGGGAATCGCTGCCCTATGCGGTCTCGTCGCGTTGTTCATCAGTGCGGTGTTGGGCCCGGTCGCCATCGCCGTGCGTGCCAGACGAGCGGCACCCGCTCTGAAGACACCGCTGCGGTGGGGTGCGATTTCGGCGGTTCTGGTGCTGCTGGGGATGGTTCTGGAGGTCTTGCCGGCATTCGGGTTTCCGAGGGTGGGCTGGACAGCCGTGACGGCCGCCCTGGTATTCCCCGCGGCGACCGCCCTCATGATCGCCCGCTACGGGCTCTATGACATCGACCGGATCGTGCACCGGTCGATGCTCTACGGCGCTCTCGTTCTTGCCGCAGGTGGTGTCTACGCGGTCGCGTTGCCCACCACTGGCTGGCTGATCAACACGATGTGGAAGCCGGACGGCCCCGACCCGCTGGCGCAATCCGAGGTGGCTGCCCAGGCGGCGGCGATCGTGGCTGCCGCTGCCGCAGTGCTCGCGGTGCTGCTGCTGCGTAGCTGGTTGTACGAGTTCCTTGAACGTCGTCTGTATGGATACGCCGCGCGCCCCTACGAGTTGCTGAGTTCGCTGGCAAGCGGGGTCGGCACGGCACTGACTCCGGGGGAGATGCTCGGCGCCGTGGTCGACGGCGTCGCCGACGGACTCCGGGTCCCTTACGCCGCCGTGTTCCTGGCGCCCAGGGAGAGCCCGGAGCAGGCCGTGGGGGACCGGCGGCCCTGGCCGGTCACGTCCCTCGATCTGGTGCACCGAGGAGACACCATCGGGCAGTTGGTGGTGCAACAGCGGGCACCGGACGAGCCCTGGACCCGGCGAGAGCGGAAGCTGTTGGCCGCCTTGGCCGCACAGGTCGCCGCACCCGCGGCTGCCGTCCGGTTGATTCGCGATCTCCGACAGGCCCGAGAAAGACTCGTCACCGCCCGCGAGGAGGAGAAACGCCGGCTCCGCAAGGATCTGCACGACGGTGTGGGCCCGGTGCTCAGCGGCGTCCGGATGCAGCTACGGGCGCTGGCCGGGACGTCCGCGGCCGAGCCGGGACTGTCCGGCATCGAGGAAGACCTCGCGTTGGCCTCGGACGAGTTGCGCCGAGCGATCGACGGGCTACGTCCACCCGGACTCGATCGCGGCCTGGTGCCGGCGTTGCGCGGTGTCGTCGAGCGGCACGTGCAGGCCGGTGACGCCGAGATCGCGCTCGACATCCCGGAGACATTGGACCTCCCAGCGGCCGTTGAAGTGGCCCTGTACCGGATTCTCGACGAGGCGCTGACAAACTGTGTCCGGCACGCGGCGGCGAGCAGCGTGCAGGTTGCCGTCCAGCGACGAACGGACGCCGTCGAACTCACTGTCACCGACGACGGCCGGGGCTTCGCCGGCCCCAGGGACGACGGTGTGGGAACCGAGTCGATGCGGCAGCGCTGCGAGGAGATCGGCGGCCGGTTCACCATCGCGGCGGCAGCTCCGACCGGGACCGTGGTGGCGGCGACCCTGCCGTTGTCCTGATCCGGAGCGGTCGTTCTCATCCGGGCAGGATCGCCGCCATGGTGTTATGCGGCCTCCAGCACGACCCGGAGTCGACCGAGGGCACGTTGCCTGGTCGGTCCGATGCTGCCGACGGACATCCCCACCAGCGACGACAGCTCGTCGTAGGACAGGTCGCGGAGCAGCCCGCTGACCACTGCCCGCTGGCGGGGCGGCAGCTCGGCGATCGCTGACCGCAGCTCACGCATCCGCTGCCGGTCCAGGCAGTGGCGCTCCACCTCGCTGCCGGTGGACGCCGTGCGTTCCGGCAGCTGCTCGATGACGAGCTCGCGGCCATCCTCATGGAGCAGGGTGAGCGCCATTCGCCGTGCGGTGGTGGACAGCCACCCCGGCAGGCATGCCGGGTTACGGATCGACCTGGCGTGCTGCAGCAGCGCCAGCCAGACCCGCTGCTCCAGATCCTGGCGCTGCCAGGGCTTCAGTCCGGCCTGGGCCGCGCGGGCCAACAGGCAGGGCCGAAAGGCGCGGACGACCTCTTCCCAGACTGCGGAGTCGCTGTCGGCGAGCCGCTCCAGCAGGTCGTCGGGCCACGGCTCGCGACGATGATTCGCGGCTGGGCTGATCGTGTCGGTAGTCATACTTAAGGGTGGGTCTGACGACATACCCGGGGCGGGGAGATCTGCCCGCGACGATTGGGACGAACGCCCGCGCGTCCGGGCACCCGTAGCTATGGAACCGCCGACCATTCACGTCATCCCCGGCTCCGACCCGGGATCTCAGGCGGGAGAGATCCCGGATCAAGTCCGGGACGACGATGGGATGGGCTTTGACGAGCGGTGCCCTATGCGGGCGTTGACCGCTCGTGCAGCCCGGCGTCGCGAGCCAGCAATGCCAGCCGCACTCGATCGGCGATGCCAAGCTTGGCCAGGATCGCAGCCATCTGGTTGCGCACCGTCTTCTCGGTGACGGCGAGCGCATCGGCGATCTGCGCACCGGACAGACCGGCGGCAAGGAGCCCGACATGCTGGAGTTCGCGCGGGCTAAGCAGATCGAAGGGCGACGGGACGCTCTGTCGGACGCCGCTGAGAGCGGTGGTGGCCACCTGCGGTCCCAGCACCAGGCCGCCGTCCAGCACGGCGCGCAACGCGGGCAGCAGCGCGTCAGGAGCCGATTCCTTGAGCAGGTATCCGGTGGCACCGGCAGCCAGACAGGCCTGCACGGTGGCGTCGTCGTGGGTCATGGTGAGCACCAGCACCACACAGCCGGGGACGGCGTGCCGCAGCCGTCGGATCAGGCTCACCCCGTCGCCGTCCGGCAGGCCAAGATCGACGACGGCGGCGTCCGGCTTCTCCAGGACCGCGAGCCGGAACGCTTCGGCGACCGTTCCCGCTTCGCTCAGCCGACCGACCCACGGCTGGCCGTGCAGCATCGCCGCCAGCCCCCGCCGGACCACCGGGTGATCGTCGACCAGCAGTACTCGGGCCCCGTCCGCGTCCCCTCCCATGGCCGAATCGTAGGAAAACCTCCGTATCGCTGTCACCGGCTCCGCCGGACGTTCTCCATCGAATCCCGCGCTACCGCAAGCTTGGCGGCTCGTTCACGATCGAGGACGACCACCCCCACGAGACGGTGGTGCGGCAGCGGCTCGGCGCCTGCCACCGCTTCCCCGCAGAGCCCGCCGGCACGCGATCGATTTGGTACGTAGCGACCGGGGGCCCGTAAGCTGTCCGCACTCGGGGGAGCCTGTTTCGGCGACTCCGAGGAGACATCCGTGTACGACCAGCGGTCTCAGCTGACCGACCCACCCCTCGCCGAGACGGACGCCGTCCAGTCCCCGGCACCCCACCCGCAGACCGCCCTGCGCCGCGCCTCGTTCCGCGCCGACACGGCGCGCTTCTCGTCCCGTCCGGACACCCGCCTCGCCGGCTGGGCACCGGGACTTCGGCTGCTCGGCACCGAAACCGCCAGATCCCGCACCTGGGCCCGGCTAGGCGTCCTGGTTTCGATCACCGCGATCGTCGTCTACGGCACCTGGCGGATCATGTTCACCCTGCCGGCGGGCGGCTGGAACCTGTTCGCCGCCTGGCTGCTGGTGGCATTCGAGGTGCTGCCGGTGACCGGGCTGGTGGTCCGGGCGGTCAACCTGTGGCGCCTCGACTGCTCGGGGCCGGCGCAGGTGACGACCGTCGAGCCGGGACTGCGCGCCGCGGTGTTCATCCCCACCTATAACGAACCTGTCGAGGTGATCGCCCCGACCATCGCCGCCGCCGTCGCGCTGGAACCGGCCCACCAGACCTGGGTGCTCGACGACGGTGACCGGCCCTGGGTACGGGAGCTGTGCGAGAGCTACGGCGCCCGGTACGTGCGTCGCGACCAGCACACTCACGCCAAGGCCGGCAACATGAATCACGCCCTGGAGTTGATGGCCGCCGAGGTGGCGGCCGGAGCCGAACCGATCGACGTGATCGGCGTCCTGGACTGCGATCATGTGCCGCTGCCGCACTTCCTGACCGACACCCTGGGCTGGTTCCGCGATCCCGAGCTGGCGCTCGTCCAGGCTCCGCAGACCTACTACAACTCGGGGGCCTTCGACGACGACGGCGACACCGGCGAGCAGGGGGTCTTCTTCCACGTCCAGCTGCCGGCCCGGGATCGGGCCGGCGCCGGGACGTCGTGGTGCGGCTCCACTTCGTTCATCAGGGTGAGCGCCCTGCAGCAGATCGGCGGGATCGCGACCGACACGATCGTGGAGGACTTCCACACCACGATGCTGCTGATCAGGGCAGGGTGGAAATCCGCCTACCATCATCAGGTTCTCGCCCTCGGCCTGGCCCCGGACACGCCCGAGCAGTACCTGCTGCAGCGACGCCGCTGGGGGATGGGATGCATGCAGGTGCTGGTCAAGGAGCGGCTCTGGGCCGCCAAGCGCTGGCTGTCCTGGCGCAGCTACTACGAATACCTGGACGCGACCGTGTGGTGGCTCGAGGGCGTGGCGACCGTGTTGGCCTTCCTGATCCCGATCGTGGTGCTGCTCAGCGGTGCGCAGGTGTCCACCGCCGACCCATGGGTGTTCATGACGGTGTTCGCCGCGCTCTTCGTGGTCAGGCTGTGGGGGGCCAGACGGCTCTACCGGCTGCACCTGCATTGGGGGACGGCGTTCGCACTGCGGATCCTGCGAATCCCAGTCGGCCTGGCCTGCCTGTGGTGGCTGCTGACCCGGCGCTCGCTCGACTTCGCGGTCACCCCGAAGGCCGGCGCCGATGAGCGTCTGCGCGGCCACGTTCCGCAGATCCTGTGGTGGCTGCTCGGGCTGATCGTCGCGGTCGTGCTGTACGCCGGTGCCGGCGTCGCGGGCGTGGTGCCCTGGCGGACGTCGCCGTCGTCGACGGTGACCGCCGGCGCCTGGGTGGTGCTGGCCGGTGTGGTGCTGTTGATGGGCATCCGGCGGATCCAGGCCGTGGAGTTCGCCACCTCTCGCCGCAACGCGTACCGGGTCGGGATCGGCGCGCCGATCAGGGTGAACGGCGTGGACGGCCGGCTGCAGGACATTTCGCTGGGCGGTGTTGCGGTCGCGGTGCCCACCGGAGCACTGCCGTCGGCGTCCGAGATCGAGTTGGTGCTGCCCGGTCAGAGCGAGCCGGTCGTCCTCGAAGCGGTGCGGGTGCGCAGCGCGGGTGACGCGGAGATCGCGTCCTTCCGCGTCCGGTTCGGTGACTGGGCCGCCTACCGGACCATCGCGTTGTGGATTTTCCACACCCCCCGCGGCGCGATCGAGGGGCTGCCGGACGGGACACCCGCGGTTGCCCTGCGCACCGGGCGGCTGCCCCGCCGCGTGCCGACTCTGGTCTACCAGTACGGCCCCGCGGCGGATCGGCCGCCCCACGATGACTGAGTCGGTGGTGCCGGCCGCTCCGAGCCCGAGTTCGCCACCGACCCGGACGGCCGCGGGGCTGCGTGCCCGGGCCTGGTGGATCGTGCTACTAGTCGGGTCGGTCGCCATCGGCATCAGCCGGCTGCTGCCGGACGGGATGCCGCGGTCGGTCCCGTTCCAGCTGTTTGGGATCCTGGCTGCGTCCGGCATCGTGCTGGGCGTCCGGTTGCACCGGCCCGCGCAGGTGTCGCCCTGGTACCTGATGGCCGCCGGCCAGCTGATCTGGTCGTGTGCCGACATCGTCGGATCGATCGGGGGTGAACTGCTCGGCGAGGTCGCCTTCCCCACCCCTGCGGACGCCCTCTATCTGGCGGGCTATCCGATCGTGGGATTCGGTTTGTTGCTGCTGCACCGCGACCACTCCCGGCGCGGACTGGCCGGACGGTTGGACAGCGCGATCGTGGCGGTCGCGCTCGGCCTGTTGTCCTGGGTCGCCGTGGCCCAGCCGACGCTGGCGGCCGTGGACGTCTCGACCGCCGCGGCCCTGGTCGGCGTCGCCTACCCGGTGGCCGACGTGGTGCTGGCCGCCATTCTGATCCGACTGGTGCCGACACCCTGGGCCCGGACGCCGTCGTTCTGCCTGCTGGCTGCGGCGCTCGGCCTGCTGCTGGTTGCCGATGTGCTGGCTGCGGCCTTCGAGCAGCTGACCTGGACCTCCAGCGACCTGATCGAACCCATCTGGATGCTCTCCTACCTGTGCTGGGCGACCGCCGCGCTGCACCCGTCGATGGCCGCCACGCCACGTCCGGCCCGCGATTCCGGGCGGTCGTTCAGCCGGGCCGGCCTGATCGCACTGGCCATTGCGTTGGTCATGCCGGGCGCCCTGCTGGCGGCGCAGGAACTGGCCGGGAAACCCGTGGCGGTGTGGCCCATCGTGATCGGCTGGGCGCTGACCTGCGGGCTGGTGATAGCCCGGACCGGGGTGGCGGTCCGGGCCATGGACCAGGCCCACGCGGAACGGGAGCGGGCGCTCGCCGCCCTCGTCCATCAGGCCACGCATGACCCGCTGACCGGGCTGCCCAACCGGGCGCACGCCATCCAGGTGATCACGGCGGGACTCAACCGGGCACGGCGGGCCGGGGAGCTGATCGGGCTGCTGTTCATCGACTTGGACGGCTTCAAGCAGGTCAATGACACCCTCGGCCACGCCGCCGGTGACGAGGTGTTGACTGCCGCGAGCGCTCGGATGCAGCGCGGCGTCCGGGCCGGGGATGTGGTGGCCCGGCTGGGAGGCGACGAGTTCGTGGTGCTGCTGGAGCCCGTCGCGGACGAGGCCGGTGCGGTCGGGGTGGCGGAACGACTGGTTGCTGATCTGGCCGAGCCGATCCGGCTGAGTTCCGGACGAGAGGCCCGGATCGGGGCCAGCATCGGCGTCGCGATCAACAGCGACCTCACCGTCGACCCGGACCGGCTGCTGCAGGAGGCCGACCACGCCGTCTTCCAAGCCAAGGCAGGCGGACGCGGACGGGTCGAGGTGTTCGCACCGGCGCTTCGGGTCGAAGTCGAGGAGCGGACGGCGGTCGGGGCGGCGGTCCTCGGCGCGTTGCGCCACGGCACGCCCACCGTGCAGCCTCACCCGGTCGTGGACCTGCGCAGCGGCGCATGCGCCGGCGTCCAGCTCGAGGTGGCGGTGCCGGGACCGGACGGCAACCGCTGGCCGCGCGACGAACTCGTGCCGCTGATCGGGAGCACCGACAAACTGTGCGATCTGGACAGCTGGGTGCTGCGCACCGGGGTGCTCGGTCAGGACGGGGACGGCTGGCTGATGGTGCCGGTGACCGGACGCCATCTCGGGCAGGGCACCATCGTCGCCGATGTGAGTTCGGCGCTGGCCGCGGGCCTGGCGCTGGACCGGCTGATGCTGCTGGTACCCACCGAGGAGGTGGACGGCGTGCGGGTGCTGGACACGCTGGAGCAGTTGCGCGGGCTCGGCGTCCGGATCTGCGCGGACAGCTTCGGTGCCGACGACAGCGGGACGGACCGCTGGGCGCGGGTGCCCTACGACTACGTCCAGCTGGACCGGCGACTGCTCAGCGTGGCGGGTGCGGGCCTGCTGCTGCGGCTCACGGTGGAGACCGCGAACGCCTTCGGCTACGGGGTGATCGCTCCCGGGATCGGCACCCCGGAGGAAGCCGAGATGCTCGCCAAGGCGGGTTGCGAACTCGGCCTCGGCCCGCTGTACCGGGACCTGTCGGTCACCGCGGCGGGCCGCTGAGCCAGCCGTTCACTGACGTCGCTGGACGCGGTGGCGACCAGAGGAATCCCTGGCCGAGATCGCAGGCCAATCGGCGTGCCCAGTCGGCCTGGGCAACGGTCTCGACACCCTCGATGGTGACCCGCAAGCCGATCTCGTGGGTGGCGGCGATCAGGCCGCGCAGCAGCGGCGCGGTGCGGGGCAGGTCGAGCTGCTCGGTGAAGCTGCGGTCGAGTTTGATGCCGTCCACCGGCAGCCGGATCAGGTCGCGCAGGTCGTAGAAGCCGGCGCCGAAGTCGTCCAGCCACACCGACATGCCAGCCGCCCGCAGCGACTCGAGCGCAGGGGCGCCCTGATCGGCCGCCGCGGGCCGGGTGGTCTCGGTGAGCTCGACGCACACCGTGCCGGGCGTGACCGCGGCGGACTCGACCGCCGCCAGCACCTCGGTGAGGCTGTGTGCCGAGTCGAGGTGGCGTCCGGACAGGTTGACGCTGAGCCCGAAGTCGGGACGGGTACGCTGCCATCGCCGCAGGTCGGCAAGGGCCTGTCCGATGATGGCCAGGTCGAGTTCGATCACCAGGTCGCTGTCCTCCGCGACGGGGATGAACTCAGCCGGCGCAATGTCACCACCGGGTCGTGGCCAGCGGGCTAGTGCCTCGACTCCCACGGCCCGCCCGGTGGCCAGGTCGACGATCGGTTGATACCAGGCGACCAGCTGCCCGGTGTGGACGGCGCGGCTCAGGGCAGCGGCGTCCACGGCGTCCGGGCTCACCGGCGGCCGGCCGTTCCGGTCGAGAGCCGGGATCGGGGGAGGCGTCGGGTTGGGGGGATGGGTTCCGACATGGGCGAAGGCTATAGGAGATGCCGGGGGCGTGGCCTCGATCCACCGATGGGCGCCGCGGGCGCAGCTGGATGCATCTGGGCTAGGGTCACGCCCGTGGCCAGCGACATCACCGTCTTCTCCGGCTCCGCACATCGTGAGTTCGCGCAGGAGATCTGCGATCTGCTCGGCATCCCGCTCTCACCGTCGGAGACCACCCGTTTCAGCAACGACTGCCTGCAGGTTCATCTGGACGGCAACTGCCGCAAGCGGGACGTCTTCATCGTCCAGCCGCTGGTGCCGCCGGTGCAGGAGAACCTGGTCGAGTTGCTGCTGATGCTGGACGCCGCCCGCGGCGCCTCGGCCGGGCATCTGACCGTGGTGATGCCGCACTACGCCTATGCGCGCAGCGACAAGAAGGACGCCCCGCGCATCTCGATCGGCGCCCGGCTGGTGGCCGACCTGCTGCACAAGGCGGGCGCCCAGCGGGTGGTCACGATGGCGCTGCATTCGCCGCAGGTCCACGGCATGTTCGAGATGCCGGTCGATCACCTCAGCGCCAATCACGTGCTGGCCAGGCATTTCCGTCACAACGGCGACCTGTCCAACGCGGTTGTGGTGTCCCCGGACTTCGGCAACGTCAAGGAGGCGAGTCACTTCGCCCGGCTGCTGGACGTGCCGGTTGCCGCCGGCGCCAAGCGCCGGCTGACCGACGACCGGGTGGTGATCGACAGCATCGTCGGCGACGTCCGCGGCAAGGACGTGATCGTGCTGGACGATGAGATCGCCACCGCCGGCTCGCTGATGGAGCTGTTCGCGAAGCTGCGCGAGGTCGGCGTCAATTCGATCACCGCGGCCTGCGTCCACGGACTGTTCACCGGCCCCGCCGTCGAGCGGCTGAACGCCCAGCCCGACCTCAAGGAGATCGTCTGCACCAACACCGTGCCCCCTCGGGTGGCCGGCGAACTCGACCGGCTCACCGTCCTGTCGGTGGCCCCGCTGTTCGCCGAGGCCGTCCGCAGGATCCACAGTGGTGAGTCGATCTCGTCCCTTTTCGACGCCTGAAGGCTGACCCGCGGCTCCCAGAACGGGGGCAGAGGCCCACCTGGTCGAGAGGTCGGGGACCGATCAGTAGGGTGAGTTCGGATCGAAGGCCCGATGGAGGAGAGAGCGATGAAGGTAGCCGTTTTCGGTGCACGTGGACGGATGGGCTCCGAGGTGGTGCGGGCGGTTGAGGCTGCCGACGGTCTGGAACTGGTAGCCGCGGTGGACGCCGGCGATGACCGGGCCGCCGTTGAGGCGGCTGAGGTCGTTGTTGACTTCACCCACCCGGACGCCGTGATGGACAACATCGCCTGGTGTACCGAGCGCGGCATCAACGTCGTGGTCGGCACCACCGGGTTCACCGCCGAACGGCTCGACCGGGTGCGGGAACTGGCCGACGCCGGCGGTGCTGGCGTCGTGGTGGCGTCCAACTTCTCCATCGGTGCGGTGCTGATGATGCACTTCAGCGCGCAGGCGGCGCGGTTCTTCGAATCGGTCGAGGTGATCGAGCTGCATCACCCGAACAAGGTCGACGCGCCGTCCGGCACCTCGGTGAGCACGGTGGGCAAGATCGCCGCTGCCCGGGCTGAGGCCGGGCTCGGTCCCGTTCCGGACGCCACCGCCCAGTCCCTGCCCGGCGCACGCGGCGCCGAGGTTGAGGGCATCCACCTGCACAGCGTCCGGTTGCGCGGACTGATCGCCCACCAGGAGGTGCTGTTCGGCGGCGAGGGGGAGACGCTGACCATTCGGCACGACTCGCTCGACCGGGTGTCGTTCATGCCCGGCGTGATCGCGGCGGTGCGTGCTGTGCCCAGCCGTCCGGGTCTGACCGTCGGCATCGAATCCATCCTCGGCCTCGGCTGAGGTTTCCCCCTCGTCATTCCGGCGGACCCGCATCCTCACCCCGGCGGACCCGCACCGTCATTCCGGCATCCATACCGTCATCCCGGCGCACACCGGGATCTCTGCCGAGCCGGCAGCCACGACCGCGGTACCCTCCACCCAGCCGACCGAGGAGCACCGATGTCCATCGCCGATTTTCCCCGCTACCCGCTGACCTTCGGACCCAGCCCGGTCCACCAGCTGAAGCGGCTCAGCCAGCATCTGGGCGGTGCGCAGATCTGGGCTAAACGCGAAGACGTCAACAGCGGTCTCGCCTTCGGTGGCAACAAGGTGCGCAAGCTGGAGTACATCGTTCCCGACGTGCTGGCCAGCGGTGCCGACACCCTGGTGTCGATCGGCGGCTACCAGTCCAACCACACCCGTCAGGTCGCCGCCGTGGCCGCCCATCTCGGCCTGAAGTGCCGGCTGGTGCAGGAGCACTGGGTGCCGTGGGAGGACCCGATGAACGACCGCGTCGGCAACATCCTGCTGTCCCGGATGATGGGCGCCGATTCGCGGCTCGACCCCGCCGGTTTCGACATCGGCATCCGCGACTCCTGGACGAACGCGCTGGCCGAGGTGGAGGCGTCCGGTGGCAAGCCGTACCCGATCCCGGCCGGGGCGTCCGAGCATCCGTTGGGCGGCCTCGGCTTCGCCAACTGGGCGTTCGAGGTAGCCGAACAGGAGCGCGAACTGGGCGTGCTCTTCGACACGATCATCGTCTGCACGGTGACCGGCTCCACCCATGCCGGGATGATCGCCGGTTTCGCCGCCCTGGAGGATCTGACCGGCGTCCGGCGCCGGGTGATCGGTATCGACGCCTCGGCGACCTTGGATCAGACTCGTGCTCAGGTCGGCCGGATCGCCCGGCACACCGCCGAACTGATCGATCTGGGCCGCGACCTGCGCGACGACGAGATCACCGTGCTGGAGGGTTGGGCGGGCGAGCTGTACGGCATTCCGGTGGAGTCCACGATGAACGCGATGGCGCTCGGGGCCCAGTTGGAGGCGATGATCACCGACCCGGTCTACGAGGGCAAGTCGCTCGCCGGTCTGATCGACCTGGTCACCTCCGGCGAGATCGGCCGCGACTCGACGGTGCTCTACGCGCATCTGGGCGGGCAGCCGGCGATCAACGCCTACCACCGGCTGTGGTCCTGATCGTGCGATCAGGATTGTAACCGGCTGATCATTGCCGTCGGCGCTAGTCGGGGCGGATAATCGCGGCAGCCCCACGGACGGAGACCGCGATGAAGTACGACTACGACCTGTTGGTGGTCGGCAGCGGTCCAGGTGGCCACCGGGCCGCCATCGCCGCCGCCAAGCTGGGCCGCTCGGTCGCCATCATCGACCGCAAGCAGATGATGGGCGGGGTCTGTATCAACACCGGCACCATCCCGTCCAAGACGCTGCGCGAGGCCGTCCTGTACCTGACCGGCATGCATCAGCGCGACATGTACGGAGCGTCGTACCGGGTCAAGGACGAGATCACCATCGCCGACCTGACCGCCCGCACCCAACATGTGATCGGACGCGAGACGCAGGTCGTGCGCAACCAGCTGTTGCGCAACCACGTGACGCTCTACAGCGGGGACGCCTCGTTCCTGAACCCGCACACCATGAAGGTGGAGGGCGCCGATCATCACACGGTGAGCGCGCACCGGATCGTGCTGGCTCCCGGCACCGAGCCGGCCCGTCCGGACAACGTCGAGTTCGACGACGTCAACGTGGTGGATTCGGACGGCATCCTCGATCTCCAGCGCGTCCCGGGGACGATGGTGGTGGTCGGCGCCGGGGTGATCGGCATCGAGTACGCATCCATGTTCGCCGCTCTCGGCACCCGGGTCACCGTGGTGGACGCCCGGCCTTCGATGCTGGACTTCTGCGATGCCGAGATCGTCGAGTCGCTGCGGTTCCACCTGCGTGACCTGTCGGTCACCTTCCGTTTCGGCGAGACCGTCGAGCGGGTGGAGCGGAGTGCCCACGGCACCATCACCACGCTGGGCAGCGGCAAACGGATCCCCGCTGACACGGTGATGTACTCGGCCGGACGGCAGGGCGCTACCGCGGCGCTGGCCCTGGAGAATGCCGGTTTGGAATCGGATCGCCGCGGCCGGATCTCCGTCGATGAGCACTTCCGGACCGCGCAGCCGCACATTTACGCCGTCGGTGACGTGATCGGCTTCCCCGCGCTGGCCGCGACCTCCATGGAGCAGGGCCGGCTCGCGGCGATGCATGCGATGGGCGAGAAGCCCGGCGGAATCACCCCGCTGCAGCCGATCGGCATCTACACGATCCCCGAGATCTCCTACGTCGGGAAGAGCGAGGACGAGCTGACCGGCGAGTCAGTGCCGTACGAAACCGGCCTGTCCCGGTACCGCGAGCTGGCCCGCGGCCAGATCGTCGGCGACTCCTACGGCATGCTCAAGCTGCTGGTGCACAGCGTCGACCGCACCCTGCTCGGCGTCCACGTCTTCGGCACCGGCGCCACCGACCTGGTGCACATCGGCCAGGCCGTGATGGGCTGCGGCGGCACCGTCGACTACCTGGTCGACACCGTGTTCAACTATCCGACCTTGTCAGAAGCCTATAAGGTGGCCGCCCTGGACGCCACCAACAAGCTCCGCGCGCTGAGCCGCTTCGAGGACATCGCCGGCTGAGGCTTCCCCGCCGGTCGAGCTTGTGAGACCTTTTCGGGGCTTCGATCGACGGTTCACTAGCGGAGCGGGTTGGGCACTTCCTCGCCAGGTCGGACAGGGGCAGGGGCCGTCCCGTCGCCGAACGGACGTCCACCCAGGACCTCACGTCCGTGGGCGCTCAGCCAACCCGTGAGATCGGGCCCCTTGGGGACGATGCCGTGCGGGTTCAGGTCGCGGTGGACGACGTAGTAGTGCTGCTTGATCTGGACGAAGTCGATCGCGTCGCCGAAGCCAGGGGTTTGGTACAGGTCGCGGGCGTAGCCCCACAGCGCCGGCATCTCGTTCAGCTTGTTCCGATTGCACTTGAAGTGGCCGTGGTAGACGGCGTCGAAGCGGGCCAGGGTGGTGAACAGCCGGACGTCGGCCTCAGTGATCGACTCACCCATCAGGAACCGCCGGGTGGTCAACCGTTCCTCCAGCCAGTCCAGCGCCGTCCAGAGCCGGTCGTAGGCGGCGTCGTAGGCGTCCTGACCACCGGCGAAACCGCAGCGGTAGACGCCGTTGTTGACCTCGGTGTAGACCCGGCGCATCACCTCTTCCATCTCGTCGCGCACCGCGACCGGCCATAGGTCGGGGGCGTCCGGACGCTGGAACTCGGTCCATTCCGACGCCAGGTCACGGGTGATCTGGTCGAAATCGTTGGTCACCACCTGACCGGTGGCGATCTCGACGATGGCGGGCACGGTGATGCCGCGCGGATAGCCGGGGAAGCGCTTCTGGTAGGCGTCCTTCAGCTTGTGGATGCCGAGTACCGGGTCGACGCCGCCCGGGTCGAGGTCGAAGGTCCACGAATCGGCGTCGTGGGTGGGTCCGGGCAACCCGACCGATAGGACGTCCTCGAGGCCGAGCAGCCGCCGGACGATCAGCGTCCGGTTCGCCCACGGACAGGCGCGCGCCGCGATCAGCCGATACCGTCCGGGTTCGACCGGCCACTCGCCGGGCCGCTCCGGCGCGGCCACGATCCGGTCGGTGATGTAGGTGCTGTCGCGGACGAACTCCTTGCCCGCTGTGGAGTACACGCCGCCCTTGCTGTGTTCGCCCCGCTCGCTCATCTGAGCTCCCTTCCGCCGCCCACCCTAGGACGCCCTGCGCCTGAGGAACGCTGAATCAACGTGACCACCGCTGGTTGAGCTTGTCGAAACCCCTTGCAGGCGAGCGCACGGTCAGGTCTCGACAAGCTCGACCAACGATGGTCAGCGGAGGGCCTACTCGCGAAGCCCGGTGGGGCCTGGTGGGGGGCGAGCGGGACGACGGGGCTCAGGCCGAGATGTCGGTGTGCAGCCGGACGAGTTTGACCCGGGTGGTGTCGTCCAGGCCGATCTCCTGGTGTCCGCCGTCGGCGGCCCAGCCCGACTCGGTCAGGAACCGGCGCAACACGTCGTCGGTGGAGCGGACCCACCAGGTGGCCCGTCCGAACCCGTCGGCGCGCAGGGTGTCCATGCAGGCGTTCAGTAGGCGCGACCCGTGTCCGGAGCGTTGCGCGGCCGGGTCGATCGCGAACTCGGCGACCACGCCGTCCTCGCCGGCCTCGGCGTCCGGATCATCGCTCGGCCCGAGCGCGGCGAAGCCGACCACCCGGTCGTCGGCGACGGCAACCAGCACCCGGAACTGCGCCAGCGGCGGACGGACGATCGCCGCATGCCAGGACTGGGTCATCTCGTCCAGGTCGACGTCGGCCAGTACCGAGGCGGCCACCTCGGCGGGCAATTGCTGGTTCCACACCCGCCGCTGGATGGACGCGATCTGGGCGGCCTCGACGGGCAGGGCCAAGCGGACGGAGTCGGCGATCACGGGGTTCATGATAGGGATCGGCTCGCGCCGCACCCAGCCAGCTGGCCCGGCGCAAACGTGGACGGGGATAGGGTGACCGACGTGCGTGAGTCCATGAAAACACCCCCCAAGCTGGCCAAAGACACCCTGCGCGTGATCCCGCTCGGCGGGCTCGGCGATGTCGGCCGCAACAGCACCAGCTTCGAGTTCGGCGGCCAGCTGCTGCTGGTCGACTGCGGCGTGTTGTTCCCCTCCGACGACCACCCCGGCGTCGACCTCATCCTGCCCGGCCTGCACCTGCTCGAGGAGCGGTTCGACGACATCCAGGCCCTCGTCCTGACCCACGGCCACGAGGACCACATCGGCGCCGTCTCGTATCTGCTGCGCAGCCGGCCCGATATTCCGGTGATCGGCTCGCGACTCACCCTGGCGTTGGTCCGCGAGAAGCTGCGCGAACACCGGTTGCGCGACGTCGACTTGCGGGTAGTGAGCGAGGGCACCCGGATCAAGGTCGGTGAGTTCGATCTGGAGTTCCTGGCCGTCAACCACTCCATTCCGGACGCCCTGGCCGTCGCGATCCGTACGCCGGCCGGACTGGTGCTGCACACCGGCGACTTCAAGATGGATCAGTTGCCGCTGGATCGACGGCTGACTGATCTACGTGGTTTCGCGCGGCTCGGCGAGGAGGGCGTCGACCTGTTCATGGCCGACTCCACCAACGCCGAGACCCCTGGCTTCACTACCCACGAACGCGACATCGAACCTGCGATGGAACGGGTGTTCTCCCAGGCCAAGCAGAAGTTGATCGTGGCCTGCTTCGCCTCGCATGTGCATCGCGTGCAGCAGGTGATGGACGCTGCCGTCCGGCATGGCCGCAAGGTGGTGTACATCGGCCGGTCGATGGTACGGAACATGACCGTGGCCCAGGAGCTCGGCTATCTGAATGTGCCGGCCGACACGCTGATCGAACTCAAGCAGCTGGAGAACTATCCCGACGACAAGGTGGTGATGATCTCCACGGGGTCGCAGGGTGAGCCACTGTCGGCGCTGTCCCGGATATCGAACCATGAGCATCCGGTGGTGAAGGCGGGTCCTGGCGATGTGGTGCTGCTGGCCTCGTCGCTGATCCCCGGCAATGAGAACTCGGTGTACCGGGTGATCAACGGCCTGGCCCGCAACGGGGTGACCGTGGTGCACAAAGGCAACGCGCTGGTGCACGTCTCCGGCCACGCCTCGGCGGGTGAGTTGCTCTACTGCTACAACCTGATTCAGCCGCGCAACGTGATGCCGGTGCATGGCGAAATCCGGCATCTGCTCGCCAACGCCGACCTGGCGGTGGCAACGGGGGTCCCCCGCGAGCGGGCGATCGTCGTCGAGGACGGCGGCGTCGTCGATCTGGCCAAAGGCAGGGCACGGGTGGTCGGCAAGCTCGACTGCGGCTACATCTTCGTGGACGGCTCCACTGTCGGCGATATCGGCGACGCCGAGCTGAGCGACCGCAAAATCCTCGGTGCGGACGGCTTCATCAGTGTCGTCGTGGTGGTCAACCTGCATTCGATGACCCTGGTCAGCGGCCCTGACATCCATGCCCGCGGCTTCGTTGAGGACGACTCGGTCTTCGACGGCATCAAGGGCCAGATCGCGAAGGCGGTGACGGACGCCCTGGCCGACGGCTCCGAGGACGTCCGTGGCCTCCAGCAGGTGGTGCGGCGGACGGTGGGCCGTTGGGTGAACAACACCTACCGCCGGCGTCCGATGATCCTGCCGGTGGTGGTCGCCGCCTGATCGGGTTTCGACAAGCTCAACCACCATCGGTCGAGCTTGTGGAAGCCCGGGTCCGCCGCGCAGACGACGGTCCGGCGACTCAGCCGGCGGTGGTGGCGCTGCTCCACGCGGCTGAATCCGGCCTGGTCACGGCTGTGGCGGTGCCGACGGCGGCCACTGCTGCTGGGGTGGTGTCCGCTGTTGCTGGCCGGGGTGCGCTGGCTGGCTGGGCTGCCCGGACGGCGCGTCCCCGGCCTGCGAGGAGTAGCCGTAGCCAGGCCCAGGCGCCGATCCACTTGGGTAACCCGGCCCGGACGCCGACGGATCCGGATAGCCCGGCCTGGACATTGGGGCAGTCGGGTAGCCCGGCCCCGATGCCGAGGGAGGGGGGTACGCCGGCCCGTACGCCGGGGGAGTCGGCTGGCCCGGCTGCCACGCTGCCGACACCCCTGGGCCCGCAGGCGTCTGCGATCGCTGCCCGACCATCGGTGCCTGCCAGGGGTGGCCCGGCAGGACGGGCGGCGTCCGAACGGCGCGTACGGTGATCAGCCGAACCACCAGGATCGCCAGCACACCGGCGACGATGTTGAGGGTATCGACGGCGATCTCCGCCCAGAAGGCGCGACGAGCCGTCTCCAGGGTGGACGGCAGGTTCTGCACGCTGATGATCAGCATCCGTCCGCCAACCGACATCACCAAGAACGCCGCCCACCAGCCCCCGATCAGGCCCGGCACCGGCGGCTGTCCCGACACCTGGTGGGGCACGGCGGGGCGGGCCAGTCCACGCCACAGATCCGTCATGGTCTGCAGTGGACGGAAGAAGTTCAGTATTGGTACGAACCAGCCCCCGATCGTCCAGCCGGGTGCGAACCGCATCGCTTCAGGTGCTACCCGGTCGCTGCGGCGCAGGGTGTAGCTCCACGCGATGAAGCAGCCGGCGCAGGCCAGGAAGCTCAGCAGGTAGAGCGTGGACGCCGTGTGGAACTGGGCAGTCAGACCGCTGGGTTCGACGGCACTACCGGTGCCGGACGACAGCGCCTCCACCCATTGCAGGCCGCGTGCACTGAGCAGCATCACGTATCCACTGAGCACGATGATCACCCCGAGCGCGAGATAGGTGGCGAGAGCCAGATACCGGAAGGCGACGCCCAAGGGTTTGCCCGGCTGCGGCGGTGCCGCGGCCGGGCCGGGTTGCCACGCCGGCTGGTTTGGCGTCTGCTGCGGACCGGACGGCTGCCATGGGCCCTGTCCCGGGGTGGGGATGGTCATCGGGTTCCTCTCACTGCACGGTCGACGACCCTCGCGCGCTCCTTCTCGGCGCGGGCGTGATCGCGTCCGCACTAGTCTGCTGGTTCGACGGTCCACGTGGGCGTCGTCCCGATTAGGTGCCTCGGCGTCTGCTCGGGTATCGTTGACGAGGCCCTCGTCGTGGGGCTGTTTCCCAAGCAATCAAGGAGTTACCAGTGGCTGCCGTGTGTGACATCTGCGCCAAGGGCCCAGGCTTTGGCCACAACGTGCCCTGGTCGAAGAAGAAGACCAACCGTCGGTGGAACCCGAACATCCAGCGCGTCCGCGCGGTGGTCGGCGGGACGCCCAAGCGGCTCAACGTCTGCACTTCGTGCCTGAAGTCCGGCAAGGTCACCCGCTGACCTGACCGGCACGCTCAAGGACCCGCCCGCGGCGGGTCCTTCTGCTTTTCTGGGACTGGCGCCAGCGCCTCGGCCACTAACGTTCGCCCCGGCGAGCGGCGTCCGGTCGGATGCCTCGCAAGGCCGACGAGGGAGTCATACCGGGTTTGTATGGCGACTGAGGAGAACGTAGCGAGGCGCCGTCCGGGGGTCGCGCAGCGGGCGAAGGTTGGTGGCCGAGGCGCTAGTCTCCGCAGCAGTCGGACGGCACCGGTGCCGACCGGCACCGCACACGCCTGGCCGCGGCCGGTCGCCTTCCAATGGGTGGCATCGGGCCGGCTCGGCCGATCAGGAGGTTCCATGAAGGCCATCTCGGTCAATCTGTACGGCAAACATGACCTACGGCTGGAAAGCACCGAGCTTCCTCCGATCCGTGACGACGAGATCCTGGCCGAGGTGGTCACCGACACCATGTGCATGTCGTCGTGGAAGCTGCTGCAATCGGGCGGGAGCCACAAGAAGGCTCCGGCGGACCTGGCCAGGAACCCGGTGATGCTCGGGCATGAGTTCTGCGGCAGGATCCTGCAGGTCGGGGCAGTCTGGACGGACCGGTTCAGCGTCGGTCAGCGGGTGATCGTCCAGCCGGCGATGCCGCGTGACAACCCCCTGGTGCCGGGCTACTCCTACCGCTACATCGGCGGAGATTCCACCGCGGTGATCATCCCGGCAGAGGTGATCGAACTCGATTGCCTGATCCCCTTCGACGGCCAGGGGTATTACGAGGGCTCGCTGTGTGAGCCGCTGAGTTGCGTGATCTCGGCGTTCGACGCGCAGGTCCACCTGATTCCACACACCTACACGCCGGTGGCCGGGATCAAGGAGGGCGGCAGCCTGCTGCTGCTCGGCGGGACCGGACCGATGGGTTTGCTCGCCGTCGACTATGCGCTGCATTCCGATCGCATACCGAAGACGCTGGTGGTCACCGGACGGGGTGAGGAGAAGCTTCAGCGGGCCCGGCGGCTCTACACCTCCGACGAGGTTGAGGTGCACTTCGTCAACGTGTCCGGCATGTCGATCGCCCAGCAAGCGGACACCTTGCGTCAGCTGGGCGGCGGCGGTTTCGACGACATCATTTCGATGGTCTCAGTGGCTGACGTGTTGGAGATGGCGGCCGGGTTGTTGAACCGGAACGGCTGCCTGAATCAGTTCGCCGGGCCGCGGGACGCCTCGTTCAGCGTGCCGATCAACTTCTACGACGTTCACTACAACCTCATCCGGGTGGTCGGGAACTCGGGCGGGACCGCGGAGAGTGCAGCGCTGGCCGCGCAACTGGTGGCCGAGGGAAGGCTGGACGTCGCCAAGGTGGTCACCCACGTCCTCGGTCTCGACGCGGTTGCCGAGACCACTCAGAACCAGCCCACGATCGGCGGCGGCAAGAAACTGGTCTACACCCACAAGGCCTTCGACCGGATCGACCTGGCCACGGTCGATCCCGCGACGCCGCTGGGCCGGATCCTCGCCGCCCACGACGGACTGTGGTCACCGGAGGCGGAAGCCTGGATCCTGGAAAACATGCCCGACATCACCGTCGACGAGACCCGGTAGCGCGGGACGCGTTGATCAACGTAACCATCGCTGGTTGAGCTTGTCGAAACCCCTTGCCAGCACCAGGTCGTCCAAGGTCTCGACAAGCTCGACCGACGAAATCGGCGTTTCCTTAACCGGTCCGGCGCCCCATCTCGTCGAGAATCCACCGCGCCGTCTCCCGGGTGCAGGCGCCCGGGTCGGCGAAGCTGACGCCGAAGATGCCGGTGACCTCGGTGAGCCTGGGGACGCCGTGCAGTGCGAGGATCTCATCCGCCTCGGAGGCGTACTCGTCCCGCGGGGCTCCGCTTGCGATCAGCCCCACCGGGTCCGCTTCGGCCAGAATCTGGATCAGTTGGTCACGCGTCACGGGCATGCCCGCGAGCTTACGGAGTCATCCCCCGGTTCCTGTCATTCGGCAGTTCGTCGGTCTGGCCTGCCCAGACCTCCTATGTGGTCGCTGGCAAGCTCAGCTGGCCTCAGGGACGACCACGAAGATGTCGCGCGACTCGTCTTGAACGATGCCGCGAGCCTGCCATCCTCCGTTGATTGGCAGTTGCGCCACGTAACCCGATCGCGCCGCGAGTTCGGGCACCTTTCTGGCTCGGACGCCGAACCCGGCGTCCGGCACCATGATCGGCATGCCTGCCACGCACCTCGCCCTGGACGGACTGGAAGAGAGCCGATGATGCGTTTCAACCCACCACCGGGCTGGCCGGTGCCGCCGCCCGGGTGGCAGCCCGATGCCGCCTGGCGTCCGGACCCCATGTGGCCGCCCGCGCCGCCCGGCTGGCAGTTCTGGATCGAGGAAGCCGTCGTTGAGCCGCAGATCCTGCTGAAGAAGACGGCCAACCTCCTCGTGGAGGACGCCCGGATCGATCTCCACCCCACCGTCGAGGCTGGGTTGGCGGTCGTCGAGGCGCCGATGTCGAGCACCGAGCAGGTACTGGACGGGTTCCGCGCCAAGTACGGCGGACTGTGGGTGGGCGGCACGCTCACCGTGACCGATCAGCAGGTCGAGTTCCATGCCAACGCCCTCAATCGCGTCGTGCAGGCCGGCACCCTCGATCTCGGCCTTCCGTTGCGATCCATCGCGCAGGTGGAGGTGCAGCCCGGATTCGTCACCAAAGTCGTCGCGCTCACCGTCGGCAACCGGCAGGTGAAGTCGCGCATGTACGGGGCTGAGCAGGTCGCCGAGACGATTCGGCAGGCCGTCGGACGGGCGCACGGCCTGGGCTGAGCCGGTGTCCGAGGCCAGGACGACGCGACGCTGCGAAACGTGTCAGGGGCTGCGGTTAGCATGCCGACCATGGTGATGTGGCGGACGCAGGCGTATCGCGAACTGCACACGCCGGTGGCCGACGTGTTGGGCGCCCGGACGGCGAAGGAGTTCGAGAAGCTCCGTGTGCACACCGTCGGAGACCTGCTGCGCCATCTGCCGCGGCGTTACCTGTCGGGGACGGAGCTCACTGACCTGGCCACCCTGGAGGAGGGCGAGCACGTCGCCGTGATGGCCCGGGTGAGCCGCACCAATGTGATCCGAGGGGCGGGCGGCTATTCCGGCCAGTCGCGTCGCGGTGGGCGTCCGAGCCGGCTCGAGGTGACCTTGACCGACGGCGAGGGCTACCTGGCGGTCACCTTCTTCGGGCGCGATCACCTAGTCGAGTACTGGGAGCGGGAGCTGGGCAAGGGGGTCCGCGGCATTTTCGTCGGCAAGGTCGGCCGGTTCCGCGACCAGTTGCAACTGACCCACCCTGAGTTCGTCATGCTGGATGCCGCCGGCGCCATCGTCGGCTCGTCGGAGGAGAAGCAGCGGCTGGCCACGATGAGTCGGTCGGGCCTGGTCGGCATGTATCCGGCGACCGCCAAGCTGCCGACCTGGAAGGTCGCGGAATGCTGCCGGCTCGCGCTGGCCACCCTGTCCGGCGCGGAGGACCCGTGGCCCGAGTGGGTGCTGGACGAGGCCGACGTGATGCGCCAGGCGGACGCGTTCGCCGCCGTCCACCAGCCGCACACGGTGGCCGAGGCCTCGGCGGGAGCGGAGCGGTTGCGGTTCGACGAGGCCTTCGCCACCCAGCTGACCATGGCCTACCGGCGCGCGGACGCCGCGACGCACACCGCGATCCGGCGGCGGGCTATCCGTGGTGGGTTGCTGGACGCATTGGACGCTCGGCTGCCGTTCGCCCTCACCGACGGGCAGCGGGAGGTGTGCGATGTCCTGTTCGCCGAACTCGACCGGGCCCGTCCGATGCAGCGGCTGCTGCAGGGCGAGGTGGGCTCCGGCAAGACGGTGGTGGCGCTGCGGGCGATGCTTGCCGTGGTCGATGCCGGCGGCCAGTGCGCGCTGCTAGCGCCGACCGAGGTGCTCGCCCAACAGCATTTCGCCACCATCAGGGCGCTGATGGGCGACCTGGCCGGTGGCCGGCTGCTCGGGGCTCCCGAGGCCGCCACCGATGTGGTGCTGCTCACCGGGTCGATGCCGGCCGCTGCGAAGCGGTCCGCGTTGCTGCGGGCGGCGTCCGGGGAGGCCGGGATCGTGGTCGGCACCCATGCGCTGCTCCACGACAAGGTGCAATTCGCCGATCTCGGCTTCATCGTGATCGACGAACAGCACCGCTTCGGGGTCGAGCAGCGCGGCGCCCTCACCGACAAGGCATCCGCCCGGCCGCACGTGCTGGTGCTCACCGCGACCCCCATCCCACGGTCGGTGGCGATGACCATCTTCGGTGATCTCGACATCTCGACGCTGGCCGAACTGCCCGCCGGACGCCAGGTCGTCGGCACCGTCGTGGTTGATGCCGCGCTGCGCCCGGCCTGGGTGGAACGGGCCTGGCAGCGGGTCGCCGAGGAGGTCGCGCAGGGTCGCCAAGCCTTCGTGGTGGTGCCCCGGATCAACTCCAGCGACGAGGGTGTCGGGGTGGTCGAGCTGGCTGAACGACTCAGCGCGGGGCCGCTGGCCGGAGTCCGGGTCGGGGTGCTGCACGGGCAGCTGGCCTCCGACGCGAAGGAGACCACGATGGCCGCCTTCGCAGCCGGCGAGGTCGACGTGCTGGTTGCCACCACGGTGATCGAGGTCGGTGTCGACGTCCCGAACGCCACCATGATGGTGATCTGGGACGCCGAGCGCTTCGGCATCTCCCAGCTGCACCAGCTGCGCGGCCGGATCGGCCGCGGGGAGCACCCGGGGGTGTGCCTGCTGATCTCGTCCGCGCTGGAGGAGGAGACCATCCGCACCCGGCTCGACGCGGTGGCCGCCACCAGCGACGGCTTCGAGCTTGCCGAGCTCGACCTGCGGCAGCGCCGGGAGGGCGACGTGCTGGGTGCGGAGCAGTCCGGTTCGCGGTCCAGCCTGCGGCTGCTCAGCGTGCTCGATCACGCCGAGGTGATCCTCCAGGCGAAGGAGATTGCCACCGAGGCGGTGCGCCGCGACCCCGAGAGGACCACGCCCGGCTTCATCGACGCCGTGGCCGCCACCGAGCAGCTGATGGCCGGCGACTTCCTGGAACTCAGTTGACGTTTCGTTGGTCGAGCCTGTCGAGACCTCGGACCGTATGGCTCTGGCAAGGGGTTTCGACAAGCTCAACCATCGCTGGTGGTGTTGTTCAGCGGCACAGCGCCGATCAGAGCCGGATGGCCGTCCGGGCTCTGGCACGATGACCCGGTGACCCTGATCGCCGCAGCGGACGGCTCCGCCCTCGGAAACCCCGGCCCCGCCGGCTGGGCCTGGTACATCGACCCCGCGTGCTGGGCCAGCGGCGGCTGGCCGCACGGCACCAACAACATGGGCGAGCTCACCGCCGTCCTCGACCTGTTGCGCCAGACCGCCCACATTGACGACGAACTGCTGGTCTACTGCGACTCGATGTACGTGATCAACTCACTGACCAAGTGGATGCCGGGCTGGAAACGCAAAGGGTGGCGCAAGGGCGACGGGAAACCGGTACTCAACGTCGAGATCATGAAGGCCCTGGACGAGGCCCTGGCCGGACGCCGGGTCCGCTTCGAATGGGTGAAGGGGCACGCCGGACATCCGCTGAACGAGGAGGCCGACCGGCTGGCCAACGCTGCCGCGGTCGCCTTCAGCCAGGGACGCGAACCGGACGCAGGACCGGGCCTCGGCCAGGTTCCCTCCGCTCTGGACGACGCCGCCGCCGACCCGGCCAGGGAACAGCTCTCGGTCGGGTCGACCGCCGAGGCCGCTGGACAAGGACCGTTCGCCGAGCTGTCCGCGGTGCGACCGTCGACGGGCGGGTCCGCGCGTAAGCAGTCCAGGCCGTCCGGCCCGACCCCGACCGGTGCGGGCACGGTGTCTGCTGAGCCGGAGGACCTGTTCTCGGCGATGGCCGACCTGGCCGAGCCCGAGCCGTCCGACACCGATCGAGTGATCGCGCTGGAGCGCTCGCTGCTCAGCGATGAGGTACGCGCCGACCCGTCCGCGGTTGCCGCGCTGCTGCACCCCGACTGGTGCGAGGTCGGCCGCTCCGGGCGGCTCTGGACCCGCGCGGACACCCTCGCCGAGATCGGGCCGCTGAACGCCGCCGTCCGGCTTGAGGTGATCTCCGCCGACCAGGTGGATGCGCGGACGATCCTGCTGCTCTGGCGCTCGGCCGGCGACCAGCGCTCAGCCCTGCGCAGCTCGCTGTGGGTCAAGGACGCGGACTGGCGCCAGCGCTTCCACCAGGGCACGGCGGAGTCCTGACGCGGTCGCGTGCAGCAGCTCGTCGGTCGAGCTTGTCGAGACCCAGACTCCGTGGTGCTGACAAGGGGTTTCGACAAGCTCAACCAGCGGTGGTCGACAAGGTCCGCAGGCAGCGACGCACTCACCTCAGTCGCTGGTGTACTCCGGCGACCACGCCGGCTCTTCGCCGAAGACGAACCGGCGTCCCTCGATTTCGTCGACCTCAATGCGCACCACGTGGGTCTTCACGGTGGCCACCCAGGGATGCAGCAGTGCCTCGATCCGGTCCCGCTCGGCCCCGTCGTCCACCTCGGCCGCGGTGCCCTTGGCCACCACACTCCAGCCGGTGTCGGTGACCCAGCCGTCCGCCTGAAAGGCGACCCGTGAGTTCACCGTGACCTGGAGCAGCTTCGAGCCCTCGGCCGTCCGGAAGATCACGGCGGAATCTTCGACGACGAAGTTGACCGGGAAGATGTCGGGCTGGCGGTCGATCACGGTGGCGAGGCGTCCGACGGGGGAGCTCCGCAGCAGCTCCCAGGCCTCGGCCTCGCTCAACCTGGTGACCGGAGATTGCTGTGTCATGCCCCATTGTCGCGCGTGGACGCCGTGCCCGCATGAGCTAGCGTCAACTCCATGTCGCGGATCATTGCCGGTAGCCGGAAGGGTCATCGACTGCACACCCCGCCCGGCGACGGTACTCGCCCGACCTCCGACCGGGTGCGGGAGGCAGCGTTCGGCGTTCTCGCCTCCGAGTTGGGCCGGGCCGGGGATGCCGCCGAGCAGCTGTCCGGCTGCGCCTTCCTCGACCTGTACGCCGGCTCCGGCGCGGTCGCGCTGGAGGCGATGAGCCGGGGAGCGAGCTCCGCCGTCGCGGTCGAGAACGATCGGCGCGCGGCGGAGGTGATCCGCCGCAACGCCCGCGAGACCGGGTTGGCGGTCCGGGTGATAGCGACCAGTGCCGAGAAGTACCTGGCCGCGCCCCCGCAGCAGTTCCACATCTGCTGGCTCGATCCGCCCTACCGGCTGGCGAACACCGCCGTGGAGGCGGTGCTGACGCGGCTGGCCGACGGCTGGCTGGCGCCGGGGGCGATCATCGTCGTCGAACGCGCCCGGCGCGACCAGCCGTTCACCTGGCCGGAGCGGTTGGGGGATCGCTGGGAACGTCGCTACGGTGAGACGACGCTGTTTCTCGCGACGGAAGGTGGCGCATGAGGGCCGTCTGCCCCGGGTCGTTCGACCCGATCACCCATGGCCACCTGGACGTCATCCGGCGCGCCGGTGGCCTGTTCGACGAGGTGATCGTCGCGGTCGGCCGGAACTCGGCCAAGAACTACCTGTTCGACACCGATGAGCGGGTCGAGTTGGTGCGATCCGCGGTGGGGGAGCAGCCGGGCGTCCGGGTCGAGGTGCTGTCGGGCCTACTGGTCGACTTCTGCCGGGCCCAGGGAGCGGCCGTGGTGGTCAAGGGCCTGCGGTTCGCGTCCGACTTCGATTTCGAGCTGCAGATGGCGCACATCAACCACTCCCTCACCGGCCTGGAGACCGTGCTGCTGCCGGCTTCGGCGCAGTGGGGCACGCTCTCGTCCACCATGGTCCGCGAGGTCGCCTCGCTGGGCGGGGACGTGCGGGCCTTTGTGCCATCCCTGGTCGCCGAACGCATCGAGAAGAAAAGGAACCCCCCCCATGGCTGAATCGACCGCTGAACGGTTGGATGTACTGCAACAGATGATCGAGCAGGGCAAGGCGGTGCCGATGTCGGCGTCCTGCATGATCAACCGCGCCGAGGCGCTCGCTCTGGTTGCCGCGGTCCGCGCGGCGCTCACCGGTGAGCTGGACGCCGTGCGACTGGCCACCGAGGCCAGCCCTCCGGTGCTGGAGCGGGCGAAGGCCGAGGCCGAGGACGTCGTCCGAGCCGCGCAGCAGGAGGCGGAACGGCTGGTCGAGGCCAGCGAGGTCGTCCGGAGCGCACAGCAGCGTGCCGATGAGGTGCGTGCCGAGGCCGAGACCGAGGCGGACGCGCTGCGCCGCGAGGCCGACGTCTACGTGGACGGCCGGATTGCCGCCATGGAGGCCGGCCTGCAGAAGACGCTCAGCCAGATCCAAACCATGCGCGCCCGGCTGGCCGCCCGCTCCGACCTGGACGCCGACGCGTAGGTAGCGCACCGATCGTTGCCACCGCTGGTTGAGCTTGTCGAAACCCGTGAACGCACTGCCCGGGGCCTCGACAAGCTCGACCAACGAGGGTCGGCACTTCACTGATAGCAGTCCGATTGGCGCCGACGAAGCGAGCCCGGTAAAGTTTCCCTTCGGTCATGACCATGTCACATCGCCAGCTGAATCCCCGCTCCGGGCTCGTCATCGATACCCACGAGCTGGGCCGAAGAGTCGGCGCCATGAAGGAGATCCAGCGGATCGCCGAGGCGCCCGACGGCATAGGCACGGACGTGATCGGAGTGCCACCCGGTTCCTCCGTCGATTTCGAGTTGCGGCTCGAGTCGGTGGTGGAGGGGGTGTTGGTCACCGGAACCGCCGAGGTTACGTTGACGGGGCAGTGTGCACGTTGCCTGGAGCCGATCTCCTTCGATGAAGAGGTCGACCTCCAGGAGTTGTACCTCTACCCCGACAAGGAACCCGACGACGAGGAGGCCAGCCGACTCGAGGACGACCTGTTCGACCTTGAGCCCCTGCTGCGGGACACGGTGGTGCTCGACCTGCCGTACACACCACTGTGCCGTCCGGACTGCGCAGGCTTATGCCCCGACTGCGGGGCAGACCTGAACGCCGACCCCGACCACGCGCACGACGATCGGATCGACCCGCGCTGGGCCGGCTTGACCGGGTGGACGGCAAATCCAGACGACGAAGACGAGGCCGTTGTGGCCAGAAACAAGGAGTGAGCCGTGGCCGTTCCCAAACGGAAGATGTCCCGGAGCAACACCCGGCACCGCCGTTCCCAGTGGAAGGCGTCCGTGCCCACCCTGGTGACCTGCGCCAACGCCGCCTGCCGGGCCAAGCACCTGCCGCACACCGCCTGCCCGGAGTGCGGCCAGTACGGGCCTCGCGCCGCCCGCCGTCAGATTCTCGAACCCTGACACCGGCGGCGATGAGCCGCATTCACGACCTTCTCGACGAGCTGGGGATCACCATCGATCCCCAGCTTTTCGAGCTTGCCCTGGTGCACCGCAGCTTCTCCTACGAGAACGGCGCTATCCCGCACAACGAGCGGCTGGAGTTCCTGGGCGACGCCGTCCTGGGCGTGGTGGTCACCGAGCACCTCTACCTGCGTTTCCCCGATCTGCCCGAGGGACGGTTGGCGAAGCTGCGGGCGGCCGTCGTCAACGCGCACGCTCTCGCGAGTGTTGCCCGCGGACTCGAACTGGGCTCGCTGATCAAGCTGGGCAAGGGGGAACTGGCCACCGGCGGCTCGGACAAGTCCTCCATTCTCGCGGACGCGTTCGAAGCCGTTCTGGGCGCGTTGCACCTGTCCGCGGGACGTGACGCCGCGGACGCCTTCGTTCACACGCTGTTCGACCCGATGGTCGAAGCGGCCAACAGCCTGGGCGCAGGCCTGGACTGGAAGACCAGCCTGCAGGAGCTCTGCGCCCTGCGCGAGCTGGGTGCCCCGACCTATGCCGTGACTGAGTCCGGTCCGGATCATGACAAGCGGTTCGAGGCGGTCGCCGTGATTGGCGAGCGGGTTTTCCCCTCCGCGGCCGGCCGGTCCAAGAAGCAGGCCGAACAGGGCGCCGCACAGGCGGCCTTCGAGTCGCTCAGCTCATGATCTCTCGCCGACGCCATCGCATGTTTGCGGAAGAACGGACGTCGTGACAGATCCGGGTGCCGATCGAGCGACGCACCAGGATCGAACTGTCACCAGTTCTTCAGGTCCGCCAACGGGGTCTGGCTGGTCGACGAGGTGTCGCCGAAGTACTTGACCGAGGACGGCGGCGACGTTTCGGAGGGCTGAGAACGATCCGCCCGGATGTCGCACCTCGCCCTCACCGGCGTAGCCTGCATGGGAGCAGGCGATCGAGGGAGCGACGATGGACAGGATCGGGATTCTCGGTACCGGCCAGGTGGGGCTCACACTGGCGGAGCGGCTCGCGGGCCTCGGCTTCCGGGTGGCGGTCGGCGCTCGGACTTCGGACTCCGACAGCTTGGCCGGGGCGGCTCATCTGGGTGTGGCTACCGGGTCGTTCGCGGACGCTGCCGCGTCCGCGGATCTGCTGATCAACGCGACCAACGGGCTGCATTCGGTGGACGCACTCGCTGCCGTCGGTGAAGCGACGCTGACGGGGCTCACCGTCCTCGACCTGGCGAACGCTCTGGCTCCCAACCCCGGCGGGTTTCCGACGCCGGTGGTGAGCGCAGACGACTCGGTCGGGCAGCGGCTGCAGCGCGCATTTCCCAGTGCGCGCATCGTCAAATCGCTGTGCACGATTAACTGCGCGGTGATGGCGGACCCGTCGCTGGTCCCGGGCGACCACGTGGCGTTTCTCAGCGGCGACGACGCCGCGGCCAAGGATCAGGTCAGGGACTTGCTCCAAGCGATGGGCTGGCGTCCGGTGCAGCTGATCGACCTCGGCGGCATCGAGACGGCCGCGGCCCAGGAACTGTTGATGCCGCTGTGGATGCGCGTCACGATCGAACGCGGCTTCAGCGCCGCCCGCTTCAACTGGGCGATCAACGCGGCCGATCGCGCCTGACTCGAATCAGCCGTGCAGTTCGGCCTCGTAACGCTCCCAGCCGTGATCGAGGATCCGGAATCCGGCTTCCAGCATGGGGATCGGGTTCTCGCTGCCGCTGACCAGCAGCTGGATCTGCAGCACGAAGCGGGCGTAGGCCCGCACCTCGTCGCTGGGTTCGGCTTGGCCGTGCTCGGCCGCGATAGCGGCGGCCAGGGCGTCCTCATGCCGCAGCCACATCCGGGCGGCGTAGTCGCCGAGCGCCGGCGTCCGATCGATGAACGCCAGGAACTCGCGGCGCTGTGCGCCGTCGTGGTCGAACGGCGGCAGCAGTTCGGCGCGGTAGTAGTCGAGCAGGGCGGCCGAGATCGACGTTCCCGCCGGACGGTCGCGCACCACCGCCACCAGTTGCTCGCGTTGCTCGTCGTCCTCGTCGAAGACGAGCGCCTCCTTCTGCGGGAAGTGTGCGAAGACGGTCGTCGGTGACACGTCGGCCTTCTCGGCGACCTCGCGGATGCTCACGTTGTCGAAGCCGCGCTCGAGGAAGAGCAGCGTGGCCGCGTTCGAGATCGCCTTCCGGGTGGCGGCCTTCTTCCGCTCGCGTCGACCGGGGGGGCTTGGGATCGTGCTCACCTCTCCACCATAGCGGTACAACTACATAACTGGGTTGACTTCAAAACTGGTATCAGTACAGTTATGGTGTGACTTCAGTCAATCGGACCTCTCAGGCGGCAGGATCGCGGCGCGCCTGGGCGATGCTCATCGCGATCACCATGCTCAACGTCATCGGCATGACCGTCGTGCTGCCGGTGCTGCCCTTCGTCGTCGCCCGCTATGTGCCCGACCAGTCCCAACTCGCGATCTGGGTCGGCGTCCTCGAGACCGTCAACGCGCTGTGCGCCTTCCTGGTCGCCCCGCTGTTCGGCGGCCTCTCCGACCGGTACGGACGCCGTCCGGTGATCGTGCTGGCAGCGTTCGGTGCGGCGATCGGCTTCGCCACCTTCGGCATTGGCGGCTCCATCTGGGTGCTGCTCGCCGGTCGGATCATCCAGGGCATCACCGCCGGCGACATGCCCGCCCTGTTCGCCTACGCCGCCGACATCACCCCTGCCGACCAGCGCGCCAAGCGGTTCGGCCTGCTCGGTGCGCTGTCCGGCATCGGGTTCATGATCGGCCCGGCACTCGGCGGGCTGCTGGCCGCGATCGACATCGACCTGCCGGTCTTCGTCACCGCCGGCATCGCGCTGCTGGTGGCGGTCCTGTGCCTCTTCTTCCTTCCGGAAAGCCTCAAACCCGAGAACCGGACGCCGACCCTGCAGCTCGAGCAGCTCCATCCGGTGCAGGTGTTCCGCACCGCGTTCGCCCGGCCGAACCTGCGGGGACTGTTGGTCGCACTGATCCTGATCGGCGTGCCGTTCTCGATGTTTGTGAACAACTTCAGCGTCCTCGCCATAGATGAACTGCAGTGGACGGCGACCCAGATCGGCTTGCTCACCGCGGCCATCGGCGTGCTGGACATCGTCATCCAGGGCGGGCTGATGCAGCTGCTGCTGCCCCGGATCGGCGAGCGCGGCGTCATCGTCGCCGGTGTGGCGACCCAGGCGCTGGGCCTGCTGGCACTGGCCATCGTCGCCTCGATGCTGGCGCAACCCTGGCTGCTGATCGTCGGCACGCTCGCGCTGGGTGCCGGTCAGGGCCCGGCGACCGCGGCGATGGACGGCGTGCTGTCGACCCAGGCAGGGGACGACGAGCAGGGCTGGATCGCGGGCGTCATGCAGTCGCTGAACACCGGCGTCAACGTGCTCGCGCCGATCCTGGCCGGCCTGCTCTACGCGAGCGTGGCGCATTCGATGCCGTACTGGCTCGGCCTGGTCATGATGATCGGCGCCCTGGTGGCGTTGTCCCGGGTCCCGTTCGCCAGCCCGTCGAAGCGGACGGCGTCCAAGCCGGAACTGGCAGTGACGACCGCCGAGTAGCGCCGGGCGGGTGGCAGAATCGCCGGGTGCCCGAGCTTCCCGAAGTCGAGACCGTCCGAGCCGGCCTGGCCGGCCTCATCACCGGACGCCGTATCGCCGCCGTCAGCGTGCTGCATCCGCGGCCCGTGCGCCGTCACCCCGGTGGCCCGGACGACTTCGCCGCCACTCTCACCGGCCGCACCTTCGCCGAGCCGAGGCGGCGTGGGAAGTACCTGTGGCTGCCGTTCGACGATGGGGATGCGATGCTGGCGCACCTCGGCATGAGTGGACAGTTCCGGTTCGACGAGCCGGACGCCCCGCTGCTGCGCAACACCCGGGTGCTGTTCGATCTGGGCCCGTCGTCCGACCTATCGAGGGAACCCGCCGAGCTGGTGTTTGAGGCCGTCGAGCCGATGGTTGAGCTTGTCGAAACCATGTCGCCAGCCGACCCAGCCGACCCACCCGACCCAGCCGACGCACCTGACCCAGCCGACGCAGCCAACGCACCCGTCCCACCCGATGAGGTCCCGACCAACTCAACCAGCGCAACGCAGCTCAGGTTCATCGACCAACGCATGTTCGGCGGACTCTCGCTCAGCCCTGGAGGCGCCGACCTGCCCGCCGAGCTGGCGCACATCGGACGCGACCCGTTCGACCCGCAGTTCGACCTCGCCGCCGCAGTCGCCCGGATCCGTGCCAAACGCAGCGCCATCAAGCGGGTCCTGCTCGACCAGACGGTCGTCTCCGGCATCGGCAACATCTACGCCGACGAGGCCTTGTGGCGCGCGCGGCTGCACTACGACCGTCCGGCAGACACCCTCACCGCCGCCAAAGTCCGCGAACTGCTCGGCCACGCCCGCGACGTGATGGCCGACGCGCTGGCCCAAGGCGGCACGTCCTTCGACTCCCTCTATGTGAACGTCAACGGCTCGTCGGGTTATTTTGCACGAAAACTTCATGTCTATGGACGCGAAGGCGAGCCTTGCGACCGGTGTGGCAACGTTATCAAGCGGACCGCCTTCATGAACCGATCGTCGCATTATTGCCTGGTCTGCCAGCGAAAATGGTGATAGGCCGCGATGCCGACGACGCTCACCTTCGAGTCGCCGGAATCAGTGCCAGCCGTCTAGCCGTCACATGAACGTCAACGGAGACGTAGCTCTCTTCAACCCGTTCCCGAGAGGATGCCGGACTGTCCACTGAAGTGCGCGCGGGGCGGTCGACGCGCCGATTTCCGACAACGTTCTCGCTGATCTATATGCTCTGGCGACCACGACGATCGCTGAGCTCCACGAGCTACGAGCCATTGCTGTGTGCGCCATGGCGGCCGAGATGCAGTCAGGCGAGTCGTTGGCCGTGGACTTCCGTGAGGAAGTAGAGGGCACGACGGGGCTCTCGAACCATCATTGGTCCACATTCCGGGCCAGAGCGGCATAGTCTCGACGAGATCACGCCGGTGCAGTTGTAGCTCGCAGCGGCCCGACTTAGCGACGCCACCAACTGGGCCTGTCTCGCATCCCTGGATGCCACGCCCGCGGTTGCGGCGCGTGCTCGGCCTGCGGCTCGCGCGTACCCCGACCAATGCTGTAGTCCTTGTGTGGCGCTGAGGGATCCCAGCCCTCCATGTGAGGTCGCAGGTCCTTTGCGGAGGGCTCCGCGTCGAAGACTCCGTCGTCGAGATGCTCGAGGTTCACGATCGGATCGAACTCGTCCGCGCGACTACGTGCCCATTCCAGCCACTCCCGCAGCCTGGGGCGATCTGAAAGCAACCCTTTCGTGGTTGCTTCAGCCTCGAGCTGACTTGCGAAGTCCCGCAGCTCCTGCGCTCCTTGCCAGCTCTCGAACGCTCGCGCGAAGGTCACCTCTCGCTGAATGAGGACGGCTTTCGCGCGAGCGCGTTCACGTACCGCTTCCCATGCTTGTCGCTCGGCGGCTTGTTTGCGCTTGTATGCTTCGTGGGCCTCGGCGCGCTGTTGCTCCTCGCGTTCCAGCGCATCGGCGTCGTCGACCACGCCCTTCTTGATCGCACGAGCGATCTCGCGGATTCGGGTCTCGAGCGGCTTCTTCTTCTCATCGGACCAGCTGTCGCTGTTGCGCTCGTATCGGTAGCTCTGGTGACCGAGGTCAACCTGGTGCGAACCGTCGCGTTCGATCTTGAGGTGCAATCGACCGGATGGCACGCTGTCGAACTTCGGAATCTGCTTCCAGGGTGAGCGCCGGAGCTCTCGCTGCTCTGCATCCGTAGGAACGTGTGGCACCTCATCCAGGATCTCCGTCAGCTCCAGGCTCCGGCGACGGGTATCTACCTGAACGAAGAGCTTCGGCGTCTTGAGCTTGACGTTCACCCCGAGCCTGAGCTCGTGCGCGCGTAGCTCCTCAGCGAGACCAAGCACCATCTCGATCGCGCGGGAACGAAGATTCTCGCTCACCGCATCGAGGACCGACGTGGTTTCCACCGCGGCGCGGAGTACGTCGAGGTTCGTCGTGACAGTTCGTGCCGTCGTTCTGATGCGATCCCAGTTCGTGATGTCGGCTGGAGAACCTGTGCAGAGCATGATGACGATGTCGCCGGAGCTGCGTCCGGTGAAGCGAAGCTCCTGTCCAGCCGGTACCAGGTGATGGACTCTGCACGCGTGCAGCACTCGCCGATAGCGGGATCGGACCGACTCCTGCGGGTCGCTGACGGTGAGTTCTCCTTGTTTCTGGAGCTGCTCGATCAAGGCTTTCGCCTCCGCGAGTGTCTCTGACGCGCCCTCGCCCAGATCGAGCTTCGGCGGCATCTCGCGGCGCGAGCGATTGGCAGCGACACTCGCGACCGGTGGCTCATCGCTTGGCGGGTAGCTCTCATGCTCCAGGTAGTGTGTGCCGGCGGCGGTGATCGAGGCGGTCCAGGTCCTGCCGTGACCGGTGACGGTCGCGAGGCCTCGAGACTTGAGCGCAGCCGCACTGATCTTGTGAATGTTGTCGTCCTCTGGCCACTTGCCCTTGGGACAGCCGTCGGCGATCCACCGCAGGACTTCTAGCTGTCGGTCGTTCACCGGCCTGGTCATACGAGCACCGTACCGAAGGCCTCGGACACTGTGACCAGCCGCTCGCTCGCCATCAGCGGCTGTTCTTGCTCAAGCTCGCACCCACGCGGGTTGTCAGCGCCAGAGATCAAGCGCCTTCCAATCCCGGGGGACTCCTAGGGAGTCGGTTGAAAGCACGTGCGATGTGGGGAACTCCCTTAGCAGAGCGGCAATTTGTTTGTTCCAGTCGGTAGCCGCGTCGATGGAGGGGAGCAGGTAGGCGATCACGGCAAGGGCGTTGTAGGTGCCGAATACGCCCTTGGCGGTCTCATTTTTCCTGAGATGGTCGAGGAGCGGCACCTGGCCCGCTTTGGGCCGTGCCGGGGCGTGTTGGAGCTTTCGATTGAATAGCCGAGCATGATGCGCGGCGACGTTTCGCACATAGTTGAGACTGGCGAGCCAGCTGACCATGAGCTTCTTTGTCGGGACGCCGAACGTGGCCGCGATCTCCTCGGCGTCCTGCTGCTTCAGACCTCGGTAGAGGACTGAGAGATGCCCGAGTTCGAGGATCTCAGTGAGCGCCCAGACCGGCATCCGGTCGTCGTACTTCCCCCGAAAATGCTCGACGAACTGCTCGTCAGAACTCGCCTTGCGTGCGTTGACTCGTTGCAGCCATTGCACGTGCCTGCTTGGTGCTGGTTCGCGAGTGTCGGTGCACTCTGCGGTGAACGCCGGAGTAAAGCAGGACGCGTCTTCGTGAGCGAACGCGGACGTGCGGCCCAGCACATACCCGATCTGCATTCGCACGGCGATCTCGATGCGTTCGACGCCGTCCATGACGAGCATGCGCAGCCGCCGGTCGAAGTCGATGATAGATGCGGCGTGATGCAGTGCGGTCCCGGGCCGGTACCTGCCGAGGATGCGTGTGCGGGAGCGGTTCTGGTCATCGAGGTACTGTTCGGACTCCCGGAACGGGTGGAGGTAGCCAGTGAGGCGGTAGTAGCCGATGGATTCCAAGAGCGCGACTGCAAGACCCCGGGTCGCCCACCTCGACCCCATGGTCTGCCAGTCGTTCGACCTGCCCCGCAAGGGACAACCAGGGCTTCGCGTACTCCACCGTGAGGACTCCTCGAAAGAAAATCAGCCCGCGCCTTACGGCACCGGGCTGATCGTGATGCGACAACGATAGCAGACACAGGTCCGCCTCCGGGGATGGCTGGGGCTGCCTCGCTACATCAGGATGCGTGGGAGGCGCAGTTCCCGGAGCTGGCCGGAGCCGGGCCTCGGGCGGTCGATCAAACGGAAGCCGTTTATGAACCGGTCGTCGTTCCGCTGCCCGAACTGCCAGCGGTCGCAATCACGGCCTCGAGCCGCGGCTCGATCGACTCGGCCATCATTGTGACGTCTCGGTCTCGGATCCCTTGATCCATGAACAACCTCGAGCGCGGTCATCGCGCACGCTTCTTCGCGAGGTTCCCCCGCGCGCAGCCGGCCGATATCGCTGTTCAGCGGGTCTGTGGCATCGACGACCTGATCCAGCCTGCCAAGGGCTCGCAGAACCTGCGCGACATTGCCGAAGCTCACCCCCGGGTCGCCGGATTCGATCTTGCGCAGGGTGTCCCTGGTGATGCCTGCGCGCTCGGACACTTGTGGGCGGTGAGGCCCAGGACCATGCGCCAGCCCTTCACGTGCTCGCCGAGCTCAGCGAGCTGCCGATCAATGTGATACCCAGCCATGGTCAGCTCCCCTCCCAATGGCGAGCGCAATAGCCCTAATAGATAGATATGAAGAGAAGCATCGTCATAACGTCAGGGTGCGATGCTCTGGGATGTGCGTCGGCGCGAACGCAATTGGCGCGAGACTCAAAACCGATCCAGGGCCTCGGTCAACATCCGGTGCCCCTGTGCCTCGAACGCCGTGTCCCCGACGAGGAACGCCCAGACGGCGGTGCCGATGGCCTCACGCAGAAGCTCGATCCGCCAGAGCCGATCGTCACGCGGGTCGTCGCCGTACCCCGCCAGGAAGGCCTCCTCGAGCGCAGGTGACCGTTTCCATTGCTGCACCGCGAGCCGGCACAGGTCGGTGCTGGCCGGACGGAAGTCGAAGCGGCCGAAGTCGATGACACGCAACAGGCCGGCATCGATCAACCAGTTCCTCGGCTGCCAGTCGCCATGGGTCGGCACGACGACCACCGGTGACGGGCGGTGCGCACTCAGGATCTGCCGAGCTTTCGCCTCGGTGCTGCGGCCGATTCGATGCTCTCGATCCAGCCAGGCCATCGACTTCTCGGTCGACAGGCGTTCGTAGGCGGCGTCGACCCGAGCTTCTTGATCGTGAAGAAGGCGCAGCGCGAGGCCGGCCTGCCGGTGGACCTCCGCGTCGAGTTCCCCAGCCGTGCCCTCCACCGATACTCCCCGCTGGTACGAGACGATGAGCGCATTCGATGCTCGGTCGGCGGCTACGAGTTCTCCCGTGCGCTCATGCAGGGCGAGCGGGGCGGTGTACTTCTCATACGCACTGATCTCCCGCCCGATGTGATGAGTGCCGGGACCTGCCGCCTTGAGGACGAAATCGTTCCCGTCCGTCCGAATGCGCAGGACCTTCGTGTCGGTGAGCCCCCACGACATGTCCTCGATGAGTTGGGTCTTACCGAGCGTTCGCTCGACGAACGCTGACTGCGCCGCATCGAGCAACTCCGACCGCCATCCGGGCATGCTCAACAGGCTACCGATTGCGGGTGGATCGCCCCCCACGGCCCCCCTTTCGGCGGCGAGGCACCACCCTCACCTACCCATACTTGGTATTTATGCGTCATGGCGCAGAACACTTCGATCAGCCTGGACGAACACTTCGCTGAGTTCCTCTCCCGTGAGGTCGCGTCGGGTCGGTACCGCTCGGCCAGCGAGGTGGTCCGCGCCGGCCCTCGACTGCTGGAGGACAGGGATACGCAACTCGCAGCGCTCCGCGCGGCGCTCGTGGCCGGCGAGGCGAGCGGCGAGCCGGAACCCTTCGACTTCAACGCCTTCATCGTGGCGAAGAAGTTGTGAATCAGTACCGAGCGCGGTACCGACACCGTCAGTGGTGGTCAGTAGGGTGCGGCTATGAGCGAGGGCCAGCAGTCGGACGAGCGCCGGGCGCTCGTTCGATCGTCCGCGGCGGAGTACCTGACTTTCGTTGCTGCCACGGTGACGGCGGCGATGCCCTCGAACTGCGCTACGAGGACGAGAACATCTGGCTGACCCAGAAGACGATGGCGGAGCTGTATGGAGTGGTGAGTAAGCACCTGCAGACGCTGTTCGAGAGCGGCGAGCTGCAGCCGGAATCAGTTCTCAAGAGGTACTTGATGACTGCTGGCAAGGTGTCGGCGGAGCAGGCGAAACTGCACCCCAAGCCAGAACCAGTGTGAGCGCTGGTTCGTCAGCTTCGAGAGGTCCTCGATACGACCGGGCTGAGCCTTGACGGCGTGGCCCGCTTCTCGTCCTTCGGGTGGATCAACAGGGTGAGTAGGGCGCCGGCCAGGAAGAGGAGGCCGACACCGGCGTAAGCGGTGGCGTAGCCGCGAACGGCGGAGGCGGTGTCCTGCCTGGGGTGGTCGCTGAGGAACGTGGCGGACGTGGAGCCTGCGATGGTGCTGAGAACTGCCACACCCACGGAGCCGCCGATCTGCGGGGCCGCGTTGACGCTGGCGGCTGCCGCTCCGGCATCGGCGGGATCGACTCCCGCGGTCGCAGAACCGGTGGCGATCGAGACGATCAACCCGATTCCCGCTCCGACGAGCAGCAGGCTGGGCAGCAGGTCGGTGAAATAGACGGCCGAGATGCCCAGGCGAACGAGCAGGAACGCGCCGGCCCCAGCGACGACAAGACCGAGCGGGACGATCGGGCGTGCGGTGAACCGACGGGTCAGCGAGGGTCCGATGAACACTGCCGAGGTCACCAGCGCGACCGGGACGGGAAGGAATGCGACTCCGGTGAGCAGCTGAGGGAAGCCCAGCGTGATCTGCAGGTAGTAGGGCAGGAACAGGAAGACGGTGAAGAGGCCGGCCGAGGAGAGCAGGAGCGCGATGAGCGCGCTGCCTCCCTGCGGTCGAGGATGACCCGCAGCGGCAGGAGAGGCGCGGGTCTGGATGACCACGAAGGCGGTCAGCAGCACGAACGCGGCGACCAGGTAGCCGAGGGGGCGCCGGCGCCGTCCAACCGGAGCTCTCGACCTGCGAGGTGCCGAGCACCGGCGCAAAGAACCCTGCTGTCACGGTGACCGCGCCGGGGATGTCGAGGCGCTGACGCACACCCTCGGCGACGCGAGTGAGCAGTAGGAGTGCTCCGAGGACCGCCGGGATCGTGATGACGGTGTTGATGTACATGGTCCAGCGCACGACAACGCCTCGGTCAAGGCTCCGCCGAGCAATAGCCCGATCGTGGTGCCCGCCATGGAGACGGCACCGAAGATCCCGAACGCCCTGCCACGCTCCCTGCTGTCGGCGAACTGGACCGAGACCGAGGGAGTGGACGTGGCGAGCGATGTCGCCGGAACGGGAGGTGGGGGCTCAGGGGCGACGAGCGATCCAGAGGCTTCGTGCGCCCCGAATATGGACGCTGGGCAGGGCGGGTGTTTCGGGGCCGGGCTGCAGGATCCGCGCGAGCGATGCCTCCTGCTCGGCGGTCAAACCGTCGGCCGCGTGCAGCGCGAGTCGGTGCAGCTCGGCTCGCGCGTAGTCGCCGCCGACGCCGTCCGCGGGAAGGTTCTGGTCGCCCACCAGCGTCCTCTTCTCCAGCAGCTCGAATCCCGCAGCCCCAAGAAGCGCCGTCCACTCCGACCCGAACGCGTCCGCGTGGGTGAGAGTCCGCAGCCGCGCCTCCAGCTCGTCGTAGTCGTCAGGCAGCACGCGCGGCGGGCCGTCCATCTCCATGACTGCCAGCACCCCGCCGGGACGGATCACCTGTGCCAACGCCGCGAACGCCGCCGCCGGGTCGTCGAATTCGTGGAACACCGACGAAGCCCATGCCAGGTCGACGCAGCCCGCTTCGAGGCCCATCGCCGTCACCGGGCGAGTGATCGTCCGGATGTGTTCGTGGCCGGCCCGTGCGGCGATCTGTTGTGTCATCGCCGGATTCGCGTCGAGAGCGACGACCTCTGCCTCCGGGTAGCGGGCCGACCACCGGAAGGTTGCGGCACCCGTCCCGGCGCCCACGTCCAGAACGCGACGAACGGGATCGTGGCCGAGGTGGCCGGCGACCGCGTCCAATGCGTCGTCGAGCAGACTCGCGTGAACGCGTGCGTCCAGATCGAGAAGCCTGCCGAGCGGCGTCGACCCGCCGTGCGAATGCTGAGGGGCGTGTGGTGACTGGCGGTTGAGTGCAGGCATGGATCCAGCGTAGAAGCATCATGCGTACAACGCATACACTCTTGCCTATGAAGCAAGAACTGGATGTGGATCGCCTCGTCCGCCAGCGCATTCGCGCGCTGCGTCTGGCGCGCGGGTGGTCCCTGGACACCCTGGCGGAGCGCGCCCATCTGAGCCCGTCGAACCTCAGCCGTATCGAGACCGGTGCCCGGCGTATCGCCCTGGACCAGATCGTGCCGATCGCCCGGGCGCTCGACGCGACGATCGATCAGCTCACCGAGTCGCCTGACGATGAGGACGTCGTCATTCGGCCGTATCGAGACGAGCGGCGCGGGATGACCACCTGGACTCTGACGAGCTCCCGCGCTCCCGGTGGGCTGACCGTTGCGAAGATGCTGATCACGGCACCGCCGCCGCCGCTGGAGGAGGCCGGTGTGCATCCCGGGCGGGACTGGTTCACCGTGCTTAGCGGCACCGCGGCGCTACGCCTGGGAGAGCGGGTGATCGTCGTCGAGCAGGGCAATGCGGCGGAGTTCTCCACGATGGTGCCCCACGCCATCGGCGCCCACGGCCCCGAGCCGGTGGAGATCCTGACCATCCTCACCGCGGAAGGCCGGCACGCCCACGAGTAGGTCGAGATTCGGAGGGCGGCGCTCGCGCACAGAGGAAAGGGCAACGAAGATGAAGACCTCGTGGTGCCGATGCGGCCCGCGACGCCGCGCGAGATAAGGTGCCCCTCGTGACTTCTGCCGGCCCCTGGTATCGCCGCTACGCCTATGTCGGTCGCCAGTTCGTGAAGTTCGGTCTGGTGGGCGGCGCCGGTGTCGTGGTGAACATGCTGGTCGCCATCATGATGAACAAGCTCAACGGCGGCACGGTCAACGCTCAGAACATCCTGTTCACGATTCCCGGCACCCCGTTCAACTTCCGGTACACCACACTGGTCTGGATCGTCAGCTTCCTGGTGGCGAACCTGTTCAACTTCCAGCTCAATCGGCAGTGGACCTTCCGTAACCGCAACCAGGCGCCGTGGCTGAAGGAGTTCCTGCCGTTCCTGGCCGTCGGAAGCGCGGCCGCACTGATCGGCATCTTCATCAAGATCGGCTTCACCAACCCCACCTCGCCGTTCTATCTGCCCGAGCCCTGGTTCCACGAGAACGCCGGCCTGCAATCGCGCGAATACTGGGCACAGTTCCTCACCATCGTGATCACCACGCCGATCAACTTCCTGGTCAACAAGCTGTGGACGTTCCGGCACGTCCGCAGGCGGCACGCTCAGAGCGAGACGACCGCCGGCGTCCGGTAAGCCCCATGCACCTGAAGTCGCTGACCCTGCGCGGATTCAAGTCGTTCGCGTCCACCACCACCCTGGCCTTCGAACCGGGCATCACCTGCGTGGTCGGGCCCAACGGCTCGGGCAAGTCGAACGTGGTGGACGCGCTCAGCTGGGTGATGGGCGAGCAGGGCGCCAAATCGCTGCGCGGCGGCAAGATGGAGGACGTCATCTTCGCCGGAACCTCCGGACGCGCCCCGCTGGGCCGCGCCGAGGTGACCCTCACCATCGACAACACCGACGGTGCGCTGCCGATCGAGTACACCGAGGTGACGATCAGCCGGACGATGTTCCGCACCGGCGGCTCCGACTACAAGATCAACGGCAACAACGCCCGGCTGCTCGACGTCCAGGAACTGCTCTCCGACTCCGGCATCGGACGCGAGATGCACGTCATCGTGGGCCAGGGCCAGCTGGACTCGATCCTGCAGGCCACCCCCGAGATCCGGCGCGGCTTCATCGAGGAGGCGGCCGGCGTCCTGAAGCACCGTAAGCGCAAGGAAAAGGCGCTGCGCAAGCTGGAGGCGACCGGCACCAACCTGAACCGGCTGACCGACCTGCTCGCCGAGATCCGCCGCCAGCTCAAACCGCTCGGACGCCAAGCCGAGGTGGCTCGCAAGGCGGCGGTGATCCAGGCCGAGTTGCGTGACGCCAAGGCCCGGCTGGTTGCCGACGACTACATCATGGCCACCCTGGCGCTGGAATCCGACCTGGCCGTGGAGGCCGAAGTGAAGGCGCGCCGAGCCTCGGTCGAAGCCGCGCTGGACGCCGCCCGCGCCGCCGAGGCCGAAGCCGAGGGCGCCGCCCGGGAGGCGTTGCCGCGGCTGAACGCTGCCCAGGAGACCTGGTACGGGTTGGCCGGCGTCCGAGAGCGGCTGGCGTCTACGGTGACGATCGCCGGCGAGCGGGTGCGCAACGCGGAGGCGGCCGGTGACGGCGAGCGGCCCGGCCGTGACCCCGAACTCATCGAGCGCGAAGCTGCCGAGGTGCGCAAAGCGGAGGAGGCGCTCGCCGTCGAAGTGGCGAGGGCGGCTCAGGCGCTCACCGATGCCAGCACGACCCTGAAAGAGACCGAGGCTGCACATGAGCGTGCCGAGCGGGCCTACGCCGCGCAGCTGCGGGCGATCGCCGACCGGCGCGAAGGCCTGGCCCGGCTCACCGGTGAGGTGAACACGCTACGGAGCCGCACCGAGGCCGCCGGGGCCGAGATCGAACGGCTCACCGTCGCCCGCGACGACGCCCTCGGGCGCGCGGCGTCCGCGACCCGTGACTTCGCCGCACTGGAGACCCGGATCGCCGGGGTCAGCGACGGCGAATCGGGGCTGGACGACGACTACGAAACGGCATCGGCCGACGTCGAGCGGATCGAGGCAAGACTCGCTGAGGTCCGGCAAGCCGAAACGAAGGCGCAGACCGAACGAGCCACCCTGGCCGCCCGGCTCGACGCGCTGGCGCTCGGGCTGGAACGCAAGGACGCCTCCGCCGCACTGCTGGCGGCCGGCGAAACGGTGGACGGGCTGCTCGGCTCGGTGGCGACCCTGATCGGCGTCCGGGCGGGATACGAGACGGCCATCTCGGCGGCGCTCGGATCGGCCGCCGACGCCGTCGCGGTCGCCGACCTGGACGCCGCGGTCGGCGCCTTCGGACACCTGAAGGCCGAAGACCTGGGACGCGCCGGCCTGCTGCTGGGCGGTGCGGCACACGCGGAGTCGGAGGCGTGGCCGGAGCTGCCGGCCGGCGTGGCCTGGGCCATCGACGCCGTCGATTGTGCCGACCAGGTCCGGCCGGCGTTGCGCCGGCTGCTGCGCAAGGTGGCCGTGGTCGACGACCTGACGGCGGCCAAGACGCTGGTCGCCGACCTACCCGACGTCACCGCGGTGTCCCGCGACGGCGACGTGCTCAGCCAATGGTTCGCCGCCGGGGGATCGTCGGCGAAACCCTCGCTGATCGAGGTGCAGGCGGCAGTCGACGAGGCACAGGCGCGGCTCGCCGCCGTCCAGGCCGACCTGGAGCGGGCCCGGTTCTCGCTGGCCCAGGCCGATGCCGAACTGAGCGCGGCTCGCGAGCGTGCTGATGCGGCGCTGGCCAGGCTCAACGAGTCGGACGCCGAACACGCCGCTCTGGCCGAGGAGTTGGCGACGCTCAGCCAGACCACCCGGGCGGCGCAGGGTGAGGCGGCACGCCTGGAGGCGTCCATCGCCGCGGCCCAGGCCACCAGGGAGCAGAACCGGACGGCCCTGGCCGGCCTGGAGCAGCGCCTCGAGTTGGCCTCGGCCCAGACCGAGGTTACCGAGGCCGATCCGGCCGAACGGGACCGGCTGAGCGAGTCCGAACGGGCCGCCCGCGGCGCCGAGATGGAGGCTCGGCTGGCCCTGCGCACCATCGAGGAACGCACCCGGGCCCTGGCCGGACGGGCCGACTCGCTGACCCGGGCAGCAACTGCCGAGCGACAGGCCCGGGCCCGGGCCGCCGCCCGCCGCGAGCAGCTCCGCCGCGAAGCCGCCGACGCGCGCGCGGTCGCGCAGGCAGCGACCTGGTTGCTGACCCGGGTCGAGGCGTCCCAGCAACTGGCGGCGACCGAACGCGCCGCCGCCGAGGCCGCCCGGTTGGCCGCCGAGACCACGCTCACCGAGGCCCGGCGCCGCGGTCGTGAGCTGGCCAAGGAGTTCGAGGATCTGGTCGCCCACGTCCATCGCGACGAACTGGCCCGGGCCGAGCAGCGGCTGCGGGTCGAGGCGTTGGCCGAACGAGCCCTGGTCGAGCTCGGCCTGGACGCCGACGTGCTGGTCGCCGAGTACGGCCCGGATCAGCTGATCCCCGTGCTGACCAGGGCGGACGGCGCCGCTCTCGGGCCCGACGACGAGGTGCCGCCGGCGGTGCCGTTCGTCCGGGCCGAGCAGGAGAAGCGGCTGCGCACTGCCGAGCGGAACCTCGGCGTGCTGGGCAGGGTGAACCCGCTGGCGCTGGAAGAATTCGATGCTATGCAGGAGCGGCACGCCTTCCTGGCCGAGCAGCTGGACGACCTGCGCAAGACCCGCGCTGATCTGGCCGACATCATCGAGCAGGTGGACGCCCGGGTGCAGGAAGTCTTCGCCGCCGCCTACGCCGACGTCGAGAAGGCCTTCGAGCACGCCTTCTCCCGGCTCTTCCCCGGCGGTGAGGGACGCCTGGTGCTGACCGAGCCGGGGGAGTGGCTGACCACCGGCGTCGACGTCGAGGCACGCCCTGCCGGCAAGAAGGTGAAGCGGCTGTCACTGCTCTCCGGGGGCGAACGCTCGCTGGTGGCCGTGGCCTTCCTGGTCGCCCTCTTCAAGGCTCGGCCTAGCCCGTTCTACATCCTCGACGAGGTCGAGGCGGCGCTGGACGACGTCAACCTGGGCCGGTTGCTGGAGATTTACGAGGAGCTCCGGGAGAACTCCCAGCTGTTGGTGATCACCCACCAGAAGCGCACCATGGAGATCGCCGACGCTCTCTACGGTGTCACCATGCGCTCCGACGGCGTCTCGGCGGTGATCAGCCAGCGGCTGCGTGACTGACCGGCACTCGGGGCTTCAGACCCGATGCGGGAGGGACGGTCGCGATGTTGCATACTGGAGCCACCCGTCGGAAGGTTCTCAGGTGGCTATCGCACTGCTGGTGATGGTGGTGATTCTCGCGATCGCTATCGGCATCGTCGCGATCGTTGCCATGGGCATGCAGGGTGCGGGGCGCGAGAAGGCTCCCGAACTCGCCAACGTGATGGCCGAGACTGCTCGGCATCTCAACGGCGACGCCGACCCGCCACAGGGTTTGGTCGAGTTCTTCGAAGAGATCCCGTCCCGACGAGGTTCAGCCAACTCGGCCAATTCGCCCGCTTCAGTTGCTTCGCCCACGTCGGCTACGTCGCCCGACTCCGCGAACTCCGTGGATTCCGCCAAGTCGGCAAGCTCCGCCAGTTGATCCCGGGGTCACCCGGCCACAGGTGTCGCTGAATCAGCGCAACCACCGTTGGTCGAGCTTGTCGAGACCCCGGACGGTCGAGAGGTTTCGACAAGCTCAACCAGCGAGAACCGAGATCCGGTAGCACGCCACGGCATCTGCTCGGACGAGGGGCCGGCGCGAGAACGGTGCCCAGCGTGTCCTCAACCACCCGTAGCATGAGCCGGTGGATTGGATCACCTGGCTCATCGTCGGCGTGCTGGCCTTGGCGGTCATCGTCGCCGGCACCATCGTCCTGGCCCGCCGACGCGCGTTGCCGCCGGCCCCGCAGCGTCCGGAACTGCCGGCTGAGGCTGAGGCCGACGGCGAACCAGCGCCGTCGGCTGAGGGCGCTGACGCGAGCGCGACCGGTACCGCCACGCTTGACCGGCCCGAGGCTCCGGCCACCCGGATGGCCCGGCTGCGGCGCCGGCTGGCCGGCAGCAACAACCCGCTGGCCCGCGGCCTGCTGTCGATCTTGTCCTCCGACCGGCTGGACGCCGAGGTCTGGGACGACTTCGAGGCCACCCTGATCACCTCCGACCTCGGTGTCGGCCCCACCCAGGAGCTGACCGAGGCGCTGCGCCGCGAACTCGTGGTGGACGGCGTCAGCGACCCTGCCCACGCCAAAGCCGTGCTGCGGCATGAACTGCTTGCCCTGGTCGGCCCCGACCTGGATCGCTCGCTGAACGTCCAGGGTGCCGACGGTAAGCCGGCCGTCGTGCTGGTGGTCGGCGTCAACGGCACCGGCAAGACCACCACCATCGGCAAGCTGTCGCGGGTGCTGGTGGCCGAGGACAAATCGGTCGTGCTCGGTGCCGCCGACACCTTCCGGGCCGCTGCGGCCGACCAGTTGCAGACCTGGGGCGACCGGGTCGGCGTCCCCACCGTCCGTGGTCCTGAAGGTGGCGATCCGGCCGCCGTCGCCTACCAGGCGGTGCAGCGGGGCCTCGACGACGGCGCCGACGTGGTGATCGTCGACACCGCCGGACGGCTGCACACCAAGACCGGCCTGATGGACGAACTAGGCAAGATCAAGCGGGTGATCGAGAAGCTGGCCCCGGTCACCGAGGTGCTGCTGCTGCTGGACGCCACCACCGGCCAGAACGGGCTGATCCAGGCCCGGGTGTTCGCCGAGGTGGTGCAGATCACCGGCATCGTGCTCAGCAAGCTGGACGGCTCCGCCAAGGGCGGCATCGTCGTCCAGGTGCAGCGCGAACTGGGCGTGCCAGTGAAGCTGATCGGTCTCGGCGAGGGCGTGGACGACCTGGTCCCGTTCGAAGCCGCCGGATTCGTGGACGCCCTGCTCAGCGAGTGAGCTGCGTCCGGCCCGGTTACGAAGTCCGTCCTGATTGTGGCGTCCGTCCTGGTTACGACACGACCGATGGCGCCGTCCAGCCAGGCTCAGGACTTCCGGCGTAGCAGCAGCCAGGCGATCACGGCGGGCACCCCGATCATCAGCACCAGACCGATCAGATAGCCGATGTTGTAGGCGGCCGTCCCAGTGCCAAGTCGCATCCGGCCGGAGACGAACAGGTTGACCGCGCTCAGGGTGAGCAGCCCAGCGACCCCGACGAGAATCCAGCCCACGACGCTCTTCCACATCGGACGCCGCGGCGCCTGCTGTGGCCCCCAGGCGCCCTGGCCGTAAGGTCCCTGCTGCCCGTACGGCGGTTGTCCATAGGGAGGCTGGCCGTAGGGAGGTTGGCCGGGAGCCTGCATCGGCTGCCCGTACTGCTGGGGGTTCTGCCCGTACTGGGCGGGAGGCTGGCCGTACTGCTGCGGCGCCTGTCCATACGGAGGTGCAGCCTGACCATAGGGCTCAGGAGCCTGCCCGTACTGCGCCGCGGGCTGTCCGTACGCCCCAGGGGCCTGTCCGTCCGGCGCAGGAGCGTGGCCGTATTGGGGTCCGTAGGGTGACTGGGCCTGGGGGTACGGATCCTGTCGGTGCGCTCCCTCACCGGGTGCGTCCGCGCCCCAGGTGTTCTGCGGCTGCGCACCCCACGGCTGCTGATCGTCGGGCGAGTTGGGTTGAGTCATGACGACCTCCTTCGCGTCCGATCAGTTTAGGGAAACGGTGGTCAATGCTGTTCCGAGACAGGACGTGCTCGGACCGATGAGCGGCGACGCCCAGGTCTTGTGGCCGTATCGCGGCATACGGCGCACAAGCTGGGGAGTGCAGATTGCCCGCCGGGTGCGCCGGACGGCGTCCGAGAGAGAGCCGGTAGAGTGACCCGGTAATCCGACTGCGTGAGGAAACCCGTTGTTCGACACCCTGCAAGATCGCCTCTCCGAGGTCTTCAAAAACCTGCGCGGCAAGAGCCGGCTGTCCGAGGCGGACATCGACGCCACCGCGCGCGAGATCCGGCTGGCGCTGCTCGAAGCCGACGTCAACCTGGGCGTTGTCAAGGAGTTCATCGCCAACCTGAAGTCGCGTGCGCTCGGCGCCGACATTCACAAGGCGCTCAACCCCAGCCAGCAGATCATCAAGATCGTCAACGAGGAACTGGTCGCGATCCTCGGTGGCGAGGCCCGGCCGCTGCAGTTCGCCAAGCGCCCGCCGACGGTGATCATGCTGGCCGGTCTGCAGGGCTCCGGTAAGACCACCCTGGCGGGCAAGCTGGGCGTCTGGCTGAAGGGCCAGGGACATTCGCCGCTGCTGGTCGCGGCCGATCTGCAGCGTCCGAACGCCGTCAACCAGCTCCAGGTGGTCGGTGAGCGGGCCGGCGTCCATGTCTACGCGCCGGAGCCGGGCAATGGCGTCGGCGATCCGGTGCAGGTGGCGCGCACCTCGATCCTGCACGCGATGAGCAAGCTCTATGACGTGGTGATCGTCGATACCGCGGGCCGGCTCGGCATCGACGCCGAACTGATGCAGCAGGCCGCGGACATCCGTTCCGCGGTGAACCCCAACGAGGTGCTGTTCGTCGTCGACGCGATGATCGGCCAGGACGCGGTGAACACCGCCAACGCGTTCGCCGAAGGTGTCGGTTTCGACGGTGTGGTGCTCACCAAGCTGGACGGCGACGCCCGCGGTGGCGCCGCGCTGTCCATCGCGAAGGTGATCGGCAAGCCGATCATGTTCGCCTCCAACGGCGAGGGGCTGAAGGACTTCGACGCCTTCCACCCCGACCGGATGGCGTCCCGCATCCTCGGCATGGGCGACGTGCTCACCCTGATCGAGCAGGCCGAGAAGACCTTCGACGCAGAGCAGACCGCCAAGGCCGCCGAAAAGCTGCTGGGCGGACGTGGCGACTTCGGGCTGGACGACTTCCTGCAGCAGATGCAGGCCGTCCGCCGGATGGGTCCGCTGAGCAAGATCCTGGGCATGATGCCCGGGATGGGCCAGATGAAGGACCAGATCAACAACATCGACGAGCGCGAGATCGACCGGCTCGAGGCGATCATCAAGTCGATGACGCCGGCCGAGCGGGCCAACCCGAAGATCCTGGACGGCTCCCGCCGCACCCGGATCGCGAAGGGTTCCGGCACCACGGTCACCGACGTGAACGGCCTGGTCAACCGCTTCTTCGACGCCCGCAAGATGATGCAGCAGCTGGGCGGCCAGATGGGCGGCATGCCCGGCCTGCCCGGGGGCGGACGCCGCCAGCCGCAGCGTCAGGCGGCCAAGCCCAAACGCGGCAAGGGTGTCTCCGGCAACCCCGCCAAGCGGGCGGCCGGCCCCGCGGCGGTCCCTGCCGCCGCGCAGCAGCCCGAATGGAACCCCGCAGACGCCTTCGGCCTCGGTGGCGGCAAGCCGTCCGACGCCGAGTTGACGAAGGCCCTGGGCGACTTCCAGCTGCCGCCCGATCTGCAGAAGATGTTCAACCAGAAGAACCAGGGTCCCCGCTGACCTGAGCCGAACTGGACCGAAAGAACCGTCCCCGCGTACCGGTACGCGGGGACGGTTCTTTTCGTTCCGCTTTCGAGTGTCTCCAGACCCGCGTCCGGCTGACTGGCACCTTCGCGAGCCACTGCCGCTTTGCGGAGCGCCAGTGGCTCCCGATGCTGTCAGTCAGCTGGTGACGAAGGGATTGACGACGTTGACGCCGGTGGCATCGAAGCCTCCGGTGTCGCGGGTAGCGATGGTCGCGTCGTGGGTCCGGGCGATTGCCGCAATCTGGGCATCGGCGATTCCGATCGGTCTGCCCTGGCGCTCTCGTTCCGCGACGATCTCCCCGTACGTGTCAGCGGCGAGAGCATCAAATGGCAGCGTGCGTGCGAGTTGCCTGGTGAAGAGCTCATCAGCGGCACGCCGGTAGAGGTCGCGCCGCTTGCCCTGCGGCAATCGTGCGATGCCGTAGCGCACCTCGGCTCGCGTGATGGTGGTGAGGTAGATCGTGGTGGAATCCTGGACGGTGTACCACGCGGTCACCTCGCGACTGGGGCTCGTCCCCATCAGCACCGACACGATGTTCGTGTCCAGAATGATCATGAACTGTGATCGCCCAGGACGATCGGCCGTTGGAGCTCCGGGTTCCGCGGTGGAAAGATTATGGCGAGTTCCTCATCGGTCGGCTGGACGTCCTTCGCGAACCGGCGAAGCGCCGCGATCATGTCGTCACTTCCACCGCCGACGCCGGCCTCCAGGATCGCCCGAGCCTCGGCCTCCATGGAACGGCCGTTGGCCGCAGCCTGTTCACGAAGCCGCTGATGAACCTCGGGTTTGAGATTGCGCACCGTCAGTATCGTCATGGCGGACCTCCTGCATGCATCGCTTGCATTCAAGAGTACGCGACTACGCCTGCGGCGGGTCGTCCGTGGCGCGAGCAGGTTTCCTCAACCTCAATCGCCGACCCGGCAGTGGTGACAGGATCGGATCATGACCCACCGTCATGACATGCCTCCCGGCCTGGGGCCGCTGACCTCGCTGACGCACACCCACGACGGGCACACCCACACCCACGTCCGCAGCGAGGTTCCGGTTGGGCCGCCGCAACGGCTGCGGCTGCGGGGCGTCGTCCTGCCCGAAGGGGAGGAGCGTGATCTGTGGCTGCATGACGGGGTGATCAGCTTCGAGCCGGTGGCGGACGCGATCACTATCGCCACCGAGGGCTGGATCATGCCGGGTCTGGTCGACGCTCACTGTCACGTCGGACTGGAATCGCACGGCGCGGTCAGTGCGGAACGCGCCGAAGAGCACGCCGTCACCGATCGCGAGGCGGGGGCACTGCTGCTGCGGGACGCCGGGTCGCCGCTCGACACCCGGTTCCTGCAGGACCGGGAAGACCTGCCGACGATCATCCGGGCCGGACGCCACATCGCCCGTCCGAAGCGCTACTCCCGCAACTTCGCCGAAGAGGTCGAACCCGATCAGCTCGTCGACGAGGTGATCACTCAGGCCGAACGCGGCGACGGCTGGGTCAAGATCGTCGGCGACTGGATCGACCGGGACGCCGGGGACCTGACCCCGCTGTGGCCCACGGAGGTCGCGAAGGAGGCGATTGAGGCCGCCCATGAGCACGGCGCCCGGGTCACCGCGCACTGCTTCGACGAACGTTCGGTCGCCGAACTGGTGGATGCCGGCATCGACGGCATCGAGCACGGCACCGGCCTGGACGACGACACCGTCGCAGCGATGGCGCAGCGTCAGGTGTCGCTGGTGCCCACCATGATCAACCTGGAGAACTTCCCGCAGTTCGCGGCGGCCGGCGAGGCCAAGTTCCCGCGCTACGCCGCACACATCCGGGCGCTGCACGCGCGCCGGTTCGAGACGATCGGCAAGGCGGTCGACGCGGGCGTCCCGGTCTATGCGGGCACCGACGCCGGCGGCGTCCACGGGCACGGGCTGATCGCGTCCGAGATCGAGTTGCTGGCCCAGGTCGGCGGCAACGACTTCGCACTCGGTGCGGCGTCCTGGAACGCCCGCCGCTGGCTGGGACACCCGGGTATCGAGGAGGGTGCGCCGGCCGACATCGTGGTGTTCGCCGAGGATCCCCGGGTCACCATCGCCACGGTGCGGGAACCGGCGCTGATCATCCTGAACGGTCGCGTGGTGGGTGGTTCTGCGACGGCCTGAGATCCCGTTCGTGGGGAGGACCTCCAACGACATCGTGACCCCGGCCTGACCGGCCGAGACTCCGGCGTTCGCGCCGATGACGTGAGGTCGTGGCGCTGGGCGGCGAGACCGTTGTTGTTCCACCATCCCGGGCTCGACCCCGGGATCTCCTTGCGGAGCGGGTCGTCGACGATGGCGATCGGGTCGCCGACCTCGAGGTCGCCCCACGGCGCGAGCGGGCAGCTGGGAATGTCGCGCGCCGTCCGGGACTACTGTCCCGTCATGGAACCGCATCGGCTGAGCCGTCGGGACGCTCGCCGGCTGGCGATCCGCGCCCAACTGCTGGGCGCCGAGCGTCCGTCGCTGGTCGCCGAGGTGGTCGACGAGCTGACGGTGCTGAACATCGATCCGACCAACGCCATCGCCCCTAGTGAAGACCACATTCTGTGGACCCGGCTGGGGGGAGGCTACGAACACACCCACTTGCAGGAGGCCGTGGAGACCGACAGGACGGTCTTCGAGTATGACGGCATGTACCGGCCGATCGCCGACCTGCCGCTGTACCGGGCGCTGATGCGGCGTCCGCTGCGCTACGCCAAGCCGGCGGACTGGGTGCGGGCGAACGCGCGGTTCCGACAGGACGTCCTGGCTCTGCTGAGTGAACGCGGCCCGCTGCGCACCAGCGAGATCCCCGACACAGCGCAGCAGCCGTGGGGTTCCACCGGGTGGACCAACAACCGCAACGTGACCCAGATGCTCGAACTGCTGGTCCGCCTCGGTGACGTCGCGATCGCCGGACGCGAGGGCCGCGAGCGGCGCTGGGATCTGGCTGAGCGCTGGTATCCGTCCGGTCTTCCCGAGGTGCCGGACGCCGAGGTGGACCAACGCCGCAACGAGCGCCGGCTGCAATCGCTCGGCATCGCCCGCGCCAAACAGACCGAGGTGCCGCTGGAGCGGATGGATGTCGGATCGGCGGGGGAGCCCGCCGTCGTCGCGGATGTACCGGGCGAGTGGCGGGTCGACCCCATCGGACTCGATGACCTGGCGCGCCGGTTCGAGGGGCGAACGGCGCTGCTCTCGCCCTTCGACCGGCTGGTTTTCGACCGCGCCAGGGCGGAGGCGCTGTTCGGATTCGAGTACGTGCTGGAGATGTACAAGCCGGCGGCCAAACGCCGCTGGGGCTACTTCGCGCTGCCGATCCTGCACGGCGACGCCCTGGTCGGAAAGCTCGACGCGAAGGCGGACCGGAAGGCGGGCGTGCTGCGGGTGTTCCGCGTCCATGCCGACGGCGAGTGGAGGCCCGGCACGGCCGAGGCGGTTCACGCTGAAATCAGGGCACTGGCCGACTGGCTCGGCCTGGAGATCGCAGACGAATAGTCACCACACAGCCGATTGAGGTCCACACCACCGGACAAGCTCAGCGACCGCCGGTCGAGTTCCTCGACACCCACCCCTCGGGCCCGGAGCGTTGGCTTCGACAAGCTCAACCAACGAGGGTGCACCGTCAGCGGCAGGTCAGATCGGCCGGCGGGTCCCCGCCCACCAACGTCGTCCAGTCGTCGCCGGTGAGGCTGCCACCCGAGGTCCGGCAGGCCACCGCGACCAGGCTGTGGGGGGCCAGTTGGGTGCTCACGGCCAGGCCCGGCTCCCCGTCATCGACCGGCTCGAAGGCGCTCACCAGCACGGAGGCGTCCGGGGCGAGCCCGATGCCGCGGCGGATCGACTGCCGGTTAGCCGGGAATCCGATCGTGCCGAGCATGAGGTCGGCGCGGGTGTCGTAGAGCGCGACGCCGGCGTCGCTGGGGACGGCCATCAGACCGGACGCCTCGATGAGCGGACCCGAACCCGGGAGCCGGACCGGCAGGCTGCCCTGCAGCGCGCCCGTTCCCGGGTCGCGGCGCTCGATCAGACCCGAGCTGTATCGCACCCACAGCGAGCCGGCGGCGAAGAGCACCCGTTCGGGCGTCTCCCCGGCTGTCTGCACGGTGAACCGCTCGGCCCCGTCGGCCGCGTCGCGCACGCTGACGGCGGTGGACCGGTCGAGGGTCGGCACCAGCGCCACCAGGGCAAGATCGGGGTCGATCGCGGCATCGAACCACGGACCGGAACCGTCGGACGCGCCCGGCACCTCGCCGGTCAGCTGCCCGGTGCGTGGCTGATAGCGGGCGAGCCGTCCGGCGGCGTCCACCACTAGCGCGGTCGCGCCGTCCGCAGACACCCGGACCGCCAGCGGACGGCTGTTCTCGGTGGCCGTCGTCCAACCCAGGACGCCGTCCGGCAGCCCGGGAATCGGTCCGGGCACGGTCCCGATCGAGCCGGGCGCGACCACCAGGACGGTGCCGTCGTCCAGCCACAGCGGGTTGGACAGCATGCCCACCGAGACGTTCCGCTGATCCCAGCTCGCCGGCGCGACCCCGGAGCGTCCGGGCACGCTCTGTACCCGCAAACCGGTGAAGTCTCCGTCCCGGATCGCCATGCTGGTGCCGTCCGGGGACAGCGCGACTCCCGGTGACCCGCAGGCGACGCAGGATTGCGCGATCGGCACCTCGGTGGTGCCGGACGCGCGTCCCGCCGAATCCGGATCCCACAGGCTGAGCTCATTGCCGGACGCCGCCACGAACCGGTTCGACTTGCCCAGGAACATCAACCCGTCGTAATTCACGTCGGTGACCCCGACGAACGTCACGGCGGGGCTGGCGGAGTGCCCGAAACCGGCCGGCTCGTCGGCGGCCCGCACCGGGGCCAGGTGGATGCCGCTCGCGTCCGCGAGCACCAGCCGGGTGCCGTCATGGTTCAGTGCGAGCGCGGCCGGGGTGTTCTGTGGCACGAACGCGTAGCGGGCCGGATCCCCGTTGGCCCGGTCGGTGCGCCAGACCGGAACCTCGGCGCTGCCGTTGGTGGCGGTGCTGTACCGTCCGTCGGCGGACAGCCGTCCGGGCAGCTGGCGGGCACCCAGCATGAAGTCGGCCCGCCTGATCCGGGTGAATGCCGGCATCGCCCGCGCCTCGATGGCGGCGCCCACCAGCAGCAGCGTGTCGTTGCCGACGAAACGCAGCGCGTACGCCCCGCCGATCTTGTCGAGCGGGTCGGCGACCGTGCGTTGATCAGCCGTGGTGAGGTCGACGAGGGTCAGCTGGGCCGTCGTGTCGCCGTCGGAGCCGATCACGATCGCCGCTCCCGAGGGGCTCACCGCCACCCGGCGGGGCGCCTGGTCCGCCGGGGTGACCAGCGGGCCCGAGCCCTGCGGTGTGCTGGCCTGCGTGGCGGTGCCGTCCGCCGCGGCGAGCACTGTCCCGTCGTCGCTGATGCCGACGCCCGTGACGGCGTGGTTCAGTCGCAGCCGCGAGACCGGGGTGGCGGTGGCGACGTCCCAGCTATACACCTCGCCGTTGTCCAGCCCGGCCGCCACGTGCCGTCCGTCGGAGGAGGCGGAGAGCGCGCTGACGGTCGCCTCGAACGGGATGAACCGACGCAGCGCCGGGCTGGCCAGGGTGGCGCGGAGCAGGGCGGCGTGGGTGTCCGGGGTGGGGTCCGTCCGGTACGCTTGGACGGCGAGCAGCTGCGCCCGGCGCAGGTCGCGGGCGAGCAGCGAATCCGCGGTGGCGGCCAGTTGCCGGGCGAGCAGGCTGTTGGCTTGCCGGAGCACTTCGTTGCGCTGCAGCACCGCGACGATGGAGGCCACGATCGAGGCGATCAGCAGCAGGCTCAGCCCGGCGATCGCCAGCTTCGCCAACCGCCAGCTGCGGCGGTGCTGAGCGACGTCCTCGCCGAGCAACTGGTCTCGAGGCAGCTCCCGAATCGCGGCGGCCAGGTCCGCGACCCGCTCCCGGAACCGTGGATCCGCGGTACCGGACGACCCGGGCGTGTCGAACCAGCTCAGGTCGCTCCACCGCGGCTCTTCCCGGAACGCTCCGCGCAGCGGCAGCGGAACGCAGTCGCTGGCGTCGGAGAAGTCGTTGCGGGCGCGGTCCCAGGACAGCGTCCCCTCGTCGTGCACCAGCAGGATGTGGGCGGCGTCCTTGTGCTGCAGCCACCAGCGGATCTCGTTCGCGACGTACTCGGACGCCGCCGCGGCCGGGCTGAGCAGCACCACCAGCCAACGCGCGTCGCGCAGCCCCTCCTCGATGCTCGACCACAACGCCGGGTTGGCCGACATCGACGAGTCGTCGCGGAAGATCCGGACGGCCCGCAGCCGGTGCCACGGCTTGGCGAAGGTCTGGATGGCGGTCTGCAGGCTGGTTGCCTCCAGCGTGGACGCCGACCGCGCGTAGGAGATGAACGCGTCCCACTGCGTCATCGCCCACCCCTTCCCGGATCGGCCACAAGATAGCCCAGCGGACGCCACCGTGGGTGGCCCGCCGACCCCACCGCTCGCCGAACCATGTGGCGCTCGCTGAATTCGGCGAGCCCCGAGTGGTTCGGCGAGCGCAGGATGGGTGCAGGGCCGGTTCGCGGTTTCCGGGAACGATCTGGCACAATATGGGGCGCGTCGTCCGCGTCGGTGCCCTCTCATCGCCGGTGCGGACGGTCCACCCGAGACTCGCGCCCATTCCCCACAATGGGGGCCGGCCTCACCCGTCCAGCCTGGCAGACGTTGCTCAGGCTTTCCCACAGGAGAAACCACACACGTGGCTGTCAAGATTCGTTTGAAGCGGCTCGGCAAGATCCGCTCGCCGCACTACCGCATCGTCGTCATGGACTCGCGCACCAAGCGTGATGGCCGGGCGATCGAGGAGATCGGTCTCTACCAGCCGAAGAACGACCCTTCGGTGATCAAGATCGACTCCGAGCGGGCGCAGTACTGGCTCGGCGTGGGCGCCCAGCCCACCGAGGCCGTCGTCACCATTCTCAAGCGCAGCGGTGACTGGCAGAAGTTCACCGGCGACACCTCTGAGTCGGGCATCGCCCCGCAGCCCGAGAAGGCTGACAAGGTCGCCCGGTTCAATGCGGCGCTGGCCGAGGCCGACGACGCGCCCGCGAGCGGCGCGATCAGCACCGGCAAGAAGAAGGCCGCCGAGTCGGACGCGGCTGACGCTGCCGACGAGGCCTGATCGTGCTCGCCGACGCCCTGGAGCATCTGGTGCGCGGCCTGGTCGCCAACCCGGACGACGTCCGGGTCACTGATTCCGACCGGCGCCGTCCGCGCACCCTGGAGGTCCGGGTTCATCCCGAGGACATCGGCAAGGTGATCGGACGGCAGGGCCGGACGGCGGGCGCACTGCGCACCGTGGTCGGTGCCTTGGCCGGACGCGAAACCGTGCGGGTCGATTTCGTCGATGTCGACCGGCGGCAACGTCAGCGCCGCCGCTGACCTCTTCACACACATCGGACGCCCTCGAGCCCTGCTCGGGGGCGTCCTCGTGCCATTCAGCAGGACTCGTGGCATTCAGCAGGAATGGGGAATGATGGCGTCCACCGTTGACGTGGTGGTCGGCACCGTCGGACGCGCGCACGGCCTGCGCGGCGAGGTGACCGTCCGGGTACAGAGCGATTTCGCGCAGGAGCGCTTCGCTCCCGGCGCGGTACTCCGGGCCGGCCTGGCCACCGGGGAGCGCCTGGAGGTGCAGGCCAGTCGCTGGCAGGGTGATCTGCTGGTGGTCAGATTTCGCGGCTACGCGGACCGGTCCAGCGCTGAGACTTTGCGTGGCACCCAGCTGTGGGCCGCGGTGGAGCCCGGTGAATCCGACCCGGGGGAGTTCCATGACGCCGCCCTGGTCGGGCTCGAGGTGCGCACCGGCGACGTCGTCCGGGGCCGGATAGCCTCGATCGTGCACAACCCCGGGCAGGATCTTCTCGTCGTCCGCTCCGCGACCGGTGAACACCTGGTGCCGTTCGCCACCGAGCTGGTGCCGGTGGTCGACCTCGCGGCGGGACGGGTCGAGGTGGTCGACCTGCCCGGACTGTTCGATCCCGCACCGAGCCAGGAGGACCGATGAGGCTCGACATCGTCAGCATCTTTCCCGAGTACTTCGCGCCGCTGCAGCTGTCGCTGGTCGGCAAGGCGATCCGTTCCGGCACGGTGGACGTCGCCGTCCACGACCTGCGCCGCTGGACCCATGACCGGCACCGCACGGTCGACGACACCCCCTACGGCGGCGGCGCCGGCATGGTGATGAAACCCGAGCCCTGGGGTGAGGCGTTGGACGAGCTGCTGGCCCTGCCTGGTCACGAGGCGGACGAGCCGGTGCTGATCGTGCCCACGCCGTCCGGGGCCCCGTTCACCCAGCAGATCGCCCACGAGTGGGCGGCGGAGAAGCGGTTGGTCTTCGCCTGCGGACGCTACGAGGGCATCGACGCCCGCGTGGTCGAACACGCCGCGACCCGGATGCGAACCGCCGAGGTCAGCCTGGGCGACTACGTGCTGAACGGCGGAGAGGTCGCGACCCTGGCGATCATCGAAGCTGTGGTCCGGCTGTTGCCCGGCGTGCTGGGCAACCCGGCGTCCCTGATCGAGGAATCGCACGCGCCGGGCCACGACAACCTGCTGGAATACCCGACCTACACCAAGCCGGAGAGCTGGCGCGGCCTGAGTGTGCCCGAGGTGCTGTTGTCCGGCCATCACGGCCAGGTCGCGAAGTGGCGCCGCGAGCAGGCGCTGCAGCGGACCCGAGACCGGCGTCCCGACCTACTCTGATCGCGCTCCCGGCCGGATCCGTCGGCGGGGGCGGTTCGTGTCGGTCCAGACCTCTCTATACCGCACCGGGGCGACCGCGGCCCGGTGGCCCGGCGTCGGCCCGAGTCACGAGACCTTTCGTCTCAGCGTCGACGACATTGACCGTCCCGCCAACATGGCCGCCGCGAGGGGAATATGGTGTTTCTCGTGGCGACGACGACTCTTTCCCCACGCGCTCGGGCCGTCCGCTCATCAGTGGCCATGAAGGTCATGATGGCGGTGACGGGCCTGATCATGATCGGGTTCCTGCTGATGCACATGTACGGCAATCTGAAGGTCTTCTTCGGTGCCGAGTCCTTTGATCACTACGCGCACTGGCTGAAGGGGGACATCCTCTATCCGTTGGTGCCGAAGGGTTGGTTCATCTGGATCTTCCGGACGTTCATGCTGGCCGCGATCGTGCTGCACGTCTGGTCGGCGGCGACGCTGACCGTGCGAGCCCGGCGAGCGCGGGGCACCAAGTACGTGAACTCCAAGCCGATCCAACAGACCTACTCGGCGCGAACCATGCGCTGGGGCGGCGTGATCCTGGGCGGATTCCTGGTCTTCCACATCCTGCAGTTCACCTCCCAGACCATCAAGACCGGCTTCACCAGCGAGTCCGGCCCGTACGAGATGTTCGTACTCTCGTTCCAGCAGTGGTGGCTGGTGCTCCTCTACGCGTTGTGGATGGTGACGGTGTGCATGCACATCCGGCACGGGTTCTGGAGCGCCTTCGCGACGCTGGGCGCGAACACCTCGGAGACCAGCCGTAAATGGTGGAACATCATCGCCTACGCGGTGGCGATCCTGCTGTATGTCGGATTCATGATCGCGCCGCTCGCGGTGCTGTTCGGAGTGGTGAAGTGATGGCAACCCAGACAGTGGAGCGTGAGGCGACCACCGGCGGTGCGTTCTGGCGCGAGGGCGCCGAGGTGCGCGACACCAAGGCGCCCGCCGGCCCGATCGAAGGCAAGTGGGCCAAGCGGCAGTTCGAGGCCAAGCTGGTGAACCCGGCCAACCGGCGCAAGCTGACGGTGATCATCGTCGGCACCGGCCTGGCCGGCGGCGCCGCCGCGGCGTCCCTGGGCGAGGCCGGCTACAACGTGCTCAACTTCTGTTACCAGGACAGTCCGCGCCGGGCGCACTCGATCGCCGCCCAGGGCGGCATCAACGCGGCCAAGAACTACCGCAACGACAACGACTCCACCTACCGGCTGTTCTACGACACGGTCAAGGGCGGCGACTACCGTGCCCGCGAGACCAACGTGTACCGGCTGGCCGAGGTGAGCGCCCGGATCATCGACCAGTGTGTCGCCCAGGGCGTCCCGTTCGCCCGCGAATACGGCGGCCTGCTCGACAACCGCTCGTTCGGCGGCGTCCAGGTGCAGCGCACCTTCTATGCCCGCGGTCAGACCGGGCAGCAGCTGCTGATCGGCGCCTACCAGGCGCTGGAGCGTCAGGTGGCGGCCGGGACGGTGAAGATGTACGCCCGGCACGAGATGCTCGAGTTGATCGTCGCCGACGGCCGGGCCCGCGGCATCGTCGCCCGCGACATGGTCACCGGCGAGATCGAGACCCATCTGGCGGACGCGGTGGTGCTGGCCACCGGCGGCTACGGCAACGTCTTTTTCCTGTCCACCAACGCGATGGGCTGCAACGTGACGGCCGGCTGGCGGGCGCATCGTAAGGGCGCCTACTTCGCCAACCCGTGCTACACCCAGATCCACCCGACCTGCATCCCGGTGCATGGCGATACCCAGTCCAAGCTCACCCTGATGAGCGAGTCGCTGCGCAACGACGGCCGGATCTGGGTGCCGAAGCGGGCCGAGGACTGCGACAAGGACCCGCGGCAGATCCCCGAGGAGGACCGCGACTACTACCTGGAGCGGATCTACCCAGCCTTCGGCAACCTGGTGCCGCGCGACATCGCGTCGCGGCAGGCGAAGAACATGTGCGACGAGGGCCGCGGCGTCGGCCCGGCGGTCGCCGAGAAGCAGCCGGACGGCTCGGTCACGATGGTCCGGCGCGGCGTCTACCTGGACTTCGCCGAGGTGATCAAGCGGATCGGACGCGACGGGGTGGCGGCCAAGTACGGCAACCTGTTCGACATGTACGCCCAGATCACCGCGGAGGACCCTTACGAGGTGCCGATGCGGATCTACCCGGCGGTCCACTACACGATGGGCGGCGTCTGGGTCGACTACGACCTGATGACCTCCATCACCGGCCTTTACGCCACCGGCGAATGCAACTTCTCCGACCATGGTGCGAACCGGCTCGGGGCGTCCGCGCTGATGCAGGGCCTGGCCGACGGCTACTTCGTGCTACCCAATACCATCAACGACTACCTGGCCGCGGCACCGTTCCCGAAGCTGAGTGCGGACCACCCCGATGTCGTGGCCGCGGTGCGCAGCGTGCAGGACCGGATCGACACCTTGCTGTCGATCCAGGGCAGCCGCACGGTCGACTCCTTCCACAAGGAGCTTGGCCAGATCATGTGGGAATACTGCGGCATGGAGCGCACCGAGGAGGGCCTGACCAAGGCGATCGGGCTGATCCGCGAGTTGCGCGCCGAGTTCTGGCGCGACGTGAAGGTGACCGGCGAGAACGAGGAGTTCAACCAGACCCTGGAGCGTGCCGGACGCGTCGCCGACTTCTTCGAACTGGGCGAACTGATGTGCATCGACGCGCTGCACCGGCGGGAATCCTGTGGCGGACACTTCCGCGCCGAATCGCAGACGCCCGACGGCGAGGCGTTGCGGCACGACGACCAGTTCCTCTACGTGGGGGCCTGGGAGTACACCGGAGAAGGCCCGGTGCTGCACAAGGAACCCCTGGAATACGAGTTCATCGAGCTGAAGCAACGGAGTTACAAGTGAACATCACCTTGCGGGTGTGGCGTCAGGCGAACGCCGACGCGGAGGGCGCCATGCACAAGTACCGGCTGACCGACGTCAGCCCGGACATGTCATTCCTGGAAATGCTCGACCTGCTCAACGAGAGGCTGACGTTGGCCGGGTACGATCCGGTCGCCTTCGACCACGACTGCCGCGAGGGAATCTGTGGCATGTGTGGCGTGGTGATCAATGGGTCCGCGCACGGACGTGGCTCGTCGCCGGTGCCGACCACCACCTGCCAGCTGCACATGCGCTCGTTCGCCGACGGTGCCGTGATCGACGTCGAACCGTGGCGGGCCGGCGGCTTCCCGGTGATCAAGGACCTCGTGGTCGACCGGACGGCGTTGGACCGGATCATCCAGGCCGGCGGCTACATCTCGGTGAACACCGGCGCCGCCCAGGACGCCAACGCCACCCCCGTCCCCAAGACGGACGCCGACCGCGCCTTCGACGCAGCCACCTGCATCGGCTGCGGTGCCTGCGTGGCGGCCTGCCCGAACGGCTCGGCGATGCTGTTCACCTCGGCCAAGATCACCCACCTGGCGATGCTCCCGCAGGGCCAGCCGGAACGCTGGTCGCGGGTTAAGGGCATGGTGGCGCAGCACGACATCGAGGGCTTCGGCAACTGCACCAACATCGGCGAGTGTGCCGCGGTCTGCCCCAAGGGCATCCCGCTGGACACCATCAGCCAGTTGAACCGCGACCTGGTGCACTCGCTGTTCAAGAAGGACAAGTAGCCCGCTGGATTCCCACCCAGCGCTCGCCCGGTACGTCGTCGGTTGAGCTTGTCGACACCCCTTCTGCCCGCACGTGCATGGTCAGGTCTCGACAAGCTCGACCAACGGAATCGGCGGCCCCGGACAGGTGGAGCCGCGAGGGTGAGCGGAGACGGGCCCGATTTCGGGTCGGCGAGCGGGTATGGCAGACTTGATCCTCGGTGCCGAACGCCCCTGCCACAGGGGGAAGGCGTCCGCACTCACGCATTACTCAACCACGAGGTGTCCTGTGGCACCGGCGAGGAATCTCTCACATGAACAAGCTCGTTGCCGAGGTCACTGAGGCCTCCCTGCGCTCCGATATCCCCGAGTTCCGTCCCGGCGACTCCGTGCGGGTGCACGTGAAGGTCGTCGAGGGCAACCGCTCCCGTATCCAGGTCTTCGCCGGCGCGGTCATCTCGCGCACCGGCAGCGGCATCGGTGAGTCGTTCACCGTCCGCAAGGTGAGCTTCGGCACCGGCGTCGAGCGGACGTTCCCGCTGCACTCCCCGATCATCGACAAGATCGAGGTCGAGCGCCACGGCGACGTCCGGCGGGCCAAGCTGTACTACCTGCGTGGCCTGCGCGGCAAGGCCGCCAAGATCAAGGAAAAGCGCGACCGCTGAGCCGTCCGCCGTACTGCGGACGCGATCGAGATCAGGAGGTCCGCGGTGAGTGACTCACCCCCCGCCGAGAAGCCCGCGACCGAGAAGCCTTCGGCCGGCCGGGTGGCTGGCATGTGGGCGAAAGAGATCGCCATCGTGGTGGTTGGTGCGCTGGTGGCGTCCACCCTGCTGCGACTGTTCGTCGCGCAGATGTTCGTCATCCCGTCCGGATCGATGGAGAACACCCTGATGATCCGCGATCGGGTGATGGTGCAGAAGGTCGCCGGCTGGTCGCGTGGTGACATCGTGGTGTTCCGCGACACCCAATCGTGGCTGGCCGACCCCGAGGAAGAGACCGATCCGGTCCGCAAGGCGCTGATCTTCATCGGGTTGGCTCCCGATGAGAGCTCGAACCACCTGATCAAGCGGGTCATCGGCCTGCCCGGCGACCACGTGAAGTGCTGCGATTCGCAGGGCCGGGTGAGGGTCAACGGTCAACCGCTGGACGAGCGCTCCTACCTGTACAGCGAGGGCGGGCAGACCGTCGAGCCGTCCGGGATGCCGTTCGACGTCGTCGTGCCGAAGGACCGGATCTGGGTGATGGGCGACCATCGCAACAACTCCCAGGACTCCCGCTGCCACCTCAACGCCGGCACCGGCGGCATGGCCGCCTTCGTGCCGAGCGCCGACGTGGTGGGCTCGGCGGTGGCGATCGTCTATCCGTTCGATCGTTGGAGAACCCTGCCGCGTCCGGACACCTTCGCCCACGTCCCCGAGCCGACCGCGCCACCGCCCGATCGCCCGGTGGTCACCGGACCGATACCGGTCTGCTGAGGCCGCGATGCCGTTCGTGGTGCGTCGGGACGCAGGCCTGTACGGCTATGAGCGGGCGCTCCGCAGGGCCGGCTTCCCGCTGATCGCGGGCGCCGACGAGGCCGGACGCGGCGCGTGCGCCGGTCCGCTGGTGGCGGCGTCGGTGATTCTCGGCAGCACGACCGGAGCTCAGGTGACCGGTTTGCGGGATTCCAAGCTTCTTACCGCGCTGCAGCGCGACCGCTGCTACGACGAGATCGTGGCCAAGGCGGTGGCCTGGTCGGTGGTGCTGATCGAGCCCGGCGAATGCGACCGGCTCGGCATGCACGTGGCGAACATCCAGGCGCTGCGGCGCGCGGTGTGGCGACTGAGTGTCACCCCTCACTTCGTGCTCACCGACGGATTCGGCGTCGATGGGCTCGGTGCGCCGTCGCTCGCGGTCTGGAAAGGGGACGCCGTGGCCGGCTGTGTCGCGGCGGCGTCGGTGATCGCGAAGGTCACCCGCGACCGGATCATGACCGCGGCGCACAACCAATGGCCGGACTACCGTTTCGACGTTCACAAGGGGTATTGCACGCCGTTGCACCAGCGGCACCTCGATGCCAACGGCCCCTGCGAGATCCACCGGTGGCGGTTCGAGAACGTTCGCCGGGCGGCTGCGACCGCCGGACGAACAGACGAGGCAGCAGCGGCGGCGAGCGCCGTCCGATACGCCTCGGCACCGTTCGCCGAGCCGGCTTCGCAATAGGGATAGAGTGGCCGGGTTATGAGCGCCGAAGATCTTGAACAGTACGAGAGCGAACTCGAACTCCAGCTGTACCGGGAGTACAAGGACGTGGTCGGGATCTTCACCTACGCGGTGGAGACGGAACGGCGCTTCTACCTCTGCAACGCGGTCGACCTGAAGGTGCGTACCGAGGGCGGCGACGTCTACTACGAGGTGTCGATGGGTGACGCCTGGGTGTGGGACATGTACCGTCCGGCCCGGTTCGTGAAGTCGGCCAAGGTGCTCACCTTCCGCGACGTCTCGATCGAGGAGATCGCGCACAGCGAGTTGAAGGTGCCCGACGGCCTCTGAGGGCTCCGCCCACCCCGCCGAGCGTTCCGTTGGCCGGACGTCTCGTTGGTCGGGCATTCCGTTGGTCGAGCTTGTCGAGACCCCTCGCCGGATCGACCTGAGTAAACCTCCCGCCTCCGCCGGGACAGCTGTCCCGTGACGCCCGGGACGTCGCCGTCCGATGGTGGATGCCATGAACACAGCCGAGCAGCCCACGGTCTCCACAGGTGCGGACGCGCCTGGCGAACAGAGCCCTGAACCGGTCGTGGTCGTGCTGCTGGGACCCGCACCGGATCGGGGCACTGGCAACCTGTCGGTGGCGCTGGGCGTGATCTTCCTGGTTGCCGGCGGCTTCCTGATCGTGATGTTCGTCTCGCTCGCCCAGGGCGGCAGCGCGGCGCCGTGGGGCCCGATCAACGATGTGCTGGCGGCCGTCGGCAACATCCTGCTCACCCTCGTCGTGCCCCGGATCAGCCGGAACGCCGCCCGCTCGGCCCTGGCCCGCGGCTTCGTCCGGACGACGGCGGTCGCCAGCCTGGTCAGCGCCGTCTCCAGTCTGCTGCTGGTGGCCGGGGTGCTGGCCTTCGAGCCGTCGACAGCAATCTCGATGGTCGCGATCGTGCTGCAGTGCGCCTGGATGATCTGGCTCAGCCGTACCTGGGTGCGCGACCCGCAGGTGCCGACGTCGATCTGGCGCCTCGGCCTCACCACAGGTCTCGCCCTGCTGGCCGGCATGGTGCTGGTCGGCGCCTCGCTGCTGCTGCCGTTCGGCTTGACCGCCGCGAACCTGTTGCTGATTCCCGGCGTTGCCTGCGGCGGCGTCGCCTGGCTGGCCTGGCCGGTCTGGTACGTCCTGCTCGGCCGGCACCTGCGACGCACCGATCCCGCGCGTTGATCCCACTCCCGGACGCCGCGGCGTCCGGTCCCGGAAAGGACTCACGATGATCACGACCTACCGGATCCTTGCCTACACGATCGCCGTCCTGGTCGGGGTGCAGGCCGCCTCGCACGCCTGGGCGTCCGCCGGCATCGGCCTCTTCGTCGCGAACGGCGGCGTGGTGGACAAGTCGATGATGGAGGACACCGGCGGCCCGCTGCCCTTCCCGGAGGTGGTGGGCATGATCGTCCACGGCCTCAACGGGGGCGTGGTCATCCCCGCGGTGGCACTGGCCCTGCTGGTGGTGTCCTTCTTCGCCAGGGTCAAGGGTGCGGTCCGCTGGGCGGTCGTCGTCCTGGTGGTGGTGGCGATCCAGATCACCCTCGGCTATGAGGGCCACGGTGTGCCGCTGCTCGCTCTGTTCCACGGCCTGAATGCGTTGATCCTGTTCAGCTGCGCCGTGATCGCCGCACGCGTCGTCCGGCCGCCGACGACGGTCGCCGGTTCGGACGCCGAGGCGAGCGACCTGGCCAAGGCCTGAGGTGACCGGACGGCCGCGCCGCCGCGGCTGGATGGCGGTCGCGGCGGGCGGGATCGTGCTGGCCGGTGCGATCTGGTTCTGGTCGGCGAGCCTGCTGCCCGGCAGCTACCCGATGACGTCGATGGGGTATCCGGACTACGGCGGTGGGCCGTCCGCTCCGACGCCGCACGGCCACGATCACTCGGCGGGCGGAATTCCGGTCACCCAACTGGTCCCCGACCCGGCGCGTCCGGCCGACGTCCGCGTCGACCTGGTGGCCCGAGCCCAGCGGGTCCGCCTCCCCGGTGTCCCGGAGTTCGACGGCTACACCCTGAACGGCAGCACGCCCGGACCGACCATCAACGCGCGCGCCGGTGACCTGGTCGAGGTCCGGGTGACCAATGACAATGTGTCCGGCGGCATCACGCTGCACTGGCACGGGGTGGATCTGCCCAACGGCATGGACGGCGTGGCCGGAGTGACCCAGGACGCCATCCGGCCCGGTGACTCCTACGTCTACCGGTTCGTCGCGCAGCAGGGCACCTACTGGTATCACTCCCACCAGCTCTCCCATCCGCAGGTCGCCGGCGGGCTGCTCGGTGCGCTGATCGTGGCCGGCGCCGACGCCGGGCCGCGAACCGTCGAGGTGCCGGCGCTGGTGCACTTCTACGGCGGGCTGAGGACGATCAACGGCGTCCCCGGCGTGGTGCGTTCGACGGCCCGCACCGGCGCCACCGTACGGGTCCGCGTGATCAACACCGATCAGGGGCCGATGCCGGTCTGGGTCACCGGTGCGGCCTACCGGGTGGTGGCGGTCGATGGCCGCACGGTCAACCAGCCGCAGCCGGTCTCCGGCCGGGCGGTGCTGGTTACCGCCGGGGGACGTACCGATCTGGAGGTCCGGGTGCCGGACGGCGGGGCGCGGGTCGAGTTCGCCGGGGCGTCGATCGTGCTGGGCGACGACGGGGCGCCGTCCGGGCCGGCACCGCGCGCGTTCGTCGACCTGCTGCACTACGGCAGCCCGCTGCCGCCCGGCTTCGACCCGGACCGGCCGGACCGCCGCTTCGACTACCGGATCGGACGCCGCTTCGGGCTGCTCAACGGGCGTCCTGGGTCCTGGTGGACGATCAACGACGGCATGTTCCCGAACGTGCCGATGTTCGTGGTCCGGGCCGGTGAGGTCGTCCGGTTCAACGTGTCGAACGTCAGCGGCGAGGTGCACCCGATGCATCTGCACGGGCATCATCTGCTGGTGCTGTCCCGCGACGGCGTCAAGGCGACCGGTAGCCCGTGGCTGGTCGACTCATTGAACGTCGAGAACGGGGAGAGCTACGAGCTGGCGATGGTGGCCGACAACCCCGGCATCTGGATGGACCATTGCCACAACCTGCCGCACGCCGCCGAAGGGCTGATGACCCACCTGATGTACGAGGGCTACAGCACCTCGTTCATCGTGGGCGGCGAGCATGGCAACCATCCCGAGTAGCCGGTCATCCGAGGCCCGCCCGGCGTGCCGCTTCGATCGCGGCCACCCGGTCGGGCACCTGCAGCTTGACCAGGATCGCCGACACCAGGTTGCGTACCGTCTTGTCGGCGATGCCGAGCCGGGTGGCGATGCGCGGGTTGTCCCATCCCCGGGCGAGCAGTTCCAGCACCTCGTGCTCGCGCGGAGTCAACGAGCCGAAGGGCGATCGGGGCCGGGTGCCGGCGGCGAACAGCTCGGCCAGCCGCGGCGCCAGAGCGGCCGAGAAGGTCACGTCACCCGCGGCCACCGACGCGATGGCGGCGAGCGTCGCCGGCGGGCTGGACGACTTGACCACGTAGCCGCGCGCCCCGGCGCGCAGCGCCTCGACCATGGTCTCGTCCTCCAGCATGGTGAGGATCAGGACGCGGGCCTCAGGATTCGCGGCAACTATCCGCCGGGTGGCCTCGATCCCGTCCAGCACCGGCATGCCGACGTCCATCACCACGACATCGGGGTTCAGCTCGGCCGCCAGCCGCACCGCCTCCGCGCCGTCGGACGCCTGCCCGACCACGACCAGCTCGGTGGTCGCGATCAGCCCGACCAAGCCGTCCCGGTAGAGGGGATGGTCGTCGGCGACGAGCACGGTGACCCGGTCCCCGGTCATGACCGTCCACCGATCGGCAGGACGGCGCGCACCAGGGTGCCGCCGCCGGGGCGTTCCGCGACGGTGCAGGTACCGCCCAGCTCGGCGGCTCGCTCCCGCATCGCGGTGATCCCGACCCCGGCGCGCAGGTCAGGCGGGGGGCCCGTCCCGTCGTCAGCGATGGTGATTTCCAGTCCGCTCGGATTACGGCCGAGCCGCACCCAACAGCTGTCGGCGCCGGCGTGCCGGACGACGTTGGCGACCGCGGCGATCGCGATCCGGTACGCCGCTGCCTCGACCGCGGCCGGCAGCGGGACGCCGTCGGTACTCAGCGGATCCGCCGCGAAGTGGACGGTGGGTCGCGCGATGGCGGCGAACTGCTCGCGGAGCGCCTCGGCGAGGCCGCTCTCATCCAGGCTGGGCGGACGCAGGTCGTAGGCGAGCCGCCGCACCATCTCGGCCGCTTGGGTGGCGTCCTGTTCGATCCGGTCCAGCACCCGGGTGACGTCGTCGGACGTCTCCGGCCCGACCAGGTTCTTTACCGTCTCGGCCCGCAGCGAGAGCGCGGCGATGGTCGGCCCGACCTCGTCGTGCAGGGTGCGGCGCAGCATCCGGCGTTCCTCCTCTCGGGCAAGGACAAGGCGCTCGCGGGACGCCCGCACCTCCCGGTCGAGCTGTTCGTCGCGCCAGGCGACGGTGATCTGGGCGGCCAGATCCTGCAGCAGCCGCCGCTCGGCCGCGGTAAACCGTTCGCCCCGGCCCCGGGTGCCGACCTCGAGCCGGCCCAGCGTTGCATCCCCGTGCCGCAGTGGCTCCACGAGGATCCGGTCCGGGTCCGCCGGTGCCATTCCCGATCGGACCACCGAACCGGTGGCGTCCGCAAGAGCCACGAAGGGGACGCGCAGGGCGCCGCGCAGCGCCCCGGCCACCTCGTCCCAGGCCACCTCGCGGGCGGTGAGCAGTTCGGTGAGCCGGGTCAGTGCCCGGTAGGGGTCGTCGCGGTCGCCGTAGAGGGCCCGATTCACCACCCGCTGCAGGCCTACCCGCAGCGGGTTCACCGCAACGGCGACAGTGACTGCGCCGATCACGGCGATGCCGCCCGGCTGCTCGGCGACGAAGCCGGTCAGCAGGCTGACGGTCGCGAGGTAGATCAACACCACTGCCAGGGTGAGTGCGGAGTAGACCAGCGTCCGGGCCAGGACGACGTCGAGGTCGAACAGCCGATAGCGCAGCATTGCGACGCTCAGCCCGGCGACGAACACCAGCCCGGGTACCCCGATCAGGTCCTCGGGGAGCAACGGACTACCCAGCAGCAGACTGGGAACCGCCCACAGGGCTAGTACCAGCAGCCCGGAGATGATGGCAGACGCGCCAAGCCAGACCAGTTGCTGTCGCTGCACCGGGTCGCTGTCCGGCTTGCGGCTGCGGGCCAACTGGAGCCCGACGGCGGTCACGATCGCGAGCAGGCATAGGACCGTGATCCCGTTCTGGAGCGGCACTGCCGTCGCCATCCAGGCCGGGTAGGGCCGTCCGGCGCCCACCACCGTCACCGCGGCGGTCCAGGCCAGGGCGGGCAGCCAGGTGAGGGCGATCCGGACGCGCGACCCGGCCAGCCGGGCGGAGAGCGGCGTCGGGAACTGAAGCGCCCAGGCTGTCATCGCACCCCAGGCCAGGCTGTAGACGAACCCGACATTGACGACGAACAGCCAGCGCATCGGGCCGTCGAAGGCGGCTGAGGGCGGCAGCCCGATCACCGTCACGACGGTGCTGCCCAGCAGAGCCGCCGAATAGACCAGGCTCGAGCCCGCGGCGGGGTCGTGGCGTCGCCGGCTGAGGGCGTAGCCGGACAGGCCGAACAGGGCGGCCACGAACACCAGCGTGCCGGCCGCGTGCCAGAACCGGAACGCGAGCGAATGCCGGTCCGAACTCAGGGCCAACTCCAGCGTGCGGTCGCCGGGCTGCACCAGGTAGCGGACGTGGCCGTCGGCGACTCCTGCGTCCACCACCAGGGTTCCGGCCGGGACCGGGCAGCCGTCCGCCGCGCGAGGGACGACACCGGCGACCGTGAACGAGCTCGTATTCGGGGACAACCAGGCGCACTCGGCGGGAGTGGACAGCCGTCCGCCGAGGAAGACCATCGCGGCTACGAGCGCGAACACGGCGACTACCAGCGCGTCCCACTGGGAACTCTGGGCTCGCAGCGATGGCATCACGGGCTTCCCTCCCGGTCGAGGTCACCATGCCAGATACGCTCGCCGGTGGCGAGGGCTGCTGGGTTTGGGACGTGGGCCGGAGCGTGTTGCCCACAGACCACTGGCGACTTTGAACACTTCTGGATCCGGGTGCCCACGATGAGGACGTGGAACGACAGGCAGTGGGGAGAGCGGGCGAAGTGGCGGCCGTCCAGCATCTGGTGCGCCGGGGCTGGACGATCGTCGAGCGCAACTGGCGATGTTCTCTTGGCGAGGTCGACATCATCGCCCACACGGCCGACGTCGATCCGGTTCTGGTGTTCTGCGAGGTCAAATGCCGCACCGGTACCGGATTCGGTGACCCGTTGGAGGCGATCACAGCCGACAAGCTGGCCCGGCTCAGGCGTCTCGCGCTGGCCTGGCTGGGGGAACAGCCGAACTGGGTGCGCCGGTACCGGCTGGACGCGATCGGCGTCCTGATTCGGCGTGACGGGCGTCCCCGCATCACCCACCTGGAAGGAGTGGGGCAGTGATGCCGGCGCGGGCCTTCTCGGTCGCGCTGGTCGGCGTCGAGGGCACGATCGTCGAGGTGGAGGCGGCGATCGGCGGTGGCTTGCCGCGGATGGTGATCGTCGGCCTGGCGGACGCGGCGCTGGCCGAGGCGCGGGAGCGTTGCCGGGCGGCCGTGCACGCGCATGGCCTGGGTTGGCCGGCCCAGTTGGTGACCGTGAACCTGTCGCCCGCCACCTTGCCGAAGGCGGGCTCCCATTTCGACTTGGCCATCGTTGCCGCGGTAGAAGCGGCGGACGGCAAATTCGATCGGGCCGTGCTGGAACGCATGGTGCTGTTCGGTGAGCTCGGCCTCGATGGACGGGTGCGTCCGGTGCGGGGGTTGCTGCCGGCGCTGCTGGCGGCCGTGACCGCGGGCTTCAGCACGGCGGTGGTGCCGGCGGCACAGCTGCGCGAGGCTCAACTGGTCGACGGACTCACGCTGTGGGGCGTCAACGACCTGCCCGATCTGGTGGCGGTGCTGCTCGGTGACGCGCCGAAACCCGCATCCGAACTCCCCGTTGTCGAAGCCGGTGACCAGCCACCGGTGAAAGACCTCAGCGACGTCGCCGGCCAGCTGGAAGCGAAATGGGTGATCGAGGTGGCGGCAGCCGGCCGCCACCACCTGCATCTGCACGGGCCGCCCGGTGTCGGTAAGACGCTGCTCGCCGAGCGGCTGCCCGGCATCCTGCCCGAACTCGACCAGGCCCAGGCGCTGGAGGTGTCAGCCATCCACTCGCTGGCCGGGCTCCCGCTCGACACAGGCCTGATCCGGCGTCCGCCCTACTCCGATCCGCATCACACCGCTTCGCTGGCGAGCATCGTCGGCGGTGGCGCCCGGATTGCCCAGCCCGGTGCGATCAGCCGCGCCCACAACGGCATCCTCTTCCTCGATGAAGCGCCCGAGTTTCCGCCGAAGGTCCTGGAGGCGCTGCGGGTGCCGTTGGAATCCGGTCGTGTGGTGCTTGCCCGGGCGGCCGCGCAGACGACCTATCCTGCCAATTTCCAGCTGGTGTTGGCCTCCAATCCGTGCCCGTGCGGCAACGCCGGCACAGCAGGCGCGCAGTGCGGCTGCGCACCGATGGCGGTCCGGCGCTACAGCGAGCGGATTTCGGGCCCGATCCTCGATCGCATTGATATCCGGCATCAGCTCCGGCCGATGTCGCGGAGCTACTTGAAGGCCGCGCTCGGTGTCGGTGAGCCGTCCGCGACGGTGGCCACCCGGGTGGCTGCGGCTCGGGAGCGCCAGCTGCATCGGCTCGCCGCCCACGGCTGGCGGACGAACGGCGAGGTGCCCGGACCGGCATTGCGCCATCGGCTGCCGCTGCCCGACGGCATCGACCTGCTCGACGACGCAGTCGCCCGGGGCCGGCTGTCTGCCCGCGGCGTCGACAAAGTGATCCGACTGTCGTGGGTAGTGTCTTGTCATATGACAACAGCACACTAGGTTGCTAAAGTGCCTAGTCAACTGCACATTGGGACTTGCGCACAGTGTCGTGAGCGGTCTACAGTTGAGCCATCGCCTAGGAGTCGCCGCTCTGATTGCCTAGGACCGATTACTTGCCGTAACCGACCACACCCGGCACACCCGGCAAGAGAGCGGAGCTAGCGGGCTCGACAGATTCGAGCCTTGCGAGGTGCACCCACGCGCCGAAAGGCTCCGCCATGCCCATGGCATCCGATGCCGCTCGCCAACTTGCAGAGCGGTCCGCACAAGTTCGCCGGTCCAACGCCTGGACCCGGAAAATCAACGAGTTGGCCGACGCCTGGCCGACGCTCACCCCCGAGCAAGTTGCTCGGCTCCGCGCGCTGGTCGGGGGTGCCCGGTGAGCATCAACATCCTCATCCTTGCCGCGGGAATCCTGCTCGGCGTCCTGCTCTCGATTCCCCGCATCCGGCGCGACCTCCGCGCCGACCGCGCCCGGCGGCGGTCTCGATGACCGAGTCCTACCCCGGCTGCCGCGACTGCCTGGCCGTCTATGACGCCGACAGCAAGAGCTTGGAACACAACGACTCCTGCCCCGTGGGTGCTGGAATCGCCGCGACGACTGTCGCCGACAAGGAATGGTTCGAGCGGCACCCCAATGCGACGGAATACCACCGGCCGGTTAGCTGGGCCGAGTCCGTCGAGTACGGTCTCCGCGGCTTTCCTGGGGCGACGCATGTTCTAGTGAAGCACCTCGCCCCCAGTGTCCGGGCGCGAATCCCCTACGCGCGAAAGGCGAAAGCATGACCGACGCAATCATCTATTGGGACGTTGATTTCGAGAACGAGGAAACTGCCGACCCAATCGAGGAAGATGCCGCCCCGGAGCAGCCGGAACCTGCTCCGGGTGGCACCTCCACCATCGACATGCGCCGCCGTGGGTGGTACGTATTCCCGGTAGAAGCCTACCCGAGTCCGGACGGGAAGAAGGGCGAGAAAGAGCCCCTGGTCCCCTGGCGCACGATGAGTTCTCCGCGCCACGCGTGGGGCAGAAAATGGCCGGGTATTGCGAACGCCACGGGCATCGATTGCGAGAAATCGCGCATCGTAGTTATCGATGAAGACGCCGCCGAGGCGGTGCGGGAATGGCTGGGCCGGGACCTGCCGGACACGCACATCATCCAGACACACCAAGGCCATCAGTTTTACTTCCAAGCCGGTGATTGGGGCATTCGGAATAGCACGAAAATCGCCCCCGGTGTCGATATCCGGGGAGCCGGTGGGTATGTCGTCGCCGAGGGCTCAGCCCACGGCGTGGGCGGGCCGGGAACTTACGTCCGCGTGAGTGGGAACACCGACGTCGCGCCGATGCCGGAGTGGCTCGCCACGACGATTCTCGCGGCGCAGGCCGCAGAGAAGGCGGGTGGGGGTGCCGGGGGTGAGCGGTTCGAAATGCCCGACGACATCCCCGACGGGGAGCGGGACACCACTCTGTTTCGCTACGCCTGCTCACTCCGGGCTCGCTCCATCCGGGACCACGAGGCCATCACCTTGCTCCGGGACGCGTTCAACCGGTGCTCGACGCCGTTCACCGAGCGCACCCCGGAAGAGATGTGGTCCCACGTCTGCAAGGACTATCCGGAAGGCCGCGAAAGGTTCTACATGGATGAGGACGACGACGAGGCCGAGGCCGACACCGAGGGCGAGCAGCAGGAGGGCGACGCCAAGCTCCCGAACGGCTGGGGACGGGTGGACCTGGGGAGTCTCCTGGACGCCGCCGAGGCCGGGACGCTCGAACTGCCCATGCCCGACGTCGGGGATACCGCCGACGGCGTCCCATTGTTCTACGACGGTCGAGTGAACGGCATCGCCGGTGAGAGCGGTGGGGGCAAGACGTGGATGGCGCTGGCTGTTGGATTGCAGGAGATGCGCAAGGGCCGGGTCTGCACCCTGCTCGACTTCGAGGACGGTCCGGCCACCGCGGTCACGCGCCTGGTCGATCTCGGGGGGGATATCGGGATGCTTCGAGCCCTGTTCGACTACCGCCAACCGGTGAAGCACGACCCGAAAGGCATCCGGGCCATGGTCAAGGAAGTTGCCGGGGCGTTCGTGATTCTCGACTCGACCGGCGAGAGCATGTCGGCGTTCGAGCTGAAATCCAACGACGACGGCGAGGTGGCGGCCTGGTTCACTGTGCTGGCCCGGCCGATGGCTCGGTCGGGCTGCTGCGTGGTGCTGCTGGACCACATGGCCAAGAGTTCGGATGGTGGCCTGTGGCCCATAGGTTCACACCGCAAGCGGGCAGGTATCGATGGCGCTCAGTACGTCGCCGAGGTCATCGAGGAGTTCAGCCGCGAGAAGAACGGCTGCGTGGCTCTCAAGGTCGCCAAGGACCGAAACGGCGCCCGGCCTCGGGGTGAGGTGGCCAGCTACGTCCGGTTCACGCACCCGGTGGATGTGCAGTCGGTCAGTGAGCCGGTGGCCCTGGAAGACCTGGACCTGAATGGGGACGGCTACGCCGTCGAGATTGGCGATGACCTGCACATCGAGTTCGGCCGCGGGAGGACCAGTGCCGAGGCGGCTGAGCGCAAGGCCGAGAAGGCAGCCAAGGCCCTCGCGCGTGACGTTGCGGAGCTGAACAAGCTCAATCCATCGCCGTCCGGTGTCCGGGACGTCATGCGCCGCCTGGCCTGGGGACAGGCGCGCGCGTCGCGCGCGTGGAAAGAGTGGAGTGACAAGGGGAAATAAAGGTGTACTCGGTGTACTCGGGGTGTATTCGAGTGCACCCGGATACAGGGAGCACCAACACCGTCGGAGGTGTATTCGGTGTATCCGCACCCTTAGGGGCGGATACACCGAGTACACCCCGGCAGGTGGGCCGGAACCGAATACGAGAAGAGAGAGCGAAGATGTACGACGACGACGAGAAGACCACCTACCCGATTGCCGCTGACCTGGGCTGGTGCGGGACCAAGGACGCGCTGATGCAAGAGGCTGCGAGCGGCTACCGCAAGGACGGCGAGCCGAACAAGCGGAACAAGTACGCCGCGCACTGCTACATCTGCGGTCGCTACATCCCGGCCGGAGCGGGCGGGCTGACGTGGAACAAGCGCGAGAGCCGGTGGCTGGCCTACTGCATCGTGGGCATGGGCCGAGAGGGAAGACGATGAGCAAGCACAGTGCGCAGGGTGAGGCGTGGAAGAAGCAGAGGGCGAGGGTGCTCGACCGGGATGGGTGGGTGTGCGCCTACTGCTCGGTGGACCTGGCGGGCAGTAACGCGACCGTGGACCACGTGAGCCCGATTGCCCTGGCCGATGGCAGGGAGTATGACGATGACGAGCTGGTGGCCGCGTGCAGGACGTGCAACGGGCGGAAGCAGGACAAAGTGCTGGTCAGGACCACGTGGGAGAACCCGCGCTGGTTCGGCTGAATCTTGTTCGATTGCGTGTTCGATTTTTCTGAGCGAAGTCCGCTCGACCCCGCCTCACCTCTGATTTTCCGAAAGTTGACCCTAGAATATTTAGCAGGAGGCTAACTAATGACTGACAAGAGCGCATCGGGGCGGAAGGTGCCGCCGACATACTCGGAAGCGATGCAGCGGTTCCTCACCGCGGCCGACGACTGGCTGTCTGACGACGACCTCCCCGCCATCGTGACCCTGGTCCAGCTGGCTGAGCAGTTGGACACCGGCGGCGCCGCGCCCGCCGTGGTTGCTCAGTTCGGCTTGGCCTATCGAAACTTGCTCAAGCGCAAGCCTGCGGCTGGCCCGGAGGAAACCGACCCCATAGCCAAGGCGATGGCCGAGGCCGGGGTCTGACCGTAGCCATGTTCGAGGGCTGCCCACCGGCGCGCTGGACCAAGCCGCTCACGCCGGACTTTCGTAGCGCTATCGACCGGTTCCTCCCACTGCTCCGGATGGTGTGGAAACTGGCTCTCGGGTTCGATTTCGACGCCTGGCAGCTGGACCTCATCAGGTCGGTGTTCGAGGTGTGCCCTCCCGGCCACCCGCGCGCCGGGAAGCTGCGTCACAGGCAGTTCGTCATCAGCATGTCGCGGCAGCAGGGCAAGAGCGAGATTGCCGCCGCGCTGGCCATCCTCACGTTGCTGCTCAAGCCGCTGGGCCTGGTCATCGGCATCGCATCGTCGGCGGACCAAGCGCGCATCGTCCACCGGCGAGCCCTCCGCGTGGTCCGTGCCGCTCCGGCGTTCGGGAAGCGGTTCCGGCGGATGAACGACACCCGTGGCATCGAGCGCGTCGAGGGCGGCGTGTTCGAGATTAAGCCCGCCAAAGATGCCGCTCTGCAAGGTCTACCCGTGGACACCGGCATCGTGGACGAGTTGCACATCCTGGCAATGGCCCTGTGGACCGCGCTGGTCAACGGCACCGGGTCGCGGGACGACTGCCTGGTGGTCGGCATCACAACCGCCGGTGACGCCGAGTCCGAGCTATTGAAACACCTGTACGAGTTGGGCGACAGGGGTGAGATCGGGTTCGTCTGCTGGGAGGCGCCGGACCGGCCGGACTACGCCGACGGGAAGCTGCCGGACGACGACGACATCCTGTGGTCTGACCTGTGCGCCGCCGGACCTGCCTACGCCACAGGCCGCACGCCCCGGGAGAACGTCATCCCGGACGTGCGGACCCTGCCGCCCGCCGATGCCATCCGGTACAGGCTCAACAGGTTCATCCCCGCCGGTGAGTTGTCCTATATGGCGCCCACCCTGTGGGCCGCTAGAGCACTCCCGGACCGCCCGCCCATCCCACCTCCCGGCCGTATCGTGTTCGCCCTGGACAGGACGCCTGAGTGGTCCTACGCGACCATCACGGCAGCATGGCGCGACGCCGACGACCCGACTCACGTCCACACCGAGGTGGTTGCCACCTACGCCAGCCCGTCCACCGACCTGCTGCTGGAGAAGTGCGCCTACCTGTCCAAACACGCTCCGCTGATGTTCGTGATGGACGGCGTTCAGTTCGGCGGTCTGGCGCGGGCGCTGAAAGAGCGGGGCATGCCGGTGCGGACCGCGACCCTGTCGGATGTCGTCTCGGCGTCCTCGCTGGCCTACAGCAAGACCGCCAAGAACACCCTGAGTCACGCTGGCGACCCGCTGCTGACTGCTCAGCTGCCCTCCGCCAAGCGCAAGACCTCCGGCGACGGCTACAAGCTGGTCCGCACCGGCGGGCAGATTGACGCGGTCTACTCCACCGTGCTGGGCACCTACTTCGCCGAGGTGCTGGAACCGCAGGCCCCGCAGCTGTTCACCTGACCCCGCCTTAACGTAATACGCGTGTACTACTCGAACAGCTGACCGATTCCTGGTGTCGATAAATCGACATATCCCGTATACTGAGAATCGTGGGATTCTGGGATTGGTTTCTCGGCGACTCGTTCGCCGACCGCCCGGCGACCCTCAGCCGCTCCGAGCCCCCGCCGGAGGTCCCGCCCATCGAGGACTCGATTCCGCATCGGTCCTCTCTCCCGATGGGTGAGGACAGGCTGCTACAGACCATCAACATCTACCGGGCGGCACAGTTGCTCAGCCTGGGTGTGGCTCAGCTGAGCATCGACGTCTGGCGCGGCACTGACCCGGTCCCGCGACCGGCAGTCATCCGTCGGCCGGACGTGAACCAGCCGCTTCGCCCGTTCCTCAAGCTCACCGTGTCCTCGCTCGCCTTGCACGGGAACGCGTTCTGGAGGATCTACCGCAACGACCGCGGCGAGGCGACCACGGTCCGCGTCCTCAGCCCGTCGCAGTGCACTCTCCTGCCGAACGGCAACCTGGCCATCGGCAACGACACCGAGCTACGCCCGGACGAGTTCCAGCATCTCGGCCTGCTGAGGCTGCCCGCCATCGATGGGAAGCCGCGCCCGGCGCTCGGCCCGATTCAGGCCGCACGGCGTGAGCTCAGCGGCGCGGTGGATGTGACCGAGTACGGCGCTGGGTGGTTCACCTCCGGCGACACACCGTCCGGGCTGCTCACGACCGACCAGATGCTCAGCCCGCAGCAGGCAGCCGACTACAAGACGGCGTGGCAGAAGCGGAAGGCTCACGAGGTCGCCGTGTTGGGCAACGGGTTGGACTACCGGCCCATCCTGTTGTCCCCTGCCGACGCTCAGTTCCTTGAGACCCGCAACTTCGACACCACGGCCATCGCCCGGCTGTTCGGCATCCCGGCCCGGCTGTTCCTGGCCGCCGTCGATGGCGGGGCGATGACCTACAGCAACCTCGCTCAGGATGACTTGTCGTTCGTCAAGTGGACCTTGAGCGACTACACGTCCGAGATTGAGACCGCGTTCACCGACATCCTGCCGCGTGGTCAGGTGGCCCGGTTCAACCTGGATGCCCTGCTGAGGCCGGACACCAAGACCCGCTACGAGGCCCACAAGCTCGCCATTGACGCGGGCTGGTTGCTCAAGAGCGAGGTCCGCGCCATCGAGGGCCTGGCGCCGAAAGCGGGCATCGACAAGCCCAAGCCCGTGGCCGCGACCGCCAACCCCGCCGAGAAGAAGGAGGGCGACGATGCCGCAGCTTGAGCGCCGAGAGTTCCTGGTCCGCAAGGTTGACGCCGAGACCCGGACGTTCACCGGCCTGGCCGTCCCGTTCGACACTGACACCCGCATCGGCAGCTACTACACCGAGCGGGTTGCGAAGGGTGCCGTCCGCGACAGTGACGGCGCGTTGCTGTTATGGCGGCATGGCGAGCCGATTGGCAAGCTCATCGCCAACCGCGACACCAAGGCCGGGTGGGAGATTGACGCCCGCATCTCCGAGACCGCTCGTGGTGATGAGGCGTACACGTTGCTCCGGGATGGGGTGGTGTCCAAGTTGTCGATTGGGTTCGAGCCCATCGAGCACGAGGAACACCGCGACCCGGAGACCAACCACCTGACCATCACCCGGACCAACATCCGTGTCCGTGAGGTCTCCCTGGTCCCGTTCCCGGCCTACCCGGATGCCGCTGTCTCCGACGTGCGCGAGGAGACCCGGCCCACACCCACAGCTTCCGTCTCGGTCCGCGAGGCGGTCAACAAGGAAGGAGTGCCCTCCATGGATGAGGACACCATCACCGCCGCGGACCTGACCGAGGTTCGCGAGTCGATTGAAGACCTGGCCCGCCGGCTCGACACCTTCACCCCGGTGCCGCCGACTCCCTCGCGGGATGAGCGCTCGGCGGGCGAGTACGTCAAGGCGCTGGCCGCTGGCGACGCTGAGACCGTCCGGGCCTACGAGGCCATGGTTCAGCAGGAGCGGGCCTACACCGGCTCGACCACTGCCGACCTGGGGACCACGCTCAAGCCGGGCTGGGTCGGCGACCTGACCCGCATCTTCGACGCGTCCACGGGCGTCCTGGCCGACACGTTCAGCACCGGCAAGCTGCCGGACTCGGGCATGTCCATCGAGTACGCCGAACTCGGCACCAACACGTTGTCGGTGACCGAGCAGGCCGCCGAGGGCGACGACATCACGTTCGGCAAGGTCACGCTGACCACCAAGTCCGCGCCGGTCAAGACCTACGCGGGTGGCACGCAGCTGACCCGGCAGGAGATTGAGCGGGCCACCATCGGCGTGTTGAACACCTCGCTGGAGGCCCTGGCGATGGCCGCGGGCGTCCGGAAGAAGATCGTCCTGCGGACCGAGTACAACACGCTGGTGGCGGCTCGCAAGGCCATCGCCGCGAACGCCGGTGTCGTGGTCCTGGGTGCGACGCTCGGCGCTTCGACCGCGGGCAACTGGGAGGACGCGCTCATCGACGCGGCCATCAAGTACGAGGCGCTGAACCTGCCGCTGGAGGCCCTGCTCGTCTCCGGCTCGGTGTTCAAGAAGCTGCGGAGCCTGACCGTGTCGGGTGAGCGGGTCATGCAGGTCGCCAAGGACAACAGCTCGGGCACGCTGAACCTGCGTGGCCTGACTGGTGACCTGGCGGGCCTGCCGGTCAAGCTCGACACCGGGCAGGCCGGTGACGAGGCGGTGTTCACCAACAGCCGGGCGCTGCGGCAGTACGAGACCGGTCTCGTCCACCTGTCCGACGAAAACCTCGTCAACTTGTCCAAGGCGTTCGCCGTCTACAAGTACGGCGCGGTTGCCGCCGAGATTCCGTCGGCAATCATCCCGGTGAAGCTGGCCGCGAGCTAAGCCATGAGCGCCACCGCCCTGGCCGCGTACGTCGGCACCTCCGACACCAACGCTTTCGTCTCCACCTGTTGGAGCGAGGCGGTGGCGCTGGTGGCTGCCTACGTGGGCGAGGCGGTGGTGCCCGCGGATGTGCTCAAGCGGGCTCAGATTGAGGTGGGCGCGGAACTGTTCCACCGCAAGAGCACCAAGCTCGGCCTGGCTCAGTTCGCCATGCCGGATGCGTCGCCGGTGCGAGTCCTACGTGACCCGGTGCAGGCGGCCTACCCATTGCTGGCCCGGTACATGGGTCCGGGGGTGGCCTGATGAGCAAGCTCAGCGCGACCCGCGGCTACCTGGCCGAGGCCCTGGCCGGGGTGAGTGCCGGTGTGCCGGATGTGCAGGTGTTCAGCTACGTGCCGGAGTCCATCCCGGCGCCCGCCCTGGTCATCCAGCCCGGCAGCCCCTACCTGACCAGTGAGGGCGAGCCGTTCGGGCACTACCGCGTCCGGTACGCGGTCACCGTCGTCGCGGAGGTGGCCACCAACGAAACGACCACTGGCCAGCTGGACGACCTGATTTCGGAATGCATCGAGCGGATTAGTGGTGCATTCCAAATCGAGGAAGTACGCGAGCCATTCGTGTACATGTCCAATTCCGTTGCTCATTTGGCCGCTGATTTAGTGGTCAGTGATTCCGTAGATTTCAACTAGAGAAAGGGGCAACCCATGCCCGTCAATCGGATTAAGGGCGTCGCCCTGACTCTCAAGGTGGGCTCGCCTGCCGTGGACTACAAGTGTGAAGTCACGGCATGCACCATCACCAACGAGGAAGCGGATTCCGACGTCCAGACTTTCTGTGACGCCGCCGAGGGTGGTGCGCGGGATTACTTCCTGAACATCACCGGCGTGCAGTCCACCGACAAGCTCAGCCTGTGGTCGATGATTTGGGAGAAGGCCGGCGACACCGTGGCATTCACCTACGCGCCGCACGGGAATGCGGTCGCGTCCGAGGACCAGCCGCATTTCATCGGCACCGTGGTCATCGGCCCGAAGCCGGAGATTGGCGGCGAGGCCGGTCGGGGCAACACGTTCACGTTCGAGTCCCAGTGGACCATCGAGGGCGTGCCGACCCTGGACCGCGGCGAGCCCGAAGAGCCGACGCCGTAAGCCCTTGTCATGGCCGACTACGAGTTCACCCAAGGTGACGTCCGGGTCTCCATCACTGGCCTGAACGCTGCTCTGCGTGCGCTCAGTCAGGCAGGCGCCGACGCGCAATCCATGAAAGACCTAATGCACTCGGTCGGAATGGTTGTGGTGAACGGCGCCAACCCGCCCGCCTTGACCGGACGCCTTTCGGCTTCGGTCAGGGCTGGGCGGGGCAAGACAAAAGCCGTGGTCCGTGCTGGTGGTGCTCGCATTCCGTACGCGGGTGTCATTCATTACGGCTGGCCTGCTCGCAATATCGCCCCGAACCCGTTCCTGTCCAATGCCCTTGCCGCGAAACGCCCCGAAGCGTTCTCGGTATTCGAGGAGGGCATTCAGGAACTATTGAAAAAGAATGGGCTCGTCTGAGTCCGGAAAACGAGGAAAACAATGAACGCAATCGACTCGCTGACTTTGGGCGAAATCGCCAAGGTCGAGGAACTGTCGGGCCAGTCCGTCAACGGGCTCGCCGACGACAACGCGCCGAAGGGCAAGATGCTCGCCGCGATGGCATTCGTGGTGAAGCGCCGCAGCGACCGCGAGTTCACCTGGAATGACGCCATGGGCCTGACCATGGAACAGGCGAACGCCATCATCGCGCCCGAGGACGACGCCGACGCCACCGACGAGCCGGAAGACGGCGACGAGCCGGACCCTACCGAGCCCAAGACGCCCGCGCGACGGCGCAAGAGCGTCTAGAAGAACTGGCGCTGTTCGTGGTCCATCTCGGATTCAGGCCCGCTGACTACTGGGGCATGACCTGGTCCGAGCGGACAGCGATTATCGCCGCGTTCAACGAGGCGAACCGGCGCCGCCGCTAGCTCCGGGCGGGTGGTCCTCGTTCCACCCGCTCGGTCACCCCCACCGACCGAACCGCACCGCAGAGAAGGGAGAACCAA